>OOCF01000666.1_pt1 | contig 16300 bp, 18 predicted proteins | sample 1671001 | NCBI WGS metagenome assembly OOCF01 (sample SAMN06348112, study PRJEB24527) | human gut metagenome | biome: human gut; feature: ankylosing spondylitis patient; material: feces | host: Homo sapiens | place: China | collected 2015-10
TTTGTTGCTCAGGTACTTAAAAAAAATATTTTATAATAGTGTTGCGGAATTAAGGAAAGACAAAAACGAGTCAATCATTTACCGTGGTGACGATAATTCCTATTATGAGAAGTTTCTTGCAACCGGGGAGGTGAAGTGCATTGATGAGGAGATTCCGTTTGAGATTCCAAGGGGGTGGGAATGGTGCAGATTTGGATCATTGTCTTTTAACAGAGACTCGGAGCGTATACCATTATCGGTTTCCGAAAGGCTTAAACTTAATAAGAAGTTCGATTATTATGGAGCATCTGGAGTAATTGATAAAGTCGATCGATTCTTGTTTGACAAACCATTATTACTTATTGGAGAGGATGGAGCGAATCTTGTAAACCGAAGTACTCCAATTGCATTTATTGCACGTGGAAAGTATTGGGTAAATAATCATGCACACGTTATTGATTTTTACTCAGATGTGCTTATGGAATATATTTGCAATTATATAAACGCAATATCTTTGATAGACTATGTGACTGGAACAGCTCAGCCTAAAATGAACCAAGAAAAAATGAATTCTATTTTAGTTGCACTTCCCCCTAATGAAGAACAAACAAGAATAAATCAAAAGATAGAGAGCATACTTCCTTTAGTTTATAAATACGATAAACAGAAGAAATCACTTGACAACCTTAACAATGAGTTATATCATACTCTCCATAAATCTATTTTGCAAGAAGCAATTCAAGGACGACTTGTTCCGCAACTCCTCGAGGAAGGAACTGCCCAAGAGTTACTTGAACAAATCAGGCTGGAAAAGCAGCAGCTCATCAAAGAAGGCAAGTTAAAGAAGTCTGCTTTGACAGATTCTGTTATCTACAAAAGTGACGATAACAAGTATTATGAGCAGGTAGGTAAGGAAAACAAAGAAATAACAGAAGAGATACTCTTTGATTTACCAGACAAATGGCAATGGTGTAGAATTGGAACTGTATTCATGCACAATAATGGGAAACAACTCAATAAAGGAAATACCAAAGGTAAGTTAATGAAATACATAACAACATCGAATCTCTATTGGGACGGATTTGTTCTTGATAACCTAAAGGAGATGCCATTTGAAGAAAATGAAATAGAACGCTGTATGGCTGTCAAAGGGGATTTACTAGTTTGCGAAGGTGGAGATATTGGACGATCTTGCATTTGGAATTACGATTTCCCGATAATGCTACAAAACCACATACACAAGTTGCGTCCGTATATTCCGATATGTACAAAATTCTTCTATTATATTTTCAATCTATACAATTTGACGGGTTTGATAGGAGGTAAAGGCATAGGTATTCAAGGTTTTTCGTCCAAAGCTCTACATAATACTCTTGTGCCTTTACCGCCATTAAAAGAGCAACATCGCATTGTTGCCCAAATAGAAAAACTATTTGAGCAACTGCGATAATTCATTTATTCGTTCTGCTATACGTTGCTGTTCAGCTAAAGGTGGAATACCAATGAGCAGGTTGTAGAATAATTCTTTATTGAGGTGCGGAATTGCCGCACCTCTTTTGGAATTTCTCAACTCCTCTTTATAGAACAAGATGAAAGCCAAGATATAAGGCTTCCACATGACAGAAGAAAGCCATAACTGCTTGAACGTACTCCCCATATATCCATTCTGTGGAACAGTGAAAACTTCACCAGAATTTTCACCATCTACAAGAATGATGTTATCTCCGGCATAGACAAATTTTCCTTTCTCTACAATGGTTGCAGACGATTTTCTACGTAGATATTTTGCATCCAGACAAATACCCTTTCCGTTTCTTTTTTCACCGTCTATTAGTTGGCATATATCTTTCAAGCGTAACACAATCCAGCTATTGGGATATTCAAAAGGAAGCTCAATCTCAAGGATTTGCCCATTTATTCTCTCATAATACTTGCTAATTGCTTAATCTTTGAAACGATTCGAGCTTGCTCTATTAGTGGTGGTAATGGAACAAGTGCATTCAGAAGAGTATCTCTTGAAATACCGGGAATCATACTATTTGCTTGTTTTTGCAATTCTTGAATATTCGCACTTAGATAGTATTGAATATATTTCAAATTCACGAAACTGCTTCTAAGAGCCATTATTTGCCGAGCAATATGAATATCTCCAATAGTATTAAATGACATTTCTCCAATTGTACCTTTACACGTAATTAAAAGATCTCCCAATATAGAAATGACAACAGGAGTTTCTGTCCATCTATTTTTTATTAGGTTACCATTCCGAAAATTGCTGGCTCCAGTCATATAAGGAATGCCATTTGATACTGAATTATATTGACTTGGTTCTAAATCTCGTCCTGAAAGCAATATAACAAGGTTGGATAAACGAGACCATACCCAAGTATCAGGTATTTCAAATGGAACATCATTAGTAATATCTTTTTCAATTTTACCATTCTTCTCGAAGTACTTGTTATCGTCACCTTTATAAATAACAGAATCTGTCAAAGCAGACTTTTTCAATTTCCCTTCTTTTACGAGTTTCTGTTTCTCCAGTTTTAGCTGTTCAAGTAACATTGAAGCAGGTTCTTCTGTATAATCTTGTGGCACAAGTTTACCCTGTATGGCTTCTTGCAAGATTGATTTTTGTAAATTTCGTGCTAAAGAAAGGTCAAGCTCTGCCCTGTCTGATAAAAGCTTATTTAATTTTTGAGATAATGTATGCATTGCTTTATATGTTATGCAATGGCGATAATCTTCTCATAATAGGAACTCAATGAATTTATGGATGCCATACATTATTAGTGATAATGAATTGTTTAACTAATAATGTATCAAACATGAACATTGAAAATTTTGAAATGTATCTTCGTCAAGGGAATATGGCGGAGAACACAATTGCAGCTTACCGCTATGCCGTAAAAGAGTATTATTCCCAGCACAAGGAACTGAACAAGCGAAATCTGCTTGTTTATAAGACTTATCTCATTGAAAAATTCAAGCCTAAAACTGTAAATCTACGTATTCAGGCAATGAACAAGTATCTTGACTATATGAACAAATCTCGTTTGAGATTAAAATCCGTCAAGGTACAACAGCGTAGTTATCTGGAAAATGTAATTAGTAATGCTGACTACGCTTTTCTGAAAAACAAACTAAAAAAGGAAGAAAACCAAGAATGGTATTTCGTAGTTCGTTTTCTCGCAGCCACAGGTGCAAGAGTCAGTGAACTTATACAAATGAAGGTGGAACACGTGCAGATGGGTTATTTTGACATCTATACCAAAGGTGGCAAGATACGCCGTATCTATATTCCTAAATCACTCCGCAAGGAAGCTACGGAATGGCTCAATAGTACCAATCGTACAAGCGGTTATCTATTCCTCAATCGCTTTGGCGAGCGTATCACCACCAGAGGTATTGCCCAGCAGTTAAAAAACTATGCCACAAAATATGGTTTGAACGAGAAGGTGGTTTATCCTCATTCGTTCCGCCATCGCTTTGCCAAGAATTTCTTGGAGAAGTTCAACGATATTTCTTTACTTGCCGACCTGATGGGGCATGAAAGCATTGAAACCACTCGTATTTATTTGAGGCGTAGCAGTGCCGAACAGCAGGAGATTGTGGATAAGATTATAACTTGGTAAAAACAATTTATCTGCGTTGCTGTGAGTTTTTCGTCTTCTGTTCTCCCCAAGGGAGTTCAGAGGACGAACCTCCGCTACCAGTTCCGACATGGACTTGCGCTTGACCACCTGCTGCAAGTTCAAAAGCCACTCCAAGCAGATTAGCTTGTGCTTCATTGACCTGTTCCTGAGGCTCAAACACATCATTTATCAATTCATAGATGGTAGCTTCGTCTTTGGTGAAACTTTCCCATATCGGATTGAGCCAATCAACATATTTTATAGTATCGTATTTTTCATTACCTACCTGTGTCCAAATATGCAAACTGGGATTATTATAATTGGGGATGAAATGGTGGATAAGTTCCGCCCCGGATGACAGACTGTAACGCTGAGGGTTAGCCTTACGGTCGAGCTGGTCAATGCGTAAGTTCAACTTGTCTATAACAGAATCCTTTTCTTTGGATTGTCGGTCTATTTTTTCTGCCATACGTATAGCCTTGTCTATCTCTTTTTGATAGCCGTTCCTTAATTGTTCAATCTCTCCCCTGTGTTTTTCTTTCAGTTGAGACTTTTCTTCCATGAGGATTTTAATCTGATTTTTAAGTTTGGCAATCTGCTCATCCCTACTCGCAAGCTCTTTTTTCGCTTTAGCCAAATCCCCCTTACCAAACCACGAAAGAATTGTGTTTTTCCCCTCTTGTGCTTTTTCAATGTCTGCCTGCAATTTGGCGATGTCTTCCTCATACTGATTTATCTGCTGCTTGTAGTATTCAGAGTTTGCCAAATGTTTTGCTGTAGAGCCGACAATGCCACGCTGCAATCCGAATGGCTTCATAGCTGCTGCATAACTGTTCTGGTATTCGTGCAGTTTGCTACGTCGCATAACATCATCTGCCGATAGGCGTGCCCCGGACTTTGTTGCGTACTTCTTCTCACCCTCACGCTTTTTACGAACTCGTTCTGTTGTTACAATGGGTACGATTGTGGCGTGCAAGTGCGGAGTTTTCTCGTCCATGTGCAATACACAAGAAACAAGGTTCTCGCTTCCGAAAGTATTTTTCAGCCATTTCAGATTGGCATCTATCCAATTATCCAACTTGCCTTCTTTGGCAATCCTTATCATCTGTTCGTGTGTCCCGGTCAGGATGATGCGGATGGCTTTCGTCTGGTTCTTGCCGACCTTGCGATGTAGTCCGGCATGGTCTATTCGGTATTGTATGGCATCCGTCCGATCCTTCACCCCGACAGGAAATGCAACCAATTCCCGATTGAGGTGTGTCCTATCTGCATCGGCATTAATGGGTACATATTTTTTCCCCTTGGCATCCTTCCTTTCTATATGGCATGACATACCGAAGTCATTTCCACTGCCACGTTGCAGGTGGCAGACTGCATATTGTGTATCACTCATATCTTATTTTTCTTTTTGTTATACATTGATTCTTTGGTTGTAAAATCCCGCCTTATGTGCCACAGGCAGCCGGGTGTCGAGAAGGTATCCCTCCGCTTATGGGCTTTTTTGCTGCCACTCGAAGAGTGAAAGCGGTGAAAATGCCCTAATAAGCTACGGGATTTTACAACTCCTTTTCCAAGGGCAGCGAGCTGTCCGATGTTTCTTTCCATTACATTTATTCCGCTTCTACCAACTCCAGCCCCAGTTCGTCAATAAGCGTCTGCAAAGTCGGATTGCGCTGTATCATTTTATCAAGAATCATTTGTGGAGTGTCAGTCATCAATAAGAAATCCGCAATATCCAATCCGTTCTTGCGCTGTTCGTTCGTAGCACATTGTTCCAAACTATCACTCAATACGACTTTGGAACATACGGAAGTGAGCAAAGGCATTTTGGTTTGCCAAACTTCTTTTGCTCCCAAGTCCGGGCATAACATAACAGACCTTCCTTTCAGAACACTTACCACATCAGGTTTGAAACATCCGTGCATTCCACCGGTAGCCAACCATATAAACTCCGGCATATAATGGGTGGCTATCAAAGCGGATTTTTCGCTTTCCACAATAGCTATAGGTTTGGTCGGATTATCAGACAGCAGATGTTCGCCAAACAAGCATTGCTTCAAATTATAGTTTCGGAAATTCAGCTCTGTATGTACCCAACTTACATAACTTCTTGGCTCTTTTGTCCTATGTCCTGTTTTTGCATCGTACAACATTATCTTACCTGTTCGTACATTACCCTGCCAATCAATTTGCCAATAGACGGTAGAACCGCCCCACTTCTTTGATGTACCAACACGATATAGTTGGAATATTCGGGAACTCTCGTCTTTGCCCAACACTCCGGATAGGTAAATGTACAATGGATTCATACCATAGTTGGTAAGAGTACGTTCCATTAATTCTTTGTCAACAAAAGAGGTTGGAGGCAGTAAATTGGGCTTAGGCTTATCGGCTTCAATGAAGTTATCCTTGTTGTAATCCACTACCATTGGGTTGTCATGAAAATAATCCGATGGAGTATAATGGTATTGGCAAGATTGTTCATGGTCGCATCTGCCTACATAATCAGGAAAAGTTATTTCCCCTTGGCTATCTATGTACTTGACAAAACATTGCTTCTTTTCACACTTCGGGCATGAAAGTTTTGAACCACGCTTATATTTTTGAAGAGAAAATCTATATTCAGCCATACTTCTTCGTTTTGTTATTGCAGTCCGTGCAGCTTGCACTTATTGCAGTTTTGCAGAAATCCTATGTCAGCGTAATGTGCAAACTGCAACAACTGCAAACTGCAAAAGATGTCGTTCATTGCAGCTTCTCATATTCACCTCGCTTTACCTTCTTGATAATCTTATTTGTGGCAAGGTTAACCAAAGAATACATCACCGATCTTTCCGATAACCCTACTTCTTTTCCGGCTTGAATGGCATCGGCAGTAGTGAAAGTTGCAGAAAGGCAATCAAGCAATTCTCTTTTTTGCGGTTCAACGCTCTCTCGCAACATATATTTCTGAATGTTGGTATAACAGTTCTCAAAGTATTCACTCAATGCAATAGCAGATTTGGTTGAGTCAATATCCACAAAATTCTTGTGTACTTCACCGCAAGCCCAACGAAGGATTTGCAAGACTAAAGCTAAACGAGCCGTAATCATGGGAGCTTTAATCACTCTGCTATCCACCAATCCATCATCTTGGATTTGATTAACAGCCCGTACCGCATTATTGCGCCAGTTTGTAAAATAGGCTTTGGCTTCCGAAGAAAATTCCAATACATTATGTATGGCTCTGTCATCCTCATTCTCTATAAATGGCAAACTAATCACCTTGTTTATAATAGAATCCCACATAGATGAGTATTTACCAAAAGTTGATACGGAAGAATCTTCATCCAACCCCCAATCTGAAATTTCCTGAGACGATGGATAAACAAAAATTATTCTGTCTATCAGCCCATTATCTTTATATCCTTTCTCTATCAGTTCGTGCATACGTGTCGTTTGCATCGTGCCGACAATATTTATAAAAGGATGCTCTATATGAATAGGTACAGGGATGCTACATCTTGAAATATCCAATGGTTTTCCGCTAAAGGCTGTCAATAGCTGCTCAATGAGTTGTCCTTTGCTATATTGATTCACGGCATTAAACATTCCCATGATTTCATCCACATATACAACGATACCTCGCTGATTGTCATCGAGTGCACGCATTAGAGCTTCCGGTGTAAAATCGGATATGATGGTTCTTCGTAAAACAGGTTTGTCCGGCAATGAAGAGGACTTGTCTTTTTTAGCCTTATTGTTTTCAACCAAGCTATTATAATGCTCCATATCCAATTTAAATTGTTTGATGATTTTGGCATCATGCTTTCGGATAGGACGGAATGCAAAATCCAAAGGTGGGGTTTTACCCATTCCGGGACGACCTACCAATATCATATAAAGGGCAGGATTACTAATCCATCCACCACGAATACGAATATTGACAGCGTTGCCGATAGCGGTTGACACTGCCACCAAAAGAGAAGCCATCATATATTCTATGGAATAATTCTCTTGTCGGGATAGAGCCAATATCATATCTTGAACTTTGACAGGAAAAGCATCCAAAGGAATCTTGTTTTCAAAGCCCCCTTCAAATTCCATTCTGAGCGCATTGCATAAATTGGTTGAATCCATTAGAATTTGGTATTTCTTTTTGACTTTATGAATTGGGAGGCTTCATCTTCCAAGTTTTTATCAGATTTGATTTTGCCAGCATGGAGCCACTCGTCAATTTCTGATTTTAGGAACATGATACGTTTTCCTCTTTTGTGAAATGGGATTAGATGGCAACTCGTCCAGCCATATACAGTTTGCTCTGCCGGGTGACTGGGAATATAATCACACAATTCTTTAAGGTTCATCCATTGTTCTGTTGGCACGCTTTGATTTTGATTGTTTAGTCCATCTATTTTAGAATCCAGCTCATTCAATTTATCCATCAACCACGACATTGCTTTGGGTAAATCTTCAAATGTAATGTTCTTCTCGCTCATACTGCTACTTGTTATTTATTCGATTTTTCGGCAAAGTAACAGTGATTTCAAATACTGATTTTATGGTGTAGTACATCACATAAAAAAGCAGCAACGAAACATAATCATCATAAGGATTACCCTTTGATTATCAATGTGAATAGTGGAGAATATCAGTAGTAGATTTTTATGATAATGTCTCCAATCATAAAGGAATCATAAGGCGGTCAGAAGAAAAGAGCGTAGATAAAAATAAAAGCCACCCACGCAGCTTCTACGCAGATGGCTATACTTACGAAGTATAATAATGGTTATTTTGTTTGAGATAAATCCAATTTAATGGTTTCTGTAGCTTTCTCTTTCTTTTCATCAACAACCTTTGCATACACCTGTGTTGTTCGCACATTTGTATGTCCCAACATTTTGCTGACCGTATAAATATCAGTTCCTCCAGCCAGTTGCAGGGTTGCGTAGCTGTGCCTAAAACAATGGAAAGTGATAGGCTACGCAAGGAAAAGCAGAGATAAGAAGATTAAACGTAAATCGTTTGAAATGAGTAGGGTTTCAGTATTTTGCCAAATTGAGAAAATGCAAATGATAACGTAATATTGAGGTTGTTCAGTTACCAGACCGTTAGCCGGGCAGTTACTGGAACGGGAACAGGTAACGGAATGCAATGAAAAGAAATCCTCACCGTTTTCTTTGCACTCGTACTCTACATTTTGCTTATCAAGGAACGCTTATATGGCAAGTAACTTTGCACCTAAAAATATAAGCGTATGAAAGTAGAAAAATTCAAGGTGCTGCTCTACCTCAAAAAGAGCGGACTGGGCAAGTCGGGCAAAGCCCCGATAATGGGAAGAATTACAGTGAACCGCACGATGGCACAGTTCGGATGCAAGTTGTCCTGCACTCCCGAATTGTGGAATCCCCGTGAAAGCCGTCTGAACGGAAAGAGCCGCGAGGCGGTGGAGACTAATGCCAAGATTGACAAGTTGCTACTGGCGTTAAACATGGCATTCGACAATCTTGTGGAACGCAAAATTGATTTCGATGCCACCGATGTGAAAGACCTTTTTCAAGGCAGCATGGAAACGCAGATGACCCTTATGAAAATGACCGATGTTGTCTGTGATGACATCAAGGCACGTATCGGTATTGACCGTGCCAAAAGTACTTATCCCGGCTATCACTATATGCGGCTGGCTCTCGGAGAGTTCATCAAGCATCAGTACAAGGTCAAGGATTTGGCTTTCGGGCAACTGACGGAACAGTTCATCCACGACTATCAGACATTTGTCACGGAAGATAAAGGACAGGCAATCGATACTGCCAGACATTATCTTGCCATACTTAAGAAGATTTGCCGTATAGCTTATAAAGAGGGACATGCCGATAAAATCCACTTCCAACATTTCACCCTGCCGAGGAAAACGGAAACGACTCCACGGGCATTGAGCCGTGAATCGTTTGAGAAAATCCGTGACGTGGAAATACCTGCATACCGCAAATCCCATATGCTGGCAAGGGATATGTTTCTCTTCGGATGTTATACAGGTGTATCTTATGCGGATGTCGTTTCGATTACCCATGCTAATTTGCAGACAGACGGGGAAGGGGCATTATGGTTGAAATACCGCAGAAAGAAAAACGAACTCCGTGCTAGTGTAAAACTATTGCCCGAAGCAATTGCGCTTATCAATAAGTATAGCAGTGAGGACAGAGAAACCTTGTTTCCTTTACTTCGCTGGCCCAATCTTAGAAGGCACATGAAAGCGTTGGCGGCACTGGCAGGCATCAAGGATGACCTGTGCTACCATCAGGCGAGGCATAGTTTCGCCTCGCTGATTACGCTCGAAGCTGGTGTGCCGATTGAGACCATCAGTAGGATGTTGGGGCATTCCGATATTTCCACCACTCAGGTGTACGCCCGTGTCAGTCAGAAAAAACTCTTTGAGGACATGGACAGGTTCATCAAAGCTACCGAGGATTTCAAACTTACCCTTTAATACAGCAAACGATATGCGAAGTACATTTTCACTGTTACCCTATATCAACCGCAGCAAGGTAAAGGCTGACGGTACGACCGCCGTTCTCTGCCGCATAACCATTGACGGGAAACAGACGGTCATAAGCACAAGTATCTATTGCCGTCCCGAAGATTGGAATGGCAAGAAGAACGAGATAAAGTCCATAAGGGAAAACAACCGCTTGCAGGAATATCTCCGGATCATTTCAGAAGCATACGAGGAAATACTGAAATTGCAAGGTGTAGTCAGTGCAGAGATGTTGAAGAGCTACATCACCCAAAACAACATTCATCCGACTACCCTCCTGCAAATGGGAGAATGGGAACGGGAGCGGTTAAAAAAACACTCCGAGGAAATAGATTCAACCTCCTCCTATCGAAGTTCAATGTATTACCAGAAGTACCTGACAGACTATATTGTGTCATCGGGTAAAAAGGACATCTATTTTGAAGAAGTTACAGAGGACTTCGGCAAATCTTATAAGGCATATCTGAAAAGATGCAAGAACTTCGGGGCATCTCAGACCAACCATTGTCTGCGATGGTTGAACCGCCTGTTGTATCTGGCGGTCGATAAGGAGATAATCCGAGTGAATCCCTGCGAGGAGTTGGAATATGAAACCAAACCGGAGGCAAAGCACAGATACATCAGCCGCGATGAGTTCAAGAAGATACTTTCCACCCCGATGTATGACAACAGGCTGGAGTTGGCGAGACGGGCTTTCATATTCTCCTGCCTGACAGGATTGGCGTATGTGGATATACAGTTGTTGCATCCCCACCACATCGGGATGAATGCGGAGGGCAGACGGTATATCCGTATCAACCGCAAGAAGACAAAGGTGGAAGCGTTCATACCCCTGCATCCCATAGCGGAACAGATATTGTCGCTGTACAACATGGTCAATGACGAACAGCCCGTATTTCCGCTTCCTAACCGTGACGCCTTGTGGTTTGAAATTCATGAGTTAGGTGTAATCATAGGCAAAGAGGATAACTTGTCCTACCACCAAAGCCGACATAGTTTCGGAACTTTCCTTATTTCAGCGGATATACCGATAGAGAGTATCGCCAAGATGATGGGGCACTCCAATATTCGGACGACACAGGGATATGCACGTATAACCGATGACAAAATCTCAAAGGATATGGACAAACTGATGGAACGCCGGAAGAAACAATCTACCGGCGAAAAGACAAACAAAAGTAACTAAACAATGTCAATGCAATATATTATGGATAGAGGTATAATCACAATCAGTGAAGCGGGTATGGTCACTATTCCGACCGCACCCGTATGGATGACACAATTCGAAATCGCCGACCTGTTTGGAGTATTCTCTTGTGACATCCGTAAAGCGATTCATGCTATATATAGGAATAAGGAGTTAAACGAATGTGATACGATAAAATATATCAAGCAACCAGATGGTATCAGTTATGATGTTTATAATCTTGAAATGGTTATAGCCATTGCATTCAGGATATGCAGTAGAGAAAGTATCTTGTTCAGACGGTTTGTGATAAATGAAATCTACGCCACCAAGAAAGAGAACTCAATAACATTGTTTGTATCTTGTGGCAGAGGAAGCAACCTATGGTATAGTTGAGGTTCATCCCATCAGTCACCTGTTCCCGATGCTCGGATGCAAAGGTAGCGCATGGCACTGATGGCAGTGGCAAGGTCAGGCGGCAAAGCCGTTTCGGGCAGAATCTTCCTCCTGCGGAGCGTATTCAGCCCGAAAACCTTGCCTCTGCCGGCCATACGCTCGAAAGGCATCCGGCAACGGAAACAAGCGACTGACGGGAAATCAGAAGACAAAGAAAAGGAACGGCTAACAGACGAAGCGGAATCTTGATGCTTCATCCGTAAACCGTTCCTTTTTGTTTTTGCTGTCAAGTCCATTACTACCGCAAATTATAGGGCAGACGGCAAACTGCACTCTTTCAAGAAAATCAGATTGCCTTCTGTCGGTAGGCGGAGCGGTAGCCGTCAGTTAGCATCTTCTCTATGTCGGATTCACGGTAGAGGATTTTGCCACCTAATTGGATACAGGCTATCCGTCCTTCGTTGCGGTAGTCTTGAAGTGTTCTTCGACTTACCTTCAACTGTGCTGAAACCTCCTTGTCGGTAAAGAAACGTTCTCCGCCCAATGTCGGGCGGTAGTTGGCGGTCAGGCGCTCGTTGTTGTCCAGCAGACGGTCAAGGCTGCCCATGAAGTGGATTATCCACTCGTTGTCTTTGTTAATCAATTCGTTCATGTTACTTTGAATTTAGTGGGTATTGTTATTATACTTTATTTATTGCACTGAGATTATATCGTCCGTCCTTTGAATCTCGCTTCTTTTCGTCTATCCTCCACAACGGAAACGATACGCTGCACATCTTCGGGACGGTAATACGTCTTATGGTTTATTTGTGAGTAGGCAAGCGTACCGTTGTCCCGCAGAGTCTGTAACGTGCGAGGACTGATGTTCAGCATCCGGCACACGTCCTGATTGTCCATCCACTCACTTATTCTCTTTTCGCCGTGCCGCTGGCAGATTGCTTCCATACGGTGAACGAAGCGGTCGAACTTGGCGACCATCGCCTCAAAGGTTTGTCTTTCGATAGATACGATTTCCATATACGTTATTCTTTGATGTTATTGTTTCTTTTGCCGCAAAGGAATATATAATCAGTTATCCGACAATGGATTTTCTAAAAGTGGAAGCATGTGGCACCGGTATGGCATAGGTTGTCCGGGGTGCTGTTTATCGTTATCATCTTAATTGGGGATTTTAGCAAGAATGCCAAGAACAAAATAAGGACTTAATTCAAATTTACCCGTAAATACATCTTTGTTCTTCCTGTGATTCATATCCGGCAAATCGAAGAAGTCTGCACCATTGTTCATACCGCCATAAGGCAAAACTACACAAAATTGCCTAACAGAATCCAAGTACTTGACTGACTGAACTAAAGCCTCTTACTTTGCTCCCGACAAACGGTCAACTATGCGCATACAGACCAACAAGTATTCACTTTAAAAAGAAACAACAATGAGCAAGAAATTCAAAAACATTGAGAACGATGAAGCGTTCAAAAACTTCAAGTTGGAAGACTATATGCCTTCCATGCCCAAACACGAACCGGAAGAGAGTTCTTCCGTAGCAGAACAAGAACCTGTTGTGGAAGCAGGCAATCTCTTTCCTATATTGGATGAGCCGGACACATCCGCAGAACAGGTAACTGAGCCGGAAACAAGCGCAGGGTCAGACAATGAGGCAAGAGAAACAGAGGCGGATAACGTTACCGTGGAACGAACTATCGCCAGACGTATCAGCAGCAAACAGCGCAGACTGTCATTGGACGAATACCGTGCCACCTATCTGCGAGTGCCCAAGATTGCCGACCGCAAGCCCGTGTTCGTCAGTGGGGAGGTTCGTGATAGGCTGGACGAAATCGTGCGCCGCCTCGGTGGACGTGGCATGAGTGTATCAGGGCTTATCGAGAACCTCGCCCGTCAGCACATGGAAGCCTACAGAGAATACATCGAGCAATGGCGTAAATTGTAGGAATTAAGACGAGACTAACCGGGTACTTTTAGGGCATCTTTCAGAGTTGCTCTAAATCACTTGTAACGATGTTTGGAGGGGCAAGTTTATGTTTCGGGCAGACCGAAACCACTTGCCCCTCTCCAAACATCGCAGGGAAGGCACATCCCGTTGGTCTATCTACTGTATAACTACTATAATCAGTAATCAAATCAAGAAACAGAAAATCATGGACAACGAAAAAAGGAAGAATAATGTAAAAGGCAACAGACGGGAGCGAGCCAACAAGGGAGGCCGTCCCGTTAAGGGAATCACCGAGAAACTGAAATACCGTGTTACGGTGAAAATGGCAACAGAGGACTACTACCTATTGAAATCCAAAGCAAAGTCAGCAGGTGTTTCTGCCAGCGAGTTCATTCGGGGTTGCATCACAGAGGGCGGTGTGAAAGAACGGCTCTCGAAAGAGCATGGCGACCTTATCCGCAAACTCTGCGGTATGGCGAACAACTTGAACCAACTGGCACGGAAAGCGAATGCGGAAGGGTACGCCTCCGTGTTTATTCCTTGCCGCACACTGATGATTGAGATAGACAATCTTGTAAATCGGATACGCCTATGATAGCAAAAATTATGAAAGGCTCGGACTTCAAGGGTGTAGTTTATTACATTCTGAACGATGAGAAAGGTACTCAAATCATAGATTCAGACGGCTTATTTCTGGAAAATAATGACACGATAGCACAAGGATTTATCGGGCAGGCACAAATGAATCCGAGAGTGACAAAGGCTGTCGGGCATATCGCTTTGAGCTTCTCAAAGGAAGATGCGCCACGACTGAACAATGTGGTCATGACGCAGATTGCCCGGGAATATATGGAACGCATGGGTATCAAGGATACGCAGTACATCATCGGGCGACACTTTGACAAGGAGCATCCGCACGTGCATATCGCTTTCAACCGCATCGACAATAACGGTAAGACCATATCCGACAGGAACGACCGCTTCCGCAGCGAGCGTACCTGTAAGGAACTTACCAAGATGTACGGGCTTCATTTTGCCAATGGCAAGGAGCAAGTGAAGACAGACCGATTGCGTGAGCCGGATAAGACGAGGTATGAGTTGTACCAAATCTTGAAGACGGAGGTCAGCAGATGCAAGGTTTGGAATACCCTGCTTGAAAGATTAGAACGGCAAGGCGTAGATGTGCAATTCAAATATAAGGGACAGTCGACTGAAATTCAAGGTGTCATCTTTACGATGAACGGCTATCGCTTCAACGGTTCAAAGGTGGACAGGCAATTCAGCTACTCCAAGATTGATGCGGCATTGAACCGCAACAATTACGGGGAGTGGAAGATGCAAACTCAATCGCAGACTAATCGGGAAGAAATAAGCCCGACTTCAAGTGTCGGCGGCGAACTTATCAATGGCTCATTAGGCTTGTTCACACCAACCAATATGCCGGAGGAGCAACAACCTTACGACCCATATCTGAAAAACAAGAAAAAGAAGAAACAACGTAAAATCAACTGGTAATCATGGCAGACAACAATGTATTCATCCTCTTTGAGGAAATCAAGACCGCCTTAAAAGGTATAAACGGCAAGTTGAAAGAGTTAATCGGCATGGTAAATCAACAGCCGAAAAACGGAGATGTCGAACAGGATTTTTCTCCGATTAAGGACGCAATCGTGGAAACGACAAAAGCTCAATCGGAGGTTATTAAGGGCTTGTTGGCAAAGCAATGGAAGGCATACGCCCAAATTTCCACACTGATTCTGCAACAACTTGATACAATCAAGAGGTCGCAGAGTGGACAAAATACACAACAAGAACCGCAACCGCAGGAGTATATCCATAAGCATAGTTTTGAAATCAAGTCAAGCAAGGTCTTTTCTTTCGTTGTGGGGTTGGGTATGGTATGTGCCTTATCCCTGTGGGGCAATGTTGCGCAATGGCAGTCCAATAGGCAGTATGCCGATGATGCGTTGAAGTTCCGTGCCATCCGCTCTTGGGGCGGATGTAATGCCAATGATGTGCTTTGGCTGAACAAGGTGTTCGACCTGCACAGGGATAAGAAAGCCATCGAATGGATACGGAAGCAGGCGAATGGATACGAAACATCCCTAAAAACGGTTTCCGATAGCCTGATGCAGGAGAGTTTGAAGAAAAAGCAGAATAGCAAGTCTGATTGAAATGGTAAGCGTGATACAATAACTTGAAAAGTCAGACACCGTCCAAAATTTTGTGTAAATGGAAACAGGATTCAGCTGTCAATCGTGTAATCAGCCAATTAAAATCTGATTACACGATTGCTTGGAGGGATTTTTATTCCATACTATTTTATTTTTGCTTCAATTGCAACAATGCCTCTGCCAAAGATTTTGTTTTACTCAAGACTGAATTTTCTGACTGGCAATACCAGCTAAACCAATTGACAGTTTCACCATCCTTCTTAAAGCCCAATTCTTCAAGAATATCAATGATTTCATCAGGATAATCAAACTTGTTTTCGTTGTTAAACCCGAATGTGAGTTGGAATCTATTGAAATCATTGTTTGCATTTAATATTGCATATATTTCAATGCTGTACTTATTGTGTCTATACCCTCAAATCCGCAACTAAGCTCTTCAGCGTCCTTCTTGCGTCTAAACGTCCTCTC
>OOCF01000668.1_pt1 | contig 16299 bp, 13 predicted proteins | sample 1671001 | NCBI WGS metagenome assembly OOCF01 (sample SAMN06348112, study PRJEB24527) | human gut metagenome | biome: human gut; feature: ankylosing spondylitis patient; material: feces | host: Homo sapiens | place: China | collected 2015-10
GGCGTGTTTTTGTTTTTTTCCGGCATAAATTCTGAAAATTGCTTTTAGCGTGCCTTTTTCATCCTCTATTCTTCCCAAAAATGATCTCAAATCAGTGCTGTTTTTCGTTGACAAATCTCTATTAAAATAGACGAAAAAATAAACACATCCCCCAAAGGCAAGCATCAATTTCTTTCTTGAAATTCATTCTGCAAGTAAATAAAGTTTTTAACAAGCCAAAACGTCAATCCTTAACTCGCTGAGAATCGCCTGTACGAAATCATTCCTGTACTTGTATCCGTAGAACGCAACAATCGACGACTTCTTTTGACATTTTGACAAAACTGACAAAATGATATCCGTTTTATTTCCGCCCGCGTAAGATATGACGTTTCCCCGGAGGACCCGGCAAGCGTTCCATCTGAAATCCGGCAGCCTGCATGCCACGGCGGACATCGCCTTTGGCACAGTAGGTAACCAACACGGCCCCGTTGGCAGCATGTGCATAGAGTTTGTCGTAGAAAGGCTGGCTCCACATTTCCGGTTGCTTTTCCGGCGCAAAAGCATCCATGTAAATCAAGTCGATGTCGCTAGGGAAGGCACATTGATTGCTGTCGCCTTCTATTTTATGCAAGATGAACCGGTTCGACAATGCTACTTCCAGGTTCCAAGGTGCCTGGTGAAGTTCTTGAAAGCGGTCTTTCTGTTCGGGCCAGACAAGCTCTCCATAGTTCAGAGAAGAGACCAAGTTTTCTGACAATGGATACAATTCAATGCTATGATAAATTATCTGCTTGTCGGTCAGAACTTCTTCCAGTTCCTTCCATGTCAGCAAGGCATTCAAGCCCGTACCGAAGCCTATCTCCAGTAAATGAATAACCGATTTATCCACCGCATGAAGTCCCGCTTCGATAAAGATATATTTGGATTCCTGCCAGACTCCGTTGACCGAATGATAATGCTCATTCATCTCCGGAATAAACAAGGTATGACTGCCGTCGGCCGTTACCTGCAAGACTCTTTCCATATTTTTCTGTTCCATCTTCCTGCAATCTATTATTGGGCAAAGGTAACGGAATATTCATAGACAAGGAAATACAATTCCTTTAAAAGTCGAGTTGCATCATGTCGAAAAACATAGTGCGAGTGTTCCCTGCTATTTCTTCCGGGTCCAACCGTTTGAAACCATTACGTTCATAAAACGGAATAGCTTCGAGATAGGCATCGACTGTCAGGAATCGGAAAGTAGAATATCCGCATTCTTGTCTTAATCTGTATTTCAATTCTGACATCAGATCATTTCCTAAGCCTTGACCTTGATATTGAATGGAAATTGCAAATCGACCAATTTTTACAGCAGGATAACTGCCAAAATGTTTAGAGTGGGGAAAAAGCTTTCTGATTTTACGCCAGACTGCTTTTGAAACATCTTGTTTGGCGATTTTGTCGTTAAACAAACTAAAATAACCAACGATTACATCGCTGTCGTCCAACAAAAAAGTTTTAGCCAATCGTTTTTCATCAAAAGCTTTTGCATCATGTAACAAAAAGCCATTCAATTCGGCATTTCCGCAATTGAATGACTTCATTTCATAGTCGGAGGTTAATGGGATTATTTTCATATGCAATGTTATAAATGACAGTCATTGCATACTTCTTCCCAATTTTTCCGACGCTCTTCTTGGCTCATGTTATCAACTTCCTCCATTAAACGGTCAAAACGTTCAGCAGATTTGCCGTATAAGATAGGTGTCTCTTTAAATGGATACTTCGCTTTCATAGTTATTGTTGTTTACAAGGTTTATGAATGGATACAAAGATAGGGGTTTAGTATTTTACTTCCAATAGATTCTTTCAAAGAATGTTTGTCCTCTTTGAGGTAGATTCAATTTTTATTGTGGCATTTTGGGTAATTGATTTTGTTAATTTCACAATCCGGTAAAACTATTTAATAGAAAAAGATGAGGCAGAAAAGGTTATATCTCTACTTTTGCGCATTGTTGATAGCAGATTATGAGGAGGTGTTGGTTGATAGGAATGGTGGTATGTGCTCAATATGTTCATACCGTTTATGCGCAGACTTGGAGTAAGGAAGATTCTATTCGCCTGGCTAATATCTTGTCGGGTAAGGATACATTGAGACTGAATCCGGAGTTTCAACGTTCTATTCAGAATGGGACGTTCATTAATCTCAATCCGGTAGGGAAGATGAAAAGTGCTTCGTCGAAAGTTCCTTTTACGAAGGATTTCTCCGAATATATCAAATTGGATAAAAGTGTGCTGGTAGAAGGAAAGAAGAGTTGGAAAGACATGCCACCACAGGCGGCCATGCGTGAGCCGATAGAAGTCAAAGAACCTGATTTGAAAGTCAATCCGTTGGTATATACGATTCCCGGACAAGTCAAACAGACGGCCGTTAAACCTACCGGGCATGATTTCAATGATTTTCTTTCCTATTTGTTAAGTCCGAAATACCGGCAGTTTAAGAAGAATGCCAGCCGGAATACGTATAAGATTTATAACGATATCCCGGCTTTGCAGATTTATCAGAAACAAAAGAAGTTTCGGGAAGAACATCCTGAGCTGATCCTAAAACCCGACAGCCAGATTACAAAGCCCAAGAAGAAAGCTTTGATAGGTCCGGTACCCGGATTACATTAGAAAGCTGGCTTTTCCGCCGGTTCGCCGGCAAGCCACCAGTCAATCATACGGCGGGCGATACTTAGTTTGGCCGGAAGTTCGGGCAGATTCTCTTTACTGAAAAAGGAACCGGCGCTTAATTCATCATCTTGAAGCTTGATGGTTCCACTTTCATAATCGGCGAAGAACCCAATCATAATACCGCTTGGATAAGGCCAAGGCTGACTGCCAAAATAGGTGATATTCTTGATCGTGAGTCCGGTTTCTTCCATCACTTCCCGTCGGACACATTGTTCCAGTGTTTCTCCCACTTCCAGAAAACCGGCCACCAGTCCATGAAAACTTCCCCGGAAGTTGCGGGCATGTACCAACAAAACTTCCTCACCCCGACGGATCAATACGATCATGGCCGGAGAAATAACTGGATAAAATTCCTGATGGCAGGAATCGCAGTATTTAGAGATGACCGTATGCCATGCCAAAGGTTTTCCGCAAGCCGGACAAAAACGACTATTACGATCCCAATGTACCAGCTGATGCGCCTTCCCTGCCCGTTTGTACCAATCGAGCGGTAAATAATTCCAGCTGGCACGCAAACCGATCATGATCCATTGTTCATCTTCAGTTATCTCATGCGAGAGCGATGCGGCCCGTGCCGGTAAAGAAGAATCCAGCACAACTTCAAAGGAGTTGTCTGTACCGAAAGGAGCATTTTCCTGATAAGGAATCTGATAACTGCCATTGTTCTTTTTCAGTAATAGCTTGTCTTGGAAGAACAAGAGCCAGTAACAAGCCTTATTTTGCTTTTCCATATCTTTCTATCCTAAAATGAAGTTGCAAATTAAAGAAAACTTATTCGTCTCTCGACTTGTTTATTTATATATTTGCATAAAAGTAATCCTTAATAGATGAATGTTTGGGTAAAAAGAATCTGTATCTTCTGTTTGATACCAATTATATTGGCTATCATACTTTCGATATTATTATACATTCCGGCATTTCAAAACTTTGCAGTGAGACAGGCCACTTATTACGCCAGCAAAAGTTCCGGAATGCATATAGGCATTGAACGTATTCGTCTTTCATTCCCGATCCAACTGAATATTCACGGAATAGAAGTTATTCAAGATTCTGTTCCTGCTGATACGTTATTCATGTTGGAAGACTTGAATATCAGTATTCGTCCGATACCCTTGCTCAGTAAAGAACTACTGGTGGAATCAGTCGGATTAAAGAACCTTCGGGTCAATACCGGAAACCTGATAGACGGAATTGAAGTAAAAGGCTTTATCGGAGATTTCCTGGCACGGGCAGATCGGATCAGTCTGGCTACGGAGAAAGGAACATTGAATAACTTGGCTTTATCGGATGCAACGGTTACCGTCTTTATGACAGAACCGACAACTCCTCCTGATACAACAGCGTCAGCTCCGGTCAATTGGCTTTTAAAATTAGAGAAAATAGATCTCACCCGTGTAGCCCTGGCTTTACAGATGCCCGGAGATTCATTGCGTATGTCTGGCTTTATCACGGAAGCCCGTTTGAGAGGCGGAGAAATAGATCTGAAGAATGCCAGTTACCTGGCCGATAAATTTACATACGTTGGCTCGGCTTTGAATTATGATACCGGCGAAGCAGCTCCGTTAAAAGGATTAGATCCATCACACATTGCTTTATCAGATATAGAAATTGATTTAAGTTCACTGCTCTATGCTGGCCAGACTGTTAGGGCGGATATTAACAAGCTCGTTGCTAAAGAACGTTCCGGATTAGAGATCAAACGTTTTGAAGGACAAATAAAAGGGAATCAAGCATCCTTGGAAATTCCGAAACTGGTTCTGGAAACATTACATTCGGAAGCCGAGCTGAAAGGAAATATACCGTATGCAGCCTTCGCTAAAAAGCCTAAAGATCAGATGGATGTAACATTCTGGGCAGATTTAGGAAAACAGGATATCGTGACGTTGGCTGGTGAGTTGCCCGAAGAAGTCATCCGGGCTTATCCGGATACAAGTCTGCGAATCCAGGCAGAGGCAAAGGGTAATTTAGCCGCTTTGGAATTAAATAAGTTGGATGCTCAGCTTCCGGGAGCGTTTTCTATCCGGACACAAGGGAAAGGCTCGTCTCTGCAAAACGAGAAGCAAAAAGATGGTGAGGTGGAATTGAAACTTTTTACCGATAACTTGGATTTTCTGTTGGATTTCCTGCCAGAAGAAAGCCGGAGTAACTATCGTATTCCTAAACGGATGATGCTGAGTGGTAACGTACGGCTTGCAGGACAAAAGTATGCCGGGAGTCTGCTATTGCGGGAAGGACAAGGAAAGATCCAACTGAAATCCTTATTTGATGCCCACGAGAATCGTTTTAAGGCTTCCTTTGAGATAGACAGTCTGGAGCCGAATCACTTTATGCCCAATGATTCACTTTATTGGATGACTGCTTCTATTCAAGCAGAAGGACAAGGAACCAATGCATTTGATTCATTGACATGGGTGAATTTGGATGGAAAGATCGGAGACCTTCGTTATGGAAGTTCTTCCATTTCTGATATTACGATAAAAGGATCTTTGAAAGACAACTTTGCCATCTTGGATTTGAATAGCCGTTATCCGTTAGCTGAAATGGATGTGACTTTGAATGCGACCTTGAAAAAGAATTGGATTCAGGCCATGTTGATTGCAGATATGCAACATTTGGATTTGTATGGTTTTCATCTGATGGATAAACCTTTCTCTACTTCCTTTCAACTGTTTGCTGAGGCCGAGACGGATATGAAAGATCATCATCAGGCTGATTTAACGTTGGGAAACTGGGAAATCGTTACTGAAACGACTAAAGTTAAGCCGAAAACTCTTATCTTGAAAGCCCGTACGGAAACCGATTCTACATTCGTTTCCTTCCATGCCGGCGATTTGGCGATCCGTTTGCAAGGAAATAAAGGATTAAATGGGTTGAGTGAAAACTTTGGAGTGATCTCTAAAGAAATAGACAGGCAAATGGCGCAGGATTCAATAGTTCGTTTGGCATTGTTGCGCCCGATGTTACCTGAACTGCAGCTGAAAGTAACAGCTCAGAAAGATAATCCGATTTATAACTTTATGAATATGTATTCCCTCAATTTCCAACAGTTGGAATTAAATATGAATACTTCGCCGGAAAAGGGAATACAAGTAGATGGAGGTGTGTATAAACTGCTGCGGGATACTTTCTTGTTGGATACAATCAAGATGCGTTTGTGGCAAGATACCGTGGGTATTTTCTATGAAGCCGGTGTGGTAAAGAACAAGTTCAAGAAACAGGCTCCGTTCTCTGCGATGCTGAGTGGTAAATTATTGACAGGATATGCAGATGCCTTGTTGAAGTTTACTAACGAAAAAGGAAAAACAGGAATTCTGCTGGGTGGTAGTGTACAAAAAGAAGACGAAGGTGGAGTAAGATTACATTTCTTCCCTTATGAACCTATTTTAGCCTTCAATCCGTTTACCTTAAATGAGGATAATTATATCCTGATTCGCAATGAGAAGGATATTTCAGCAGACTTCTTGCTGAAAGGTCGGCAAAATGCGTTCTTGCAAATCGATACTCATCCGGTGGATAGTGGACTGAATGAAATACATGCTGCTTTAGGACAAGTGGACCTGCATGAAATATCGAAGGGATTTTCTGCATATATGCCGGAGTTGGAAGGTTTGCTGAATGCGGATTTCCAATATATGCCGTCAGACAGTTCTTATACGATGACTGGAGGCATAAGTATTGATTCTCTTCATTATGAAAAGAAGCGGGTAGGTGATTTATTGTTGAGTGCCGTGTATCTGCCTGTTTCCGATAAAGAACATCAAGTTGATATTCATGCCTTCCGAGATACAGAAGAGTTTATGAATTCCTTCGTTTACTATCAAAGCGGCGTTAATGATAGTATAGAAGGAACAATGCAGATTACAGATTTGCCGTTAGTCATGCTGAATCCTTTTATTCCGGATGATATGGCTTCTTTGAAAGGTAAGTTGTTGGGCGAAATGAATATATCCGGAACAAGCCAGACTCCCGATATTCGGGGATTTATGCAATTGGATTCGGCAAGTATGTTCGTTACGGCGGCCAATACGACATTGAAGTTTGATCCGCGTCAGATTGTTGTGGGGGATAATCGTATCCATTTTAATAAGTATCAGATTCTGGCGACCGGACAAAATCCGTTTGTCATAGATGGAACTGTTAATTTCTCCGATCCTTCGAATATGATTGCCGATATGACAATGACTGCCCAAAATATGCAGTTACTCAATACAAAGCGGAATAAAGAAAGTCTGGTGTATGGTAAAATGTATGTCAACTTGAATTCAACGATAAAAGGTCCGCTGAACTCTTTGATCATGCGAGGAGATTTGCATTTGTTGGGTGGAACAAATGTGACGTATGTATTGAGAGATTCTCCGTTGACGGTACAAGACCGGTTATCAGGTTTGGTAACGTTCACTTCGTTTGAAGAAGATACTATTTTAGGAAAGAGACCGCGGGTTTCGGCATTGCCTTTGGGTGGAATGGATATGTTGATGACAATCCATATTGATCAGGCAGTACAGATTAATGCTGATTTGACTCCCGATCAATCCAGTCATGTGAATCTGGAAGGAGGAGGCGATCTTTCTTTCCAGTATACACCGATGGGTGATATGATCCTGAATGGGCGTTATACATTAAGTAGTGGAACGATCAAGTACTCGCTTCCTGTCATTCCGCTGAAAGAGTTTAATGTACAGAACGGAAGTTATATTCAATGGAGTGGTGATCCGATGGATCCTCATATGAATATAACGGCAACGGAGAGGATTCGGACTTCAGCAGCCTTGGATGATGGAAGTTCGCGGATGGTGAATTTTGATGTCGGCATCCAATTGACACAGCGGTTGGAAAATTTGGGCTTCAAGTTTATTCTGGATGCTCCTGAAGACGCAGCCATACAGGAACAATTGGCTCGGATGGGCGAAGAAGAGAAGGCCAAACAAGCTGTTAGCATGTTGATGACCGGGCTGTATCTGGCAGGTGGTACGACTACCGGAAAAGCGAACCTAAATATGGGTGCGGCCTTGAATAGCTTCTTGCAGAGTGAAATCAACAATATCGTGGGCAGTGCGGCCAAGTCTGTCGATATCAACTTTGGCATGGAAAGCTATGATGAGGATGGAGATGGGGCCAAACGAACCGATTATTCCTTCCGCTTTGCCAAACGTTTCTATAACGACCGGATTCGGATTGTGTTGGGCGGACGAATTTCTACCGGAGAGGACATTAATCAAGGACAGGCTCAGCCGTTTATCGATAATGTATCTATCGAATACCGCCTTGATCCGAGTGGAACACGTTATGTCAAACTTTTCCATAATAAAGACTATGAGAGTTTGTTGGAAGGCGAATTAACGGAGACGGGTGCCGGTATCGTTTTGCATAAGAAGATGCAATATATGCGGGAACTGTTTATTTTCAAGAGAAACAAGACAAAGCTTCAGAAAGAGGAAAACAACAAGGAGAAAACAAAAGAAGATGAAAACTAACTTGTGGATAATATATATCGGCCTGATCTTTCTATCTCTGGTTTCATGCTCGGTAACGAAGTATCTGCCGGAAGATGAGGTTCTCTATACGGGTATTCGAAAGATCGAGATCATGGATCGGGATTCGACTCCTGAAGGTGACGTTACACTTGAGGAAGTAGAGGCTGCTTTGAGTTATCCTCCCAACAATGCGTTGCTGGGAAGTTCGTCTGTCCGTATTCCTTTCCCTTTTGGTTTGTGGATGTATAATGCATTGGTTAATAAGAAAGGGAAAGTCGGGCAATGGCTTTTCCGTAAACTGGCAGCCAAGCCTGTTTATATTACAAATGTCAATCCGGATGTACGAATCAAGGTGGCGGATAACTTATTGAAGGAATATGGATATTTCAATGGAAAGACTTCTTATGCACTTGTTCCAAATCCGAAGGATCCGAAGCAGGCGAAGATCGATTATCTGATAAGTATGAAAGATCCTTATACGTATGATAGTATCCAATATGCACAACGTCGTCATCGGACGGATACAATTGTTATGGCAAATACAACCCGTTCGCTGCTAAAGAAAGGAGATAACTTTAATGTTACAGTATTGGAAGCCGAGCGTCAGCGTATCAGTACTTTATTGCGTGATAACGGATATTATTATTTCCGTCCGGAATATATCACTTATCAAGCCGATACGGTACGAACTCCAGGAAAAGTATCCTTGAAGGTTGTTTCTTCTAATAACGTACCGAGGGAAGCTTTACGCCCTTGGAACATTGGTAACATAACCGTGGCACTGAATGGTTATAATAACGAGCCGCCAACGGATACGCTGCTTTATAAAGATTTGACGATTCTGTATGAGGGAAAGTTACGAGTTCGTCCGGCTGTGCTTTACCGGAAGCTGACATTTAAACCCGGTGAGCGTTATTCTAATACCAAGCAGATGGAAACTCAAATGGCTCTTTCTCGCTTGGGTATTTTCAAGTATGCGGAGATGCAATATATGCCACAAGACACAACTCGTCGTTGTAAAACCCTCGATCTGCGAATTAACACAGCGTATGATTTGCCATTGGATGGAGAGTTGGAATTTAATGTTACGACCAAAAGTAATGATCAGACAGGGCCGGGAGCTATCTTTAGTATGACCAAACGGAATGTATTTGGTGGAGGTGAATCTTGGGGTGTTCAATTGAAGGGTTCGTACGAATGGCAGACCGGTAATCGGGTAGATGGAGCTTCGTCTCTGATGAATAGTTATGAAATGGGATTGAGCAGTACTTTGACTTTGCCTCATCTGCTTTTCCCGGGTTATTTGGAACGTAATTTGAAGTATCCGTCAAGTACTACATTCCGTATCTATACGGATCAAATGAATCGGGCCAAGTTCTTCAAGATGCTTTCTTTTGGAGGAAGTGCTACACTTGACTTTCAAAGCTCGGCTACTAGTCATCACTCAGTAACACCATTTAAGTTGACATATAATAAATTGCAACATACAACTGCTACTTTCGATTCGATTACGAATGCCAACAAGGCACTTTATCTGAGTTTAAAGGATCAATTTATTCCGGCGATGAGTTATACTTATACGTACGATGATTCTCCGCTTCAAGAGAAGAAGCATCATTTGTGGTGGCAATCGTCGGTTACCCAGTCCGGAAATATATTGAGTGGTTTTTATGCTTTAGCTGGGAAAAGCTTTCATAAGGAAAACAAGAATTTCCTGGGTAATGTCTTTTCTCAGTTTGTAAAGGTCAGTTCGGAAATTCGTTACGACTATCTGCTGAAAAAGAATCATCATCTGGTTGGTCGTTTGTTGGTTGGTGCCATTTATGGTTATGGTAATGCCGAGAATCACTCAACGCCATATAGTGAACAATTTTATATTGGTGGAGCAAACAGTATTCGTGCATTTACGATTCGTAGTATTGGCCCGGGACGTTTTGTTCCGAATCCCGACAATAAATATGGATATATCGACCAGACAGGAGATCTTAAGTTAGAGGCAAATTTGGAATACCGTTTTCCGATCTTTGGTGATTTACACGGAGCTGCTTTCTTGGATGCCGGTAATATTTGGTTGATCCATGAAGATCCTAACCGTCCTGGCGCACAATTGAAATGGGGAAGCTTCATCAAAGATCTGGCCTTGGGAACTGGAGTAGGTGTTCGTTATGATCTTGATTTTATTGTCGTCCGCGTTGATTGTGGTATTGGTTTGCATGTCCCTTACGATACTGGAAAGAAAGGTTATTACAACATTCCTAAGTTTAAAGACGGACTTGGTTTACATTTGGCTATCGGCTATCCGTTCTAAATATTCTAAAGGCAGTCAAAAATAAGAGCGATAGGTTTTAGAGCCTCTAAAGGCAGTCAAAAATAAAAATGATAGGTTTTAGAGCCTCTAAAGGCAGTCGAAAATAAAAATGATAGGCTTTAGAGCCTCTAAAGGTTTCAGAAAAGAAAAGAGAAGGAATTATCCTTCTCTTTTCGTAGATTCTATTCTTTTGTCAGTCATTTAATGCCAGAAAGTTCTTCAGTGGATTGGCATACATTTCGAGGATTTTTTTCCGCAGGAAATTCTCATCTTTATTGGGGATGACAATCTTGTCGAGCTGCTTCTGTAAATATTCTTCAAATGCTTTCTTGTCTTTCAATCCGTAATGATCAGAGAATCGGCGTGTGCCGCTTAGCAGATCATAGGCTACATAATTATTCGGATAGAAACGATAATGACGATAAATTTCTTTATCAATGATGGATGCAACAGCGGCAAACAATTCGTTCCGGTTCATGTTCGGATCCAACTGATCTAACTGCTCGTTGATCAGTTTACTGATCGTGAAATGAACGCGCCCTTTGTTATTTAAGATGCCCGTTTCCATATTCAGCAAATCGTCACGCTGCGTCTTGTGATATTCCGGATTATCCCGCTTCAGTTGAAATTCTTGTGCTTTCAGGTAATCGCAAGGATCAAATTCATAAGAAATAGCTACAGGCACAAGATTTAATGATTTCAGATTGCCGATAATATCTTTCCCGCCAGCCATGCAGAGCATTTTCAGCACACTGGGTTGGGTCTGGTCGTTCGAATCTTTTGCACGGCCTTCCCGTTGGGCAATCCAGATAGATTCTTTGGTGTCTTTGATGGTATGATTAATGTAGGCAGAAAGTGTATCACTTACTTCCAACATTTGGCGGACAGAGACTCCTCGTTTGACAATAAAGCTGTTGTTTAACCGGACGAACGTTTTAATCCATGGGCGAATCAGCAGATTATCCCCGATGGCTACTTGTGTCATTCCATACCCTACATCATACAACATGACATTCAAGAAAGACGCATCCAGTACGATATCACGGTGATTAGAAATAAACGTACAAGCCGGTTTTCCTTCAGGCAGACGGCTACGACCCGAAATGGTTAACGAAAAGGTCGTCTTTTTAGCCACTGTCATGACAGCATCATACGCCAAGGTTGACTTAAACTGTTCTTTCGTCTTGCAAGCTCGCATGGCAGCACTCAACTGGTCCCAATCTAAATCAGGTTTGACATACCGGAGCGCGTGCCTAAACTCTTCCGAAGCCAGCAGCTCTTCTATGGCCGCTTGTACTTCATCCTGGTTGAGAGGGCGAATATCCTCAAAATTTGGAGAAACTGTTCCTGTATCCATATCCTTTAGATTATCTCGTTTTCTATTATATCATTCATCACGTCGGTAATATTTAGTCCGGCAGCCCTTACTTGTTGAGGAATGAAGCTGGTACCCGTCATACCCGGTGTTGTGTTGATTTCAAGCAGACAAGGTTCGCCGTCTGCCGGAATGATGTAATCTACACGGATCAATCCTTTGGCTCCTAACAGATCATAAATTCGCGACGTTTCACTTTGTACCTTCTTTGTCCATTCCGGAGAGATACGTGCCGGAGTTATTTCTTGTACCTGACCATTGTATTTGGCATCGAAATCAAAGAATTCGTTTGATGTTACAACTTCCGTAACAGGGAAAACTACTTCTTTGCCTTTTACTTTGTAGCATCCGCAAGTAACTTCTGTTCCTTCAATGAAGCTTTCAATTACGACTTCCTTTCCTTCGGCGAAGGCTTTGTCGATAGCGGCTGGTAAAGCCGATATTTCCTTTACTTTGGTTACTCCGAAGCTGCTGCCTCCGTCATTAGGCTTAACGAATACCGGAAGACCTAACTTGGATTCTACTTCTTCGGCTGTAATGTTTTCGCCATGCATGAGGCGGATTGATTTTGCAATCCGCACACCGAATCTTCTCAGGTAATGATTGCATACATACTTGTTGAATGTCAATGCGCTCACCAACATTCCACAAGAAGAATACGGCAGTCCGATCAAGTCGAAATAACCTTGCAATCGTCCGTCCTCGCCCGGAGTTCCATGGATGGTGATATAAGCAAAATCAAAGCGTTTCTTTTCACCATTTTCAAAGAAGCTGAAATCATTTTTATCAATTGGCGTGTGTTCGCCGTTCGGCAAGCGGACTGACCATTCGTCTTTCTTTACGATGGCAATATATAAATTATATTTGTCTTTATCAATAAAAGAATAGATTCCTTCCGCACTTTTCAAAGAAATCACAATTTCAGAAGAGTCTCCTCCTGCTACAATAGCAATATTCTTTTTCATAACTCTAAGTCTTTAGTTGTTGCATATATGCGCCATTTGTCAATCAGTTCTTGCATGTCTGCAGGAATTTCTGAATCGAAAAAGAGTTCTTTACCAGTTGAAGGATGCACAAATCCCAATGTCTTGGCATGTAAAGCCTGACGAGGACAAATGGTGAAACAATTCTGCACAAATTGTTTGTATTTAGAAAATGTTGTTCCTTTTAATATTTCGTGTCCGCCATATCGCTCGTCATTGAAGAGTGTATGACCAATATGTTTCATATGTACGCGGATCTGATGGGTACGACCTGTTTCCAGCCGGCATTCTACCAGCGTGACATAGCCTAGTCGTTCTAATACCCGATAATGAGTGACGGCATGTTTTCCTTGGTCTCCTTCCGGGAAAACCGTCATCTGCAACCTGTCTTTGGGACTTCGTCCGATATTACCGACCACTGTTCCTTCATCTTCTTGGAATTGTCCCCACACGACAGCACGATAACAGCGTTTTGTCGTGTGATGATAGAATTGTAATCCCAAATTGCTTTTGGCTTCCGGTGTTTTTGCTATCACTAATAATCCGGAAGTGTCTTTATCGATACGGTGAACCAATCCTAATCGGGGATCAGAAGGGTCGAAGTGTTGTTCATCTCGCAGATAGTAGGCAATGGCATTCAGTAATGTTCCTGAATAGTTCCCATGACCCGGATGCACAACCATGCCTGCCGGTTTGTTTACTACCAGCAAGTCTGCATCTTCATATACAATATTTAAAGGGATGTCTTGAGGGATAATTTCTGTTTCCCGGCGTGGACGATCCATTACGATTTGCACCACGTCAAACGGCTTAACCCGATAATTACTTTTTACAGGTTGGCCATTTACCCAAATACAACCGGCGTCGGCTGCCAATTGGATTCGGTTGCGTGTCGTCCCTTCTAGGCGGGCTACCAAAAACTTGTCAACGCGTAAGAGCGACTGACCTTTATCGGCCGTCACTTTAAAATGTTCATACAAACCGGGCGAAATCTCCGGAGAGGTAATGATGGCAGCCGACTCTTCGTCGTCGAGCAACATATCATCTACCTGTTCTTCATCTATTTCGTCAATAAAGTCTGCCATGATTAAAACCAATTTTCTTCTTCGCTATCCAAGGATTCGACCGGAGCCATATTCAAACTATCCAATGCCAAGGAGTCTGACTCTTCAAATCCTCCACTAACAACTAATGTAAGGTGGGCATTTAAGGGCACATGCTGGCCTTCTTCCAATATTTTCCCGTTCCATTCAACTCCGATAGCCAAATCTTTATAGTCGCCTGCTACATATTTTACTTCAATGGCTTTGAAGCCGATAGAAGTAAGTAGGGCATAAGCCTGCCGGAATGAAAGATCTTGTACTTCAGGAATACGTGCCATCTGGGATGTCTTCGCATTGATGGTGACGAAAACAATACGTCCTTCCTTAACTTTCGACCCCGGTGTCGGCACGATTTCAACGATAGCTCCCGGATCAACATCTTTGGAAAAAACGGAATCTATAATATTATAGCGAATACCTTTTTCGGCTAGGAATGGAGCTGCTTCTTCTATGGTCATTCCTTTTACGTCAGGAATGACAACTGCTTCATTGTGACGGGTATATATATCCAGCCATACCAATGTGCCGTAGATTAATCCCCATAAGATTAAAACTGCCAAAAGCAGACTAATCACAAAAGGATTCTTTAATATCTTAATAAAGCGATTATTCATATTTTGATCTTCCTTTTGATACAAAGTTCAAAGGTAGGTATAAAAACAAAGAAAGTAAAGGCTTTTGATAAAAAAAACCTTTACTTTCCTTATAGCTTTACAAACAGGATTGATTATCCGTTGTATTCGTCAGATACAGTCAGTTTTGCTCTACCTTTTGCACGACGAGCTGCTAATACACGACGACCGTTAGCGGTAGCCATTCTTGAACGGAATCCGTGTTTGTTCTTTCTTTTTCTGTTAGATGGTTGGAATGTTCTTTTCATTTCTCTATATGATTTTATTTATTATTATTCGCATACTTATTCGGGCTGCAAAGATAGGTTCTTTTTTTGAATAAACAAACAGATGACTGTATTTTATTGTTTATTTATCATCTAAGAACTTTCCAATACGGTCTTCCTCTTCTTATTTTGCAGCTGGCCGACTGTTAATACAGGCCACCTTTGTATAAGTTGTCGAAGTTGGAATGGGATCCTTCTACCAGTTTGGCTTCTTCTCCTTCCGGATTCAGTTCGATTGATTTCTTCAGGTCTTCAAAAGCACCAGCTTTGTCGCCTTTCAAGTTTTTGGCTCGTCCTCTTTCCGAGTAGAACTTTCCTTGATCCGGAGCATTTTCAATGGCTTCATCGAAAAAGGCGATCGCTTCATCCAACTTGTTTTGGGTTATCAGAAGTCTGCCGATTAATAGAGTTGCCTCTTCATTAAAAGGATTCAGTTCCAATACCTGATGAAAATCGGCATCAGCTTGTTCGATTTCTCCCATCATGGCATGAATTCTTCCTTTTAGCAGATACGCCATATCTTCTTCCGGATTCAGTTCGATCACTTTCTGAATGTCTTCCAAGGCTTCCGTTCCTTGTTGCATTTTCAGCAGGATTTCGGCTCGCAGTTGGTACGCATCGGCAAAATCTTCACGTAAGGTTACGGCCCGTGTCAGGTCGGCGATCGCACCCAACAAATCGTTTGTTACGTGTTTAGCTCTTGCCATCAAGTAGAAAGCTGTTGCATTTTCCGGCTGAATTGCAATGATTGCCTGACAATCGGGGATAACTTCAGTATCTTTGTCAAGCATAAAAAGGACCTGAATACGTGTTAATAAGGTGTCTACGTCATTGGGCTTTAATTCCCGCATCTTATCCAATACGGTTAAAGCCTCTTCCGGCTTTCCGGAAGCAACGTAGGCCGCTACCAGAAACGAACGTGTTTCAAAGTCTTCCTGAATATTTAATGCTTCTTCAAAACAGCGAATGGCGTAAGCTAATTTATGAATCTTTTGTGCGCGTACTCCATCGTATTTTAATATATCAAAATTTTTCTCTTCAATTTTCCGACCTCCTTCGTTTGCCGGTTCTTTAGGTTGTGAAGAAAATAATGATTTAAAAAAGCCCATAATCTTTGTTCTTATAATATATTCGTTGCAAAAATAAAGAAAACAACCTTATAAACAAATATTCTACTTTATTTGAGGCGCTTTTTTTGACAGTTTCGTTTTGATAGAAAGATCGTTACTTTTCATATTTTTGACAGATGTCAAAAAGCTTTTCCATATTAGTCAAAAAACTTTATCACATATATGGTAAAGCTTTACCACATCTGTCGAAAAATTAAAATCTAGTAGGATCAGGGCTGACGCATTACAAATTTCCAGACCTTTTAAAAAGTATTTATCTTTAGAGAGTCAAAGGGATAATAATAAAAATCAAAGAAGTAATGGAAATATTCTCTATATTAGAAAAAGT
>OOCF01000687.1_pt1 | contig 16054 bp, 16 predicted proteins | sample 1671001 | NCBI WGS metagenome assembly OOCF01 (sample SAMN06348112, study PRJEB24527) | human gut metagenome | biome: human gut; feature: ankylosing spondylitis patient; material: feces | host: Homo sapiens | place: China | collected 2015-10
CAGACGCGCTAATATCAGATTCCGCAGAAAGACCGGAGAAAAACCTGAATTTGTTCATACATTGAATGGTTCCGGACTGGCTGTCGGACGTACTGTAGTTGCCATTATGGAAAACTATCAGCAGGCTGATGGAACAATCAGAGTACCGGATGCATTGGTTCCATATATGAACGGGGTCAAAGTTATTGGTCAGAGAAAGAATTCTGGCAAATAAAAAGTAAAAGAGCAGAAAAATCAGCGGGATGCAATCTTCCGCTGATTTTTTTGTTCTCCTGACTGGTTCCGCTGAGGAATTTTTCGTGAATGTGTAAATGAAATCGCGGCAGGCCTAGTTACCATATTGATTTTTATGTATAATTAATCTTAAGAGGAGGTGATTTGAGTTGAAAAATCTTAAAGTTCTCCTTGCTTTTTTTATCTCTGCATTCATGCTTCCCTGCACGGTTCTTGCCAGTGATGGAGGAGTGGCGGCGTCGATTATTAAAGATCCGGTTGTGGATACTTTATTTTCAATCATCATCATTTTATCCATCGTGATCGAGATAAAGACGGCAGGTTTTTCCGGAGGAAGCCTTATAGCCATTCTGGCGGGCCTTATCCTCATAGGAACGAACTGGTACTATGAAGGCGGGCAGTCTCTTGAATTTGCGCTTTATTTCGGCGGCATCGCATTGATTATTCTGGATATTCTCGTGATGTATACGGGCATATTCATAGGCGCCGGTTTCATCGCAGTTATGGCAGGTCTCTTTTTTACTTTTGGCGGAAACATGACGGCTCTTTATATCCTTCTGTTTGCAGTACTGGCTTCCTGTGTCGGGGCTTATTTCCTTTTCAAATACCTTCCCGACAACCACATCTGGCAGAAGATTACACTTCATGCCAGACAGACGAATAAAGAAGGTTACTTATCTTCCTCAAAGGACCTCAGCTCATTTGAAGGAAAGTCCGGGATCAGCGTCTCAACATTGAGGCCCACCGGAAAAATTTCAATTGACGGGGATATTAAAGATGCAATTTCCGAGAACGGGTTCATTGAGAAGAATTGCGAAGTCCGTGTAGTGAAAGTTGAAAACAATTACTTGATTGTAAGAAAAGCATAGCAAGGCTGGCCTTGCTTGTATTCCATTAGGAGGTACTTATGGATCCTTTCGTTTTCCCTGTGGGAGTTTTAATTCTGGCTGTGCTGGCCGGTTCCATCTTCTTGCATTTCGTCCCGGTCGGGCTGTGGATTTCTGCCCTGGCTGCCGATGTAAATATATCCCTGTTTAATTTGGTAGGGATGCGGATCCGCCGCGTTGAGCCAAGGATGATAGTTCTTCCCTTGATCAAAGGAATCAAGGCGGGATTGTCCTTAAACAGCAATCAGCTGGAAGCTCATTATCTGGCTGGCGGTAATGTTGATAATGTGGTGGATGCATTGATTGCAGCACACAGAGCACAGATTGCTTTGTCCTTTGAACAGGCAGCAGCTATCGATCTTGCCGGCAGAAATGTACTGGAAGCCGTGCAGATGAGCGTTAATCCGAAGGTCATTGAAACACCGACGATTTCTGCTGTTGCAAAAAATGGAATCGAACTTAAGGTAAGAGCAAGGGTCACTGTTCGTGCCAATATCGATCGTCTCGTCGGCGGTGCAGGTGAAGCAACGATTATTGCCCGTGTCGGTGAAGGCATCGTTACAACGGTAGGCTCTTCTGAAAAGCATACCGACGTTCTTGAGAATCCGGATCATATATCCAGGACAGTGCTTGGAAAAGGCCTCGACTCCGGCACGGCTTTTGAAATTCTCTCCATTGATATAGCTGATGTGGATGTCGGAAGAAATATCGGCGCACAGCTCCAGACTGATCAGGCTGAAGCTGACAAGCAGATTGCACAGGCAAGAGCAGAGGAAAGAAGAGCGATGGCAGTTGCCAAAGAGCAGGAAATGCGTGCGTATACGCAGGAAATGCAGGCAAAGGTCGTAGAAGCGCAGGCAAAGGTGCCGCTTGCACTTGCCGATGCTCTTAGAGCCGGAAATCTTGGAGTCATGGATTATTACAATATGAAGAACATTGTGGCCGATACTGAAATGAGAGAAAATATTGCAGGCAGCAGTGAGAAGAAAAACTGATTCTGCCATTATAAGGAGGTACACTGCAAGTGAATGAATACTTGATTGAGCTAATGTGCATCCTCGCCATAATGGTCTGGCTGATCCGGCGGTACCCTTTTGCGCGACTGTCCGCGGTGTTCTTAGAAAATGGAAATTCATCCAGTCTGGGCTCTTTCAGGAAGAGGGAAGGAGAAAGCCATATAGATCATACCGTCCATGTAAGCTACTTCAAGCACGGATCTTCCGGTGCAGAGGACGGCCTGGGGACACCGGATGAGGATTATGATTACAAGGCGCTCAGGAAAAAGATCCTTGAAACATGGGGACAGAGCACGCCTGAGGGAAATGGAGAGGAAGATAACACTTCTCCTGATACAACGTCTCCGGATAGTTCCATCGGCCGGAAAGCCCAGGATGAGTCCTCTCAAAATGAAGCGCCTGTTCAAGATCCTGAGCCTGTTAAGAGAAGGAACGTATCTGAGCCTGAAACAGCTCCGGCTCCAAAACGTGAATATGAGCCCGCCCGCGTAAAAACAGTTCCAGAGATAAAAACGCCGCTGCCGGAGAGAAAGATGCCTGACAAGGCAAAGGCACATGTGAAGAAAAAGATTGCTGAACCAGCTCAGATGGAGGCCAGCAGCAACCCGGACAGTGAAGGCTTGATACCTAGACGCTGGTCGGAAAAAGATGCACAGCGATGGATGGTATACGATGCAGTTTTCGGGCCTCCCAGGGGAAGGGCAGGATGGAAATACCGCAGATAATTGATGGGCCTTGCTGCCGTGCATTTTGGGGAGGTTTATGGATACTTTCAAAGAAGAGGTATATGGCAAAATCCAGTGGGAATGCTGCCGTGCGAAGATTTATATAGTAGCTATGTCCTTGTTTTATGTTTTAATCTGCGCAACGATTATTACATATGCCATGGAATATGGAAATATTTTATATGTAGTGGCAGCCTGTGTATTTTGCTTTTCTGTATGGAGAATCAACAGGCTGCACACACCGGTAGCACTCGTATGCGAGAAGAAGCTCCTCGTATCGGTTCCATGGTCATTTTTAAATTCGGACTTCGACTTTTCTTTCAAATCTTTATACATGCCTATAGAATATTCAGAGATTACGGGTGTTTCCAATTGCTGGGATCATCTTTATATAGGTGCCAGAGTAGCAGGAGGAATCGTGGGCCTGCCTGTTCAGATGTCATGCGTTTCCAGGAAGGATAAGAAAAAATTTAAATTCTGGATCAGCAAAAAGCAGGAGGAAAACAGGCATGTATCCAGACTGACCTTTTAATCATGGATAGGGCAGAGACTCAGGCGGGTCTGTTGATTTACGAAAGACCTTATGATACCATATAAAGCATATTCATGATTTTAAGAGGTGAAGTTGAATGGCTGCTAAAATTACATACACGATACAAAAGGAATTGGGCGATTTGTCAATTGCGCCTAATGGATGGAAAAAGCAATTGACTTACACAAGCTGGAATAACCGGGAAGAGAAATTTGATCTGCGTTCTTGGAATGAAGATCATACAGCTATGACAAAGGGAATTACGCTGACTAAGGAAGAAGCCCTTAAGCTGCGTGATATACTGAACGAAATTGATTTCGATGAATTGTGATGAAACCTAACAATATGCCAAGCAGGTATTCCGTAAGGAGCGGCCTGCTTGGCATATTGTGCATTTAAATATAAATTAAGGTATGCTTTCTACATTTCTTCGCAAAGGGTCATATTATGGAACTGGGATTTCTAAAAGATAATCCAAGAAGCAGTAAGGCAATGCTTACTTGCGCTATTGGTCTTGCAGTTAACTTTATATTAGCCTCCGCCAAAATCTTTGCCGGCTGGTCGAGCGGTTTCTTATCTGTTATGGGAGACGGGTTTAACAATTTAACAGATATGGGATCAATCATTTTATTGATGATGACCTTCTATTACGCTGCAAAACCCTCGGATAAAGAGCATCCATTTGGCCACGGGCGCCTGGAATACATCAATGCTACCGTTATGGCTGCCATTATCCTATATGTCGGCATTACGCTTTTCATAGAATCAGCGCATAAGATTTCCAATCCGACAGATACGGAATATTCTCTTTTGATCATTATCAGCTTAACACTGGGCATCATCGGAAAATTATTTCTGGCATGGCAGTATAAGAAGACAGGGAAGGAGATTAAATCTGAATCATTCAATGCTTACAGCGCGGATTCTTTGTCAGACCTCCTGTCCACCTCAAGCGTCTTGGCGGCAACTTTAGTCGAGTCTTTCTTTCATTACCATATTGACGGATACATGGGCGTATTGATGTCGCTGGTCATCCTATGGACAGGATATACGATTATGAAAAAAGCGGTGAATTCAATTATGGGTTCTACGCCGGATCCCGAGATTTATGAAAGCATAAAAAACTGCATCCTTGGATGCAAGGGCGTGTATGGTGTGCATGACCTGATTGTGCATGATTACGGTCCTGAAAATCATTTTGCTACAGCACATGTAGAGCTGGACAGCTCATTGACCTTTATGCAAAGCCATGAGCTTTCAGAAAATGTCACGACTGTTCTGCGTGAAAAACTGAATATCCAGGCGGTGATCCATGCCGATCCTAAAGCGGTATCCAATCCAAGGGAGGCAGAATATCAAAGAGATCTGGAAGCTGCCATTTACCGATCGGGACTACCGCTTTCCTATCATGACTTTTTTGTTCAGGAAAAAGAAGGAGAAATCGATCTTTCCTTTGAACTGGCGCTGACAGGCTACTGTAAATTGAATGATGGGGAAATTTATCATGCAATATCTGATGAATTAAGGAAAATCAACCCGGCCTATCATATCGAAACGATGATTGACAGAAACTTTATCAGCGGAAAAATCTATGGAAATGATTGATAAATTATCAAAATTGATCGGATGCTGAATAACACTTGCTGATGATTTTATGATAAAATACATAATGGAAATCTAACGAATATATGCATCGTTGAATCGATGATGCATGCAGATTCTTTTAGCAAAAAGAGAGTCTATACACGTATCAATGAAACTATGTTTTATGAAAAGTCATCGTAAATATGTAAATATTTAAGGAAGTGTGTGTATGAAAATAAAAAAGTACACAGTTTTAGCGGCCTGCCTGTTGGTTTTTGGAACTTTCAACGTATCTTATGCTGATTACATGATGGGTTCCCATGGGAATGATGTCAGGATCCTTCAAAGACGTCTTGCTCTCTATGGACTGAATGTAAAAGCAAACGGCACCTATGACAAGGCAACATACAAGGCTGTCGTGAAGTTCCAGAAGAAAAGGCATCTGACAGCGGATGGAATCATCGGTCCTGCCACTTATAAAGCATTGACCGGCTATTCTATGAAAACGGCTTCAAAAACCGGCTCAGATGCTCCCGCTGCCGTAAAGAAAAGCAGCAGTGCCCAAATCCAGAGTACGGGAATCAATGATTTCCTGGTACAGTGGCACAGCTCGGTGATAACAAACAGCACTGTTAAGGCGATTACAGAAGAAGCGCAGAAGTACATTGGAGTTCCGTACCAGTTCGGCGGTACGACGCCGAAAGGATTTGACTGCTCAGGTTTTATTCAGTATGTTTTCAACCGGAAAGGGATTGTCCTTCCCCGGTCAGCTGACGAGCAGTATACTTCCGGGAGAAAGATTTCAGTGAACGCACTCGAACCCGGCGATCTTGTTTTCTTTAAAACATATGATCAGGGAATCTCGCATTCCGGATTGTACTTAGGGGACGGATATTTCATCAGCGCGACCTCGAGCAAGGGCGTGGCTGTAGCAACGATGAAAAGCGGCTACTGGCATGACAGATATGTCGGCGCAAACAGGGTTCTGTAACGGGATCGCGCATTTTAGCTGGCAATCGTCATGAAATAACTGAATCAAGAAGCGGAAAATAAAGTAATGTTGAAATAAGGCTGTAGATTTTTTGTTTTGCTACAGCCTTTTTACAATGATAGATGAATACTAAATTTATGAATATTAATGGATGGTGCAGCTCTTATGAAAATAGCCATGATCCAAATGGAAGTTGACTCAGGGCAGAAGGACAGAAATATACGGCATGCATTCCAGCTCTTGGAACAAGCAGTTCCAAACAGTGACGTTCTGGTGCTGCCGGAATTGTGGACAATCGGATATGATTTTCACAATTTAGATAAAAATGCAACAAGGCTTGGGGACAGTTTGATCTCTGGATTATCCTCATTTGCCAATTATCATCATGTTACTTTGGAGGCGGGGACGCTTCCTGTAGAAGTCAATGGCAAGATCAGCAACATGGGGATCGTGTTCGGCCCGAATGGGGAAATCCAGGCACAGTACAGCAAGCGTCATCTGTTTTACGGATATGAGGAATCAAAATTGATGGTTCCCGGAAACAGTTTGATGAATACTGAAATCAACGGTGTCAAAACCGGAATGGCTGTCTGTTATGAGTTCTATTTTCCGAGAATGTGGAGAAAAATGGCAAAGAGCGGAGTGACATTAGTGCTGGCTCCGGCTTCATGGCCTGCCGTCCATATTCCTCAATGGGAAGTCCTTACAAGAGCCAGGGCTATAGAAAACGGGATCTGCGTCTGCGCGGTCAATATGGCAGGAGAGTACCACGGGCTCAAGCTTGGCGGGCATTCTCTCTTTATTGACCCGACAGGGAAGGTAGAAGCGGAAGCAGGAGATGGCGAGGAAATCCTTTATGGAGAGTATGATGAAATCCGGTACAGGGATTTAGGAAAGCAATTGGCGGTCATACGCTTATAAGAATGATCTTATCATTCCGTTTCTCAAAGAGATTGGGCTTAATCACGTGAAGTATGCTAATCCATATTTGCATGGATTAGGCAAGTCATATATAATGAAGGGGCAATTAATTAAGGGGGTTTATCATGAAGGGCAATGATATTCGCGAGTCGTATCTTTCGTTTTTTGAAAATAAAAAAGATCATCTTAGATTAAAGAGTTTTTCCTTGATTCCTAAGGATGACCCGAGTCTTTTGCTGATCGGCGCCGGAATGGCACCATTAAAACCGTTTTTCACAGGCAAGGTTGAACCGCCGAGACATAGAATCACAACAAGCCAGAAGTGCATCCGCACTGGTGATATCGAAAATGTAGGATATACTGCAAGACACCATACATTTTTCGAAATGCTGGGAAACTTCTCCTTTGGCGATTATTTCAAGAAGGAAGCTATTTCCTGGGCATGGGAATTCCTTACTGAAGTAATCAAACTTGACAGCTCCCGCTTGTATGTTACAATCTATCCGGATGATAAGGAAGCTTATGATTACTGGCATACGATGATCGGACTGCCGGAAAATCATATTTATCCTCTTGCCGATAATTTCTGGGAAATCGGTGAAGGCCCGTGCGGCCCTGATTCTGAAATTTTCTTCGATCAGGGAGAAGAATTCGGAACAGACCCGGAAAATCAGATGGGCGGAGACGGTGATCGTTTCCTTGAAATCTGGAACCTGGTATTCAGCCAGTATGACCGTCAGAAGGATGGCTCCTATCTTCCTCTGGCAAAGAAAAACATTGATACCGGTGCAGGTCTGGAACGTCTTGCAGCCGTACTGCAGCACAAGAAAAACAATTTCGAAACAGACCTGTTCTTCCCGATTATTGAAGAAGCATCTACTCTCTCCGGTGTTTCCTATGGAAAGAGTGCACAGGGCGATGTTGCATTGAAAGTTATTTCGGATCATGCCAGAGCCATTACCAATATGATTGCTGACGGCATTCTGCCTTCCAATGAAGGAAGAGGTTATGTACTCCGCAGAATCCTCAGACGTGCTGTACGTTTCGGAAAACTGCTTGGCATTCAGGATCCATTCATGGGTCATATGATCGATGTAGTCATCGATATGATGAAACCTGCCTATCCGGAATTGCTGGATAAACAGGCATACATTAAGAAAGTAGCTGGAATGGAAGAAGAAAGATTCCAGACAACATTGAATGCGGGTATTGATCTTCTTTCCGAAATGATAGAAGATACCCAGAAACATAATGAAAAAAATATTTCCGGGGAACGCGTTTTCAAATTATATGATACCTATGGATTCCCATGGGAACTAACACAGGAAATCGCCGCTGAAAAGGGACTTTCTGTTGATAAGGCCGGTTTTGAAGCTGCAATGGCTGAACAGAAGGAAAGAGCAAGAGCAGCCCGCGCTAAGGTTTCTGCCAAGGTGGCAACGCCTGATACGACAAAACTGGATATTTCTTCTTTATCAACCATTGATGAAGACGGGACAACGAAACTCCTTCTCGTAGGCAAAGATGGCAAAGAACTTGCTTCTGCCGCAGATGGTACAGAAATCACAGCAATCCTTCTCAATACTCCTTTCCACGCTGAAGGCGGCGGACAGATTGGTGATACAGGCATCATTACCGGAGCTGAAGGTTCCATTATTGTTGAAAATACCAAGAAGCTTCCTGATGGAATCACTTACATTATCGGTGAAGTTAAAGAAGGCATCATTCGCGCAGGCGAAGAGGTCAATGTAGTTGTAGACCGCGACAGACGTGAAAAACTGGCCAGAAACCATACGGGCACGCATATGCTGCAGGCTGCACTTAGAAGAGTACTCGGCGATCAGGTCAACCAGGCAGGTTCCCTGGTACTTCCTGACAGACTGAGATTCGACTTCACCTGGCCGGAAGCATTATCTGCAAAGCAGATCAGGGAAGTTGAAGATATCGTCAATGCTGAAATCATCAAGAACACATCAGTGTCCATTAATGAAATGCCGATTGATGAAGCTAAAAATCTGGGAGCGATGGCTCTGTTCGGAGAAAAATACGGCGATATCGTCCGTGTCGTTTCCGTTGGTGAATTCAGCAAGGAATTATGCGGTGGTACGCACGTATCCAATACCGGAGAATTAGGATCCTTCAGAATTATCGGAGAGTCCGGTATCGGATCCGGTGTCAGAAGAATTGAAGCTGTCACAGGCTGGGCTGCTTATGAAATGATGCAGGAAGACAGAAAGCTTATCAATTCTGCTGCAGATGCATTGAAATCAAACAGCACAGGGATTCTGGAACGCATTGAAAAACTGCAGGCAGAACTGAAAGACGCTGAACATGAATTATCCGCCCTTAAGAAAAACAAGGTCCAGGACGAGCTGAAAGAATTGATTCAGAATGCTGAAGTTAAAAATGGTGTTTCCATACTGGGTGCAGTTGTTCATGTTGATAATATGGATGAATTGCGTGAAGCTGCAGATTTTGTAAAGGCCAAGCTTCCTGTTTCTGCAGTCATACTCGGCACAGCTGCAGGTGATAAGGTCAATCTGGTAGGCATGGCTTCACCGGATGCAGTCAAGGCAGGCATCCATATGGGCAAGGTTATTTCCCAGGCTGCCAAGATCTGCGGCGGTGGCGGCGGCGGAAAGCCAGCTAATGCGCAGGCAGGCGGCAAGGATGTATCCAAGCTTGCTGATGCTGTAGCCCAGGGCGTTAAAATTATTTCTGGAATGCTTGATTAAGGAGGGATATATATGTCAGTCTCTGATGAAACAATTTTATTTAATAAAAATGCCGACGAAGGTGAAAACACACAGGCATCTATGATTTTGCAGGAAGTGTATGCTGCTCTTAAGGAAGCCGGGCATAATCCAACCGTTCAGCTTGTCGGATATTTGGTATCTGGAGAACCGACATATATTACCAGCAGGCATGATGCAAGAAAGCTTATCTCAGGCATTGAAAGAGATGAACTTGTAGAAGAATTAGTCAGATTCTATATAAAGCATAAGGGTCTCTGATATGCGTATTATGAGTCTTGATGTTGGTTCTCAAACGATCGGCGTTGCTGTAAGTGACCTTTTTGGCTGGACGGCTCAGGGAGTTGAAACCATCCGGCATACTACGAGAGAAAAGGATTTCGCAAGACTTTGGGAGCTCACGGATCAGTATAAAGTGGAAGAGTTCGTATTGGGCCTGCCTTTAAACATGAACGGTACTAAAGGTATGCGCGCTGAGCGTACTGAAGAATTTGCCCATGAGCTGGAAGAGGCTTTTCCTGACATTCCCTGGAGATTCTGGGATGAAAGGCTTACAACTGTTATGGCGCAAAAAGAGCTGATTGCTGCGAATGTGAGCAGGAAGAAGCGGAAGAAAGTTATTGATAAAATGGCAGCAGTAGTTATTCTCGAGGATTACCTGCATTATCTCGCTCTGAATGGCGGGAAAAAGTAAAGGATGCATTATGGAAAATAAAACCGAAGAATCAATCATCGTGACAATCGACGATACGGAAGGGAATTCCAGAGATTTTGTGCAGGATATGGTAATACCGTTTGACGGCAAGGAGTTTGCCGTTCTGGTATCGATTCCTGAAAGCATGGATTCTGAAGAAGAACCCGATATCATATTAGCCAGAATTGACAAGGATCAGGACGGAGAAGTCGTTTACGTATCTCCAACTGATGAAGAATATGACGCTGTCGCTGAAATCTATAATGCCATGTAATTATCATTAAATGGCATAAATTGAAATGGCTGATCACTGAATGTTAGATTTTGTTCTGACAGGCAGAGGTCAGTTTTTTTCAATACCAGGAACTGTACCTGGCCCCAGTCACTTTTCTTCAGGAAGAATGACAGGCGCTTTTGGGTACGTATCTGAAAATAAGCGTCCTGGTTTCGGAGAAAGTTCAAATTCTAGATAAATCAAAGCAACTTTTAAATGTTGCGGCTTAGATTTGTGTTAGAATAAAGAAAATTTGTGTTTTATCAGGAGGAATCATGGGAAAGCACTTTTCTTTTATACATTGTGCCGACTTGCACTTAGGCGAACCATTTGGAGATGTACGCCTTGGCGGCAGTGGTCCATGGAATGAACAGATCAGCAAATCGACCTTTAAGGCATTTGAGAAGGTTGTGGATGCTGCGATCGATAACCGGGTAGATGCTATTTTGATTTCCGGTGATGTATATAATAGTGATCATCATAGTCTGGCAGCGCAAATGGCCTTTGCCCGTGAATTGTACCGTGCGGCTGAAAATGGCATTGAAACTTTTATAGTACATGGAAATCACGATCCGGAAGAGGCCTGGCGTGCCGATATCCCGCTGCCGGATATGGTGCATATTTTTTCCTCCAGCGAAGTGCAGGCTCTGCCATTGATGAAAGATGGAGAAAAAGCTGCAACTATTTATACAAGACAAGACATGTGGGGACTGATCTCGCTCAAGGATTTCATCATAATCCGGAAGACGGATTTGCAATCGGCATGCTCCATACAGATGTTGGATCGGCATCAGGGAATTATGCGCCCTGCACGATTGAAGAACTTAAGAATTCCGGGATTGATTACTGGGCACTGGGTCATATACACACAAGAAAAACTTTGTCAGTAAAACCGTATGTCGTGTATCCCGGCAATATCCAGGGACTTAACATAAGTGAAATAGGGCCGAGGGGCTGTTACCTGGTCGATGTGGGCGCCTATGGGACTGTAACGCTGAAATTCATTGAATCAGACGTTATACGATGGATGGATATGGTCATAGATATATCCAATTTAAAGCAGATTGGAGAGCTTATTACCGAAATATCCAGAAGGAGAGCCGGCCTTAAGGAACTTACAGGCAGACCCAGCATGGTGCGCATTGTGCTTACAGGAAGCGGTCCTCTCCATGAGATGGTATCAAGCGATGATGGGCAGGAATATATTCTCCAGACATTGAATGAAAAAGAGCAATTCAGATTCCTTTTTGCATATTTCATTAAAATCGATGATAATACACGCCCGGATATCAACCTGAAAGAAAGAAGACAGATACCAGATATTGTTGGCACATACCTTCGTACGTATGATATCTGGAATGATCTCCCCGCCGAGGAAAAGAAAAAAGCATTAAGAAAAATCGTTGAAGAACAGCCCGAAATCATGAGGTACAGCAAGTTGGTCAAATCACTCAATGATGATATTCTTGTCCGTGCTTTTCGAAAGGCAGAGCTCTTAGGCGCTGAGATGCTGACTGAGGAGGAAGCAAATAATGAAGATCATTGATTTGCGGTTGGATCATTATGGCATATACAGGAAAGCATCCTGGAAGCCCTCTCAAAATTCGCTCAATGTCATTATGGGAGAAAATGAGAGCGGCAAGACCACCATGCTCCGTTTTATCCGTGACATGATATTTGGTTACGGCAGAGGAAAGTGGCAGGGCAAGACAGGAAGTATTGAATTTGTCAGATCGGATGGACAGGAATATAAAGTCATCCGCGATGAAAAGGAACGCTGGTTTGAAAATTCAGACCATGTAAAATTTGAGGAAGAACTTCCTGCCCTGTGGTGGCATGGCCTGAACCGTTTCATGTATGAAAAAATTTTTGCCATAGGTCTTGAAGATCTGCAGGGCTTGTCCTTCTTGTCCAATGATTCTGTAAGAAGCCGTTTTTTCATGCTGCAGGGCGGAGATAAAATTTCTACAGTGAAGAAACTGGCTCATGACAATAAGGAAAAACTGCTGGTTTCTTCCCCGCAGGGAAAGAGAAAGATTAATTTGCTGATCGGGGAGCTCGATGATGTCAGCCAGCAGCTCGATGCTTTGGCCAATCAGGAAAAAGACTTTTCTGATCTGCAGAAAAAGCAGGATCTGCTGAAGAAACAGATTGAAGAACTTCAGCAAAAACTGAATGCGGATAAAGAGAAAGATAGAACATTAGAGAAAAGGCTGGGCGCCTGGGAATATTATAAAAGGGCCTGCGAGATTAAAAGACAGCTGGATTTATCCATGCAGGTCAAAATGTTCCCGACGAACGGAAAAGACAAGTGGAACGAGATCATGAACCGTATGAAGAGCATTCATGATCAAAAAGAGTCCCTGCAGGCAAAGCTTGATGAATATACACCGATTGAAAAAGAGAAAGTCATTCCCTGGGCGGGCATGGCAGACGAACTTGAAAAGCTCTATGTAGATATCGGACAGTGGCGTCAGACAATAGAAGATGCAGATCGTCTTGAAAAAGAGCATAAGAACTGGGAAATTGATTTCGTCAACATGGGTTACCAGCTGCCGCTCTGGGATCATCCGCTGGATTTAAAGGAACCCTGTGTCAATGTCAATTGGGAAGAAGGCCGCCGTTTAGCACAAAGTGTAGGCGTCAGGAAAAACGAGCTGTATTTTTGGCAGCAGAGAGAGCCTGAAGTTGAACAGCTGGAAGATGAGCCGGAAAATTCCGATACGGAACAGAGCGAAAACGAGTGGAAGAACTTTGAGGAAATGGCCAAGAGCCTTGAAGGAATCCTGCATCAGAGAACGGATATCAATCATTCGATAGAAGAAGCGCAAAGCAGAAAAGACAGAAAATACACTGTCTGGTTCTGGATCGGCATATGCCTTATTGCAGCCTCTGCGGCTTCCGTTGTTGCTTTCTATATGGCCATGATTGGTTATGCAGCTCTTTACGGAGCGGCAGCAGGAATCGTTCTTGGAGCGGTTGCGCTTATGGTCAACAGCCATATTGTGAATAAAAAAGCACATCTCCTGCAGAAGTATAATGATGAGCTGGCCGATCTTGAAGCGAAGCGGAAAGACATTGCATCCCATTTCCCCGGCCAGGTTCCTGAATCCGTAGAGGATCTCCAGGCTTTCCAGAATCTGGTCCAGCAGAAGCGGACTGATTTCTATAAGGACCAGGCCCGGCGGCAGGCTGTTTCATGGAAAAGGGAGACCGTGCGCAAGCAGCAGGCCCAGCATGAAAAGTGGGTTACAGAGGGCAAAGAGCTCAATGAAAAAGCACAGCAGATCAATACGGAGTGGAGCAAATGGCTGAAAGCCAATAAACTTCCGGAAACGGATGCTGAAAATTTGTCCCTGCTCCAGGAACAGTGGCAGAGAATTTTCTCTGAAGAGGGGAAAGGAAAGATCCTTGCACTTCGTCTGGAACATATTGATGCAAAGCTCGATGCTTTTGCCAAGAGGGCGGTATCTATCATCCGGTCCTCCGGTATTGATGATCCTGTGACTGCTGACAGCATTGCCGATATTTATGAAGAGAATCAGAGAAGAATGCTTGAATGGCAGGGGATTCTTGAGAAAAACCGCCAGCATGAAGCATATCAGAAGGAAATGGCAAAGCTGAATGATTCCTGGAATTCCTGCCAGAATGAAGCGAAAGTGCTGATGGACCTGGTCAATGCAAAGAATGCGGAAGAGTTTGCTGAAAAGGTTGAAGCATATGAACACCATGACCAGATTTTGAAGGAGTGGAAAACGGTTCAGCAGGATCTTCGCCTGTATGCCGGAAGCGAAGAGAGCTTCACTCAGTTATGGGATTCCCTGAAGACCGGGCAGTATGATGACTGGATGAGCGAGCATCAGAAGCTTTCCAAATGCATTGCCGAGGAAGACAGCGAACTCGGTGAACTCCGCAAGAATCAGGGCGCAGTTGAGAATGAAATCTTCAGGCTGGCCGATGACAATACCATCACTGAAACTCTTCAGAAGAAAGAAAAAATCGAGGCTGAACTTAAATCAGCACTCGAGGAATGGCTTGTCTATATGTATCTAGAGAAGGTTCTGGAAAAAACGCAGTCAGCGTATGAGTCCGGCAAGCAGCCGAAGATCATTGAAAAGGCGAATGGTTTCCTGCGTGAAATGACTCACGGCAGATATACATTGACGGTTTCCAGTGATGGAAAAGACATTGGGATTATTGACAAGGATAATCAGGTGAGGGATCCTAAAATCTGGTCCTCAGGAACAGGAGACCAGGTTTATCTGGCGATCCGTCTTGCCATGGCGTTGTCATTTGGTGAGCAGATTGAACCGCTTCCCATTGTCCTGGATGATATTTTCGTCAGATTTGACGAGAAGCGTCAGGAAGATACCCTGCGTTTCCTGATGGATCTCGGAAAGACACAGCAGATCTTCCTTTTCACCTGTCATGCACAGACGATGAAGATTGCAAAGCGCATCGGGGAAGAAAAAAATACGGGCAAGTTCATCTATCTCAAATCAGGTGAGATATTTGAACTTGCCCAGGCATAAGATCGTTTAATATCTGTGCTGTTGAATACCGTACTTGGTAGACTAGATAAGTTTATTGAAGTACGGTATTTTTTTTATGAAGTAAGTGATGATGATTCCCAGCGCATAAGCGAGGCATATCCAGATAACAGCATCTATGAACGGGATGCGGGGCAGGTATGCAAGCATTTTTCCGAATATGGGATGTGTCAGATTGCGTGTTATTTCCTCAAACAGCATGACACCAAAAGAAACACTGCCAAGGAAAATCAGCCTGTTTCTCCAGGCATCAGAAATGGTATGGGTAGAGAACCACCATTTTGAAAAGCAGAATACAAAAGCGGTATTCAGGAAAAGGAAGCTGTCATAAAATCTTTCGGAAATCGCTTCTGTAAGGCCGCCTGCGATAATTCCATGATAGTAAGTCATTCCGGCAGCTATTACGCTGCCAAGGAGGGCGGCTAATCCCAATTTGAAAAGATTTCTGGGTGTGATCCAGGAATCCGGGAGTACATGCTCGATCCAGTATCCGATCAGGAAATAAAATGTCGGTTCACTGACCGCAAGAAGGGGGTTCAGGAAATAATTGATTTCTGCTGTTCCCTTGAAAATCAGCATGGAAATAACTGGGATGCACCCGACGAAGACCAAATTCAAAAGGATCAGGTACAAATAAAGATCCTGCGTCATTGCGCGGACCAGCTTTCGCCAGATTGGGAGCATGAGAAGGAAGGAAACATAAATATACAGGAAATAATAGGCCGTTGCCATGGTAGAGGAGTAAGTCATGGTGAAAAATTTGGCAATATGTCCTGTGATGGAAAGAGGCAGGTTATGATAAAACCAGACATAGTTGATCAATGAAAAAACAAAAATAACCTGAATAAAACGCCAGACTCTTTTTTTGAATATCCGCGAAATGGATTCTTCTT
>OOCF01000693.1_pt1 | contig 15998 bp, 18 predicted proteins | sample 1671001 | NCBI WGS metagenome assembly OOCF01 (sample SAMN06348112, study PRJEB24527) | human gut metagenome | biome: human gut; feature: ankylosing spondylitis patient; material: feces | host: Homo sapiens | place: China | collected 2015-10
GGGGACTGAACGGATATCACCGGAAATGCTGAACGGGTATCCGCCGGAATATGCAAGCTTTCTATACAGAACTGGAAGACCATGATGAAATAGATGTTTCGCCATTCCGGAAACTCGGACGGAACAGGAGGAAAGTAGTTATGAAAGAGAGTTATGCCCAACCTATCTATTTATTACAGGACGAATTTCTGACAGTGATGAAGACAGAGGTACCAGAACCTTGCAGGAAACAAAAGATGCATTTCTTTTCCAATGCGTCTTGGCAGCCGTATAAGAAGATTTTAAATCGTTGAATATGGATAAAATAGGAGTTAATATAGATGGTATCCCGTATATTCATTATCTTCTTCAGAAGACACTGAGAAATAATGAGCATAAAGAAGAAATTGAAATTCCTATCATGAAGTATACCTTAGGCATCATCAAGAAATGGAAGTTCAAGTTTCCAATACTAAAGTATGTTACAGGGAAAAGTGGATATAACGTAAAAATCAGGAAGTTGCTTGATAGACAGAGATGTGAAGATATTCGATAAAGATAGCGCAAGCAACATCTACAAACCGCTTTACACAATGGGAAGCAGTAAATTGTGCCGTAAAATGCATCCGTATATGCTGACCAAAGTTCAGGTGAACATGTATGTTTCAGGTCATCATAAAAAGGGAAGCAATGCGGTAAAACACTACTCGTCTCTATCACAAAAAGACCGTTTCATCCTGATGTGTGCAGTTTATGAGCAGCCCTTATATAAAGTAGACAAGGAACTAAATGTAATAGGATAAGTAAATAATAAACAAAAATATGGCTACAGATAAACAAGATTCTTTGATATTCTACAAAAGTGAAGATGGTAATATACAGTTAAATGTAAAACTAGAAAAAGATACGGTGTGGCTCACGCAACCACAAATGTCTAATCTGTTTGGAGTAGATAGAACTGTAATTGTTAGACACATTCGGAACATTTATAAATCAGCAGAATTATGCGAAGACGCAGCCTGTGCAAAAAATGCACAACTTCAAGAAGAGGGAGGAAGAACAGTCAGAAGAGCCATACCTTATTATAATCTGGACATGATTAACGCAGATTCAAATTTGCTAGGTCATGAAAAAAGAGAAAAGCCCTTGTAAAATAGTTCTTTACAGGGGCTTTAATATAATATCTTGTACTCGAAGCGGGACTTGAACCCGCACAGCCATTACTGGCCAAGGGATTTTAAGTCCCTCGTGTCTACCGATTCCACCATTCGAGCAACCTAAAATGGAGCGGAAAACGAGACTCGAACTCGCGACCCTAACCTTGGCAAGGTTATGCTCTACCAACTGAGCTATTTCCGCGTTAACGGGTGCAAATGTAGGGAGTTTTGTAATATGTTCCAAACATTTCCCCCGTTTTCTTTTAAGAAATTTTGTTTTTAACGTCCCAAAAGTGCATTTTCCGCACGTTCGGCCACTTCAAAATGGAATCCGGAGATCACATCATCCATCAGGGCGGTGATGCGGTCGTTACACAGGTTGCCGATGCTTCCTTCGTGGGTGTGGTGCACTTCTTTGTTGTGTGTGAACTTTCCGGCTTCGATATCCAGTCCCACTTTCTTGTAGGCATCACGGAAAGGCATGCCTTCAGCTGCCAGACGGTTGACTTCTTCCACGCTGAACATGTAGAGATATTTGTCATCGTCCAGAATGTGTTCGTTGATCTTGATCTTGTCCATGATGTAGGTTGCCATGTGCAGGCAGTCTTCCAGTTCCTGGAATGCCGGAAGGAACACTTCCTTGATAATCTGCAGGTCGCGGAAATAACCGGACGGCAGGTTGTTCATAATCATCATGATCTGCTGCGGAAGAGCCTGGATCTTGTTACATTTGGCGCGGGTCAGCTCGAATACGTCCGGGTTTTTCTTATGCGGCATGATGCTGGAGCCGGTGGTACATTCGTCCGGGAGTTTGACAAATCCGAAGTTCTGACAGCTGAACATGCAGGCGTCGAAAGCCATCTTCGAGAGGGTACCTGCGATGGAAGCCATGGCAAATGCCACGTTGCGCTCCATTTTTCCGCGTCCCATCTGGGCATAGACAACATTGTAGTTCATGGAATCGAATCCCAGCAGGCGGGTTGTCATTTCCCGGTTCAGAGGGAATGAAGAGCCGTAGCCGGCAGCCGATCCCAGAGGGTTGCGGTTGCACATCCGGTAAGCGGCCTGAAGGAAAAGCATATCGTCCACCAGGCTTTCGGCGTATGCACCGAACCACAGGCCGAAGGAAGACGGCATGGCGATCTGCAGGTGGGTATAGCCCGGCATCAGGACATCCTTGTAGCGGTTGCTTTGTGCAATCAGCACCCGGAACAGTTCTTCTACTGATTCTGCAAGATTCTTCAGCTGTGCACGCGTGAACAGTTTCAGGTCCACCAGAACCTGGTCGTTGCGTGAGCGTCCGCTGTGGATTTTCTTGCCGACATCGCCCAGCCGGCGGGTCAGCATCAGTTCCACCTGTGAATGTACGTCCTCGATTCCGTCTTCGATGACGAACTCTCCTTTTTCAGCGGATGCATAAATGTTTTTCAGCTCGTCGAGCAGTACCTTCAGTTCGTCGGAGGTCAGCAGGCCGATGCTTTCCAGCATGGTGATGTGGGCCATGGAACCCAAAATATCGTGTTTGGCCAGGTAAAGGTCCATTTCGCGGTCACGTCCTACGGTGAAACGGTCGATCTCTTCGTTTACCTGAACATTCTTTTCCCAAAGTTTCTGAGCCATTGTTGTTGGTTTATACGTTTGACGATTAATAAGGTATCTTGGTAAGCATGTCTGCCAGTTTCTCTGCACCTTCCTGCAGGGGTTTGGATACCATGGCTTTCATGAACATGTTTACATCAGCACCGATGGTTACTTTTATTTTGGCTTCCTCTTCGGTTACGGGGAGAATCTGTATCCAGAGGTTCAGGGGGATCGGGGTTTTGTCTCCTTCGAACTTGATGCATTTCATCGGTTCACGTTCCACAATGCGCAAGGTCAGGTTGATACCCTGAACCTTGATGGTCAGTGAGTCGTTGTCGAATGTAAGATCTTCTATTTTGCCGTCCAGCTGATTTTTTACTTCTGCCAGACGTTCACGGATCGGTTGCAGATTGTCCAGGTTGGACAGCTTGTTGTAAATGCGTTCCTGGCTGGCAGGAATGTGCTTTACGCTGCTTTCGAATTTTAAAGCCATATACTTAGATTAAAAAAACACGGATTACGGGAACCGTCACGTTCTTTCAGCCGAGAACCGTGAAGTTCGCATAATCCGTGCGGGTACAATTATTATTAACTTACTTATTTACCAGTCCAGTGAGCAGGGTCTTTTCTCCAGGCCTGCAGAACAGGAATGTCTTCTTCTGCAATGTAGTCGGTCTTCAATGCTGCATCAAGCACTGCATTGTAGTTGGTCAGAGTTACCAGTTCAACCTTTGCATTCTTGAAGGCTTCAACGGATACATCGAAACCGTAAGTGAAGGATGCAATCATTCCGATTACTTCGCATCCGTTGTTGCGGATGGCTTCTACTGCTTTCAAGCTGCTTCCACCGGTAGAGATCAGGTCTTCGATAACAACGACTTTCATACCTGGACGCAATTCTCCTTCAATCAGGTTTTCCAGACCATGGTCTTTCGGGCTTGAACGAACATAAACAAACGGTAAGTTCAATTCTTCAGCTACCAACGCACCTTGAGCAATGGCGCCAGTTGCTACTCCTGCAATTGCATCTACATCTCCGAATTTTTCGAGGATTACGCGACAAATTTCCAACTTCACGAAATTACGGAGTGCAGGATAAGACAGGGTCTTGCGATTATCACAATAAATCGGAGACTTCCAGCCAGATGCCCAGGTGAACGGGTTTGCCGGCTGAATCTTTACAGCCTTTACCTTCAACAACTTTTCTGCGAATAATCTTTCCAAAGCTTTCATAACTTAATTAATAGTGGATAAACATTTCTGCAAAAATATGGAAATCCAACGGGAATATGAAATTTATCTGCGGATTTTTTCGGAATCATCTTGCGGTAAGCGGTATGAAGGTCCTGACAGCTCCTTCAGAGCCCTTTGGCCCAGGCCAGAGTGACCAGGCTGATTTGTATGCCGGGGATGGAGACCAGCACGTCGGCACAGGCGGTCAGGGTTGCTCCGGTGGTCAGTACGTCATCGACCAGCATGATATGCTTGTGCTGCAGGGCGGGCAAAGCTTTATCGGACAGGGCAAACAGATCTTCTGCGTTGAGCCACCGTTCATAGCCGTGCTTGTGGGTCTGGGTCGGATTATGGTGAATGCGGTGCAGGGCATCCGTGCAGACGGGGATGCCGGTAAGGGCAGAGATTCCTCGGGCCAGCAGTTCGCTCTGGTTGTAGCCGCGTGTGCGCTGACGCCTGGGGTGGAGGGGAACGGGGATCAGGCAGTCTATCCCTTCGAAGAATCCGGAAGGATGGAGTTCGGATGCCAGCAGTTCCCCCATCCGGATGCAGGCCGTCCGTGCGCCGTGGTATTTCATGTCATGCAGGAGGGAAGAGATTTTGCTTCCCCGGGCATAATAGCAGAGTGAAGAGGCACGCCGGATTGGAAACCGTCCCCAGAAGCTGCGTTCCATTTCGTTGCCGGGGCTGTTCAGAATGTGGGTATAGGGCAGTCCGGTCAGGCAGCTGGTACACAGAATCTCTTCTGTGAGGAGAAGTTTTTTCCCACAGATCGGGCAGATGCGGGGAAAGAAGAATTCCCGGAGGTCAGTCCATAGCTTCATGGTCGCAGGGATATTCGTTGCCGTCTGTCTGCGGGAGAAGTGAAAGGATTTCTTCCATGAGGAATCCCTTGCCGCAGGCAAAGCGGATCAGTTTGGCATTGCGCTCGTAATCATTGCGTGCGGAGATGCTCCTGGTTTTCTGTTGCAGGAGCTTTTGCAGGATGGCCCGGTATTCTTCTTCATCAATCTCTGCTATTCCGCCTGTGATTGCTTCAGAGGAAAGCTGTTTCATCCGGAGTGCCTGAATGATTTTCATGCGTCCCCATTGGTTGAAGCGGTATTTGTCGCGGACAAAGGCACGGCAGAAGCGTGCTGTATCGACAAAGCGTTCTTTCTGCAGATGTTCCAGTATGTGGGCGGAAGTTTCCGGGGAAGCTCCCCACTGTTGCAGTTTGGCTTCAACTTCGGACGGACAGCGCTCTGCTGCCAGACAATAGACTTCTGCTTTGTTTCTGAGTTCGTTTTCGGTATATTCTTTCATGGCTTGACAGCTTTCACCATGCGGTCGTTGCCGGAGAGGTCCTTGCGCAATTCCACGGAATGATATCCCAGTTGCTGCAACAGGGAAACCGTCTCTGCACCGTAGGCACGGTTGATTTCATAATAAAGGGTTCCGGAGGGTGACAGAAGATCGAGCCCGATCCGGGCAATATGCCGGTAAAAAAGCAACGGATCGTTGTCGGGAACAAAAAGTGCCAGCTCAGGTTCCCAGTCGAGTACGTTGCGTTCCATGTCTGTCCGTTCCTTCTCGGTAATATAGGGAGGGTTGCTGACCAGAACGTCTATATTCAGGGATGGCCAGGACTCCTGTAAGGCATCTACCTGCTGAAAATGGACAGTAACACCATTCCGGATGGCATTGCGCCGGGCCACTTCCAGTGCTTCGGGAGAAACATCCCAGGCATGAACTGTGGACAGGGGAAGCCGGTGGGCCAGGCTGACCGGTATGCAGCCGCTGCCTGTCCCGATGTCCAGAATGCGAACGGGGACGTCCGGATGATCTTCCACGATCCAGCTGACCAGTTCTTCTGTTTCCGGGCGGGGAATCAGAACCGAAGGAGTCACTTCAAAAGGGAGTCCGGAGAAACTGGTTTCACCTATTATATATTGTAGGGGTTCATAACTTTTCAGCCGGGTGAGAATATTATTTAACCGGGCCCTTTCGTCTGTCGGAAAATCAGTATCTTTGCCGGCATAAAGGTCCAGTGTGCCGAAATGGAACAGGTCGGTCAGGATCCATCTGGCCATTGCGGCGGCTTCTGTTTCCGGATAGAAGCCGGAAAGCGCTTGTTTGATTTCAGTGTAAACAGGATGCATAGGTCTGCAAAAATAATTATAAAAAACAGAAGACTATGACAAAAGACGAAAAATATATCCGGCGATGCATACAATTGGCTCGTAACGGCTTGTGTAATGCGGCTCCGAATCCGATGGTGGGAGCTGTGGTTGTTTATCGGGATCGCATTATCGGTGAAGGTTATCATGCCCGTTGCGGGGAAGGTCATGCGGAAGTGAATGCGCTTCGTTCTGTCCGGGATGAATCCTTATTGAAGGAGGCTACCCTGTATGTCAGTCTGGAACCCTGTTCGCATTATGGGAAAACACCGCCTTGTGCTGATTTGATAGTCAGTAAAGGAATCCCCAGAGTGGTGGTGGGCTGCATGGATCCGTTTCCTCTGGTAGCCGGACGGGGCATCCGGAAACTGGAAGAGGCTGGAATTGACGTGACTGTCGGAGTACTGGAAGAGGAATGCCGGGAGCTGATCCGGCGTTTTGTTACCTTGAATATACGCAAACGTCCGTATATTACCTTAAAGTGGGCCCAGTCGGCAGATGGCTTTATCGACCGCTTGCGGCAGGAAGGGAGTCCGGCCGTATTGTCCACTCCGCTTACTTCCATGTATGTACATAAGATGCGGGCTGAATATAAAGCGATACTGGTGGGAAGACGTACGGCCTTGCTGGACAATCCCTCATTGACCACCCGAAACTGGTACGGACCGAATCCGCTCCGGCTGGTGATTGACAGGAAACTGACCCTTCCCCGGGAGCTGAAACTGTTTGACGGTACGGCACCGACGCTGGTCTTTACGGAAGAGATCCCGGCAGCATGTCTCCGGCAGACAAATGTAGATTATCAGGTGCTGGATTTCAGTCAGGATATCCTGCCGCAGATCATGCAGGTTCTCTATGAACGGAAGATCCAGTCTTTGCTGGTAGAGGGGGGAAGCTGTCTGCTTCAGTCGTTTATCGATTCCGGCCTTTGGGATGACATCCGTGTAGAACATTCCGGAGTTGTCCTGCAGGATGGAGTGAAGGCTCCGGCTGTTCCGGCGGGTTATGCTGCTACCTTTGAGGTTTGGGACCATAATTGCGTAAGCTATTATCAAAACACCCTTTAAAAGGGTTCGCTTGCAGATAAAAAAGCGGCGTTTATCCATAATTTTATATAAAACTTAGTACAAAAGTGGGTATTCGCAAAAAAACTTTCTACTTTTGCAACTTGTAACAACAGAACTCATTTGTAAATGAAAATAAAGTTTTTGCCGCTTATTGCAGGAATTTTTACGACTGCAACGATCATGACATCGTGCCTGGGTAACGATCTGGATGATATTAAACTCGGTTCGGAATCCAGTATAACCGCTTTTTCTATAGGAACTGTATGGGTCCCGGTGACAGGGGTAGATCAGAATGGAAATGACAGTGTTTACCTGGATTCCATTGACTGCTCGGGTTATCCTTTTACAATCGATCAGCTGAACAGAAGAATTGAAAACAAGGACTCTTTGCCCGTTGGAGCTGATGTATCCAGGGTTTTGACTTCTCTGACTTCTGACGGATCCGTCTGGTATACCAAACGTTCGGATGCGGGTATCGAAAATGATACGGTGTGGTCCAGTCAGGATTCTATCGATTTTACCTATCCGGTAACCTTCAAGGTTTATGCGTACAGCGGAGTTCAGGGAACTCCTTATACCGTTCGTGTCAATGTGCATAAGCAGGTTCCTGATTCCTTGCAGTGGCTGAATTATCAGCAGACTTTTGCTGATGGGGTTTCCTTACAGCGCCAGAAGGCCGTAGCCATTGACGGAAAGGTGTATGTATTTGGCCTCCGGAACGGAGAGACTGTTGCGCAATATACTACTGTCAGCACGGGAAATCCTTCTGCATGGCAGACCGTAGCACTTCCTGCCGGTACAGACAGCTATTCGGCTGTGGTATGGAAGGATGCCGTATGGTTCCTGGCTTCGAATCAGCTGTATCAGCTGAATCCGGGAGATAACACTTATTCATTGGTTGCAAATGCTCCGTCATTGACCCAGCTGGTGGCTGCAACGGATGAATCCAACGGCGGACAAAAGACGATCCTGTATGCACGCAATGCGGACAACCGTTTTGTCCGTCTGGAAAATGAGATCTGGACAGAAGATGAAGAAGAAACACTGGGCGCATTTGCTGCCGGCCAGCGTCTGTCTGCTGCCAGCATGCCGCTGTCATATAATAAGACTCTGGTGCGTACCATCCTGATGGGAAACAATGAAGGTACTGCCCCGAGTGATACCACGTCTTTGCTGTTCAGCCGAATTTCCAATGAACAGTCATGGGCCAGATATGCACAGAATAACCCGCTGACATGTCCGAATCTGGAGAATATTTCCATGATTCACTATGATGATAAATTGTATGCCTTTGGCGGAAAAGCCACTACCGGAGAGGGAGAAGTCGCTCCGTTTGAGAGATTCTATTGCTCCATTGACAATGGACTGACCTGGGATCCTGTTTCCCGTTCCGTTACTTTCCCGGAAGACGGTTCTTTCCGGGCATTCTATGAAAGCAGTCACGGAAATTACTCTTGCACCGTTGATTCGGAACATTTTATCTGGATCATCTGGGAGAATGGAGCGCTGAGCAGAGGACGTATCAACCGGTTGGGCTTTGCTCCGAAGTGGTAATCTGGAATACTTGAATTTGAAGCTATGTTATACCAAGACCAAATAGATAAGACCCGTATCCCGTCGCATATAGCCATTATCATGGATGGCAACGGACGTTGGGCAAAACAGCGCGGGCAGATTCGTACTTTCGGTCATCAGGCCGGAGCAGAAACGGTTCATGTCATTGCGGAAGAGGCGGCTCGCCTGGGTGTGAAATATCTTACATTGTATACGTTCTCTACTGAAAACTGGAATCGTCCGGTGGATGAAGTGGCGGCCTTGATGAGCTTGCTGATGGATTCCATTGAGGAGGAAACTTTTATGAAAAACAATATCAGTTTTCGTATTATCGGAGATACTGCCAAACTTCCGGAGAATGTGCTGGAACGTCTGAACCGCTGTATTGAACGGACTTCGGTGAATACCGGCATGTGTCTGACACTGGCACTGAGCTATTCTTCCAAGTGGGAGATTACGGAAGCGGTCAGACAAATTGCTTCCCGGGTGTCTGCGGGTGATCTGAAAGCTGATGAAATAACAGATCAGACGGTCGACGGTTTTCTGGCGACTCATTATATGCCTGATCCGGATTTGTTGATCCGGACGGGAGGAGAAGTGCGGCTCAGCAATTTCCTGTTGTGGCAATGTGCTTATTCCGAACTTTATTTTTGCGATACTTTCTGGCCGGATTTCAAGGCAGAGGAATTATGCAAAGCTATTTGTGATTATCAACGAAGAGAACGCCGATTCGGCAAAACCAGCGAACAAATTTAAGACGAAAGATGCGACACATTTTTTCACTCATCCTATTTATTCTGGCGGTTTCGTTCTGCTATCCAGTTACGGTGCATGCCCAGGAACTTAATGACACTATTTATAACCCGACCATCCTGTATAATGGTACGCCCAAGAAATATGAGATTGCAGGAATCAAGGTGGAAGGTGTAAAGAACTACGAAGATTATGTCTTGATTGGAATTTCAGGACTGGCTGTCGGACAGACCATAACGGTTCCTGGAGATGACATTACCGGTGCGGTGAAGCGCTACTGGCGTCACGGACTGTTCTCTTCTGTAAGTATTGATGCGGAAAAGATCGTCGGTAATAAGATTTACCTGCATATCAAGCTGACCCAGCGTCCGCGTATTGCTGATATCGTATTCCATGGGGTCAAGAAGAGTGAAAGAGAAGACTTGCAGGCAAAGATCGGTATGGTAAAAGGACTTCAGATTACTCCGAATGCCATTGACCGTGCGAAGACTTTGATCAAGAAGCATTTTGATGAAAAAGGTTTTAAAAATGCCGAAGTGGATATCGTGGAACGGGAAGATCCGGAAAACGATGAGCAGGTGTATGTGGATGTAAATATCGATAAAAAGACAAAGGTAAAGGTTCATCAGATCTCGTTTGAGGGAAATAGCATCCTGAGTGATAAGAAGCTGAAACGGGTAATGAAGAAGACCAATGAGAAAGGAAAACTGATCAACCTGTTCCGTACCAAGAAATTCATTCAGGAAAAATATGAGGAAGATAAGCAGCTGATTATCGACAAATATAATGAGCTGGGTTATCGTGACGCACAGATCGTGGTGGACAGCGTGTCGGCTTATGATGAAAAGACGGTAGATGTCTACATGAAGATTCATGAAGGTGAAAAGTATTATATCCGTAACATCACGTGGGTGGGTAACACCGTTTATCCTTCTGACCTGCTGAGCCAGCAGCTGCGTATGAAAAAAGGAGATGTATATAACCAGAAGCTGATGAATGAGCGTCTGAACAGTGATGAAGATGCTATCGGTAACAACTATTACAACAGTGGTTATGTATTCTATCACCTGGATCCGGTGGAAGTCAATATTGACGGTGACTCCATTGACCTGGAAATGCGTATTGTGGAAGGTGAACCGGCTACCATCAGTCATGTGCGTATCAACGGTAATGACCGTCTGTATGAAAATATTGTACGCCGTGAGTTGCGTACCCGTCCGGGAGACCTCTTCAGCCGGGAAGCTCTGGAACGTTCTTACCGTGAAATTGCCCAGATGGGACATTTCAATCCGGAAAACATTCAGATGGACGTACAGCCGAACCAGACAGACGGAACCGTGGATATCAACTGGGGACTGGAGTCAAAGGCTAACGACCAGGTTGAGTTCTCTGCCGGTTGGGGTCAGACAGGTGTGATCGGTAAGCTGAGTCTGAAGTTCACGAACTTCTCGTTTGCCAACCTGTTCCATAAGAATGACAACTATCGCGGAATCCTGCCGCAGGGAGACGGACAGACACTGACCCTCAGCGGACAGACCAACGGACGCTACTATCAGTCTTACAGTATCTCTTTCCTGGATCCGTGGTTTGGCGGTAAACGACCGACTCAGTTCTCGGTTTCGGCCTTCTACTCCAAGCAGACAGACGTAAGCGATCAGTATTATAACTCTGCGTACATGAATAACTATTACAATACGCTTCTGTACGGAAACTATTATAATGGTTATTACAATAACTACTACGACAATTACGAATCCTATTATGACCCGTCGAAGTCCTTCCAGATGTTCGGTGTGTCAGTGGGATGGGGTAAACGTCTGCGCTGGCCGGATGACTATTTCCAGTTGTCTGCTGAGTTGTCTTATCAGCGCTTTATCCTGAGAGACTGGAGTTATCTGTATATCAGACTGAACAACGGCCAGTATATGACTACGGGTAACTGTAACAACATCAGCCTGAACCTGACCTTGTCGCGTAATTCAACGGATAACCCGATCTTCCCGCGTTACGGTTCTGAGTTTACGGCTTCTTTGCAGATCACTCCGCCGTATTCTTTGTTCAGCAACAAGGATTATTCCACTTACGGTAAGAACGATTACAATGAGGCTGCCAGCATGTACAAGTGGATTGAATACCACAAATGGAAGTTCAGAGCAAAGACTTATACGCCTTTGATGGATATCAAGAAATGTCCGGTGATCATGACCCGTACGGAGTTCGGTATCCTGGGACACTTCAACAAGTATAAACGTTCACCGTTTGAAACCTTCTACGTGGGTGGTGATGGTATGACCGGATACAGTTATAACTATGCTTCCGAAACGATTGCCCTCCGTGGATATGAAAATGGAGCTTTGACTCCGTATGGTTCGGAAGGTTATGCATACATCCGTCTGGGCGCTGAACTCCGTTACCCGCTGATGCTGGAAAACTCAACCAGTATTTATGCACTCGGATTTGTGGAAGCCGGTAATGCCTGGACCGATGTGGCCAAGTTTAATCCGTTCAGCCTGAAACGTTCGGCTGGTGTCGGTGTCCGTATCTTCCTTCCGATGGTCGGTATGATGGGTATTGACTGGGCGTATGGTTTCGACAAGATTAACGGTTCCATGAGCCAGAGCGGAAGCCAGTTCCACTTTATCATCGGACAAGAGTTCTAATAACACAGAATATGATCAGGGGTTGATAGATGATTGTTGAGCAATGACTGTAAGGTTTGTCAATAATCATCTATTGGCTTTTTTAATCAGAGATTGAATTCCTTAACAGAATACTAAAAAGAACGAATATGAAACGATTGATCCTTTCGGCAGTGTTGCTTGTTGTCGGCCTGATGGCAGTCCAGGCACAGAAGTTTGTCCTTGTTGACATGGAGTATATCATGAAGCAGATTCCGGCTGTAACGCAGGCAAACCAACAGATGGAGGCTTTGTCCAAACAGTGGCAGGAAGCAGTAGAGGCCAAGGCCAATGAAGCCAAAGCTTTGTATGAAGCCTATCAGAAAAGTGCGGCAACCTTGTCTGCAGCCCAGAAAACAGCTCAGGAGGATGCGATTGTAGCCAAGGAAAAAGAGGCTGCAGAACTGAGAAAGCAGTATTTCGGACCTGAAGGAGAACTGATGAAGAAACGTCAGGAACTGATGGGACCCGTTCAGGATGCTATTTATAATGCCGTAAAAGCCATTGCAACAGAGCGGGGATATGATGTCGTGATAGACCGTGCATCTGCACAGAGCATGATTTTTGCTTCTCCACGCATTGATATCAGCAATGAAGTTCTTGCAAAAATGGGATATTCAAATTAATTTTATACATTTGCACACAAAGAGAAAATGATTATAAACAAAACAGAAACTTTAAAGATTATGTTGAAGAAAATTGCTTTTTTACTGTTGTTCATCGCACCGATGAGCGTTTTTGCACAGAAGTTTGCACATTTCAGATCTGTAGACATTATTCAGGTTATGCCGGAGTTTGCCAAGGCACAGACAGATATTCAAACCATGTCCAAGCAGTATGAAGATGAGATCAAGCGTGCTGAAGAAGAATTCCAGAAGAAATTTGCTGATTTCCAGCAGGAACAGAAGACTTTGCCTCAGAACATTCTGGAACGTCGTCAGAAAGACCTTCAGGAAATGCAGCAGAAAGGTATCCAGTTCCAGCAGGATGCACAGCAGCAGCTGGATCAGGCTTACCGTGGCATGATGGAACCGATCTATAAGAAACTGGAAGATGCTGTGAAGGCAATCGGTCAGGCAGGTGGCTACACTTATGTATTTGACCTGGCAAGAACTGATATCCCTTACATTGATGAGGCTCAGTCAAAGGATGTAACCAATGACATCAAGACTAAACTGGGTATCAGCCTGACAGCAGCTCCTTATAATCCGGCTACTGCTGCACCGGCAGCTGCACCTGCTAACTGATTGTGGGCAGCGATATGAAAGATTGAGAACTAGTCTGCTCAGGCAGGCTAATTCTCAATTTTTTTATTTCTGTATCTATTGTTGAACTGTCTGAATTCTGATTATACATCTGTTAATCGTTGTTTGAGATGTTATCTTTTTCTTCTCTTTCTTCCGGCCCTGTCGGAGTCTTTGATTCCGGTTATGGCGGATTGACCATTCTCGCCAAAATACGTGAGCTGATGCCCCATAATGATTACATTTATCTGGGGGACAACGCTCGTACTCCTTATGGAACCCGTTCGTTTGAGGTTGTTTATGAATTTACTTTGCAGGCTGTCCGTAAGTTGTTTGAACTGGGATGTCCCTTGGTTATTCTGGCCTGCAATACGGCATCAGCCAAAGCTTTGCGAAGCATTCAGCAGAATGATCTTCCTTATCTGGATCCGACCCGCCGTGTACTCGGAGTGATCCGGCCTACGGTGGAGAGTATCGGTGCCCTGACTGCAACCCGTCATGTCGGTGTACTGGCGACTCCGGGTACGATCCTTTCTGAATCCTATCCGCTGGAGATACATAAATTGTTTCCGGACGTTCAGGTAACGGGCATGCCTTGTCCGATGTGGGTGCCTCTGGTTGAAAATAATGAGTTTGCTTCCGAAGGTGCTGATTATTTTGTCAGGAAGTATATTGATGGACTCCTGAGCCAGGATCCGGAAATTGATACGCTGATTCTGGGATGTACGCACTATCCGCTGTTGCTTGATAAAATACGCCGTTTTACTCCTTCTCACATTCGTCTGGTAGCTCAGGGAGAATATGTTGCCCGCAGCCTGAAAGATTATTTGTCGCGTCATACAGAGATGAACAGCCGCTGTACACGCAACGGACACTGTGAGTTCCTGACCACGGAGTCGGTCAGCAAGTTCCGTGAATCAGCATCCGTTTTTCTGCATGAACAGATCCAGGTCCGTAGCATTACTCTGGAGTAGTCCGGTTTTCCTGATCCTGGCAAGATAGCCGGTTCCGGTTAATCCACCAGAACCGGAGGAAGCGGATGCCAGTTGCACTCAGCGCAACCGATAATCCGGTGTAGAATACGGCGATGAAGCTTCCCGGTAATAAACGGAGGTTGCGGATGGTGATTCCCATCAGGATCATCAGGACCATGATGATCCATCCCCTGATGTCGAAAAAGGAAAACGGACAGTTGTTCCGTTCTTTTTTCAGACTGATTCTCCGGGTATGCTTGTTGTACAGCTTTTGGAAAATAAAGGCAAAGAAAAGCAGGAAAACCAGACTCGCCTCGCACACTTTGAACAGCCAGTATTGTCCGTCTCCCAGCCAGCAGATGATCCCAATGCGCAGGATATTCAGTCCGGCAACCAGCCAGACCACACCTGCAGTAATGAGTAAAGTGCTTCTTGAAACTCCGTATTTCATATCAGAACCATTTTATTTTCCGGAAAATGAAGAATGCCAGTGAAGAAAGGAGTACTGACAGGCAGATTATCAGAGCAAAGGCATGTGGAATCGCTTCGATGTGAATATCCACATTCATCCCATAGAAGCTGGCAATTAATGTCGGGATCATCAGCGTGATGGATAAGCTGGTCATGCGTTTCATGATCGTATTGACATTGTTTGAAATGATGGAAGCAAAGGCATCCATGGTTCCTGTCAGAATGTCGCTGTAGATGTTTACCTGATTATGTGCCTGTTTAAGCTCAATCAGTACGTCTTCTGTCAGTTCCGGATTCTGGTAATCCTGTTCGTAAAAGATATTCTGTAATTTCCCGATCATGACTTCGTTTCCCCTGATGGAGGTATTGAAGTAGACCAGGCTTTTCTGCAGGTTCATCAGTCGCAGCAAGTCTTCGTTACGGATGCTTCGTTCCAGCTCTTTCTCGGCGGAGTTGACTTCATTATTGATCTGTTTCAGATACTTCAGGAACCATACGGCAGAAGAATAGATCAGCCTGAGGATCAGTTCATACTTGTTGGGGACGTTGATGTCCTTCCGGCGTGTATGCTGGATGAAGTCAGGAAGCATTTCAGTCGGATGGTAACATACGGAAATAATGATTTCCTCATTGGTAATGATTCCGATGGGAACTGTCGCATAAGGGATTTTCTGATTATTGGTCTGGACCGGTATTCTCAGAATGGTCAGCAGCCAGTTTCCTTCCGTATCTGTACGCGGACGCTCGTCGGTATCTGCAATGTCATTGAGGAAAGATTCCGGGACATGCAGTTCTTCCTGCAGGAATCGGAAGTCATCTGCAGTCGGACATTCGACGTTCACCCAACAATTAGGAATCCAGTTCTCTTTTTCAACAAAGCCGTTTTCGCAATAAAGATACTTTCTCATAATGCTGTCCTCCTTAAATGTAAATTCAAACTATTGGGATAAAAAAAAGAGGCTATTCAAATTATTTTTGAAATAGCCTCTTTTCAGCTCTTCAGGTTGGACTTGAACCAACGACCCTCTGATTAACAGTCAGATGCTCTAACCGACTGAGCTACTGAAGAATATTAATTCTTTATTTTATGTTTGCTCTTCAGGTTGGACTTGAACCAACGACCCTCTGATTAACAGTCAGATGCTCTA
>OOCF01000705.1_pt1 | contig 15827 bp, 13 predicted proteins | sample 1671001 | NCBI WGS metagenome assembly OOCF01 (sample SAMN06348112, study PRJEB24527) | human gut metagenome | biome: human gut; feature: ankylosing spondylitis patient; material: feces | host: Homo sapiens | place: China | collected 2015-10
CTCCTTTGGGCTCACCCTCGGTCTTGTAGAGGAACCACAGTCTTTCAAAATCTTTTTCGCTAAACATAATCTTTCAAGTTTTAAGTTTAGCACGAAGGTATGGGAAAGAAACATGCTAGTCAATACGTCAATTTTGGATGGTTACATTTTTGTCTGTAATAAGTTATTACTTTAGCATAGCATCCCCAAAGAGTAGTTTCATCCCATTTACCTTCTTTCCATGCAGTTTCATAAGAACCTATTGTTTTTGGATAAACTTGAACCCAAGAGTAATGTGGTATACCTTCGCCACCTGTTCCATCATCTTTCCAACTCCAGAATGTTCCGTCTGTTGTAAGTTTATAAGTCTTATTAATATACTCATCTCCTCCTTCGGGTGGTAATGAATCAAGTGTAGGTAATGTATCTACATTAACCAAATACATATTATCATTCGTACCAAAAGAAAGTATTATAAAATCAGGAATATATTCTCCCCTTAGAGCATATTGCCCATCATCTGCGCTATAAGCTATACCTTCTCTGTCATAACTACTTTTATATCCAACAATTCTACCTATTGTTTTGTAGTACCAATAGAAATACTCTTTAGCATTATCTGCTGCCCAACTAAAGATAGTTTGCCCTGATTGACCTAATATATGATTAATACATCTCGTTCTTTTTGAAATCCAATAAGGCCAATTAACATTATAACTTGTATTACTACCATTTGCAACCCAACCAGCAGCATAACCTAATGCCTTTTCATCTTTATCAGCAACGTCCAATGTATTATAATTCTGAGGAACTGCTTCGCCATCTACTATGTTAGCACACCCTTCAAGCAAACTATCCGCAACCCAAGCTATATATTTCCCTTTAAGAGGAGAACCACTTGAATTAGATAAATCTTCCTCAATTTTCTTTATACTGTCTTTATTCTTCAGTGCAATTTCTGCTACAGACGCTGCTGAATATGGATATTGAACTTGATTAATTCCATCAGGGTAAATTAAATTAATAGGATTGTATCTGTATTCTAATTTATTACCCACAAGAACAGTCGTATTTTGGAATAGCATAAACCCGCTATCAGCGAAATTAGCTCCAAAATTAACTGTTAATTCTGTTAAATTAGATTTTTCTATTTTCCAATTTATATTTTTGAGAGTACCTACAAGTCTATACCATCCGTTAATTATATTACAGCATTCAAATGTTGTATCTGCTATCATAACATCATTATCTATCTCTGCACTAAAAATATCTCCTTCTTTTAATGTAGATAGCTTCTTTTGACCGCTTCCAAAGGAAATGTTTAAAAACGAAGGATAACGGATGGATAAATTCACTGAAGCGTATAACCCTATTGAAGATGTTACGCTATTTGCGTTTATCCATGTGGAAAAAATAATAGTATCAAAATCTTTTTCTTTGTAATCTATTAAGAGGATTTTAGGTTTTCCTAATCCTTTTAAGCAGTTTTTTAACACTGAAGAAAGAGGTGAATCTGTATCTTCCGTCAGAGCTAAATTTGCATCATTAACTAATACAGTTTCGTTATCAGTTCCGACATTCTTATTTACATTTTCTTCTGTAATAGAAACATTAGAATCCTCTATATCTTTAATTGAAGAAGTATTTTGTTGTATTAATTTTTTTTGTTCCTCTGATTCCTGTTTTGCTAAAGGAAGGCTGTAAAATAATTCGCCATTCTTGTCTGGATATATAAGATATTCATTGAATGTCAAATCATTTCCTACTAATATAGTTAAATTTGTTATGAAAGAATTAATGGTTGAAACTGAACTTAATGATATGGGATTAATATCAGATTCTGTCAAAGATTTATTACTTATATTCTTTAATTTTACACATAAATTCTTATATTTTCCCTTTGTTTTGGAAAACTTAATTTCGTAGTCATAACTTACATAAGTTCCATCATAACTATCAAATAACCCATCTAAACTGTTAAGAAATTTATTTGTTACAAAATTTCCAAATATTCCTATCGTAATAAATGTAGATGATTCGTCTATATTTTCAGTATTAATCCAAAACGAAAGTATTAATTCTTTTGCTCCATCTAATATAGCTTTCTTTACTTCTGTTGGATTATTAAAAGAGAAATATCCTTTTGCAGATTCAAGTTTTAATCCATATTTTAAATATGGAGAAAAAGGAGAATTTTCATCTACAGACAAAGAAACACCTTCATATCCACCATTAATTAATTGAGATTCATTACCATTTGCTGTATTGTAATTTATAGGTAAATTAGATGGCGCATTAATATTTGATGATATTATATCGTCCTTTGCATTACTTATATTGTTTGCTAACTCGGTTAGTTTTGCACTTCCTACTTGCACAAAGCCGTTCACGTTCCAACTCCCTACTTTGTATTCCCAACACTCACCTTCCCCATTCTCATTCACAAACGCACATTTTATCCCGACACTCCGATACTTAGACGGCACCTGCGCAATAGCTGTCTCCAACGTATATTTATTACTACCTCCAGAACCTGATGTCGGGTGTAAAACAGACACATTATATTCTGTGACTCTCTTATCAAGATAGTTTGTTAAGTTGCCGGATCCGTCAGGCATACCGACTGCTTCTGCGCTGGTAACAGGATACTGCTTGTTGCCTGTACCATCTGTCATCTGTACAATATTTGTTGCCATAATCTTAAATATTTATGTCTGTTGTTTCTTTAATAGTTTCTAGTATCACTGGTATATTTGCAGCAGCTTCAGTCGCATTCTGAGATGCAGCGTTCGCATTACTGATAGCATCATTAAGCGACTTAGACAACTCTAAATATTTCAATTCTCGCTGCGTTTCATTCTGCTTCCGCTGTTGCTCAGAACTCATCCTTTGCTGTTCAGCTTGCTTTACCTGACTATCTGTTTGATTAAGTTGCTCAATCATATCAGTAGCCGGACGTTGAAGCTCCTTGATTTGCTCTGCAGTAAAATCATCAAAAGTAAAGGCATCCCCCTTAGGACCAACCAAACTGGCCAACCATTCGGATTCAGTACCCTCAAAACCATTCTTGACTGCTATCTCATAAGCTGAATAACCTGGCAAACCTACAAGCATATCGCTTGCATCGAGTTCCACAACCGGGCGTGTAACCAGATTATCATCATTACCACCTGCCATACATGACCATGGTACCAGCTCAAAAGCTGAACATTTATCAACCACCGTCTGATGCTGCTTACCGTAATTTTCCCATAGAGTCAGGCTATATACACCTACAATTTTCTGTTCAATACCAGAATACACAAACAAAACGGCATTATCTTCAACAGAAAATTCCATTGGTATTTTTTGCATCAAGGGAGTGGTAAGTATAAGTTTTAAATCACGTTCTTTCAAAGTAACCACCTCCCCATTGGTCAATATAGGCCAACGAATTTCAATATCAGTACCTATTCTAAATTTTCTCATATCGTAACCTCCGTAGTTGATTTTACTATCTGAAATCTAGAGTCTATTTCCGACTTATTATAATAGTTTGTAAGAGGAACTTCTGCTGAACCACCAGTCTGACCAGTGTTACTCCACGCATTTCCATTCCATTTATATATCGGTGCCGGTAAAGATGTCCCGATAAGAATTAATTGTCCTACATACGGAGAAGGAAGATTTTTCGATGCTTCAGCAGTGCTACTGAACAAAGGAATTTTTATACTCCTCGTATTTTTCAAATTTGCCAATTCCAGATTTACAGCATTAAAATTGGCATTCAGTTTTGGAGCTTCAGTGCCCCAATCTGAATTGACTTCTATTTTTGATACATTAGCCATACTAACACTTCATTATATTAATTGAGTTGTCCCTACATAAAGCCCTTTGACAAACTGTGCATATGTTTTCAGCATACCATCTGAATCAGCATAAAGAAAAACATTCTCTGTTTTTCCTTCTACTGTAGGATCGGGACTTGTCGGATCTCCTTCAACCGTTACAGGTTGTCCATCCTTATCACACCAAGATTCCAAATCATCAGAAAAGGAGCAAGTATTTGCTGTCTCGACTATCCATTTTGAGCCGTCTGAAATAAAAGAAGAATAACATCCATCATGACATGCACAATATAGTTTTGGAAGCAATATCGAATTAACCGAAAACCTTCCTCCATTTGCTATTTTCAATATAATAGGCCCTCCTTTGCGGGATAAACGAGATGTTCTAAAATTCAAACGAAGGCTCTTCCAAGTTACAGGATCCGGCAAGCCCAAGGTGATATCAGGTGTTGATGCACTCCAGCTACCCTCTCCAATAAAATAGCATCCATCCAACACGGGATCAATAATATCTGAATTTACATCCCATACCTCTTTAATATCCGAGTAAACAGCTCTTGCTTTAACAACACCCTCGAATGTCCCATTTTGGGCATAAACCGTACCCCTAAAGACACCTCCCAGCGCATAGATATACCCCCTCATAAAAACATCACCACCATGTGTAGCAACGAATTTTGCCAAAGTTTTCCATTCTTCATCCGTAGGAATATCACCTTCCAACAACCGTTGTACCGTTTTAATGGCACCTTCAAGTGTACCTCCAGCCCAAAACGCTACATCCTGATCATCATTGTATATTCCAGAAACTCCAGCATTTACTTTTTTGAGTATACCATCAACCCATTGACCAAGCATAATCATCGTAGTAAGAGTCAAACCACCCAATATCTCTGTATTACTTTTCAAAGCATCCTGAAGATGCCAGTACTCACGAAACTCTGCTGCCACATCATTCCGATCGAGAAGAGACGGACACCAATCTGTAGGGACTGTTCCACGTTCCAGCTTCACCTCACATACTGTAGCATTTCCAGACATCATAAAGATGTTACCGTTGATATATTCAAACTTATGGATATACTTTCTGTAATCGGAAGACAAATTGATTGTTTCGGAAAAACTACCGCATCCAACCGTCAATGATATACCTTTTGCCTTATATGAAACGACATAATGCTCTCCAGATATTAGCTGTACATTTTGAGCTATACTCCCAATTTGACATGCATATTTGCTTCTGGAACTTTTATCATCGACAACAGTCCCTGAACCTTCCCAATTTTCCAATTTTTCGGAATACATTTCCTTTTTATTGGTCAGCTTTGTAGAAGATGTAAGACCGGAACTTTTATAATTTCCAGTAAAGCCTGTATTTAGCAATATATTTTCAGAACCTACAGAAATACTTCCAAAGAGTTTATCTGAGTATTCTTTTGCTGCAGCAGCTATATTCACCAGCAATTTTTCACGTTCCTGATAGAACAATGACTGTGATGCTTTAAAAGAATCACGTATTGGGATACTTTCCGGGGATTCAGCAGAATGATATTCAAGCTCCGTTTTATATGCAGCCCATGCAGTAGAATAATCAGAAAAATCAATAGAATACTTCTCGGCATTCTTAATATTCGTGTCGTATTCACTCTGGAGATTTACCAATTCTTGTTTCAAAGCTGTTTTCTCTGTAGGAGAAATAACACTATCGCTAGCCCATTCATCAAGACGCCCGGCTGCATCTTCAGCATCCTGCTTAGCTCCAGCAGCATCTTCAGCAGCCTTGTCAGCCGTTTCTTGAGCTGCAGCAGAAGCGTCAGCAATATCCTTTATCTTATCTGGTAATCCCTGCATATTCTCCCAACCAGAGGATCCCGGACCAATCACAACTTTTCCCTTAATCTCTGCACCATCAGCCTCAGTGAACTTGAAATAAGAAGACCCATCACGCTTTCCAACATAAAATTCGCCAAACACCTTAAGATGGGCCTTCCCTGTAGATTTATCAAAATACAGAGATATGACATCTTTATCAATAACACTATATGAATTAATTCCCTGATAAAAGATAATAGCTGGAGAACGTTCATCGACTGAAGACAGAAGAATGGCAGCCTGACGTGTTATATCAGTTTTATGACCAAAAGCAACGATATCATCTCCTTCAGCAGGAATATCACTATCCCTGTCACAGTCTGTTTTTGATAAATCAATATAATCCGGACCAATACCTGTAACCAGACGCCAATAATAACGATTTGAAACATTATGTGATGTACCTTCCTTGATATTACATTCTTTGGCCATTGCCAACTGGCCAACAGAAAAATCATTTTCTATGGTTACTCCGTCTACTTCAGCTTGAAAATAACACCTATAAGCATCCGTAAGTTCTTCCACCTTAACACACTTCATTCCTGCTGGAGATAGCATTTCCTCACCACCTACATGAGTACGACGTTTTACTTCAAGCTCATCAAATACAGCCTTAATCTTTACATAAAGCCTGTCTACAACAGCCTGTGATGTTCCATCCTCAAGTACAGTTATTCCGCTGCCATTTTCACCTATCAGTAAGCCTTTCATAAAAGTTATCAGTTCCAAAGCTGAATCGGGAATATCTCGCCTCAGGAACTTTTTCATCAGACTTTCATCGAATCCACCGGCCTTGTCTGCATAGCCGGCATTTATCTTCTGGCCATTGAAAGTAAGATATCCATCAATATATTCAAGAGCCTTCAAAACTTGATAATTGGCATGGGTATGCCCAACACCACCTGTACCATCGCCACTCAAATCAATAATCCGACTTAAAACATAAGATAAGATTGCCCCGATGGTCGTGGTAGCCCAAGTTTCAGAATAAGGATTCTGCACCGGGAAAAGTACCCCCTCAGTCAGATTCTGAGATGGAAATTCAACCAACCGAGGGGGTATAGTAAAAGAGCCCAAATCAGGAACAGATATAGACAAATCTGCAGGAAGCTCTTCTACTCGTTGCAAATTAAGATATGGTTTTGCATCAGCAAAACGATAAGTAAAAGTATATGAAGATGGCAGTTCATTGCCTGTGTACGAAGTTTCATCTTCTGTCACAACAATTCTCCTCAAGTAATTTCTGGAGTAAAGGAATTTCTGCCGGGAAGGGAAAAAATCGAGTAACCACTTACGTTCCTGATCTGCAAGATACCCTGTATTCTTTTGAAAGTTACGATTTGTGTCTACATTATACTCTTCAGTAGTTTCGTCGAGTTCGGCCAACTGATGATCATGATCGGCAGTGAGTGATTCCTGACCGTATGCACGGAACGTATCAAAACCTCCCAACGAGTTTTCAAAAACAATCCATTGCTCATCTTCACTCATCATCCCGGATGCAACATACCTCTGAATATAACTAAGACGTACACCATGAACTGTTTCGAACCACACATCATAAAATGCCGGTGTACGAGAGCCAAACTTACCAGTAATAACTGCATACTGAACCGGAACAGTATATGCTTTTCCTGCAACAATGGAAAGAAGCTGTTTCGTTTCCTCAGTATATCTTCCATCCGGCTGCAAAAAATAAGCCCTCACCTTAACGACTGAGGCTTCGACACTGTAGAAGGTAAGACTTTCGGGCAAATAGTATGTGATATTCTTTACTTGTGGCTGCCATGTAAGCCAGTTGGATTTCAAAAAATTCGCTGCAGATGTGGCCAAACGGTCAACCCCAGCCTTAATAACACTGAAGGTATATGCCTGTCCAGCAATTTCGGCAACGTAAGTCTTCGCTAGTTCTGACTGTTCATAAGGATCCGAAGCATCCTTAAAGACTGGCTTCAGATCGGCTTCAATCACATCTTTAACATTAATCTCAATCCGCTGGTTTTCATTTGGAGTATAGCTAGCTTCGAATAATACTTTTCCACCTTGCTTAAGTACAAAGGTGACAGTGCTTGCCGATGATATTATAAAATCGGTAAGATTACCTGAAAGATTTATATTTTCCGGTTGTTGAAGTATAGTCATAACATTTATCTTTTCAGCGAATTTAATGTCATGCCCATGAAACAGAAAGGACAGAATCAAGCTTGAACAACCTCAAGCCAAGCTGTGGTTAACAGATAAACACCGCCAATCTGAGCAGCGGTTTTTGTTTCAAAAAAACGCTTACCCATCTTATCACCGGTAGGAGCCGGAGGATAAACCATACTATATTTGGCATTTTTGTATGGCGAGTTCTGATATTCATCTGCAGGAATAGATTTATCTTCTTTTTTCACCACCCATGCGTATCCATTGTTTCCCGGCAAGAGTTCAGACATATATTTGGCATTGGAAACCGGTTCATAAAGCTGCAATGTAAGAAAATCAATCTGAGTAATATCCTTTTTCCCTCCCAGCTGATAAGTCATTTTATCCATCAAAAGCCTGTTACCCTTAACATCGAGCATTGCAATTGAAGGGATATTGCGCTTTTCGGATAAACCAAGCAAAAATTTTCCTTTGACCGTATGCAAAGAATTACGAAGAAGTGTATCGTATTTCCGATAAAACTTTTCGAATATACCTTCATCACCATTATATACAAGGGAATAATCACCAATCCTTATTTCCACTCCTCCCACTATTCCTGTAGAAATATAATTGGATACCGTTCCATAAGATGTGGTACCATCACAATAAGCAAAGGCCAACATCAGATACATCTTTGTAGTTGAACTGTCTGACTCTGTATCAGAAGATGACTCCCCATCAGCCTGAAGAGTAGAATTAAGAAATTGTTCATCACCAATATAAAGGAAAAATGATTTATAAACAGGAATACATTCCGGTATTTCAATACTTTCTGTAGGAAGATTTCCACCCTCATAATATCTCTGTGACGCATCGGCCACTACCTCATAGATTTCTCCGGCAAATATAGTACCCAAATTATATCCATACCTATAAAACTCTCCACGCTTAGAATTGAACTGGACTGACGAATACTTGGACTTCATCTCCGGAATGCTATCAAAAGACAGGCTTCCAATACTGTCACGAGATTCCAAGATAAGCTGCTTATATTCTTCAGGATATTCTACGACAAGCTGGTCGACAAGCTTAGCAGAATAATCCGAATAGGCCTGTTCCGCAAGAAGTTCATTGAACAAAACGATTCTTACAGTTTTCTCCACCTCGTCTGTAATAAACTCGCACATAAACTTCTTGCGAAACAGCTCCAGGATTTCCTTACAGGTTACATTGGGCAGCAACTGTGAATAGTATATCTTTCCTGTAACCACGGCATCGGCCACATTGTTTATGAATACCATATTCCGAAACTGTGCTGTCTGGGTAAAGAAATTATCGAGTAACGTGTATCCGAAATAAGAGAACATTCTTTTCAGCACGAAGTTTGCCTTAAGGAAAGGCGACAGATAGAAGCCTCGCGGAACTGTTATTTCCTTACCATCTACAGTTTCCTTCTGCTCCGTTTCTGCCATGAGAGTACCATTATAATAGACATTCATGAACCGAGAATTACTTATCTCTACCTGAAAAATGGCAAATTCAGAATTGTCACTTTTAAACAATGATTTTATAAAACTCAAAGCCTGGTCCAAACTGTTCACACCAAGAACTGTTTCTTCGCCAAAAACATCACTCATATATGTATTCTCCAAACGGCTATAGAAAGAGCCTTCGTTCATGTAAAACGAGGTCTCAATCTTATCCCCCGGAGTGACACCAAGTATGGCCTGACGGCATGGAACAAAGTATTCTCCATCCTGTATTGAGGTATCATGGAATGTGACCTTGTGTTTCCGGTTAACCTTATCAGGCTGATTCATTATACTCCTGTTGTATTCACTGTCCGGCAATGATACCGGAAGTGTCTGCTCGCCATAATCGTTAAAAAAAGGATTGGTACGTTCTACACTGAGTTCTGTGTCAGGGAATAACTGATAAGCTTTTCCTGACTCGGTATTAATAATTTTCATTTTGAGCCAATTTTACGTGAGCGGTTTCTGAGTTTCTGTTTGTTTTCAAATTCATCAAGTAAAGTGTAAGCATGTATTCCGTTCTTATCGAGGGACTCGAGGAGCTTGAGTAACTTGAGTTCGATATCAGGGCATACAGGGGATGCAGCAGGAACAACTTCTGCAGGAGATGAAGAAGATATGTTTCCGCCTTCGGCTTTACCCATAAGACTACGGGCCTGAATGTATTTGTTCAAGTCGAGCGAGCGGATGGTTCCGGCCTGTTGTGCTGCATCGAGTATGCTCAATATAGGAGCAACTGTAGGATTCCGGACAGCATCGTTACTTGCCACCCACTCACGTGACATTCCTGCAGGTCCCTCGCCTACTATGACCGTAGGCCGTGAAACGAAACCACGCATTGAAGGTGCCAAAGCTGCATGATACGTCCTGCCATCCTGAGCACGGGTCACATCGATGTAACCACCAGACGCTTTTCCCGGCACACGGGTGTAATAGGTATTCCCATCAGAACTGGTGGTAATAGAATCCGCTTTACTACCTTTACTGAGCAAGCCTTTAAGAGCTGTTTTTGCAGCAGTAAGTCCAGCCATGATTAATCCACCAATAACAGCAGTACGGGCAGCAGCCGTAGCACCGAAAGTTGCAACAGAGTCCGGCTGTGCGGCCGATATTGCAGCAGCCTTAGCCTGTTCTGCTATGGCTACAGCAGTAGCTTCCGCTATTTTCTGGTTAATAATCTGTGATAAAACATCAAAGAGGATATCTACCATAGTATTGCCAAAAGCCGTCAGCATGTTTTCCTGTCCGGAAAGTACCTGGCCTAAAGCATTACCTATCTGGGAACCATATTCCTGATACTGTCCAACCTGCGCCTGTAAGGACTGTTGTATAATCTCAGTACGTTTCTGATGGTCGTCCTGTAGTTTTTTCATCTGCTGTGACATCCACTCGTCGTTCTGGGACATTGCTTCTTCATTAGACTGACGTTTCAATGTAGTTTCCCGGCTTTCCAGTTCTGCCTTTTTCTGATAAAAGTCCTCCATCGCCTTGATACGTATGTCCAATATCTGCTGCTCCAGCTGCTGACGCTGCTCCTTTTCAAGTCCGAATATGGCTAGCCGGGCATTCAAGTCCTGAAGCAACAGTTCTTCCATAGCCTTGTTGAACTGAGTCTGTGTCTGGAGCTGCTCATCATTTCCGGAAAGGTATCTTTTTTTGAGTTCTATCTGCTGTTGATTGTATATTTCAGCCTGATGTGCAAGAGCCTCTTTTACTTCTTTTTGCAGCTTTTCATCACTTCCGTTACCAGCAACGGAAGCTTCAGGGAAACGAGTTTTTCGCAGTTCTTTTGCCAATTCAAGGTACTGACTATTTGCATTCTTTTCGTCAGCAATCCATGCATCAAGCTGCTGCTTATTCATTTCATTAAACTCTTTACGCTTATTAATCATCTCAGTATTATTCTTAATCAAATCATCCAGTGTAGTCCCTTGAAGATTGTCTAACTGTGCATTTATTCCGGTAAGCTGATTAAGAAGCTCCTGCTGCTGTTTTCTGAATTCAGACTGTTCTTTAGCTGAAGCTCTCCTGTAGTTCATAGCTTCTGCATTACTTCCAAATCCTCTTGCTCCAGTATATACAGCAATAGAGTTGGCCTGTCCTTGTTCATCAGTGCCATAAAGCCGTTTACTTATCTCTTCTTGCTTATCAAGCAAGGCCAGTTTATCTTCAATAGCCTTTTTGTCCTTCTGGGCCTGTTCAATCTGACTTCTATTTAAATATGCTAACCTGGCTTTTTCAGTCTTTATCCATTCACGAGCATAATTTGTACTAACAGAAATAGCTTGTCCATAATTATCAAATCCGGTTATTGCAGCAGGGATAATCTGGGATATACGACCAATCAGTGTATTCATTTCTTCCTGCTCCTGAGCACTTAGATTCGTTTTCGTTTTCAAAGAGTCATATCTATCTAGAAGTGGAAGTAAATCTGTTTCCAACGATACAACCTTGTCCATCTGTATATCAAATTTTTCTGCACTGGTATCCAAACTACTGGATAAGGAACCCATAAGACTTCCCAAAGTGCCCATTAAAGACTTAATGGCCGGCTCCAATTTTTTCCCGATTTTATTGTAAATAGAATCCATCTGGTCGCCAAGATTTGATTCCAGTCCGGCAAGTTCCTCCATCTGTATGGCCATCGCTCCCTGCACTCCCTGTACCTTTCCAAGAGACAGGATATAATTCTTGATGGCCTGATCCGTATTCTGCACCTCTGTAGTAACTCCACGGAAAGTGAAGGCCGTAGTTTCTCCATTCTTGGATGCGGTGATACCAAATTCTTTCAAGCGTTCGTTTTCCCCAGTCATAGCATCGAGCAATGCTTCGATGAACTGGTCAATATCCTTACCCTGGGAAGATGCGATATCACCCATCTGGATAAGTTCTTCTTTTGTAGGAGTAATACCACGATTAACGAGCTTTATATATGCCTGTGTCCATTCGGCCACACTTGCCGGAGTGTCGGCAGCAAGTGTCTGTATCATCTTCATGGCCGATGCTGCAGCTTTGGTAGAACCAGTTGCATTTTTCAAAACGGCCTCGTATGTAGCAAACTCCTTACGAGTATTGTATGCTTGTGTACCTATATCCTTCAGGTATTGCCATAACTGAACAGCCACAAAAAGTTTCATGGCAACCGTCAGTTTTGAAACCGCCTTCTCGGTATAAGACATCTCGTTCTGCACATGACGACCTGCAGCTCGCAGTTCATCCATACGGCCACGCACGCGGTCCAGCTCATTCTGCAAAGCCTGGTATTCGTCCGGATTGGCAGACTGCACCGTCTGATCGAGCTGACGCTGCAGATCGCGAGTCTTCTTTTTGAGTTGCGCCATGGTGAGTCCGGTAATGTCAAGCTTCTTTTCAAGCTCGCCCATAATCATATTGTTTTCTGATATACTCCGGCTGGCTTTCTTTACTTCTGCTTCAAGATTTTTATACTCTTCGGTTTCTTTCTTGCCGGCTGCCTCCAGCTTTACAAGCTCCTGACGCCTTTCCTTATTGACGTTTACAAGCTCACGGTTCGTTTTTACGAGTTTACGTATCTCCTGTTGTGCTTCGGATGCATCGACCGATAATATCCAGTTAATCTGGTCTTCAGTAAGTCCTTTTGCCATAATCGCTAAACATTAATGTTACCAACTCTTATCGTAATTCTCTATCTCAAGCGCACGTATCAGGTCTTTCTTGATGGCATTACGGATATCCTGTGTGTATCCATAGCGGATATCCGGTAAGGTTTCGTTATACAGTACACCCCAGATTACACGGTTATAAAGGGCCAAATTACGACGAACCTTCATGTCTTCTCTGTATCTGATATCCAGAAACCGCAAGTATGGAAGTATCTTAAACCAAAACATTCTGCCGTCCAGGTCTATAGGCTTTGCCGAAGTGAGTGATTTGTACAGGTTCCCGGTATCATAGAAATAGGCCCGTACCACTTCTGCCTGTGTCTTGTATATCACAGCCCTATCACGATTGACAATGCTTTTGATGTACGTTTGCTTGATGATATCTTCTGTAATCATATCCAATCTGTTTTCAGCGAAGATACATCGGGAAACAAAAAAGGCGAAGGACAACTTTTGCATTGCCTTCGCCTTAAAAAGAGCGTGTTATATCATTTAATCTTCAGCATCCATTTGAAGTCCAAAGCCAAAGCACCGGGCCGACACTGAAACCGGAATCCGGCAGCAACCATAGCATCATAGACTTCTTCCTTGGTTATACCTGCGCCAGGGGATATTTTCTTGATAGCATCGTAAACTTCGTCGGTACTGAACCAGTGTGTGGTTTCGTCTTCACACAATGCAGGAAGAAATGTCTGCATAAGTGCTTCTATATAGCTGGAAGCAGCTGAGTTTTCATTCTTATTCATCGGAAATACTAATTAAGGTTGTCAAATCTTTCTTTAAATAACGCATAAGAGCAAGTGTTTCGAGCTTATCAGCATCGGAAATCTCCGGAAGGATACCTGAAGGTGTGAGAAGTACATCCTCACATCTATCGATGGCCGACAAATATAATGCAATCTGTTCACTATCGTTCGACTGCATCAGCCGAAGAGTTTTTAATGCCTTCTTACTGAGTTGTACTCCGTTGATATTCATTTGGAACCTCCTTTCTTATCCATTTCTTCATGTTGCCTAACAAGCATAACGGATGATGCAAACCAGCCGAGGCATACTAAAGTCATGAAGGGATTAACAAAACTGAAGGATAGAAGAACGACCAAAGACAGAAGTAACTGCACATCGAGCAACATTTTTCTGTTGGTAATAGACTCGCCTGAATCGGCAAATAGATTTGTGAATAATTTGTTTTCACTGTTCAGCCACATATCTAATGTGCTGATTTCTGCCTTATTACCGGCAGGGATTGTTGTTTCTTTTCTCATAATTGTAGGACTTATAAAATGTTAAAATACGGGAAAGGAAACAGAAAAGGTTCCGCTTTCCCGTTGTCCTACACCTTGAGAAAGGCAGTGGGCGCATTAACGCTCCACACGGGGGTCGGAACCTATAAATATAAATAGGCGATGCCAGAGCATAAAAAATGCTCGCAGCAAAGTTATTTGGCGAGCCATCTCGCCTTTCTCGAAATGTAGGACAATGCAAATATGAGGATTTATTTTGGAATAGCAAAGAAAAAAGGGGAAAGTTTTCGTGGAGAAAAATATCTTTGCATTTTTGCAAAGAATATTTGCTTATTTAAAAATAAGTTTCTACATTTGCAAATGTAACACAAATACAAAATGAAATGAAGATTTCAAATAAAACATTATTAAATGCCTTTGTTCAAAGGCACTCAAGGGCGGTGAAACCAATGAACAAGTGGGTGGAAGATGTGATAAAAGCACAATGGACTACCCATCAACATTTGAAAGATACATTTCCTTCGGCAGACTATGTAGGTAATGGCCGATATGTTTTCAACATCAGCGGCAATAATTTTAGGATAGTGGCTGTGGTTCTGTTTATCGGAGGAATTTTGGAATTAAGATTTGTCGGTACACATGCCGAGTATGACAAAATTAAAAACTGTTCGGAGATTTAACCCCTCCGGACAGTTCACTTACAGGATCTAACTTAAAACATTGAATATGAAACCATTTAACGTCAACTGTATCACGACACGAGAGCAGTATGATGAAGTGCGTAATCGTGTTAACGAATTAATTAAAGAAGCGACCCAAAAGGGAATGTTGGAACCGAATGCGGATAACGAATACATTCGTGAAATTGCCCGCTTGGCAAAATTAAGCGCAGACTATGAGGATGAATACTTGAATATTCTTCCTCTAAAAGTAAAAAACCCTCTAATTAAGGCTATTGAAGATTACTTCTATTCTAAAGACATGAAGAGAAAAGATGCAGCAGCTGCTTTGGGACTGAATGAATCTGTATTTAGCCAAATCATGAATGGAAAAAGAAAGATTTCTGCTGCGCTCGCTAAAAAGCTTTACACAGATTTGCATATTGATGCAGATCTTATTTTGCAGAATATCTAATCTAAAAATACCGTCAAAACGGTAAATCTCAAAAACGCCTTGTCATTCGATTTTGAATGACAAGGCATTTTGATTTCAGTTACTTATCATATGAAAGAACTGTATTTTTAAGCTCTTCTGTGAAGTTATATATATCATCAAGAGATTTAATTTCGTGCTTAGTTTCTTTCTTATTCTCATCGAATGTTGCAATATATTTTTTAGAAACAGCATTAAAATACATTCTACATATAGGCTTTCTGTTATTGTCGTCAAGCAGGATTGCAAAATATGTCTGAGCGTCTCTATAAACCACTCTTGAAATATCAACAAATGGTCGAAGGATGGACTTCACAATCAGATAACTTTCTATCTCTTCTTCAGTAGTTACTATCTTATTCTCATCAGTCGGCTGTTCGTTCGCTTCAACTGGCTGCATATTCCGGAGCATACCCGTTCACATTCCGGTAGCTTATAAAGCATAAAAAT
>OOCF01000706.1_pt1 | contig 15816 bp, 13 predicted proteins | sample 1671001 | NCBI WGS metagenome assembly OOCF01 (sample SAMN06348112, study PRJEB24527) | human gut metagenome | biome: human gut; feature: ankylosing spondylitis patient; material: feces | host: Homo sapiens | place: China | collected 2015-10
GCCGCATTGGGGTTTTCCGAAGTTTCGGGAAGCACTTTTCCGTCGCGCTGAGATTTTCCGGAGTTTCGGGAAGCACTTTCCCGTCGCGCTGAGGTTTTCCGAAGTTTCGGAAAAGTAACCATTAAGAGAATGTGAAGAGGAGAAAGCGGGAGACAAAAAAATCCCGGTTGCTTTCTTTGGGGGATAAGCAACCGGGATTATTATTATCTTATATGGGATGAGATTACATCATGCCACCCATTCCGCCCATACCCGGATTCATTGCCGGAGCAGCCGGAGTTTCTTCTTTCTTGGCTGCGTTAACACATTCAGTAGTCAAGAACATACCAGCGATTGAAGCGGCATTTTCCAAAGCTACACGAGTTACCTTAGCCGGGTCGATTACACCAGCAGCACACAAGTTTTCGAAGCAATCTTTACGAGCGTTGTAACCGAAGTCGCCTTTGCCTTCTTTTACGCGCTGAACGATAACGGCACCTTCTTTACCAGCGTTAGCAACGATCTGACGCAACGGTTCTTCGATTGCACGTTTAACGATTTCGATACCCGTTGTTTCATCATCGTTTTCACCCTTCAAGCCTTCCAAGGCAGAGATAGCACGGATGTAAGCAACGCCACCACCAGGAACGGTACCTTCTTCGATAGCTGCACGAGTTGCATGCAAAGCATCATCAACGCGGTCTTTCTTTTCTTTCATTTCAACTTCAGAAGGAGCACCTACGTACAGAACAGCTACGCCACCTGCCATCTTGGCCAAACGTTCCTGCAATTTTTCTTTATCATAATCAGATGTAGTATTTTCCATCTGCATTTTGATCTGACCGATACGATCCTGGATAGCTTGCTTGTCGCCTGCACCGTTTACGATAGTTGTGTTGTCTTTGTTAACAACGATCTTTTCAGCAGTACCCAGCATATCCATAGTAGCGCCTTCCAGCTTCATACCTTTTTCTTCAGAGATAACGATACCGCCAGTCAATACAGCAATATCTTCCAACATAGCCTTACGACGATCGCCGAAGCCCGGAGCCTTCACAGCACAGATCTTCAAAGAACCACGCAGACGGTTTACAACCAAAGTAGCCAAAGCTTCGCTGTCGATGTCTTCAGCGATGATCAACAACGGACGACCGCTCTGAACTGTCGGTTCAAGAATTGGCAGCAAGTCTTTCAATACTGAGATCTTCTTGTCGTAGATCAGCACATACGGATTTTCCATCTGGCATTCCATCTTTTCAGTATCTGTTACGAAATACGGAGAGATGTAACCACGATCGAACTGCATACCTTCTACAACATCAACAGTTGTTTCAGTACCTTTGGCTTCTTCTACTGTGATAACGCCTTCTTTCTTTACCTTTTGCATAGCTTCTGCAATCAGTTTACCGATAGCTTCATCACCATTGGCAGAGATTTTGGCAACGTGTTCAACCTTTTCGAATTTATCGCCAACTTCTTCAGCTTGTTCAGCGATGCTTTCAACAACTTTAGCAACGGCTTTGTCGATACCACGTTTCAAATCCATTGGGTTGGCACCTGCAGTAACGTTCTTCAAACCAACACCGATGATTGCTTGTGCCAATACAGTTGCAGTAGTTGTACCGTCACCTGCGTTATCATTAGTCTTTGATGCTACTTCACGAACCAACTGAGCACCCATGTTTTCAAACTGATTGCTCAATTCGATTTCTTTTGCTACTGTAACACCATCTTTTGTGATGTGAGGAGCACCGAATTTCTTTTCGATAATTACGTTACGACCCTTCGGACCCAGAGTTACTTTAACGGCATTTGCCAATTCGTCCACACCTTTCTTCAAAAGGTCGCGGGCATCCATATCATATTTAATTTCTTTAGCCATGATTTTATTCGTTTTAAAATTGTTTGTTTGTAGGTTTTTATTTAGATGATTGCCAAAATATCAGATTGACGCATGATCAAGTACTTTTCGCCTTCGAATTCGATTTCAGTACCTGCATATTTACCGTATAATACAGTATCGCCTTCTTTAACAACCATTTCTTCGTCTTTGGTTCCCTGACCAACGGCTTTCACTTCACCTTTTAAAGGTTTTTCTTTTGCTGAATCCGGAATAATGATTCCACCTACAGTTTTTTCTTCTGCGGCAGCCGGCTTGATAAGCACGCGGTCTGCTAATGGTTTAATGTTCATATCTGTATAAGTTTTAATTTATAATTTTATAATCGATATTTACCGGAGTCTTTTTACGACTTCCGCTAATATCTCTACGAATAGTGTGCCAAACCGATTTGGGAAGATGACAGGCTGTCAATATTGCCGAATCTGACAAATGCGGATATTTCCTCAGGACAACCTGTCAGTCTGCTTTCGCCATCGGAAGCATTTATCGGATGATCCGGGCATATCCTTCTTTACGGGCTTTCGGTTCGGCCGGTGTTGTTGCCGGATAACCTAAAGCAATGGCTCCGATTCCGCCCAGACCTTCGGGTAGTCCCATTTCTTTCATCAGTTGTTTGCCTTCTTCGGTAGCGAACATTTCGATCTCACGATTAATCCAACAGCTGGCAAGTCCTATGGCATGGGCGGCAAGCATCATGTTTTCGAGTACACAAGTTCCGTCTTGAATGGCAAACGGGCAGTCAGTTGGGGCGAAAACCAATACATAAGTTGGTGCATCGTAATAAGGATTCCCGCTTTTTCCGCGAACAGCCGCATTCATGGTTGCCAGCTTCTCTTTCATTTGTTCTTGCTGTACGGCTACGATGAATGGAGATTGCCAGCCCATTCCGGTTGGAGCAAAGGTTCCGGCCCGTAATACGGCATTCAGTTCTTTGTCGGTAATCTGTTCAGGTAAATATTTACGGCAACTACGGCGTGTCTCAATGAGTTTTAAAAATTCGTTTTCCATATCTTATAAAGAATTATTGTTATTATAATATGTACAGATAAATCTGTTCTTGCATACAAATATATAATGAGAAATCAATTTGGCAAAAATACCGTTTGGAACGATGGTATAATAATAAAGAAAGCAGGTAAAAGAAAATAAATCCTTTTGCCTGCTTTGATACATTATTCATTTGTGAGTTCCTTACTCTTCTGCATTTTTCTTCAGCCATTCCAGTCTGCGACAATCCGGAAGATGCTTTACTTTAAAATGTTCGAAGGTCGCTTTAAAGCCTTTGCCGTCGGGCGAAGCGGCCATTAAGCCAACCATGACCGGAATATTGTCTTGCAACCAGGCCGTACGCATCATGGTGTATTCCTTATCGTCGAGTGAATAGAAGATCTCAACTGCATCCAGGCGTCTGACTGCCTTGATCCAGATATAAGGAACTGGTTTGTCGAGTGCGATGACGCTCCAGTCCGATGTTTTGTGTGTAACAACCGTACTGATATTAAACTTACCGTCGACAAACTCAATACCGGTTTTGATATAATTCTCGTGATCAATCCGCAGCATTAATCCTGCCTGATCAAAACGTTGCTTATAATCTCCTGTTACCTTTACTTTTACTTCAAATTCTCCTCCATAGGTAGTATAGTAGAAAGGGGCATCATCAACCGTGAAGCCGTAATGCGAAATCCGCCAGTAATCACTTTGAGGCGTTACGAACATTGACAGCGAATTGTCTTTGATTTCCCATTCTTCCGGTTCATTGAACCATTGCATCTTCTCCAGCGACTGGGCTATACCCATTTGGAAAGACACTAAGACCAATAAGGTAAAAAATAACTTTTTCATTGAATGCTAGTATAATTAAATATGAATGAATCAATCAATGGAATCTTTTCTTCATTTTTCATTTGGCAGTTTGTGTATAACTGCATTTTAAATTTACCTTTGCAAAGGTAAATGGCAAGATTAATTTGTACAATGATTATTAATAACCATTTTCGCTATGGATATTGTAAAGAAGCTGACCAACGAATTTTCACGACAGGATTTTACGAATTCAAGAGAAGATCTGGATGCCGGAGAACTGGATAAGTATAAAAGAATTGCTTCGGGATATGCCACAATTGAAAACGCCATTGCTGTATTAAGTGATATGCATGCCAATACCAGTTATATTTATTATGGTGATTTCTCTGACGTGTTAGGACTTGGGAAAATGACTGATAAAGAAGATTGTATTGGTTCTATTTGGGAAGAGGAGATCTTAAAGCTTGTTTCTCCGGATGATTTGCATAATAAATATTTGCATGAACTGCGTTTTTTCCATTTCGTGAAGCATTTGCCTAAAGGCCGTCGTCATCATTATTATCTGGCAAACAAGTTGCGGATGAAGGATTCTGCCGGTAATTACCATACTGTTTTGCATCGATTGTTTTACGCTCCCGAACCCAATGGGAATAGTTTATGGTTGGCTTTGTGTTTATATACTCCGTTGACCGTTGATTTGCCAAACGGGAGTGTGGTGGTCAATTCGGTAACAGGAGAAACGGAAGAGCTGGAAATAAAGAATGATTTAAAGATCTTGTCGGATAGGGAAAGGCAAGTGCTCCGACTGATTGATAAAGGACTGATGAGTAAAAATATAGCAGAAAGACTTTCGATCAGTATCAATACGGTCAGCAGGCACCGACAAGAGATTCTCAGTAAGCTTCAGGTTAAGAATTCCATCGAGGCTTGTCGGATTGCTAAAGATTTAGGACTTATTTAATTGTTACTGGAAGTTAGGTAGATAAACATTTCTCTTCAGATTGACATCCTGACACTTTGTCAATTTAACTGCCTTAAAACTGAGCTGTACGGTTCGGAGTACGGGCTTGTTTGATTTTATGCGATTCTCGCGAAGTTGAGGTTTGTCAAAAAGAAAGTAAAAGGCGTGTTTGTGTAAAAAAAGATTGTTGATCCAGTAAGTCCTGGGTAAAAAAAATAGATTTTGTTGGTTGGTGGCTAGATTTACTTTACTTTTTGGCAGATTAAAAGTAACTGGATTTGGATAAGAAAAAGGTAGGAAAACAGCCTCTCGGCAGGTGAAAAACTGCCGAAAAAGCGTGTCACGGACAAAATAAACGGGAATTATCTTCAAAATACCTGACTTTTTACGGGAAATCCTACTAGATTTGAATAAATTCCCGGTGTGTTTTTGATAAAACATAGGCATGAATTGGGTTAAAAGTAGGCATAAAATCCTCCTTTGGGGACGAAAATAGAGATGAAAATAGCCCTTTTTGCTCGTTTTTTGTGCAATATGATATGAATGGATGTTAGCAGATTAAGGCTGATTTTGTCTTACTGTTGGCTATCAACTGTAAAATCTTTCAAAGTGATCAAGTTGTTATTGCTATAGATGCAGGTAATAATCTTTGGCCAACGCTATAAAATCATCCGTGTAAACATGCCTATCCTTCTCGATTGTCAAGGTATCTGCTTGGACTTCTGTAACCGGTGTGTCGGATATTTCTACCAGCAATCGTTTGTGGCGAGAAGAGGGAGTGGGCAGGACTGCCGTTTCTTTGTGCAGAAACAAAGACTCCTTATATATAATAGGTAAGAGGATTTCCCGTTGATCGAAAGGCAGGATCAAACAGAGTTTTCCTTGCGGAGCCAGAAGTTGCCTGCTGCCTTCAATCAGTTCTTCCAATGTGAGTGTATCCGTATGCCGTGCCTGATTGCGCTGTTTGTCGGGGCATTTCAGTGAATCAATGAAATAAGGCGGATTGGAAACAATACAGTCATATTGGCGGATTCCGGCTGATTCGTTGACAAAATTGGCAAAAGGACGATGGAAAATCTGCAATCGGTCACCGAAAGGTGAGCGGTCGGCGTTTTCGCGCGCTTGGATACAGGCCGCTTCGTCTATATCCACTGCGTCGATTTCTGCTTGGCAACGCTGGGCTAGCATCAGACTGATCAGTCCGGTTCCGCAACCCACGTCGAGTATGCGTGTTATGTTTTCTATACAGCACCAGGCACCCAATAAAACACCGTCGGTACCCACTTTCATCGCACACTTGTCGTGCCAAACCGTAAATTGCTTGAACTGGAAATAAGGATTCGCCATCTTTTTTCTGATTACCAGCTGCAAAATTAGAGAGATTCTGCTATTTTTCGTACCTTTGGCACGTTTATTGTATAAAAATTATACAACCGCTTAATTAGAAGTATGAAGAGTAAAAAGAAAATATTCTCCGCCTCCTCGTTTATAGCAGACGAGCCGATGGATATTGTAATACCCATTCTGACGAATTGTGATAACGATGAGGATTTTACGGAAGGGATTGACAAGCTGGAAAGCGAAGTTCCTATTTTACCGTTGCGTAATATGGTTCTGTTTCCCGGCGTGGCTTTGCCCGTTATGGTAGGCCGAACTAAATCAATGAACCTGATAAAAGACATGGGCAGTTCGAAATCGATGATAGGAGTAGTCTGCCAGCGAGATATGTCTGTCGAAGATCCGAATAAAGACGATTTGTATCCGATAGGTGTCATTGCCGACGTACTTAAGGTTATGGATGTATCGGATGGCATGACTACGGTTCTTTTACAGGGAAAGAAACGTTTTGAATTAAAAGAACTGGTACAGGACGAACCATTCCTGAAGGGACGAATTACCTTATTGGACGAACATTTCCCGGCAAAATCAGATAAAGAATTCAAGGCTTTGCTATCTAATGTAAAGGATTTGATGATCAAGATCCTGATGGCAACCAACGAACTCGGACAACGGGAAATGGCCTATGCCATCAGAAATATTAATAATGCACTGTATCTGATTAATTATGCAAGTGCCAATCTTTTGAATGATGTAGCCAACAAGCAGCTGTTGCTGATGATGGATAGTCTGAAGGAACGCGCTTATAAGTTGCTTACTTTATTGAACCGGGAGTTTCAGCTGATCGAACTGAAGGCTTCTATCCAGATGAAAACGCAGGAAGATATTGATAAGCAGCAGAAGGAATATTTCTTGCAGCAACAGATCAAGACGATTCAGGAAGAGTTGGGTGGCAGCGTGAATGATCGGGATGTACAGGAACTGAAGGACAAAGCGGCTGATAAGATATGGCCGCAAGCCGTTGCCGAGATTTTCGACAAAGAACTTCATAAGCTGCAACGCCTGCATCCGCAGTCTCCGGATTATTCGGTGCAGATGCAATATGTACAGACCATTGTCGGTTTGCCATGGGAGACCTATTCGACAGACAATTTTAACTTGAATCATGCCCGTCGGGTATTGGATCGGGATCATTATGGCTTGGAGAAGGTAAAGGAACGTATTATCGAACATTTGGCTGTATTGAAGCTGAAGAAAGATATGAAGTCGCCTATCATCTGCTTGTATGGTCCTCCGGGAGTCGGAAAGACTTCTTTGGGCCGTTCTATTGCAGAAGCATTGGGCCGGAAGTATGTACGTGTTTCCTTGGGTGGTTTGCACGACGAGGCAGAAATCAGAGGCCATCGCCGGACATATATTGGTGCTATGTGCGGACGAATCCTTAAGAATATACAGAAAGCAGGAACTTCCAATCCGGTATTTATATTGGATGAGATCGACAAGGTGTCGAGCGACTTTAAAGGTGATCCGGCTGCTGCTTTGTTGGAAGTACTTGATCCGGAACAAAACAGTGCATTCCATGACAATTACCTGGATATGGACTACGATCTGAGCCATGTGATGTTTATTGCTACGGCCAACAATCTGAATACAATTTCCCAACCTTTATTGGATCGTATGGAACTGATCGAGGTAAGTGGCTATATTCAGGAAGAAAAGGTAGAGATAGCATCGAAACATCTGATCCCGAAAGAAGCCGAGATTCATGGATTGAATAAGAAGGAAGTGAAGTTGCCGAAGAAAACAATCCAGGCGATCATCGAATCCTACACACGCGAGAGCGGTGTACGTGCGCTGGATAAGAAGATTGCCAAGCTGATGCGTAAGCTGGCTTATAAGAAAGCTTCGGATGAAGTGCTTCCGGCACAAATCAAACCGGAAGATTTGCACGATTATTTAGGACCGATAGAATATACGCGTGATAAATATCAGGGTAATGACTATGCCGGTGTGGTAACAGGTTTGGCATGGACGGCTGTTGGTGGCGAGATCCTGTTTGTTGAAACCAGCTTGAGCAAAGGCAAAGGCGGCAAACTGACGTTGACCGGTAACCTGGGTGATGTCATGAAGGAATCAGCGATGTTGGCATTGGAATACATTCATGCGCATGCTCCTTTGTTTGGTATAGCAGAAGACCTGTTTGACAATTGGAATGTTCATGTCCATGTACCGGAAGGGGCTATACCCAAAGATGGTCCGAGTGCCGGTATTACCATGGTAACATCATTGGTTTCTGCTTTCACGCAGCGGAAGGTGAAGAGTAATCTGGCGATGACAGGCGAAATCACTTTACGTGGTAAAGTTCTTCCGGTAGGAGGTATCCGAGAGAAGATTTTGGCGGCTAAACGGGCCGGCATCAATGAGATTATCTTGTGTAAGGAAAATCAGAAAGACATTGATGAAATCAAACCGGAATATCTGAAAGGGGTTACATTCCACTATGTAAGCGATATTCAGGAAGTCATTAAATTGGCTTTATTGGACGAGAAGGTAGCGAATCCGTTATTTTGATCGGATGATAATATAAGGTAGAAGTCATGTATAAAACCAAACTCGTGGGTTGGGTTTTATACATGACTTCTGCTTTGTTTTTTACGATGTTTTGATTTCGGTTATTGCGAAATTGATTGATTTTCCTTTTCTTTGCAAAGAATTAATAAACGGCAGAGAGAAACGGATGAGACTGAAGGAACGGATATATTATGTTTTGGTATTGATAGCGAGCTTTCTGGTTTTGCTGTCTGTAATCGTTCCTCATCATCACCATGCCGATGGTTCTCCTTGTTATGAATGGTTATGGTATGGAGCCGCTTCGGATGCGCATTCTCATGGTGGAGATCATGATCATGCAACCGACTGCACACATAATCAGGCATTAAAACCAGCTATTGAGAAACATGTAGTAGGTGAAGATATACACCTTTGGCTGGTTCCTATATTTTCCTTTTTCTATTTACTTCGTCGACAAGATTCAGACTGGTTATGCTCTTTTTGAACAAGGGCGAACCGTCTATCAGGAGACGTTGCATACCTCGTGGATACCACGGGCTAAAGGACTTCGTGCTCCTCCTTCCCTGATTTGATCCGATGTTATGATATAATAGACTGTTTGTACGTCTGTTGTATCGATTGTTTAGAAGACAAGACTTATTGGAAGTCCGGTCTTCAGAGGAATATAACAATTAATCAAATCAGAAAACAAATGAAGAAAATATATTGGGTATTCTTGGCAACAGCCTATTTATTGGCGGGTTGTCAGGCAAAGAGTGTGCATACAGAGCATGATCATGAACATCATCATGAAGAAGAAACCGAACATGCACATGAGGAACATAATCATGAACATGATCACGAACACGGAGAAGATGGACATAATCATGAACATGAAGAAGCCGGAGAAAGTCATGCAGCCGGCGAGATCGTATTCAAGAAGGCAAATGCCGAAGCTATCGGTTTGCAGACGGAAGAAATGACTCCGGCAGCCTTTTCGGAAGTATTGAAAACCAGTGGTCAGATTCAGGCTGCGCAAGGTTCGGAATCAGTAGTTGTAGCAACTGTTCCAGGTGTGGTAACCTTAGGAACAACCCGTTTGATGGACGGAACGGCTGTACAAAAAGGACAAACTATTTTATCTCTGGCTTCACGGACATTGTCAGATGGTGATGTAGCCTTGCGTTTGAAGAATGCCTACGAAACAGCTTGGAAAGAATATGAACGAATGAAAGGGCTGGTAGCCGACAAGATCGTTTCCGAAAAGGACTTCGAACAGGCTCGTTTGGCCTATGAGAACGCTAAGGTTGCCTACGAAGCTGTAAATGGAAAACATTCATCCAATGGTGTGGCTGTTACGGCAACGATGAGTGGTTTCTTGAAGAATATTCTGGTAAAAGAAGGTGATTACGTAGCCGTAGGTCAGCCTTTGGCAACGATTTCTCAGAATAATCGGTTGGTATTGCGAGCCGATGTGTCGGAAAAGTATTATGCGCATATTCCGATGATGCGTTCTGCATATTTTAAGACACCGTATGATGACCAGGTATATAAACTGGACGAGTTGAACGGTCGTTTCCTTTCGTATGGTAAATCTTCTGCCAATAATTCATTCTATATTCCTGTCTTGTTCGAGTTTGATAACAAAGGAGCAATCATACCGGGCTCGTTTGTAGAAGTCTATTTGCTGGGTAATCCGATGGATTCGGTACTAAGTGTTCCGCATAGTGCATTGGTAGAGGAACAGGGTTTATTCTTTGTTTACATCCGTCTGGATGAAGAATGTTATAAGAAGCAGGAAGTTTCTTTAGGAGCAGACAACGGCGAACGTGTTCAAATACTTTCCGGACTGAAAGCCGGTGATCTGGTCGTTACGAAGGGAGCTTATCAGATTAAGCTGGCATCGGCATCCAATGCTATTCCGGCTCACAGCCATAGTCATTAAACGAAATCGATACGGATATGCTGAATAAAATTATACATTATTCATTGCACAACCGGCTCGTCGTTTTGGTGTGTGCCGTGTTGTTGCTGATAGGCGGAACTTATACAGCCTATCATACGGATGTGGATGTCTTTCCGGATCTGACAGCGCCTACAGTCGTTGTTATGACGGAAGCAAATGGAATGGCACCGGAAGAAGTAGAGCGTCTGGTTACTTTTCCGGTAGAAACAGCTGTCAATGGAGCTACGCATGTACGTCGGGTTCGTTCTTCTTCAACAACGGGTTTCTCGGTTGTCTGGGTGGAATTCGACTGGGGAACGGATATTTATCTGGCCCGTCAGATTGTATCGGAGAAGTTGGCAATTGTAACGGATGATCTTCCTCAGAATGTGGGTCGCCCGACAATGGGACCGCAGTCTTCTATCTTGGGAGAAATGATGATTATCGGATTGACTTCGGATACGACTTCTTTGCTCGATGTACGGACCATGGCCGACTGGACCATTCGTCCGCGACTTCTTTCTACCGGAGGTGTTGCCCAGGTGGCTGTTATCGGTGGCGACATCAAGGAATATCAGATCTTATTGGATCCGGCGCGGATGAAACATTATGGAATCGGTTTGGATCAGGTCTTATTGGTTTGTCGCCAGATGAATCAGAATGCCAACGGTGGTGTCTTGTATGAATATTCTAATGAATATATTATACGTGGAGTCTTGACGACAACGAAAGCCGAAGAACTGGCAAAAGGAGTGGTGGCTATGACACCGGATAATACTCCGATTCTGCTGGAAGATATTGCGACGGTAAAAATCGGCGGTAAACAACCGAAGTTGGGTCTGGCTTCTGAACGGACTAAACCGGCAGTTTTGGTCACAGTAACCAAACAGCCGAACACCAGTACCATTGAACTGACGGAGAAACTGGATGCCGTGATGGCGGATTTACAGAAGAACCTGCCGAGTGATGTACATGTCTCAACTGATATTTTCCGTCAGAGCCGTTTCATTGATAGCTCGATCAATAATGTCAAGAACAGTTTGTTTGAAGGAAGTTTCTTCGTGATCATCGTCCTCTTCCTTTTCCTGATGAATGTACGTACAACGGTGATCTCGCTGGTAGCTTTGCCGCTTTCGTTGCTGGTTTCTATTCTGACGTTGCATTACCTCGGATTAACCATCAATACGATGAGTTTGGGTGGTATGGCAATTGCCATCGGTTCGTTGGTGGATGACGCGATTGTGGATGTGGAGAATGTATATAAGCGATTACGCCAGAATCGTTTATTACCGGTAGAACAACAGCGCCCGACGAAAGATGTTGTCTTTGATGCTTCGCGGGAAGTACGTATGCCGATCCTGAATTCAACCTTGATCATTGTGGTGAGCTTTGTTCCCTTGTTCTTCCTGACGGGAATGGAAGGCCGTATGCTGGTTCCGCTGGGAATTGCTTTTATCGTGGCTTTGTTTGCTTCGACGGTGGTAGCCTTGACATTGACTCCGGTTTTATGCAGTTATTTGTTGGATCGGAAAGGAGAGAAACCAACTCAAGATGCTTGGGTTGCGAGAAAGTTGCGTGGTGTATATGAGAAGGCTTTGCTTTTCTCCATTCATCATAAACAGGCCGTGTTGGGTTCTACCATAGTTGTATTTGTCGTTGCTTTAGGATTATTCTTCACGTTGGGCCGCAGCTTCTTGCCCCCATTTAATGAGGGATCATTTACGATTAATGTCAGTTCATTGCCGGGTATTTCTTTGGAAGAGTCGGATAAGATTGGGCGTCGGGCAGAAGAATTGCTGCTGCAGGTGCCGGAAATCCAGACGGTGGCCCGTAAGACCGGACGTGCTGAGTTGGATGAACATGCCTTAGGCGTGAATGTCAGTGAGATTGAGGCTCCGTTTGAGTTGAAAGACCGTACAAGAGCGGAAGTAACGAATGATGTCCGTGAGAAGTTATCGACTATCTCGGGAGCAAATATTGAGATAGGTCAGCCGATATCTCATCGTATTGATGCGATGCTTTCGGGTACGGAAGCGAATATCGCCATCAAGTTGTTCGGAACGGACCTGAACCGGATGTTCCAGATCGGAAATCAGATTAAGGATGCGGTGAAGGGAATTGAAGGATTGGTGGACCTGAAAGTGGAACAACAGATCGAACGTCCGCAGTTGACGATTACACCGAAGCGTGACATCTTGGCTAAGTTCGGTATTCCGCTGCCGGAGTTCCAGGAATATGTGAATGTCATGCTTGGTGGCGAAGTAGTCAGCCAGGTATATGATGACGGAAAGACTTTCGACCTGACGGTCAAGACTTCCGACGAGAGTAGGGCGACGATGGATGATATCCGCAATCTGATGATCGATGCCAACGGTACTAAAGTGCCCTTGAGCTATGTGGCCGAGATTTGTTCGGCTGCCGGACCGAATACGATCAACCGAGAGAATGTACGCCGGAAGATTGTGATCAGTGCCAATGTTTCGGAGCGGGACTTGCGGGGCGTGGTAAATGATATCCAGCAGGCGGTGAATGAGAAGATTGTTCTTCCCGAAGGTTATCATATCGAGTACGGCGGACAGTTTGAGAGCGAACAGGCGGCCAGCCGTACTTTGTTGCTTACTTCGCTGATGTCATTGCTCGTTATCTTCCTTTTATTATATCATGAGTTCAAAGATGCCCGCGAGAGTGGCGTGGTGATGATCAATCTGCCGTTGGCGTTGATCGGTGGCGTGTTTATCTTGTGCCTGACTTCGGGCGAGATCAGTATTCCGGCGATTATCGGGTTTATTTCCCTCTTCGGAATCGCGACGCGCAATGGTATGTTGTTGATCAGTCATTATACCCAGTTGCGAAGCGAAGGCATGGCGTTGCAGCAAGCCGTTGTGCAAGGTTCGCTGGATCGTCTGAACCCGATTCTGATGACGGCTTTGAGTTCGGCTTTGGCGCTGATTCCGTTGGCAGTGAACGGTGATTTGCCCGGTAATGAAATCCAAAGTCCGATGGCGACGGTCATCTTGGGAGGATTGCTTTCTTCTACCTTCCTCAACGGGTTTATCATTCCAATCATTTATCTACTTATGAATAAAGAGGAGAAACAGACATGCTAAGAAAACAGCTATTTACAATCGCTTTATGCTTCGGCTTCTCGGCAGCCTTCTCGCAGGAAGTCTGCCGGCCGCAGACAATGGATGAACTGCTCCAGTTGATTGAGCAGAACAATAAGGACCTGAAGGCGGGGGCTTCGCAGACGGAAGCCTTCAAATGGCAGGCGCGGACCGAGAATAATTTGCCCGACCCCGAAGTAACGTATTCGCATCTGTGGGGAAACAAGGAAGGTATGGGTTTCACGGGCGAGTTCATTGCCAGCCAGTCGTTCAACTTCCCGACGCTTTATGCGCAGCGCAACAAACTGAACGAGTCGCGTTTCCGTTCACTGGATGCTCAGTATGCCGTTTCGCGCCAGCAGATTCTGTTGCAGGCGCAGCAGGCTTGTCTTGACTTGATCTATCTGAATCAGTTGCAGACTTTGCTGGATGAACGTCTGGCAAATGCCGAGGCCTTGAGCCGTTTCTATGCTTCACAGCTGGAAAAGGGATCGACCAATATTATCGAAACGAATAAGATCGACCTGGAGTTGCTGAATGCCCGCAATGAGGCACGGCAGAACGAGGCGGCACGCCAGGCGAAACTGGAAGAGCTGGCTGCCTTGAACGGTGGTGTTCCGGTAGCATTTGCCGATACGGTTTACCGGTCAGCTTGGGAATATCCGTCCGATTTCGAAGCTTTCCGGGTAGAAGCCTTGGCTTCATTGCCCGAAATGCAGGCGTTGCAAAGCGACCAGGCGGCGGCATCGCGTTCGGTGGCGGTTAGCAAACAACAATGGTTGCCCAACTTGACATTAGGATACCGGATGAATCCTTCGAGTGGCGGCGACCGCTACAACGGTGTGATGGTGGGTATCTCGATCCCGCTTTTCTCCAATCGGGGGAAAGTGAAGCAAGCCAAGGCCGAACGTTTCTATGCCGAAACCAAGGTACAGAGTTTTACGGATACCGAGACGGCGGCTTTGCGCCAAGTGTGGGTACAGGCAGGGAAACTGAAGGCGTCGGCCGACGAATACGCTTCGGTGTTGCGGCAGCAGAATAATATCGCGTTGCTGAACAAGGCGATCCAGGCGGGGCAGATTTCGATGATCGAATACTTCGTCAACGTAACGACTTTCTACCAAAGTATGCAGAATTACCTGCAGTTGCAGAATGAATATCAGAAAGCGATGGCGCAGCTCTATCGCTTCCGTTTATAACCGGGAAAATCGGAGAAAAGCTCTGTCGCTTCGGCTGACAGGGCTTTTTTTCTGAAAAAAGGGCTTTCATCCCGGCTGACGATGCTTTTTTCAGAAAAAATCGGCTTTCACCCCGGCTGACGATGCTTTTTTCAGAAAAAATCGGCTTTCACCCCGGCTGACAGGGCTTTTTTTCTGAAAAAAGGGCTTTCATCCCGCCCGACAGCCCTTTTTTTGAAAAAAATCGGCTTTCAGCGCTCCCGACAGTGCTTTTGGGAAGAAAAATGTACATTCGGGCGTCCCGAAAGTCCTTTTTTAGGGAAAAATCGGGTTTCGGGGCTCCCGAAAATGCTTTTTTCAGAAAAAATGTGCTATCGGGGCTTTTTTTAGTATCGTAGATGCAGTATTTGTGCTTTCTTCGCATTCTGTAGATAAAAGATTTCGGAAAGATGAGCGAACAGGAGTTGGCTGAAGGTTGTAAAAAAGGAGACAACCGGGCGCGCAAGGAGCTGTATGAGCTTTTTGCCCAGCCGATGCTATGCCTTTGTTTTCGCTACGTCGCCGATTTGGAACAGGCGCAAGACTTGCTGCACGACGGCTTCCTGAAAGTCTTTTCGTCGATTTCTTCCTATACTTACCAGGGAGAAGGCAGCCTGCGGGCGTGGATGAGCCGGGTATTTACCAATCTGGCGTTGGGCTTTCTGCGAGCCAATAAATTATTGCCTTCGCTGGTCCCGTTGGAAACGATAGCGGATACCGCGGACGAAACGGAAGAACCGGATGCCAACCGTCTGCCTATCGACGTACTGATGCGCCTTGTGGCGGAACTTCCGCCGGGTTATCGCACGGTATTTAATCTTTATGTGTTTGAGGAATGGTCGCACAAAGAGATTGCCGCTTATTTGCATATACAGGAGAAATCATCGGCCTCGCAACTTAATCGGGCGCGTAAAATGCTGATGGAACGAGTAAGAAACTATCTAAAATCAACAGAATAACCTTAGATTTGCATCTGAGGATTACAGATAAAATAGAAAGGATAAATTTGTGAA
>OOCF01000723.1_pt1 | contig 15575 bp, 10 predicted proteins | sample 1671001 | NCBI WGS metagenome assembly OOCF01 (sample SAMN06348112, study PRJEB24527) | human gut metagenome | biome: human gut; feature: ankylosing spondylitis patient; material: feces | host: Homo sapiens | place: China | collected 2015-10
TGTGGATGCGGTCCAGAGCCTCGAAGTCCAGACCCTTCCAGTTTGCCGGGTAGACGCCGTGGATGTTGCCGATGCCGGCAGCCAGGAAGTCGATGCCCAGAGCGGTGATCTTTGCGCACTCTTCGGGATCAGCGATCTCGCCGGCGCCTACAACGCCGTCCTCAACGCCGCCGATGGAGCCGACCTCGGCCTCGATGCTCATGCCGTGAGCGTGTGCCAGAGCAACCAGCTCCTTGGTCTTTTCCACGTTCTCCTCGATGGAGTAGTGGCTGCCATCGAACATGATGGAGGAGAAGCCGGCCTCAACGCAGGCCTTGCAGCCCTCGTAGGTGCCGTGGTCCAGGTGCAGGGCAACGGGAACGGTGATGCCCATGGTCTCCACCATGGAGCTGACCATGGCGGCAACGGTCTTGAAGCCGGTCATGTATTTGCCTGCGCCCTCAGAGACACCCAGGATAACGGGGCTCTTCATTTCCTCGCAGGCGGTCAGGACTGCCTTGGTCCACTCCAGATTATTGATGTTGAACTGCGGCACACCGTAGTGGCCATCGCGTGCCTTGAGCAGCATTTCGGTTGCATTTACCAACATTATTCATTACCTCCAAAAATTATCGGGGTTCCGGCTCTGCCACACACCGCATTGTGCATGGTTTAACGAGCCCACATGGTTAGTATACCCCAAACTGCGCCTAAAATCAATCCGGACAGGCGCTTTTTCTTGCGCAGAGCTGCTGCGGAACGGGCACGGCACAAAGCGGCTGATGCGGCTGCGGCAGAAATGCTCTGCGCTTGGCGACAAAAATCCATATACAATGCAACATCTGCCTTGCGCGGAAGCGGCGTGGGTTTTCAACATATTTTAACATTCGTCAAAATGATGTTGGAGGAAATTGCAAAAGCGGACAATTTCCGGTTCAAAAAACTGTCATAATTCCGACTTGAATTTTACAAATTGTAAGGCTTTTGCCAGGATATGGGGGAACCTGCTGTTGAAAACCCAGTGGAAATTGTTTGATTCCACCCGAAAAACAGGCGCTGCGGCTGGACTTTTACACACTTTCCACTGAGTTTTCAACTTGTGGAAAAATCACAGGCTGTTTACGGAATGTATAGACACATTTTGTGGAAAACTTTTTGCTTTGGCAAAACAGCGGAAATGCGCCGTGCTGCCCGGGCAGCGGGCAAAACATTTTTACAGCTGCCCTGTCCGGCGGGGAAGCTGCGTTTTACTGAAAAAATTTTAGGCGTCAGAAAATAAAATCCCTGCAATTTGTGGCGAAGCCGGGCGAGATATGGTATACTTTATCTTGGATTATCATAAACAAAATAAAACGTTCCTGTGCGGCGCAGCCCGCCCGGAACGGAAGGAGCATAAAAAGATGGAAGAACGTAACCAGCCGCGCCGTCCGCGCCGCGATGCAGAGCAGCCGCAGCAGAAAAGTGAGAGCCTGATCTACGGCAAAAACCCGGTGACCGAGCTGCTCAAGAGCGGCTCCGGTGTGGACACCGTGCTCATTGCCGAGGGGATGGCCCCGGCAGTGGCGGCATACTATACGGCACTGGCCAAGGAGGCCGGTGCAACGGTCAAGCGGGTGCACCCTAACAAGCTGCGCCTGATGACCGGCACCGAGAGCCATCAGGGCGTGGCGGCCTTTGCCAGCGAGATCGAGTACGCGACCGTGGAGGATCTGCTGGCCGCAGCCAAGGCCAAGGGTGAGCCGCCCTTTCTGGTGCTGAGCGATGGCATTGAGGACCCCCACAATCTGGGCGCAGTCATGCGCAGCGCACTGCTGTGCGGTGCCCACGGTATCGTCATCCCCAAGCGGGGTGGTGCATCCGTTACCCCCACCGTCATCAAGTCCAGCGCAGGCGCTGCCGAGCGTCTGCCGGTGGCACGCGTGGCCAATATCGGCGAAACCATCCGCCGCCTGAAGGAGCAGGGCGTGTTTGTCTACTGCGCCGACATGGACGGCGTGTCCCTGCGCAAGAATAACCTGACCGGCCCCATCGCGCTGGTACTGGGCAGCGAGGGCAGCGGGGTATCCCAGCTGGTCAAGAAGCTGTGTGACGGCGTGGTGCGGCTGGATATGGCTGCCCCCGGCACCGGCGTGGACAGCTATAACGTTTCGGTGGCGGCAGGCATTATCCTGTACGAGATCCAGTCGCAGCGCGCCGTAGAAGAATAAAACAAGCGGTAAACTCCATCCAGAACAGTGGGAGGGACAAGGATGCCGAACAATACAAATGAACGCAAGGGCAAGCAGGCGGGGGAGCTCTCGGCAGAGGAGCGTTTCCGCAATTTTTTCAGCACTAGTGTGATCGATCTGCCCGAGGAGATGACCCGCCGGGACGTGCCTGCCCCGGTGGAGGAAAAGCCCAAGGCTGGGCTGCTGGGCAAGCTGTTCAGCCACGACAAGGAAGAGACGCCCGCCCCGGCACAGCCGGTGCTGGAGATCCCCACTGGTGAGATCCTGCTGGGGGCAGATGCAAAGCCGGTACAGCCGGAGCAGGAGGACATGGCACTGGAACTGCGTACCGCAGACCCTGTTCCGGCAATGCCGATGCAGCCCGCCAGCCCAGAGCCTGCCAAGGCAGTTCCGGCAGAGCCGGTGCCTGCACCCAAGGCGGCTGCTGCCGTGCAGCCGGAGCCGGAAAAGCCCGCGCCCCAGCCGGTGCCGCAGCCTGTTGCAGCCCCCCAAAAGCAGCCTAAGGCGAAGAACGCCCCGGAGACGCTGCTGCCGCAGGAGGAACTGGAGCAGCGGGAGATGCAGCAGCTGAAGGATATGCTCAACGGCATGAGCGGCAAGGCAAAGCCTGCCCCGCAGCCCGCAAAGCCCGTACAGGCAGCGCCACAGCCCAAGGTGCAGCCCGCGCCTGCACAGCCTGCGGCAGAGCCGGAGAAAGCCCCGGCAAAGGCTGCACAGAACGCCGCCGAGGAGCTGCCGCCGGTGGTGTTTGCCAGCGCGCCGGCAGACCCGGAAACGCTGCCAAAAAAGCCGGAGAAAAAGTCTATTTTCCAGATGTTCGGCACGGCAGAGGACGAAAAGCCCGCTGCCCGCAAGCCGGAAAAAGAGGATACTATGAGCCTGCCCCTGCTCCCGCTGGAGCAGGACGGCACCCCCGCAGCGGAGACTGCCGCCTCTGTATCCGCACCGGCAGCTGCCGCGACCCCGGCACAGCCGGAGACCGCACCGGAAGCGCAAGCGGCTGCCCCTGCCGAGGATACTGTGCCGGAATCCACCGCCGACAAGCTGCACCACATGGCTGCAGAACTGACCCTGCGGTGTGTGCTGGCTGGCATTCTGGCCGTGGTGCTGCTGCACCTTGGGCTGACGGCAGAGCGTCTGCTGCCGCCGCTTTCGGTGCTGGACCCGGACGCTGCCCCGGCGGCGTTCTATGCCGCCAATCTGCTGCTGTTTGCCGCCAGCCTGTTTGTGGGCTACCCGGTGCTGCGGGACGGTCTGACCGGTTTGCGCGGCCGTCCCAGTGCGGACACCATGCCCGCGCTGGCCGCTGTGGCGGCCCTGCTGCAGGCGGTGGTGGCCATGCTGAATGCCAACGCCTACCGTAGCACCGAGGGCATCGGTCTGCTGACCGGTATGGCTGCGCTGGGGGTGTTTCTGGCGCTGGTGGGCAGCCGGGTGATGCTGGCTGCCGTGCAGGGCGGCTACGCGCTGGCAGCAGAGGGCGGCGAACTGCGGGGCGCTTACCGCACCCGCGATAAAGACCTGATCCGCGCCCTCGCCCGGGATCTGGAACAGAAGGACCCGTGGGTGCTGCTGAGCCGCCCGGTACAGACCGCCAGCAATGACTTTGTGGAGCAGAGCCTCAGCGAGCGTGCCAGCGAGCGCCGTGCCCGGAAGGTGGCCTGTATCCTGCTGGCGGCGGCAGTGCTCAGCTGCGTAGCCTTCCTGCTGTTCGGCGGCGGGATCAACTGCGCCGTGGCTGCGGCGGCTGCCGTGCTGTGCATGGGCGCACCCCTTTCCTCGGTGCTGGTGCCCGGTCTGGCGGCGCTGCGTCTGCAAAGAGCTGCTGCCGCTGTGGGCGCTGTGGTGCCCGGCTGGGCGGCCATTGAGGAGCTGGGCGGCATCGACACCATTGAGCTGGACGCCGATGACCTGTTTACCGCCGACAGCGTAACGCTGGAGGATATCCGCATCTTCAAGGGCGGCCGCATCGACCGCGCTATCCTGTATGCAGCCAGTGTGCTGAACGAGAGCTGCGACACCCTGCGCGGGCTGTTCAGCCAGATCATCGAGGACCGCACCGATATCCTGTTCCCGGTCAAGGATCTGGAGCAGCACACCGGGCTGGGCTTCTCGGCATGGTGCGACAATAACCGCATCCTCATCGGCACCCGCCGCTACATGGAGCAGGAGGGCGTTACCCTGCCGGAGCAGGATTACGAGGACAGCCACTCCAAAAATGGCGAGCTGCAAATTTTGTATCTGGCAGTGTCCGGCAACCTGCACGCCATGTTCGTGCTGCGCTATGTGGGCGGCCGCAATGTGGCACGCAGTCTTGCTTCTCTGCAAAAGGAGAACATCCGTCTGCTGGTCACCAGCAAGGATCCCAGCCTGACGGCGCGGCACATCACCGAGACCTACCATCTGCCGGAGGGCATGGTCACGGTACTGGACGGCGACCAGTGTCAGGCTATTGAAGCCGCCGATGCAGCCCCGGCAAAGCCCAAGTGCTGCCTGTACCACCACAGGGGCTTTGCCAGCCTGACCGGCGGCTTGCAGGCCGCAGATCAGGCACAGAATGCCGAGACCAGCGCCACCACGGTGCAGCTGGTGTCGGTATGCTTCTCGGTGTTTATTGCGGTGCTGCTGACCTATGCGGGCAGCATCTGGCAGCTGTCCATCGCCACGGTGCTGATGTATCAGGCCGCATGGAGCGCATTGAGCATCGCTGTCTGCGCCCTGAAGCAGCATAGCTGAAAGTTTTAGCATATTACAAAACGGGCTGTTGCACATGGTCAGCGACCTCGCCCTCTCAGGCGCTAACGCGCCAGCTCTCCCAAAGGGAGAGCCTTTGGCAGCCCACGCAAACTTCATCTCTTTGCCAAGGCCTCTCCCTTTGGGAGAGCTGGATTTGCGAAGCAAAGACGGAGAGGGCGAGCAAGCTAAAGTAAAAGTATCTGTAAATAAATGCTGACTTTCTGGATTTAGGAGCGAATATAAAACGGGCTGTTGCACAGAACCTTGTGCAGCAGCCCGTTTTTGTGGTCTTATTTTATTTTTTTGCGCTTTTCGTAGTCGTTCAGGGCGGCCAGCGCCTCGCCGGAAAGGGGAACGAGCGCCAGCATATTGAAGATGGTCATCAGCCCGATGCCCACATCGCCCAGATCCCACACCACGGTGTAGGCCTGTGTGCCGCCCACCAGCAGCATGGCCAGCGCCAGCAGCTTGTAGGCGGTCTGGCTCCACCAGTTGTCGCCGCACAGGTAGGCCACATTGCCACGGGCGTAGTACAGCACCCCCAGAAAGGTGGAGAAGCTGAACAGTGCTAAGATCACCGCAATGAACACGATGCCAAAGCTGCCCAGATGGTACTGCATGGCGGTCTGCAAAAGATCCATGCCGGTCAGCCCGGCGGTGATCTCCTGCGGCACCAGCAGCATCAGAAAAGCAGTGCAGCTGCAGATGACCACGGTATCGATCAATACGCCCAGCGCCTGTACAAGACCCATCTTTACCGGGTCGTCGCACTCCGCAGCGGCAGCGGCGCAGGGGGCAGAGCCGCTGCCCGCCTCGTTGGAGAACAGCCCGCGCTTGACACCGTTCATCAGCACCGCACCAAAGCCGCCTGCGGCCACCTGACGCAGGCCGAAGGCCTCGGCAAAGATGCGTGCCAGCACGGCGGGCAGCTGCCGGAAATTCAGCACCACGATGCCAACCGTGATGACAAAGTAGCACACCGCCATGACCGGCACGATGAAGTCAAGGCTTTTTACGGTGGCATTCTTGCGCAGCACGATCAGCGCCGCCAGCAGGGTAAGCACTACGGTGGTGGCCAGCGGCGGGACGTGAAAGGCGTTTTCAAAGGCAGAACTGACCGAGTTGGAGATGACTTGGCTGATACCGCACCAGCAGATCAGACCGGACACCGCAAACAGTGCTGCGCACACCGAGCGGCGAAGCTTTTTGCCCCGCTTGCGCTCGGCCAGCACATGGAGGTAGTAGGCCGGGCCACCCCGCCAGCCGCCGTACAGCGGGTCCGGTACGCGGTATTTCTGCGCCAGAGTGGACTCCACAAAGGAGGTGGAAGCACCCAACAGCGCAGTGACCCACATCCAGAACACCGCGCCCGCACCGCCCGCTGAAACAGCGGCCACCACGCCCACAAGATTGCCCATGCCCACCCGGGTGGCGGTGGAGATGACCAGTGTCTGGAAGGAGGAAAGCCCGCCCGCAGCCTGCTTTTTTTCGCACACCGCGCCGATCATATCCCGGAACAGGCGCACCGGCAGCAGCCTTGTGCGCAGGGTAAAGCCGATACCGGCTGCAAACAGAAGCACCACCATGAAGGAGATGCCAATGCCGCCCGCCACCGGCAGGGTGAATAAATCGCCCCACAGCAGGCGGTAAAACGCTTCAATCAGATCAACTATCAAGAAAACAGCCTCCTGTACTTTTGAGAAATAAAGTTGCTACTTCATTATAGTACAGCACAGAAGAATTGTAAAATCTAAAATATTGATAGTGTGGATTCACCAAACTGAACACAGTGCGGCAAATGCAAAATAATAATTCCACTGAATGTGCCGCAGCTCGGCAGCGGAGGGCATTTTAAATCGTCCTACAAAAAAGGGACTGCCGCACGGTTTGTGCAGCAGTCCCGGAGGAAGAAGCGCCTTTCAGCGCGGGGAAAGCTTACAGGATATCGATGTATTCACCGGCCAGCGCCTTGTTCATGCTGCGCACAGCGCAGAACTTGCCGCACATGCTGCAGGTGTCGCTGTGGTCGTCCTCGGGCAGGCGGGCGTCGCGGATGGCCTTGGCGGTCTCGGGGTCCAGCGCGCAGGCGAACTGTGCATCCCAGTCCAGTACGCGGCGAGCATCGCCCATCTTGTCGTCAATGTCCCGGGCGTGGGGGATGCCCTTGGCGATGTCGGCGGCGTGAGCGGCGATCTTGGAGGCCACGATGCCCTGCTTTACGTCATCTACGTTGGGCAGAGCCAGATGCTCGGCGGGGGTCACATAGCACAGGAAGGCTGCACCGCTGGCGGCTGCCACTGCGCCGCCGATGGCAGCGGTGATGTGGTCGTAGCCGGGGGCGATATCGGTGACCAGAGGTCCCAGCACATAGAAGGGGGCGCCCATGCAGATGCTCTTCTGCACCTCCATGTTGGCAGCGACCTGATTCAGGGGCACATGGCCGGGGCCTTCTACCATCACCTGCACGTTGTGCGCCCATGCGCGCTTGGTCAGCTCGCCCAGACGCACCAGTTCTTCAATCTGGCACACGTCGGTGGCGTCAGCCAGACAGCCGGGACGGCAGGCATCGCCCAGAGAGATGGTCACATCGTGCTCGGCGCAGATCTCGCAGATCTCGTCAAAGTGCTCGTAGAAGGGGTTCTCGTTGCCGGTCATGCTCATCCACGCAAACACCAGAGAACCGCCGCGGCTCACGATGTTCATCTTGCGCTTGTGCTTGCGGATCTGCTCGATGGTCTTGCGGGTGATGCCGCAGTGCAGGGTAACAAAGTCCACACCGTCCTCTGCGTGCAGGCGTACCACATCGATGAAGTCCTGTGCGGTCAGTTCTGCCAGATCCCGCTGGTAGTGGATGACCGAATCATACACCGGCACAGTGCCGATCATCACCGGGCACTCGTGGGTCAGCTTCTGGCGGAAGGGCTGGGTGTTGCCGTGGCTGGACAGGTCCATGATGGCCTCGGCACCCATGTTCACGGCACTCATGACCTTCTGCATCTCAATGTTGTAGTCCTTGCAGTCGCGGGAGACGCCAAGGTTCACGTTGATCTTGGTGCGCAGCATGGAGCCCACGCCCTCGGGGTTCAGGCACTTGTGGTGCTTGTTGGCGGGAATGGCTACCTTGCCCTCGGCGACCCACTGGCGGATCTCCTCGGTGGTGCGGTATTCCTTTTTGGCTACGATCTCCATCTCCGGGGTAATGATGCCCTTGCGGGCGGCATCCATCTGGGTGGTATAAGTCTGCATACGCTGTGTTCCTCCAAATGACAGTTTATCTCTGAACAGCAGGGTGCTGGTCATGCATTGATGCGGGGGAGCCTGTGTGCCGGGAGCTTTCTCCTCGGACACGAGTACGGGTTGCGGCACCCAGCGGATGCTTCGTGCATTGAGCAGCACTCGCATCCTGCTGGCCGCTGCCCCAACAGCAACTTCCTGTTTCCGCCACTGGCGGCGGTCGTTGCTGTTGCAGGCCATTCCATCGCCCGCCCTACTGCCTGCGGCAGCAGGGTCCCACCCCAGCGGACGGTCCTCGGAGAAACTCCCGACCCGCAGGCAAGGGTGGCAGACAGGTAACCGTCATTCAGAAAAAACAGAACGCTCTGGATGCCGGCACCTGCGCAAAATACGCTTTTCATGTTGGTTTTCTCCATGAATTTTGTAACGCGGCCCAAGGTGGTGCCCCCGGTTTGCCGCGGGATGATAGCTTACTTTATGATCTGCTCCGAAAGGGCACGCAGTTCGCGGCACTCGGCCTCGATGTCCTTTGCGGCAAAGATGGCACTTACCAGCGCCACGCCGTCCACGCCGGTGCCCTTGAGCTGCAGAATGTTCTCCTTGTGGATGCCGCCAATAGCTACCACCGGCACATCCACGGCGTTGCAGATGTCCAGCAGGGTCTGCCGGGGCATCTCGCTCACATCCGTCTTGGTGTGGGTGGCAAATACCGCGCCTACGCCAAGGTAGTCCGCGCCGTGCGCCACAGCGTCCAGCGCTTCCTGCACCGTGTGGGCAGAAACGCCGATCATTACACCGTCGCCCACGCGCTGGCGCACCTGTGCGGCGGCCATATCGTCCTGCCCCACATGGATGCCCTCGGCGTGGCACTGCAAGGCCACCTCCACGTTATCGTTGATAAACAGCGGCACACCGTACTGCTGGCACAGAGCGTGGATTTGGATGGCTTCCTGTAAAAAATCCGCGTCGCCCAGCTGCTTTTCCCGCAGCTGCACGCAGGTGGCACCGCCCTTCAGGGCACTTTCCACCTGCTGATACAGAGTCTGCTCGCCCACCCATGCGCGGTCGGTCACCGCGTACAGGAGCATGGTGTGTTTATCGCACTTCATAGTTCGCGCCTTTCTCCAGCTGTTCGGGGGTCATGTTGTAAATGGCATCAATGATGTAATTGCGGTAGGTGGCGTTGCCATCCTGCGGGGTGAGCCGCTGGTGGGCAATCTCACCCGCAAGACCCATGGCGCACACCGCCGCAGCGGTGGCCTCCAGCGGCTGGTCGGGGTTGGCGGTGACAAAGGCCGCCGTCAGGGCAGAGAGCTGGCAGCCCGTGCCGGTGATGCTGCTCATCATGGCGTTGCCGTTGCGGATGCAGTAGGCTTTTTGTGCATCGGCCACGATGTCAATAGCACCGGTAATGGCTACCACCGCACCGGTGCGGGCGGCAAAAGCCTTTGCAAAGGCCACAGCGTTGTCCAGATTCTCCTCAGTCACCTTGTCGGCCACGTCTGCATCCACGCCTTTGGTGGTGCCTGCACCGGAGGCAAGGGTCTTGATCTCCGAGATGTTGCCCCGGATCACTGTGAACTGCACCTCCCGCAGCAGGCGGAAGGCGGTGTCGGTGCGCAGATGGGAAGCGCCGGCACCCACCGGGTCCAGCACCACAGGGTGACCCAGCTGATTGGCCTTTTTGCCCGCCAACAACATACTGGTGACGGTGCGGCTGTTCAGTGTACCGATGTTGATGTTCAGCCCGCCGCAGATGGCGGTGATCTCCTCCACCTCGGCGGCATCATCGGCCATGATGGGGGAGGCACCGCAGGCCAGCACCATGTTGGCGCAGTCGTTCACGGTGACGTAGTTGGTGATGTTGTGGATGAGAGGGCTGCGGCTGCGCAGGTTCTCAAAGGCGGTTTTGAGCATTCCCGGCACCTCCGCTCAGGAAAGGCTGTTCTGCATGGAGCGCAGAGCGCCGGAGCGCTGCAGGCTGAACACCACAGCACCGGCGATCACCGCACCCACGGCGGTGGAGATGAGGAAGGGCACGATGTAGGCGTAGAAGGCGATATCCGCAGCACTCTTGCCCATCAGGAAGATGGCCACGGGCCATGCGCACAGGCCGCCCAGAATGCTGGTGCCGAACACCTCACCCACCACGGTGGCGATCAGGTTTTTGGTCTTGTGGTATGCAAGGCCGCACAGCAGCGCACCGAACATACTGCCCGGGAAAGCCATCAGGCTGCCAAGCCCCAGCAGATTGCGCAGCAGGGAAGCCACAAAGGCTACGCCCACGCCCCACCAGGGCCCCAGCAGAACGGCGCACAGCACGTTGACCATGTGCTGCACCGGGGCACACTTGCTGCCGAACATGGGAAAGCTGAACACGCTGCCCACCACGCACAGGGCACAGAACATACCGGCGAGGGCAAGCTTTTTGACAGAAAGATTCTTCATGATAAATTGGCTCCTTTTCAACCATCTGCGGCAGCGCAGGATGAATACCGGCGCTCCCGCAACAAAACAGCCCGTGCCCGCCGCAAGGCGGGAACAGGTACGGAAGGTGCGGTCGAAACTTACTGGTTTCCTCTCACGCCGGAACACGGCTTCCCATCGCTGCATTCATCCAAGGCTCAGGGCGCTCCCCCTCAGCCGGCTGCGGAACCTCCGCAGAGGCACAAAAAAACAGGAGGGGCCCGGCACGGCTCCTCCTGCAAAAAATCATAAAGGGTATGACTTCCTACGGCGGCATTATCCGCATCAGGTAAAAGGGTCGAAGCTTGCTATACTTCCTCTCAGCCCGCTGCACGAGCTCCCCTGTGTTTGATTGTGACTGTATTCTACACCTCTTTCCCAAAAAATGCAAGAGGGAAGGGGACGATTTGGAATGCGCAGAGCGAATGCGGAGCGCATTTTCAATCATTAAACTGTTTCATTATAAACCAAAGCCGCCGTGCAGGGGTCTGCGCAGCGGCTTTGGTCACAGAAAGGAGAATAATATGAAAAAGCAGAAAAAGTCGGGTTAACCCATGGTCACCTGCACCGTTACCTCAGTCCCGGCGGCAGCCAGCGGCAGAACGTTGCCGGAGATGGCCTTGCCGTCCACGGTAACGGCCTTGATGCCGTGCTGCACCCCGGCGGCGTTATCCACCGTGATGTGGTACACAGCACCGCGGAAGCGGCGGGTCACGGTGAAGCCGGACAGGGTGTGAGGGATGCAGGGGTCTACCTTCAGGCCATCCAAGGTGGGCTGGATGCCCAGAATGTACTGGCTGATGTTGAAGAAGGTCCATGCCGCTGTGCCGGTCAGCCAGCTGTTTTTGGCTTCACCAAAGGTGGGGGCGTCCTTACCGGCTACCATCTGACTGTAAACGTAGGGCTCGGTGCGATGAATCTCGGAAATGTCCTCGATGTAGGCGGGGCAGGTCTTGCGGTACACTGCAAAGGCGCGGTCGCCGTGGCCAAGCGTTGCCTCGGCGCAGCTGATCCACGGGTTGTTGTGGCAGAAGATACCGGCGTTCTCCTTGTATCCCGGAGGATAGCTGGAGATCTCGCCCAGATTCAGCTGATAGCTGGTGTAGGCGGGCTGCAGCAGCACCACGCCGTATTTGGTGTCCAGCCGCTCCTCCACGCTGGCAAGCGCCTGCGCGGCCTGTCCGCTCTCCTTGCCGATGCCGGCCATGACACACATACCCTGCGGCTCAATAAAGATCTGACCCTCGGTGCACTCCTTGCTGCCGACGGGATTGCCGAAAGCATCGTAGGCACGGCGGAACCATGCGCCGTCCCAACCGGCGGTCAGGGTGGCCTGCTCCACGGCATCAATGTGCTTGCGGGCGGCAGCGGCCTCCTCGGTCAGATTCAGATGGTCGCACAGCTGGGCGTATTCGTGGCCGTACTTGACGAACATACCGGCAATGAAAACGCTTTCGGCCACAGGACCCTCGCTGGGGCCGGTGATCTGGAAGCTCTCACCCGGGTGCTCGGAGAAGCAGTTCAGGTTCAGGCAGTCATTCCAGTCGGCGCGGCCGATGAGCGGCAGACCGTGGGGACCCAGATGGGTGCAGGTAAAGTTGAAGCTGCGGCGCAGGTGCTCCATCAGAGTCTGCGCCTTGGTGGCGTCGTTATCAAAGGGCACCTGTTCTTCCAGAATAGACCAGTCGCCGGTCTCCCGCAGGTAGGCGGCGGTACCGGCAATGAGCCACAGCGGGTCATCGTTGAAGCCGGTGCCGATATCCCGGTTGCCCTTTTTGGTCAGGGGCTGGTACTGGTGGTAGGCGCTGCCATCCTCAAACTGGGTGGCGGCAATATCCAGAATGCGCTCCCGGGCGCGGGAGGGGATGATGTGCACAAAGCCCAGCAGATCCTGACAGCTGTCCCGGAAGCCCATGCCGCGTCCGGTGCCGCTTTCGTAGTAGCTGGCAGAGCGGCTCATGTTAAAGGTGACCATGCACTGGTACTGGTGCCAGATGTTGACCATGCGATTCAGCTTTTCCTCGCCGGATTCCAGATGGTAGGTGGACAGCAGCTGCTCCCAGTGGGTGCGCAGGGCGGCGCGGGCGGCATCGACCTGTGCATCGGTGGCGTAGCGCTCCATCATGGCGTGGGCGCGGGTCTTGTTGATGATGCCCGGGGCAATGAACTTCTCCTGCTGCGGGTTCTCGATGTAGCCCAGACCAAACAGGATGCTGTGGCTCTCGCCGGGGGCGAGGGTCAGGTGAATGTGCAACGCACCCACCGGTGCCCAGCCGTGGGCAATGCTGCCGGAGCAGTGCCCGGCGCGGACGGCCTGCGGGTCTGCCGGGCCGCCGTACACGCCGCAGAAGGCATCCCGGGTGGTGTCAAAGCTGTCCACCGGGCAGTTTGCCCAGAACACGGCGTAGTGGTTGCGGCGCTCGCGGTACTCGGTCTTGTGGTAGATGACGCTGCCCTCTACCTCTACCTCACCGGTGGAGTAGTTGCGCTGGAAGTTGGAGCTGTCGTCCACGGCATCCCACAGGCAGAACTCCACATAGCTGAACAGATCCAGCTCCTTGACAACGGTGCTGCCGTTGCACACTGTCACCCGGTCCAGCTCACAGGCATCCCCCTTGGGGACGAACAGCTCCTGCCGGGCGGTCACACCGTCCTTTTTGCCCTCCAGAATGGTGTAGCCCAGACCGTGGCGGCAGCTGTAACTGTCCAGCGGGGTCTTGGTGGGCTGCCAGCCCGGGTTCCATACGGTTTCGCCATCCTTGATGTAGATCCGGTGGCCGTCCATGTCCAGCGGGGAACTGTTGTAGCGGTAGCGGGTCAGGCGGCGCATCCGGGCGTCCCGGTAAAAGCTGTAACCGCCCGCTGTGTTGGAGACCAGACTGAAGAAGTCCTCGCTGCCAAGGTAGTTGATCCAGGGCAGGGGCGTCTGCGGGGTGGTGATGACGTATTCCTTATTCTGGTCATCAAAATATCCGAACTTCATAATGCTTCCTCCTTAAAACTGCGCCTTGTCGGGCGGGCAGTGTGTCGATGAACGAAAACGATTAAGACACTGCGAAAGAAGCAATCTCATCACGCTAAGCATACCGTATCCCACCGAAAAATGCAAGAGCTTTTTGCAAAAATCTCAACGGAAATTTTAAAATAATCTGCGAAGCCCCGGCGGTTTTCTGGGACTTTCGGCACGGCGTACACCGGCGAAAGGGCGAACGAAAGACCCGAAACCCCATTTTAAAAGTAATATATACATACGGCCTCCGGCACCGAAAACCATAACGAAACTGCAACGAAAATTTTTTCGTTTTAATCGAAATGTAACGAAAGTGAATCGAGATGCACAATTCTTACAGGCCGTATTGGAACAAAATGCCAAAAGTGATGCAGCTGAGCTAAAACTTTTGCGTTTCCGCTTGATTTTTGGTACAGAATGCGATATATTGAGGTTGCGAAAACGATTAAGGAACTCGCGAGAAACATCCCGCTGCTCCTATCCTCGGAAGGAGGCTAAAAGATGCCGTCCCTGAAGGATCTGGCGAAAGAATGCGGCGTATCCGTTGCAACCGTCAGTAAGGCGCTGAACGACCAGCCGGACATCGCACCGGCCACGCGGGAGCGCATCCGTGCAGCGGCCCGTCGCATGGGGTACCTGCCCAACGCAGCGGCCCGGGCGCTGAAAACCAACCGCACTTACAATCTTGGCGTTCTGTTCGTAGATGAAAAACAGAGCGGCCTGACCCACGAGTACTTCTCCGCAGTGCTGGACAGCTTCAAGGTAGAAGCGGAAAAGCGCGGCTACGATATCACCTTCATCAACCACAACATCAGCGGCAAGTCCATGAGCTATCTGGAACATTGCCACTACCGGGGTGTGGACGGCGTGGTGATCGCCTGTGTGAACTTTTACGATCCGCAGGTGGTGGAACTGGTCAACGGCGATGTGCCGGTGGTGACCATCGACCATGTGTTCAACAACCGGATGGCGATCCTTTCAGACAACGTGGTGGGCACAAAGGCTCTGGTACAGCAGGCATGGGCCTGCGGACACCGGCGCATCGCCTTCATCCACGGCGAAAAGACCGCCGTTACCGAAAACCGCTTGGCAGGCTTCTATCAAGCCTGCGAGGAGCTGGGGCTGAAGGTGCCGGAGGAGTACGTCCGCTGCGGTGTGTACCACGATGTGGATCGCTGCGCAGAGGAGACCCGGGCGCTGCTGGCACTGCCGCAGCGGCCCACCTGCATCATCTTCCCGGATGACTTTTCCGCACTGGGCGGCTACAACGCCCTGACCGAAGCAGGGTTGAGCATCCCGGAGGACATCTCAGTGATGGGATACGATGGCATCTATCTCTCCCGGGTGGTCAAACCCCCGCTGGTGACTTACCAGCAGAACACCAAATCCCTTGGCAGGCTGGCAGCGGATATGGCATCTATCTCTCCCGGGTAGTCAAACCCTCGCTGGTGACCTACCAGCAGAACACAAAATCCCTTGGCAGGCTGGCAGCGGATAAGCTGATCGAGCTGATCGAGCATCCGCGTGTGACTCTGCCGGAGCAGATCCGGGTGTCCGGCAAACTGCTGGACGGCGGCTCCGTCCGCATCCTTTAACAAAGACCCATGACTCCCAGCGCGGAGTTTTTGAGAATGAATTTTTTAATTGGAAAACCATGAAGGAGGTTTACCCTTATGAAAAAGATGAAAACCATGAAGGAGGTTTACCCTTATGAAAAAGATCTCTCGTCGTAATTTCCTGCTCGCTTCCGGTGTCGTGACTGTTGGTGCTGCTCTGGCAGCCTGCGGCGGCGGTTCTTCCAGCAGCACTGCTGCTTCCTCTGCCGCTCCTGCATCCTCTGCAGCTGCTTCTGCTCCGGCTGCTGCCGAGGGCAAGGTGCTGAACATCTGGTGCTGGAATGATGAGTTCCAGAGCCGCTTCAA
>OOCF01000750.1_pt1 | contig 15119 bp, 18 predicted proteins | sample 1671001 | NCBI WGS metagenome assembly OOCF01 (sample SAMN06348112, study PRJEB24527) | human gut metagenome | biome: human gut; feature: ankylosing spondylitis patient; material: feces | host: Homo sapiens | place: China | collected 2015-10
CTGTCTATTGAATAAAAATGTCTCATTTAATATAGAATACCAATGAAAAGCAAGTTATTACTAACGTGTACAGCTCTATTATTCTGTACTTGTTTTCTGCATGGACAGAGTCAAGCTTCTAAAGTCGTAAACTCCGGTGAGAACAGTCATAGCGGGTGGGTTCAACATCCGTGGCAAGGGAAGAAGGTAGGATATATAGGAGATTCTATTACAGATCCTAACTGCTATGGTAATAAGATTAAAAAGTACTGGGACTTTCTACAAGAATGGTTGGGGATTACTCCTTATGTATATGGAATAAGCGGGCGACAATGGAACGATGTGCCCCGGCAGGCGGAGCAATTGATGAAAGAACATGGAGAGGAAGTGGATGCAATCATTGTCCTGATGGGTACGAATGATTTTAATGCCGGTATACCTATTGGCGAATGGTTTACGGAAACGGAAGAACAAGTGTTGGCGGCCCGTGGCGAAATGAAGAAAATGGAGACCCGCAAGAAACGAACCCCTGTAATGGACAGTAATACCTATAAAGGACGTATCAATATAGGGATAACGCGGATGAAACAGCTGTTTCCTGATAAACAAATCATTCTGCTGACTCCGTTGCATCGTGCGTTTGCCAATTTCGGAGAAACGAACGTGCAGCCGGATGAGAACTACCAGAATAGTTGCGGTGAATATGTGGACGCTTATGTACAGGCAGTCAAAGAAGCCGGTAATCTCTGGGGGCTTCCTGTGATAGACTTTAACTCGGTGACAGGGATGAATCCGATGATTGAGGAACAACTTATCTATTTTTATGATTCGGGTTTCGATCGTCTGCACCCTAACACGAAAGGGCAGGAGCGTATGGCACGTACATTAATGTACCAATTACTTGCGTTACCGGTTTAGGCAACGCGCTTATTGTCCCGGTTTGAAGAATAGCCGGAGGACAAACCATGCATGATGTGCCACTGTACTTATCAGCCCGTAATGTTTTGCCATGATGCGGAATCTTTCTTTGAGAGAAGCCTTCCGGTTTTGGGTGGTCATACCTTCGTCAAGATAGTCGATGATTGTCAGGTGCGTATTGTGCAATGTGCGGGCTTTCTTCATGATGCGGACGCACCAGTCGAAGTCAGCGGAATAACGGAACTTTAAGTCGTATGGCTCCACCAGCGTATGGCGGGCGAAGAATGCCTGGTGGCAGACCAGCATTCCCTGTTTGAAGCTTTTCCAGGTTAATACTTCCGGGGCAGATAGACGGCGCATACGTTGGAAATGCCTCTTCTCGTCTACGATAGCCGTTTCTCCGTAAAGTACGTCGGGAAGTTCGTTACCATTGATAGTGTGCACCATTTGTTGCAGCGTGTCGTCTTCGTGAAAGCAGTCGCCTGCGTTCAGAAAGCAGAGATAGTCGCCGCTGGCGAGGGCAATTCCTTTGTTCATGGCGTCATACAGTCCCTTGTCCGGTTCGCTGACAACAGTATGTATCCGTGGGCGGTATCTGTCGATGATAGATAAAGTGCCATCTTTGGAGGCTCCGTCCACGATGATATATTCTACGTGATGATAGGTCTGCGCAATCACACTTTGAATGGTATCTTCGAGTACCTTTTCCGCATTATAGGTCACCGTGATGACCGAAAACTTGGGAGTAGGATGAACGCTATGCATATTTCCCCGTTACTTTATTGTAGAGATCCGTATATTTCTTGGCAATAATGCTTTCGGAATAGTTGCCTAATACCTTGCGGCAGGCTTGTGCGGAAAGCTCGTCATATTCCGGGTCCGTCAGTATCCAGTGTATACCGTTGGCAAAGTCCTCCGAAGATTTGTATCGGGCCACATATCCGTTGTGCAGGTGGTCAATCATTTCGGGGATGCCGCCGAGATTGAATCCTACGCAAGGAACGCCGCACGCCATTGCTTCCATAATCATGTTGGGAAGATTTTCTTCCAGCGAAGGAATGACAAACAAGTCTACGGCATTATATATATTGACCACTTCGTGCTCATTCTTGATGTAAGGCAACGGGTAGACATGGAAAGGAATCTGTTCCTGCAACTGTTGGGACTGGTTGCCGAATACGACGACTCCCAGCGACTCTTTCCATTCCGGATGTTTTTCAGCCAGCAGTTTGCAGGCTTCGATTAAATATTCGGCCCCTTTCCGCTTATCGGTGATCTTTACCGAGCCGAACAGAATCATCTTCTTGTTTTGCGGCAACATACATTTGGCCCGTGCCTCTTCCTTGTTCTGTGGCTTGAACAGATTGGTATTGATCGCGTTCGGGATGTTGATAACGCTTTTCCCTTCGAACAGCCTGCTGACCTGGGCCTGTTCCTTCAACCAACGGCTGCAAGTGACGAAATGAACGGGGGCGTTGCTATACAATTTCTGTTTCTTACGGAAAGTGCGGTAAGATAAATCTTTCTTGCTACCGCCTTTGTAGATGTACGGGCAGTTGTGGCACTCCTGTTGATAGTTCGTACATTCGCGTGCATAATGGCAGATACCGGTGCAGGGCCACATATCATGCATTGTCCAGACGACCGGTTTGCCGGAAGTAAGTATCTTCCGGATGTTTTTCAATGAAAGCATTCCCTGATTGATCCAGTGCAGGTGAATGACGTCTGCCTGCCGAAATTCCGGAAGAGAGGTAATGTCCGTTCCCGTGTTGGCAATGTCTACATCGAACAGATGATACCGTTGGAAACGGTTGGCGCTCCAGATAACGATGCGTTCCCACATGAACTTCCATACTTGCAGCCAGCTGCGCTTCAAACCCACAACGCTGATCTGGTCCGTTTGCTTGTCGCGCACCAGCATTTTGGCTTTAATACCATTATTCTTGAGTGATTCCATTAACCGGCCGGCTGCAATGGCGGCTCCTCCGATTCGTTCAGACGTATTTATAATCAGGACTCTCATGTGCATAAAAGTTTATGCAAATGTACGGTTTTTAGAGGAAAAGTTTGATATTTCCTGCAAGCTTTCTGCTATTTCACGTGAAAAGATTTCGAGATTGAAACGTTCTTCCGCCAGTTTGCGGGCGTTGTTGCCCATGCGTCGTGCCTCTTCGGGGTGGTCGGCGATGTAGCGGATAGCGTCTGTCCAACCCTGCACATCGCCGTATTCTACGGTAATGCCGATTCCTTCCTTGTCGATGTCAATTTCGAAATTGGGGTTACGCGAACAAATGACGGGGATGCCGAGAGCAAATGCTTCTACGAGTGTGGTGAGCCCTACGGTATAGGGAAAATCCAGACAACAGATGACAATACAGCTTTTCCGCGCCACCAGTTTGGCAAGCTCGTAGGGGATTACTCCGTCGGTGTAATGTACATGGATAGAGTCGGGCAGGGTGAAACCGTCAATGATGTTTTTATAATTGATGTTACCGCATGAGACGGCGATATATAAGTCGAGTTTCTCTTTAGTGGCGGCAAATGCCTGGAAGAGAGTGCTTACGTCCCGGTTTTCTTTGCCGGTAGAGATAAAGCCTTCCGGTTTGCGGTCGGGCATTTCCGCCAACAGGTGGTCATAGAAAGGGAGGTCCGGTCCCCAGTGTACCAGTTTTAGTTTATGGGCGGGCGCTTTCCGGGTTTTCAACGAATCCTGAATGAGCTTCCGGCTGAACAGGAACATCTTGTCTATGCCTTTATAGAAAAGGCGGGATATTTGTTCGCGTGCGAAACCGGAACTGTTGACTACTGCCGTGTGGTGCCAGATAACGATCGGCTTGCGGTATAGCCCCAGTGCACGGAGGAAAATCACCGGTTCGATACCACGGAAAGAGGTGGCGTAGAGCACCTGATATTTTTCCTTGCAGAACAGAATTTCTTTCGTTGCGTAGAGCATGAGCCTCAGGCGGCTTGAGAAGTACCGGCACTTGTGCATGACGGAACGTATCCCGTGTTTTTCCAGCACAAGATATGTCCGGGGAATTTATACTCTCTCCATTCCTCGTAACTTTCCCGCGTGAGGCGGGTATGGTAGAAATAAATCGTAAGTGGTTTTAGTGATGTTTGTTTCTCTTCAGCCATTTGTTTATTCGGTTTTTAACAGCTTTCGTAATGATAGAAAAATTACCGTATTTCAGGTTGAGGAACAGTTCCTCGAACGAGCGTCCTATCTTTATCCACGGGTGGTCCCAGCACATGATGCGGTAGACGCTTTTTTTGTACGTTACATTTTCAATGACGTAGCGGGGATGTTTCAGAGGAAACTCCGCTTCGTAACGCTTCATGGTGAAAATGCGGCGGTAACCTTTGGGCAGCGTATGGACGGAACCGGCAAAGTGGGTGGAATCCGCCGTTGCTCCCAAGTTGTTAATCATGTTGCGCGTGGGCACAATGCTCAGTCCGGAGTTGAACAGTATGGAGGCATGGAAAATGGTTTCGTAAAAAGCCTTCCGGTGTTCGCGATGACGCCGGCACATATAGATGAAGTCGCTCCGGAACTTGCGTTCTTTGATGAGTTGTTCGAGTTGCTGCATATTGAAGGAGTCGTCCAGAAAAGTATAGAACTCGTCCCATTGGTCTACGACACGTTTCCAGCTTGCCCACCCCCAGATAGAGAAGGTGGTGGCGAAGAAATAGTCGTAAGGGATGTCTTTGCTGATTTCTTCGGGGTTGAATCCGGCAATCATGCTGATGCGGGTGTCATGTTCGTACTTGTCCAGCATTTCCTTGCAGAAACGGAAGAAAGAGACTGACGGCACATCATCATCTTCCAGTACAATGCATTTGTCGACTTTTGAGAAAGCCCATTTCTGCGATATATATTCCGAGGGGTCGCAACCGAAGTTCTTTTCCTGATAGAACCGTTCTACTTCGCACTCCGTCCTGATAGAGAAACAGCCGTGACGGGCGTGCTTTCTTTACCTGCTCGAACACTTGCGATAATTGTTGCGGGCGGTTGAAGAACAGTATCAGTACCGGTACATCTACTAAAGCGGGTTTCATATTCATAGTTCTTGTTTTGGAGTCGTACTGAATGAAAGGGCGGCAGGGTAGTGATTGTTCACTTTCTCCTGTTCTTCCTCTGTATATCGGTGCAGGGTCGGGTAGTTGTATCGCAGGAAACCTTCCAGGTTGTCGGGAGCGTTCACTGTGAGCGGTCCGAACGGCACCGGTTGCAGGTGGCGGAGGCTTTCTCCGGTCACGTGGTCGGTGGTAGTCATCACGTTGTTGAAATACTTCGTGTTCCATGAATTGAAGCAGCTTTGAACGGCTACCAGCATACGGTAAATTGCTTTCTTCGAGAAAAGAACATCGACTGCTTTATTCAAGAAGCAGGAGAAGGCTCCCCGGTCTGTGGGATGTTCTATCTCGCATTTGCCGAAGTGTTTCCACATCCATATCTCTTTTCCCATGAGGCAACATTTGAGGAAACCGGCTGCGTCGTACTGTAATTTCCGCAACAGCTTGTTGTCGGGTATCCTGTCGAACGGGAATATATCTACAAAAATACCCGGATGCATCGGGACATTCTTGAACATTTCTTCTACAAAGAGGGTATTGTTTTTCTTGACTTTGGCATAGTAATAAGGGCTGTGCGGATCTGTTTCTATCCATGGTTTGAAGTAGGAATCGCCCAGCTCCCGGGGGGCTACTTCGAGAAATCTGTTGTAGTCTTTCCGTGCCATGCCGATATCTATATCGTCGTCCCAAGGCAGTATCGCCCGGTCATAGAGTGCCCCGATTGCAGTACCGCCTATCACAAAATACGGGATGTCGTGTTTCCGACAGATACGAATGGTTTCTCCCAATATGTCGTAAAGCTCGGCATGTAACAAATCAAGTTCTTTTGCTGTATATTTCTTGTCCATTGGAAACGGTTGATGCACGTTATGATACAAATGTAGTGATTAAATTGACAAGTTCCTATAACTTTAAGTTTCCTTGTAGAAATTCCGCCGCCATTTGGCTGCGTCCCGGGATAGGGAGGGTGGCTGCTTGCGGGAAATCCTCAAGCAAACAGTCGGCAGGACTGATGTCCGGATAGAACTTCTTGAGCAGGAACAGGCTGGGCCCGGTGGTGATGCTTCCTGTGAATACGGAAGCGTTCATCAGTACCTGTATGGAAGAAAGGAAACGAGTCATTTGCTTCTGTTTCAACTCTTTCGTCGTTTGCGTGAAAGCACTGTTGACATATCCTTTCTCGCCGGAATCGCATAGGGTATACCAACGTATGTCCGGGGCGAGCGACTGTACTTGCCGGAAGATGCGGTAATCATCTGTCAGCACGAAGACATCGCGCAAATCGGTTTTCTGTTTGATGAGGCGTATGTAATACTCTGCCGGAAGCAGGTTGGTTTCGGTGATCTTGTCGCCTCCGCGTATCTGGCAACCGACGTATTCTTGCGGGAGTTGCAGGTTGTCTGCCAGGTGTTGGCATTCTCGTCCGGTTACTTCGTTCAACTTCCACGTGATTTCCGTCATTTTCCGGAAAGCATGGAGATAATCCCCGTCTATACCCAGTTCGGGGATGTGGAAGTGTTGGTTGGGCTCGAACTTCAGGTGGCAGTTCAGTAATACCGGTTTTTTATAGGTCAGGAAAGCGAGAGTCTCTCCGGTTATATTCTTGCAGGTTGCTTTCAGTTTCCATTTCATCAGTTTGGTCTTGGGCAATTTCTTGTCCTTCATCAATGCTTTCCACGAAGGCAGGCGGTGGGTGTTGTAGGTGTGGTGAAACGCTTCGTGCACTTCCTCACAGAAGGGGACGAAACAGTCTGTCCAACCTTTCTCCCAACCGAAGTTGGCATCGTCGGAATAGAGCTTGAACTGTATCTTGTGTTGCAGGCAATAGAGCATTGCATGAAGCATATAGGTATATTCGGTGAAGAATCCCGCGTCTATGCCCAAGTGAAAAATCATCGTCTTCCTGAAAGAACTGTTCAGCAGGCGATAGGTGGTTGTAAGGTTATTCGCGCTCATGGTGCTTGGGGTTTGGGTTGAGCTTTTTGAAATAACAGTCGTGGTTGAGATCTTTTCTCCAGCCTTGCCAGATACCTCTGGCGAGTGCTTTCAGTTTCTCCCATTTGTTTTCTTCCATAAAAAGGATATAGAAAGGACGCTCCCAAATGAGCTTCCAAAGCAGTTCGGGACGTTTGAACTCGGCGTATTGCTTGTTGAGGTACAAGAAGTTACGGGCTATGTAGTAGGTACGTACCGGGGAGTAGTTGAGTGACATCGGGTGCCAGATGAGTATTTGTTTCCGGAGCGGATGTCCCAGTTCATGTTTCAGGTTGGCGGCAGGTACGAGCATGACTTTTCCGGTATGGCGGCGGATGCGCAGGAAATATTCCGTATCAATGGCATCCATGACAAATTTGTCAAGATACAGACCGACTTTTTGTATCGTTCTCAACGGAAAAATACTTCCGGAGATAATCATCCCCTGTGCTTCTTTGAGCGGCGCATTGCTGTCTGTGCCAGAAGCATTGATGAGAGGAATATAAGCAAAATGGGAACTGTCTTTGTCATTGTTGATAATACGGATATAGTCTTTGAATGTGGAAGCGGTAAAAGCGCTGTCCTGATCCATTGTCAGCAGGTAAGTATATCCGTTGTCGAGGGCGAACATCGCTGCGGCATTGAGTGCTTTGCCGATACCGGTGTTTTCCCCTTGGCGTAACCTGACTATTTTGTGGGAGATAGATTCCGGAAATTGATAGTTACTGCCTCCGGGGGTATTGTCCCAGACAAACAATCCGTCCACATCTTCTGCATAAGTAAGAAGGTTGTCGGTGATGTGTGCGGGTGGATAATAGAGTGTGACGAGAGCGAGTAGTTTCATGCGCTTTTCTTTTTGATAAAATAGTGTATGGTTTCCTTGAAAGTTACCGAACGGCTCGCCCACATGGCTGCCGCATAAAGTGCCATTGCCAGTAGTATCTTGCTTGCCAGGCGAACATAGATGTTTTCGATAGGGCGGGCGGTGTAGTAGGTAACTGCCATGACGGAGGCTGCTATGATGGCGTAGGGAAGAATATCGGCCAGTGCGTGGCGTAGTTTCAACCCGATTTCAAGCTGCACGAAGTGATGCCACCTCAGTAGCCATAGTATATTGGTCGAGACATACATGGCAAGCATGGCATATATTCCGTAAGAATGTACCAGAAGAACGCCTGTGAGCAGGATCATGCCGAGGATTATGATGTTCCACATAAAGATGCGTGACTTTCCTTTGCTGATGATAAGTTGCTGGTAAAGGTTGGCAATGGGGACAAAAGCTCCGCTGATACATAATATCTGCATGATAGATACGCTGGAGTACCATTTGTCGGTAATGGAGATGACGATTAATTCTTCTGCAATGATTCCCAGTCCCAGCATGGCGGGAAATGAGATGAAGGCAGTGAAACGCAACATCTTGCGGAATACCCGTTGCTGTCGGTCGGTATCTTCCGATATTTTCGCAAGTACCGGTTGTGCCACTCCGTTTATCATGCCCAGTATGAATTGTTGTCCCATGCCGCACCATTTGTTGGACTGGTTGTAATAGCCCACTTCTATCTTGGAGTAGTACTTACCCAATATGACGGAGAAGAGATTGTTGTTGATGTGATTGAATATGTTGGTAATTAACAGTTTACCACTGAATCCGAACATTTCTTTTATGGGCGCGAGGCTGAATTGAAGCGTAGGCCGCCAACGGGTGAAATGCCAGTAACAGGCAGTGTTGACAGCTACGTAGACAATGCTTTGCGTGGCATATCCCCAGTAGGAAAAGCCGAGATAAGCCAGCGTGACCCCCGCAATGCCGGATACGGTCAGTCCGATCACCGAGGACATGGCCTGCTGCTTGACCATTAGATTCCGTTTTAGATAAGCACTGTGTGAGATTCCCAGACTGGCGATGAAAAAGCCTGTAAAAGAATAACGTGCCAACGGCGTCAGTTCGGGAACCTTGTAGAAATAGGCTATGAGTGGTGCGCACAAGAACAACACCAAATACAGGCACAGGCTGGTTATGATATTAAACCAGAATACAGCATTGTAATCTTTGTGTGTCACCTCTTTCTTGTTGACAAGAGCGGCCGTGAAGCCGCTCTCCTGTATCGAGCCGGCTATGAGGGAGAAAATCGCTAACATCCCCACCATTCCATAATCCGACGGGGTGAGCAGCCGGGCGATAAATATTCCGAAAACGAGATTCAGCAACTGTTGTATACCGTTGCTGAACCCTCCCCAGAATAATCCTTTGGCTGTTTTGTCCTTTAGTGATTGTTCCTCGCTCATTTCATTATTTCACTTCACTACCCGGCTTCACTTCCCGTTCCGGCATAATGACTGCCAGGCTGCCGTCGTTGTTCTCGGCACTCAGAATCATGCCTTCGCTGACGATACCTTTCAGTTTGCGGGGGGCAAGGTTGGCGATGAAACAAACTTGTTTGCCTACCAATTCTTCAGGTTTGTAATGCTTGGCAATGCCCGACACGATCGTACGCGTTTCCAGGCCGTCGTCAATCTTGAATTGCAGCAACTTGTCTGCCTTCGGTACTTTCTGGCATTCGAGGATCGTTCCTACGCGGATATCTAACTTCGTGAAGTCGTCAAATTCGATGTTTGTCCGAATCGGATTCGCCTTATAACTGGCTTCTTCGTTTGCTTTCTTCGTGTCAAGCAACTTCTGTACCTGTGCTTCTATTGTGGCATCTTCGATCTTTTCGAACAGCAGTTCCGGCTTGTTCAACTGGTGACCGACGGGGAGCAGGTTGTCTTTCCCCAGTTCGGACCATTCGAAGGTGTCCATGTTCAACATCTTGCGGAGTTTTTCCGAGCTGAACGGCAGGAACGGGTCAAAAGCGATCGCCAGATTGGCAACCAGTTGCAGGGAGATGTTCAGGATTGTTCCCACACGTTCCATGTCAGTTTTCGCCAGTTTCCACGGTTCGGTGTCAGCCAGGTATTTGTTTCCGATACGTGCCAGGTTCATGGCTTCTTTCTGTGCGTCGCGGAATTTGAATACGTCGAGCAGCTTTTCTACTTCGGCTTTTACGTCTGCAAATTCTTTCAGCGTTTCTTTGTCGTAGTCGGTCAGCTCACCTTGTGCGGGTACGCATCCGTCGAAGTATTTCTGAGTCAGCACCATTGCACGGTTCACAAAGTTGCCGTATACGGCTACCAGTTCGTTGTTATTACGGGCCTGAAAGTCTTTCCAGGTGAAGTCGTTGTCTTTTGTTTCCGGTGCATTGGCAGTCAACACATAGCGGAGTACGTCCTGTTTACCGGGAAAATCGGCCAGATATTCGTGCAACCATACAGCCCAGTTGCGGGAAGTGGAGATTTTGTCTCCTTCGAGGTTCAGGAATTCGTTGCTGGGCACGTTGTCCGGCAGGATATAGCTGCCTTCTGCTTTCAGCATGGCAGGGAATACGATGCAGTGGAACACGATATTGTCTTTTCCGATAAAATGGATCAAACGGGTTTCGGGATCTTTCCACCATGTCTCCCAGCTGTCCGGAAGAAGTTCTTTCGTGTTGGAGATGTAGCCGATAGGCGCGTCGAACCAAACGTAGAGGACTTTTCCTTCTGCGCCTTCCACGGGAACAGGGATACCCCAGTCGAGGTCACGGCTTACGGCGCGTGGTTGCAACCCCATGTCGAGCCAGCTTTTGCATTGTCCGTACACGTTCGGGCGCCATTCTTTATGGTCTTCCAGAATCCATTTGCGCAGCCAGCCTTCGTGCTTGTCGAGGGGGAGATACCAGTGTTTGGTTTCTTTCATCACCGGTTTGCTGCCGCTAATGGCGCTTTTCGGGTTGATAAGGTCTGTCGGTGAGAGTGAAGTACCGCACTTTTCGCATTGGTCGCCATAGGCACCTTCCGAGTGGCAGTGAGGACATTCGCCGGTGATATAACGGTCGGCAAGGAATGTTTTTGCTTCCTCGTCGTAATATTGTTCGGATGTTTTTTCGATAAACTCGCCCTTGTTGTATAATGTTTTGAAGAAATCCGAAGCCAGTTGGTGGTGCGTCGGTGAAGTGGTACGGCTATACACATCGAAGGAGATGCCGAATTCTTCGAATGATTTCTTTATCAGCGTATGGTAACGGTCTACCACATCCTGCGGAGTGATTCCTTCTTTTTTGGCGCGGATCGTGATAGGCACTCCGTGTTCGTCCGAACCGCCGATAAATAATACATCTTCTTTCTTTAACCGCAGATAGCGCACATAGATATCTGCCGGTACGTATACACCGGCCAAATGACCGATGTGGACAGGTCCGTTCGCATACGGCAGGGCCGATGTGACGGTGGTTCTTTTGAATTTCTTTTCCATTATATAGCGTGATTTTATTGTTTTCTGCTTTGCAATGTGCAAAGATAATGACTTTTCACCATGGATTACATGGATTAACACAGATTATTTCACTTAAAATACTTTTTCATCCTGACGAAAACTTACATCATCATATGCCTGCGTATAGAGAACTTCACTATTGCCATTGCATTGATCGCCGCAAACGGTATATCCATTGGTTCATGGTGGGTGTTGTAGCTCACCAGTTTGATGCATCCTTCCTTTTCGGACCGGTTGGCATACTTCACCGCTAGATACTCGTCTCCGTCGATCATGAACGAATCCAGGTATATTTCCCCGTAAATAACGTTCTCGAAGCTGTTTATCTCCTTATATCCGATGATGTCCCCCGATTTCAGTATGGGGTACATACTGTCCCCGTTGACGTAGACCGCCCCGTCGCAGGCGGATATGTTCGGAATCCGTATTTTCCCCAAGGCATACTGGTGCTTGTTGGTGAACAGCGTCTTCAGGTTTGCCGCCGCCGTGATGTCGTATAGTGTCACGCTGCGGTCGTCAACCGGTTCGGCTGTTTTGGGATTGTGAATTATCTGCACCTCCCCTTGTGCCAGTTCGCTTTCGCAAAATCTCGACTGGTGTTTCGGGTTGCCTTTTCCCAACAATAGCCAGTTGTAGTCTACCGTATTTCCTAATTTGTCGAGCAGCAGGCGGAAATCTATACTGTTCCGTGCAGCCCAGTTGGTGACTGTCGCTCTTGAAACTCCCAGGAATTCAGCCAGTTCGCTGTCCCTCTTCAGGTTTAATGCCTGCTTGGCACGTTTGATGATGCCGGGTACATCCAGATTTGTATCCATTTTGTTAGCATTTAATTTTGATGTAAAAAATCATATCTGTTTTTTAAGAATTAATTTCTAAAACCGTATGTTTTCTTAATGAAAACTTGTTTATCTTTGTAGCGGTGAAATTACAAATATGTTTCAAAAATATAAATTAAAAACAGAATAGCCATGAAAAACGTAGAAAAGTTTCCGAAAGGTTGCAGAAAAGTTCGTCCCCCGGCCTTGCATCCCCTTTGTATCACTGCTCCGGTAGCTATATATATACACTGTGATGAATATATAGATTCACCATGGTAAGCATATATGTCCACCATGTCGGACATACATCTCCGGCAAATAAACAACTTTTTTCTCAGAATTTAAATCAAAATTATCATTATGAAAACAACATCATCTTTATCGACAAAACAATCTACATCCAGCAGTATTTGCAAGAGTTGTAAACGTGAGCTTCCGTTGGAGTCCTTCTATATGAACAAAAAAACGCAGTCTCCGGATAAATATTGCAAGGAGTGTCGCAAATCTCTGAGCCGAAGGCAATACGGCAGTGGTAAGAAACTTCCCCATTGCTCTTTGTCCGGTGGACGAGTTTCCTATCCGGTCATAACACAGACTGAGGACCGGGAAACACGTCTCCGGCTTATTCTGCACGCCCTTCAGGTAGTGAGGCTTAGCATGGAACGCAAAAAGGCGGGAATGCAGGAAGAATCCTTGCTGTAAAAGCGGGTTTTTTATATTGAGTATTTATCAAAAAACAGAATTATTATGGCAAGAATAAAGAAAAAGGGATTGGATTATTTCCCGCTGAATACGGATTTTATTCACGACCGTGCCGTCCGCCGCCTGATGAAGCGTGAGGGTGACTCCGCGCTTGGCATTCTGGTGGAAATCCTGTCGTATATCTATGCGGGCGAGGGGTATTATGTCCGTGCGGACCGTTTGTTTTACGAAGACCTCTCGGCGGGTCTGTACGAGAAGAGTGCTGATGACGTGGAACGCATCGTCCGTCTGGCGGTGGAATACGGGCTGTTCGATGCCGCTCTTTTTGAGCGTAGCTGCATCCTGACTTCCGTCGAAATACAACGGCAGTATCTTTTCAGTACCCGTCGCCGCAGCATTTCACATCTGGAAGCCGGGTATTGCCTGCTTGCAGATGATGAACCGGCTGATAATAAGGTTGATATGAAAGAACAGCCGGCCTTCGGGAGTGAGGAAACGGAGGGCGGTAAAAGCGTTAGCGTGGGTGATAATGTTACATTTATTCCCGAAAATGTAACATCAGGTACACATAGCATAGCACAGAATAGCACATCAGAGCATAGCGTAGCACAACAAAGCAAAGAACAACCCCACTTCAATTCTCCCCTGAAAACGGCAGGGGAGAAGGCGGAAAGGAAGAAGATAGGAGCGGAGAAGATTTCTTCCGGAAGTTCCTGCGGGCGGGATGTTTCCGGTTCGGGGAAACGGAAAAAGTGGACGCAGGAAACTGTCGATGCCCTTCTTCCGCCGTCTGACGGGACATCGCGTAACTATGCGGGGCTGCTCGATAATCTCCGTAGCTACGGTATCCCGCCTTCAGAACAGTATGCGATTATCCTTAAAAGTAATTTCGGGGCTATCGGCGGTGCGGTCTGGCGTGGGATTGCCACGTTGCGTGGCAGTGGAGGCAAGATAAAACTTCCCGGACGTTATCTTTTAAGTGTTGTAAGCAGGAAGGAAGAAGCTGCTGTTTCTTGATTTTCGGTCACTTATGCCGGTTAAGAATTTAGTTAAGATACATATTGAAAATCACTTGTATATGAAATGTAACTATTGTATCTTTGTGTTGTCGATAAGCTTACAGACAAGACTAAACTAAATTTATTAACACAAAAACAAATTTGATTATGCCAGTATTGTATGGTCCATTTCAGTCCGTTCTGAAAGACAAAAACGGAGAACAACTATTCTATCCCCGTGTGTTGCGCACAGGTAATGTAAGTACTTCACAGATCTCTAAAGAGATAGCGGCTTATTCCTCCCTTTCCCCGGGTGATGTGAAGAACACACTGGACAACCTGGTGACGGTAGTCAGCCAGCATCTTCAATCCTCGGAGAGTGTGACGCTTGACGGTTTCGGAACTTTCCGTCTGGTGATGAAGTCGAACGGTAAAGGTGTGAAAACTGTGGACGACGTGTCTGCCGCCCAAGCTTCACTGACAGTTCGCTTTCTTCCCTGTTCCACCCGTCATTTGGATGGCACTATGGCCACCCGTTCGCTAGTGACAGGCGCCCGGTGTGTCCGTTTCGACCGTGCCGATACCTCTGCTTCCGGTGAAGGAGAGGGTGGCAAGCCCGAAGGCGGGGGTTCCGGCGGAGTGACACCGGATCCGTCGGTATGATTCTCCGGCACAACACAGATTCAAACGACTAAACTAAACGAAGTATTCTGCTGAACGGCAGGTGCTTAACTGAACTATTAATTATTCACTAATTATGCGAACTATCAATTTGTTCGTGGTGCATTGCAGCGCCACGAGGGAGGATTGTACACTCTCCCCTGAAGCTTTGGACGTGATGCACCGGCGTCGCGGATTCAACGGAACAGGCTACCACTACTACATCCGCAAGGACGGAACGTTGTACCTCACCCGCTCGCTCGAACGTATCGGGGCGCACGCAAAAGGCTTCAATGCCCATTCGATAGGTATCTGCTATGAAGGTGGTCTGGACTGCCGGGGACGCCCGGCAGATACCCGGACTCCGGCACAGCGAGCCACACTTCGGCAACTCGTTGGGCAACTGCAAGAGAAATTCTCCGGCTGCCGGGTATGCGGACATCGGGATCTTTCGCCGGATCTTAATGGAAACGGTGAGATAGAGCCGGAAGAGTGGATTAAACAGTGCCCGTGCTTCGATGCGTCCAGAGAATTCGGGGAATCTGCAACCGAGGCGGTGAGCACGGAAGAACACAGAGTAACACAAGTATTTAAAGACACGGAAAGGAGGTAAATTATGGCAATGAAGAAATCGGTATG
>OOCF01000752.1_pt1 | contig 15101 bp, 14 predicted proteins | sample 1671001 | NCBI WGS metagenome assembly OOCF01 (sample SAMN06348112, study PRJEB24527) | human gut metagenome | biome: human gut; feature: ankylosing spondylitis patient; material: feces | host: Homo sapiens | place: China | collected 2015-10
TTCAATCTGAAATGAAACAACAGAGGCCATCTCAAGTTTATTTTGAGACAGCCTCATTTGATTTTGCCGGATCAGAAGCAGTAAGCCAGTCCGACATTTATGATGAACTGGTCGAATCCGTCCACTAACTGATATTTGGGTTCAATGTTCAGTTTCCAGGCAGAACCCAGTTTAAAGTCAGCTCCTACTCCAAACTTGGCCTGAAACTTTCCGTCGGAAGCAGAATATTCGTCGAAATGAGCCTTTGCATTGGCATATCCCAATCCTACAGCTGGGTAGATAGCCACATCAGCTGCAACGGGGAAGAGGTAATGGAAGTTTACTCCCAGATCCCAGAAGGAAACATGATCGTGCTTGAAATAGTAATTGAATTCCGGCTCGATCCGTACATGGTTGGTCAGATTATACTGGAATTTTCCGCCCAGACCGAAGGAGGTTTCACTGGCATAATTCAAATTCAGACCGAGTGCCTTGTCACCCTGACTCTGTGCTGCTGCTGTTGCCATTCCGGCAATCAGACAGACAATAAGTAATGTCAACTTCTTCATATTCTTTCCTTTTTAAAATGGATAATATATCAATATAACACTTGAACGGGAAGAATGGTTTTGGTCTGTTTTTGCTTTTTTCAGGTACATTTTATATAAAAAGGAAGTGCATTTCGAACTATACACCCAGAACTTCTATTTTTTATATTTTATAAGCATCACAACAGGATTTGATTCTTCATTCAATTTTTCTGCAATTTCCTTTAGCGGACTTTTCAGCTTATTATCGGCATATGCCTCTACAAGTCGGTCTGCTGCCAAATTCTGATAGGTAGCAACATCTCCATTGCCGACATTTTCTGTCACATTCACTTCCTGTTTATTTATATAATCGGCATTGAATATCACTGGTTCGAAAAATGAATCTTCTTCTTTATCATACATCAGGTCTGTAGTCGGGAATCCATTACCTTTTGAAAAGTCAAACTTCTTTTCTATTTTCTTAAAAAAATAATATCTGTCTGTTACAGGCCCCATTGTGATAAGTACGTCCGGTTCACCAGACGACTGTCTGACGATGAAAGGACTCAACAGATTCTTGTCCGGTCTATAGCTATAAATAGTATCGGATGATGTCTCGACAAGAAGCCAGTTATCCTGACAAGGTATAAGGGCACGTACTGGGATTGCTGCTATGACATCTCCCTGACGTACAAACGGCGCCTTGACTGTTTTGAATGGAATTGAAATACCACGGGTAACACTGCCGTCCTGCTTCGATATAATGGAATGATAGAATTCCTTCTCCTTTTCTTCTCCGTCCCTATAATATACTGTCATATCATAACAGATGAGATTATTCTTGTCATAATTGAAGACATCCATATAATCCGCATCATCAGCAGTATTGAAACTACGCTTGAAATTGCCGGACAAATCATATACCAGTATTTTCTTTGTGGAATTGACAAAAATCTCTTCATTATCTTCATCCAGAGCGGCACTTACAATGAAAGCATATTCTTCTCCGCCCTGTCCTTTTCTGTTTATTTTTCTTATTCCTTTACCGGTTTTCCTGTCAAAGACATATATATTTCCATCATTGACATAGTTTTTTATCAATATATATTTATCACCAATTGACAATACAGCTCCTTGCGTAATGAATTCATCTGTAGTTTCCAACGGAATATACTCAACGTCCATAAAGTCCTGAAGGACTATTTCCTTTTCGGGGTAATTCTCATTTACATTAACAGTAATATATTTACTGTCTTTGTCTGCCTGATTACAGCTTCCCAGGCCTATACCTGTAAAAAATAATAGGTTTAGAAACCAAATGTTTGTCTTTCTCATAAGATATTTGTTTTATCTATATTACATATTATTTACCGGGGAATTGATATTTTTTTATTTCGTAGGAACCAAAATCAGATATGGATTGTCCTCTTCATTCTGAATACTGGAATACAATGATTTCAACTTATCATCATCGGGTATGTCGTTATTGTCTTTATATTCCAACAGATTCATGGAAGACAAAGAATATACTATCTGATTATCTGTATAACCTACTGCTGCCACATTGATATCAGGCAAACCTTCCACCAATCGTGTATATATTTCAGTCATACGGTTTTCATGCTTTACAAAATAAGTCTTATCATAGTTGAAAGCAAAGTATATACCCGACTTATATGGTGTGACATCTTTAATCCAACGGTAAACTGTTTTATCCCTATTTATTTCCCCGAATTCATCATCTGACATATCTTTTTTCTCAGAAATCATCTCAAAGAAGTTTCTACCTTTGAAATGGATCACATACTCTGGGTTAAGTTTATCAGCCTTGATTGAATAAATTGTATCGCAAACCGGTAAGGAAACAATACCGTTATTATAAAAGTTATAGTATACAAACGGTTTCCCTTTTATTGAATTGGGTTTACTGATACCATAAGCACTGTCTGTTTCAGATTGATAATAGAGGAAATGATTGCTTTTTCCATTTATATTGGAATCAAACAGCCACAAACAATCATCATCTGCTTGAGTAAAAGAAAAATACGGACTGTCAAGTTTGTATTTCTCTGCTATATAATTACCGTCAGAGTCATACTGTTTAATACTTCTATAGTTGTCAAGAACATACAGATTATTGTTTCTATACTCAAAATCACTGACAAAAAGAACTTCTCCCGGTCCATTGCCCCTTTTAAGGCTGTTTATGTATTTCCCATCCAATGAAAATATAAATATCCGCGGATCTATAAGAGACAAGACATAAATCCTTTCATTGCCTATCACTACTTTTGATACATCGCCTATTACAGATTCAGAGGTCATTTCTAGTTTTACATAATCGAATGTTTCAAAAGCCGGTTTGTCGATAGTGAGACTTTTGTCTTCCAGGGAAACAAATATATCTTCTATTCCATCAGGATGTTTCTCACCACTGCTACATGAATACATACAACCTAGAATAATAATGTAAAAGAGTTTCTTCATAGCAAAATAAATTTAAAATTCTATTTACTGAATGTTCCTATAATAATTACATGCTGTGTAAATATCAGAACAGGTGCAGAACTCATATGTGAAAGCGCAAGGTACGCATTTACAAATGCCATTGACCAGGAAAAGCATCAGTATATTTCACGGATCGGAATATATAAAGAAATAGCCCCAACCTTTGTTGGGTTGAGGCTATCTGAATATGCTTTAAATAGGGCTTGTTTTATTCCCATTCGATTGTGGCAGGCGGTTTTGACGAGATGTCATAGCATACGCGGTTGACACCTTTCACCTTGTTGATGATGTCGTTTGATACCTTGGCCATGAATTCATAAGGCAGATGAGCCCAGTCGGCAGTCATGGCATCGGTACTGGTCACGGCACGCAAGGCAACGGCACGTTCGTAAGTACGTTCGTCACCCATTACACCTACGCTCTGAACCGGAAGCAGGATTACTCCGGCCTGCCATACCTGATGATACAGGGAAGTTTCGTTGCCGTTTTCGTCTTTTACCTTCCAGTCACGCAATCCCTGAATGAAAATATCGTCGGCATCTTGCAGGATGCGTACTTTTTCCGGAGTGATGTCTCCAAGAATACGTACAGCCAGACCCGGACCCGGGAAAGGATGGCGGGTGATGAGATGTTCCGGCATACCCAGCTCACGTCCTACACGTCTTACTTCGTCCTTGAACAGCAGACGCAGAGGTTCACAGAGCTTCAGATTCATTTTCTCGGGAAGTCCGCCTACGTTGTGGTGACTCTTGATGACTGTTCCGGTGATGGACAGTGATTCGATGCAGTCGGGATAGATTGTTCCCTGTGCCAGCCACTTCACGTCTTTTATCTTGTGAGCTTCTTCATCGAATACATCAATGAAGCCTTTACCGATGATCTTGCGTTTCTTTTCCGGTTCGGTTACACCGGCCAGTTCTGAGAAGAATTTCTGACTGGCATCTACACCGATAACGTTCAGTCCCAGACATTCATAGTCATGCAATACGTTGCGGAACTCGTTCTTGCGCAGCATACCGTGGTCAACGAAGATACAGGTCAGGTTCTTTCCGATAGCTTTGTTAAGCAATACGGCAGCTACTGAAGAGTCAACACCGCCACTCAATCCCAGAACAACCTTGTCGTCTCCGAGCTGGGCTTTCAGTTCGGCAACAGTTGTTTCGATAAATGAAGCGGCACTCCAGTCCTGTTTTCCGCCACAGATGTCCACTACGAAGTTCTTCAGCATCAGCGTACCATCTTCGCTATGGAATACTTCCGGATGGAACTGTACACCCCAAAGTTTCTCACCTTTTGCCTGATAAGCAGCAACGGCAACCTTGTCGGTCGAAGCGATGATCTCAAAGTTTTCCGGAATAGCTGTGATGGTGTCTCCGTGGCTCATCCATACCTGAGAGTTTTCACGGATACCTTTCAGCAACGGGTTTTCGTGGTTGAACTTGGCCAGATGAGCACGTCCGTATTCACGTGTACCTGCCGGTTCTACGTTTCCGCCGTTTGTGTAAGCCATGAACTGTGCGCCGTAGCAGATACCCAGAATAGGATATTTACCGCGGATTCCGCTCAGGTCTACCTTGAAAGCCTTTTCATCGTAAACAGAGAAGGGGCTTCCTGAAAGGATGACGCCAATGACAGACGGGTCGTTGTGAGGAAACTTGTTGTAGGGAACAATCTCGCAATACATGTTCAGTTCGCGTACACGACGGCCGATAAGCTGCGTGGTCTGTGAACCGAAGTCGAGAATAATAATTTTTTCCTGCATAAAGTTTTTCGGGTTAAAATAACATTTCTGCAAAGATATATAAAATCTCTGGAATAACCTTGCGAAATAGTAGAAATGACATTAAAACCGCTTCGCATCAAAATTGTTGTGGAGGCGGATGTGATTACTTTAAAAAGTGGAAGGAAAAACAAGTTAATGCAGTGAATATGGAAAAGTTTTGATATTTTTGTAAGCCTTACAATGGGAGAATGTAGAATAGATGAAAATATAGAATATGCTTATAATTGAATAATATTCTTTCCTATATAGAAATAGATATTAATGTAATAACTAACGAATTTTATTAGAATGAGTTAAATAGTTTTTGTTTCTCAAAGCTTTGACTATTTTCTAGAGAAATTTGATAAATCTTTTATTGTCCTGCGTTTGGAAAAATTTTGAATTTATGGAAACTTGTCAGAAATTACAAGAGACTCTTGAACAATTTACACCAGCTAATTCTATAGATAAGCTAACAATACAGTTTGAGAATATTGCTCAGGTTGTATTTAATGGGCGTTTTGTTGTAAATGGAGAGTATGAAATATATCCGATAGAAATAGAGTTTTATTACCATGATGAAGAAAAAGGAACAATTATTGAACCACAAATGTATCATATAAAAGAACTTCCCTATTTCCCTATAGGAAGTCTTTGTCCGAATAGATCTGGCGTTGATATGACTTTTGAACGTGAAGGGAAATATCGTGCATCATTTCTTATAAGAGGATATACATATAAATCGCTGGTTGATGGAGAGGTTTATACGAATAGAGATATCTCTAAAAAAGCAATTGTGTTTAAGCCTCAGTATTTGTGGGAAGACTTGTTTGGTAATGCTACTCTTTTTAAACAAGGCCTATCTATTATATGGGTAGATAACGATGAATTTAATAAAGTTCGTATAAAATCTTCAGCGAGAATAAATGTTCATAAAATCGAAGGTGAAGAAACAGATCGTATGTGGCGTTTTACAAATTTAGATGCTATGATTTAATAAAGGTTTTAAAGATGTTTGCAGACTATGTATATTTCTCGGATAATTTAAAAAGATATTATCCGAATATTTATAGTGAACTGGTTAATATATTGTTGAAGCATAATGTCCGGTATGGTGTATTGAAGGGAACTAATGATTATTGGTGTAGAGATTATATGCCAGTACAAGTTGAAGGTAATTCTTTTGTGCAGTTTCAATATCATCCAGACTATTTGGAGGGGCTTCGTGATTATGAAACTCCGAAAGAGATATCAATGTCATTAACTAAATCGTTGATTCCGGATTCTTTAATATCTGTTTCTTCTATTATTGCTGATGGTGGTAATTTTACATTGGGAAGTATAAAAAGAGGAGGAAAGTATACTCCTGTTGTTGTAATGACGGAGAAAATATTTTTTGAGAATTCTGGTATGGATAGAAAAGATATTGTATGTCAATTGGAAACGTTATTTCCCAATCACAAATTTTTATTCTTGCCATGGGACAGAAATGATACTTGTGGGCATACTGACGGAATCTTACATGCTGTTGGCGTTGATAAAGTATTGGTTAATCTTAATGTTTATCCTGATGATGTTGCAGCTTCAATGAGAAACATATTAGAATCTTGCTTTAAAGTGATTGATTTAAAATTAAGTGATTATCATGATATGAGTTGGGCTTATATAAATATGATTCATACACAAAATGTGATAATTGTTCCTGGGTTAGGTATTCCAACAGACAAAGAAGCTTTACAGCATATAAAAGAATTATTTCCTGATTATCAAGATAGAATTTATCAAGTGCAAATGCCTTCTATTGTTAAAAGAGGTGGAGGTGCTTTGAATTGTCTATCATGGACTTTCACTTTATGATTTATTCCTTAAAGCTATATGGGAAAAAGAGAATTTGGGAAATAGTGTACTAAGTTTATAGTTCGTGTGATTAGCTTTGTTTTTTATTTCATTCATAGAAAAGAAGGTAGATGAATAAAACTTTAATTCGTTGGGGCACTAAAAACGTCTCGGGCTTTTCATTCAAACGCTTCGGGCTTTTAATGAATACGTCGAATCGTTTTTAAAAAAGCTCGGGGGCTTGTCTGACGGTTTTTCCCTGGGATTGTTTTATACAAAAAATCGCCATCACTCCAGCAAAGAGCGATGGCGATTTTCTGATGGGAGAACGGATCAGTAAATCAAGGTTCCGGAAATGCACCAGTAGCTGTTGCTGCCTCCTTCGGGTGCTCCTTGAGGAATCTTGACCGTGATGGTATGTGTACCGGCATCCAGATCGCCCAGATAGATATATTCCGGATTGGTAACCGTGCCCGGGCACCAGTTGGAACGGCTCAGGTCGGAAGAACTAAGTCCGTTGGAAAAATTACCGGAGCAGGGATTCCAGTTTCTGTAAGTTCCGCAGTCGTCTCTCCACGGAATGAAGGTAATGACTTTTTCTCCGTCCAGATAGATGGTATTGGGCTTTTGGTTGAACTCGTCGCCGTTTCCCCATCCTCCGTGTCCGGTTGTCACGTAATAAAGCTTGGCGTTTTTCACCGGTTCCTTCAGTGTGAAGGTTGCCTTCAGCGAGTCGTTCAGCATGAAAATCGGATAAGGCTGTCCTGCCTGTTCCATATAATTGACTGTGTTGAACAGCGGAATGGATTTGTAAACCCGGTGTTCTTCGTCCGGATAGTATTTCAGTTTCAGGGAAAGCCGGTGTCCCTTGGCATCCCAGTTGCCGATGTAGGCTCCGATCCAGGCTTCGCCGCTCAGCCGTTCAATCAGAGGAGTGACTTCACTTTTGTAGACAACTGAATCAACCCAGTTCTGTCCCGGTACTTTGTTGTGGTTAAAGCTTCTGACACCGAAGCCGGTGAAAAAACGCATCAGTTCCATGGGAACATTATAGTTGTCCGTAGAAACCAGACCATGATAGTCTGTTTCGCCGGAGCGGAAAGCCGGAACACTGTTCAGGTCACGCAGGGCATCCAGGAAAGACTGTTTCTTGTCAGTCGGAATGAGGAAAATGGAACCGGTGCGGTCGTAGGCATCCCCGTCGGAGTATTGAGCCACTTCCACGAAGACAGTCCGGTTGGCTACATAGTCGGGCAGTTTGACTTTCTTCAGAATGATTGTACCTCCGGCAGCACTGTAACATTCCTGATCGTTCATCTCTTCGGGCAATTTGGCTCCGTTGAAGCAGATTCTTTGTTCGCTGAATACCGGAATGCTGATAACGACACTCTGGTTGATGGTGTATTGGAAGTCCGATGCATCCATTGTTTCGCCCCAGGATTCAGGAAAGAGGGGAGCATCAGCTTTCTTTTCCGGGCGGATTGCTGTAGCTTCCTGCACCATGTCTCCGTTTCTGACTACTTTCAGAACCAGTCCGTCGGGTACACCGACATTTGCCTGCGGAGTTCCGCGGAAAGGAATATCCGTTGTATACCAAACCTGGATGGTATTTGAATTGATGGAAGTCTGAAGAATCTTGCAGTTCAGTCCCATGATCTGTTCCGTTCCGACTTCCTTGAACCCTTTTCCGAATTCAAAGGGAGTGGCAGAAGAGATGATCTTTCCGTCGGGCAATTCAGCTCTTCTGTAGGATTTGCAGGCTTGATAATCAATGTAGTTGTCCACAATGGGAGCCTTGTCTTGTTTGCGTACTTCCTGGGGTTTTTCTTTCTCGGGACGGACTTGTTTCAAGGAAACTTCGTTGCCGACAACTTTCATCAGCAGTTCTCCGGGCATGACTTTTCCTTTATAGCTGCTCTGATAGGTGACTTCTATTCCGGCAGCATTTTTAGTTTTCTTGCGGATATTTTCAGCTCCAGCAGTGGAGAATGTCATGGCATAGCAGGCCAGCAGGCTGCATGTTACGATGTTGATATACTTCATATACGGTGTGTTTTGATAACTTTAAACTTTACAAAAATAGCAAAACTAACCCGATTTCAGATGGATTTAGGAAGAATAATGTAAACTATTAGGATTTTAGTGAGATACGCAGTAGTACTCCACATTCATTGATATGTGCTTTGAAGTCGATTTATGGATAGTTGAGCAGGAAAATTGCTATCTATCTATTGCTTGTTTCAGATGCATAATATATGGAAATAAATAGAAGAGAACATACAAAAACTTATATTATATTAGGCTTTTATTGCAGAAAGAGGAATAAATAAGTACCTTTGTCATCTAATAAATAGAAAAAATCATGTATAAATCCATAGAAATATGCGCTGGAGCAGGAGGACAAGCATTGGGACTTGAGAATGCCGGTTTTTCTCATGTGGCATTGGTTGAATATGAGAAAGACTATTGTGAGTGTTTAAAAAGAAATCGTCCCAATTGGGATGTGCGCTGTATGGACGTACATTATTTTGACGGCTATCCATATCAAGGACAAATAGACTTGCTTTCTGGTGGTGTTCCTTGTCCGCCATTCAGTGTGGCGGGAAAGCAACTAGGAAAGGACGACGAACGCGACCTTTTCCCACAAATGTTACGTCTTGTGCGCGAAATCAAACCTCGCGCTGTTATGATTGAGAATGTCAGAGGACTGCTTGACCCCAAATTTACCACTTACAGAAATCATGTATTACAGACACTGGCTGATTATGGCTATAATACCCACATACAATTATTGAATGCATCTGATTACGGTGTACCTCAGTTACGACCAAGAGTCGTTATTGTCGGTATTCATAAGAATTTGACTGATTTTTTTGATTTTCCTGATAAGAAGCCGGAAATGACACGGACGGTGGGGGAAACGCTTTATGACCTGATGTCATCCAACGGATGGCAGTATGCGAATGAATGGAAGGTGAAAGCCGACAAAATAGCACCAACCATAGTGGGTGGAAGCAAAAAACATGGAGGTCCCGATTTGGGCCCTACTAGGGCGAGAAAAGCATGGGCGGATATGGGAGTGGACGGAAAAGGAGTAGCAAATGAAGCCCCTGATACCGATTTTCAAGGAATGCCTCGGCTCACACCTAGAATGCTGGCCAGATTACAAGGATTTCCTGATGAATGGGACTTCGGGAAACGAAAAACAGTAGCTTGTCGAATGATAGGTAATGCTTTTCCGCCTCCGGTGGCTATGAACGTAGGTTTGCAAATAAAAAAAATATTGGATTATGAACGCACTCATTTCAAAAGCCAGAAAGAATTATCATCAAGAATTACTGTCTAACGGTGTGCTTACCGTAGACACAAGAGGTATACCAAGTAATGCTGATAGTTCCTCCAAACTGTCCATCAGCATAGCACGAGGAATCGCTGACCAATTGATGGTCGAGGTACGGGAAAAAACAGTAGGTCAGACTTCCGGAGCAAAGTTTGAGCAAATTAATATGCAATTCTTATCCGAAACCTTCCCAAAACTGCAGAACCTTCGTCCCGGCAAATGGCACATCGTCAAGCTTGGTAACCGCAATGCCATGAAGACAAGCAGTTTCTCCCAATACGAACATTTGGAATATCTTAGCCTGCTAACGCATAATGATGCACGTCTTGCAGCTAGTATGGGTAATGATTACATGGTGGCTCCCGATGTGGTCATTTACCGTGAAACAGAAACAGACGAAGTTATCAATGAACATACTGCCATCGTTGATGACAATATTTGCCGGTTAGCCGACTTACGGAAAAGCAACGGAGGTCTGCCGATACTCCACGCCTCTATATCTGCTAAATGGACGATGCGGAGCGACCGAGCACAAAACAGTCGCACGGAAGCCTTAGGGCTTATCCGAAATAGAAAAGGGCATCTTCCGCATATTGTTGTCGTAACGGGCGAGCCAATGCCGGCGCGTCTTGCATCGCTTGCCCTTGGTACAGGCGATATTGACTGCGTTTATCATTTTGCCCTCTATGAACTGGTGCAAGCAGTAAAAGAAGCACAGGCGGAAGATTCTATTGAATTACTGGATATGTTGATTCAGGGAAAGCGCCTGAAAGATATCAGTGATTTACCTTTAGATCTAACGGTTTGATTGTTATGATATTGAATATGGCGGTTCAGAACAGTCCGGTTGTTCCTTATCTATTGTTCGTTTTTTACTTGAATTTTATCCAATCTGTTGATAGCCAAATAAAACTGATTTAATTACAACAAGGATACGAAAAACGGAAAGAGAATATGGGTTTGCTAAAAGATTTACTGGATGAAGCAGGAGAGAGATGAAAATAGAAAATTGTGCTTTAGAAAGAAATCGTTAAATTTGCGGTGGAATCCCTGATGTCCGGGATTTTAAAAAGAAAGAAAATATGGGATATGGAAAATGGATAGGAGGTATCCTGGGGTTTATGGCTCAGGGACCTTTGGGAGCTTTGGCAGGTTTTGCCATCGGTTCCCTTTTTGATACGGCTGCCGGTTCGGTGGAACAAGGCGGAGAACGCACAGCCGGAGGTAATATGAATGATTATGAAGATGCCGGGTATGGAGGACGGAGAAACAGTTTCCTGTTTTCTATGCTGGTGATGGCTTCCTACATTATTCGTGCGGACGGGCGTATCATGCACAGTGAAATGGAATTCGTACGTCGTTTCCTGCGTATGAATTTTGGAGATGCTGCGGTGGAAGAGGGACAGCAGATTCTGCTGAATCTGTTTGAGCAGCGGAAACGTATGGAACAGACCGATCCGCAGTCTTTCCGCCGTACCATTCATGATTGTGGCCGGCAGATTGCTGCAAATCTGGGATATGAAGAACGGCTTCAACTGCTGAATTTCCTGGTTCAGATAGCTCAGAGCGATGGAAGTGTCTGCATGGAAGAAATAGATGCCCTGAAGGAAGTGGCAATAGCCATGGGACTGTCCGTTCAGGAAGTGGAATCCATGTTGAACCTGAAAGGAGATTCTCTGGCTGAGGCTTACAAAGTGCTGGAAGTTGAACCTACAGCGACTGATGACGAAGTCCGTGCAGCCTATCGCCGTTTGGCCTTGAAGCATCATCCGGACCGTGTTGCTACGCTCGGTGAAGATATTCGTCGTGCAGCGGAAGAGAAACTTCAGCAAATCAATGCGGCTAAGGAACGTATCTGGAAAGCAAGAGGCCTGAAATAGTCCTATTATTAGTAAGGTGTATGCTCCAGCCTGTCTCATCGTTGTGAAGTCATTGCAAATTGCTTTTGCATAAGGTCGTACATCAATAAATTTTTATTAAAATATTAGGGAAAGATACTTGCGTTTCAAAAAGAAATACGTATTTTTGCATCGTAAAAAACGGAACGGGTAATTCGATGAGTGAACCGCGAAGTTTAAATGAAGTGAGTGTTTTAATTATAGTATAAAACCTTTTAAAATTAAACAAAATGATTAAAGTAGGTATTAACGGTTTCGGTCGTATCGGCCGTTTTGTATTCCGTGCAGCTCAGAACAGAAACGATATCCAGATCGTAGGTATTAACGACTTGTGCCCGGTTGATTACTTGGCTTACATGTTGAAATATGATACTATGCACGGTAAATTCAACGGTACTATCGAAGCAGACGTTGAAAACAGCAAACTGATTGTTAACGGTAAAGAAATCCGTGTAACTGCTTGCAAAGATCCGAAAGAATTGGCATGGGATGCAGTAGGTGCTGAATACGTAGTAGAATCTACTGGTCTGTTCCTGACTAAAGAAAAAGCTCAGGCTCACATCGAAGCTGGTGCTAAATATGTTGTAATGTCTGCTCCTTCTAAGGACGACACTCCGATGTTCGTTTGCGGTGTTAACGAAAAGACTTATGTTAAGGGTACTCAGTTCGTTTCTAACGCTTCTTGTACTACTAACTGCTTGGCTCCGATCGCTAAGGTTTTGAACGACAAATGGGGTATCACTGATGGTTTGATGACTACAGTTCACTCTACTACTGCTACTCAGAAGACTGTTGACGGTCCTTCTATGAAAGACTGGAGAGGTGGTCGTGCTGCTTCTGGTAACATCATCCCTTCTTCTACTGGTGCTGCTAAAGCTGTAGGTAAAGTTATCCCTGAATTGAACGGTAAATTGACTGGTATGTCAATGCGTGTTCCGACTTTGGACGTTTCAGTTGTTGACTTGACTGTAAACTTGGCTAAGCCGGCTAAATACGAAGAAATCTGCGCTGCTATGAAGGAAGCTTCTGAAGGCGAATTGAAGGGTATCCTGGGTTACACTGAAGATGCAGTTGTTTCTTCTGACTTCTTGGGTGACACTCACACTTCTATCTTCGATGCTAAAGCTGGTATCGCTTTGACTGATACTTTCGTTAAGGTTGTTTCTTGGTATGACAACGAAATCGGTTACTCTAACAAAGTATTGGATTTGATCGCTCACATGGCATCTGTAAACTGCTAATCTATCCAGATTAAATAGTTTCAAAGCCGCATCCTGAAAGATGCGGCTTTTTTTATGTCCTTACCTTTGGCAGTATGCAGGCAAAATTCGTAAGTTTGCAACATGAATAATTACGAACTCATTACTATCATTGGTCCGACGGCTTCGGGGAAAACAGCTTTTGCAGCAGCCCTGGCAGCACGACTGGATACGGAAATCATCAGCGGAGATTCGCGGCAGGTATATCATTCGATGGATATCGGGACGGGAAAAGACTTGGCGGATTACGTGGTTGACGGGAAACAGATTCCCTATCACCTGATTGATATCTGTAATCCGGGCGATAAATACAACGTATTCGAATACCAGCACGACTTCCACAAGGCCTTCGAGGAAATCCGGAAGAAAGGGAAACTACCCATCCTTTGCGGAGGAACAGGTATGTATATCGAATCGGTCCTCAGGGGATTTAAATTGCTCGATGTGCCGCAGAATCCGGCTTTGCGGGAATCGCTGAAAGGAAAATCGTTGGCAGAACTGGAACAGATTCTGGCTTCATATAAGGTTTTGCATAACAAGACCGACGTCGACTCGGCTCAGCGTGCCATCCGTGCCATCGAGATCGAAGAATTTTATAAGACGGAAGCGCCCGACAAGCGGGAGTATGTGCCGATCAACAGCCTGATTATCGGTGTGGATATCGACCGGGATTTACGGCGGGAAAAGATTTCACGGCGACTGCGTGCCCGGCTGGACGAAGGTATGGTGGATGAAGTCCGTGCGATCCTCGCCACCGGCGTGAAGCCTGAAGACCTCATCTATTACGGACTGGAATACAAATTCCTTACCTTATATATTATCGGGCAACTGACGTACGACGAGATGATATCGCAACTAGAAATTGCCATCCACCAGTTTGCCAAACGGCAGATGACGTGGTTCCGCGGAATGGAACGGCGCGGTTTGCATATTCATTGGCTCGACGCCACGCTTCCTACCGACGAAAAGATTAACAACGTATTAGCTCTCATTCAATAATCATGTTTACGCTTGACAAACTGACAAACTCGGATAACTTCTTCCTCCTGGCGGGTCCGTGCGTGATCGAAGGAGAAGACATGGTGCTCCGTATCGCCGAGAAGATTACGGAAATAACTACCCGGCTGCAGATTCCTTATGTATTCAAAGGATCGTACCGGAAGGCAAATCGCTCGCGCCTGGATTCCTTCACAGGGATTGGCGATGAAAAGGCGCTGAAGATCTTGCGCAAAGTGGGTGAAACCTTCGGTGTGCCGACTGTAACCGACATTCATGAGACGCACGAGGCGGCCATGGCTGCCGAATATGTGGACGTCCTACAAATCCCAGCCTTCTTATGCCGGCAAACGGACTTGCTTGTAGCAGCCGCCCAGACAGGAAAGATTGTCAATATCAAGAAGGGACAGTTTCTTTCTCCCGGAGCCATGCAGTTTGCCGCCCAAAAAGTGGTAGATGCAGGTAATCGGCAAGTGATGCTCACCGAACGGGGCACGACTTTCGGCTACACGGATTTGGTAGTCGATTATCGGGGTATTCCGCAAATGCAGGCATTTGGTTTTCCGGTGGTGATGGATGTAACGCATTCGTTGCAACAGCCCAACCAGACATCGGGCGTAACGGGTGGTATGCCGGCCCTCATCGAGACGATTGCCAAGGCAGCCATCGCCGTAGGAGCCGACGGATTGTTCATAGAAACACATCCCGAACCGGCAGTAGCCAAGTCTGACGGCGCGAATATGCTGCAACTCGATTTATTGGAAGGTTTGCTCACACGGTTGGTTCGCATTCGCGAGGCTATTAAATAAAAATGCTTGGGGCATTACTCCCCAAGCATTTTGTTTATAATTGGAAAAGATAACCCAAAGAAAGCTGTAGCGATTGTGTCTTAAATCTATCATTCTCCTTGTATGTAGGTGTCAAACCGAAAGCATAACGTAAATCAATAAACCAATTCTTCGGTGCATGGAAAGAAGTGCCTACAAGCAAAGC
>OOCF01000773.1_pt1 | contig 14897 bp, 10 predicted proteins | sample 1671001 | NCBI WGS metagenome assembly OOCF01 (sample SAMN06348112, study PRJEB24527) | human gut metagenome | biome: human gut; feature: ankylosing spondylitis patient; material: feces | host: Homo sapiens | place: China | collected 2015-10
AGCTGCCTATGCGGCAGTGATCATGGAGCCGATTGCGGTTTTCCCTTCTGGAATTTTTCTAAGCTGCCTATGCGGCAGTGATCAAGGCGGCCCCGGACATGTATCAGGCCTTAAATTTCTAAGCTGCCTATGCGGCAGTGATCAAAGCCCGCTCCCCCATGTAGTCATCGACCTGTTTCTAAGCTGCCTATGCGGCAGTGATCGAGACGGACCTTGCCAAAGTGGCGCAGTATATTTTCTAAGCTGCCTATGCGGCAGTGATCAATTTCACAGTCGTTGAAGGAATCTGCTGCAATTTCTAAGCTGCCTATGCGGCAGTGATCTCCCAGCTGGAACTGGCACACATTCCCATAGGTTTCTAAGCTGCCTATGCGGCAGTGATCAGGAAATCGGTAACGGGGATTCGATTTCTCACTTTCTAAGCTGCCTATGCGGCAGTGATCAGCCCCCTGGATCGGGTCTTAACAGTCAATGATTTCTAAGCTGCCTATGCGGCAGTGATCTTCTCTTTTCCCCTTGTTAGCGGAAGGGGTATTTTCTAAGCTGCCTATGCGGCAGTGATCATTTTCATCCCTAAACCATTCATTCCAAATAATTTCTAAGCTGCCTATGCGGCAGTGATCTATCGGATGCCGTCTTGCACATTCGAGACAATTTTCTAAGCTGCCTATGCGGCAGTGATCTCAAATGCAAATATTCATCATAATACGCAGGATTTCTAAGCTGCCTATGCGGCAGTGATCATGTTTAACTGTCGCCTTCCTTTGTGCCTTAATTTCTAAGCTGCCTATGCGGCAGTGATCGTAATGAGAGAAGGAACAGAACATTCTTCAATTTTCTAAGCTGCCTATGCGGCAGTGATCACTCATCTAGCTGCCTCCTTCTTTCACCTTATTTTCTAAGCTGCCTATGCGGCAGTGATCGAAGTACACCGGGCTAAACTGGCGGCGTTAAGTTTCTAAGCTGCCTATGCGGCAGTGATCAGCTAAGGGTACGATGGACGAGGCGGTGATGCTTTCTAAGCTGCCTATGCGGCAGTGATCACGGTCACTAAAATACCAAGGACTCCGATGAATTTCTAAGCTGCCTATGCGGCAGTGATCTATGCATGTGCATAGAGATTTCTTAGATTCTATCATACCATCCGGAATTACGTGATGCAAAACCCTTTTAAAAGGGGGCTTCGAAAAAAGTTAGATTTTATCGCTCTTTTTCCGAAGCCTTTTTTATTTGGGTCAAAATTCGGGTACTGCTGCACCCTTGCTCAGCCCGTAAGTTGTAAATCCGCCCTGGCCTTCTTCTTTCTTTTCTTCTTTTTTGACGAAAAGATTGAAGGTTTGCCCTGTAGATAAGCTCTTTAACTGAATGAAGGGAAGGTCATACTTTTCTTCTCTTTGTTTCAGCATCTTGAAAGCTGCTTTCTCGGTAACTTCAGGATGCCTTTTTGCATATCTACGGGCTTTTCTGGCAATGGAGCTGTCCGGCTGGTATCTTGCGAATTTTACATACCCTTTGACTTTGGACTCCGGTACTTCACGAATGCTTGTGATATGAACGTAATCACTCAATCGTCTCAGTGCTTTTTTCAGATCCAGTTTTTTCAGATCTGCTTCTTCCGGTGCAAAAACTCTTGCCTTTTCTCCCATAGATTCATCAGCATATTCAGGAAATGAGACTCCATAGATTTGTTTATGATCTATATTTTCCCGGTCGGCGAATGCCAAATGGATCTGTGCATAGACTTTTGTCCAGAGGAAATCCGGCGGAATTTCAGCATCCGGAATCAATGTAATTTCTTGATAGTATTTCATCATAATAAATTACTCTTCATCGTTCTTGCCAAAGACACCGCCGCGTACCAGGACTGCCATGACATAGTTTTTGTCATCATCGGAATCAAGATCTACGCCATTTGAGTAATCATCAAAGAGTGTGTAGAAGTCTTTCTTTTCTTTCGGTGTTCTGTAAGCCATGCCCATGTTTGTTACGGCGCCGTATGGTTCAACAGCAATTGGTCCGGTTTCTACTTCATCAAAGCTCGGATACCAGGTATCGATAGCACGGATAGCGTTGCCAAGCTTCTGTGAATGCATAGCTGCGATATCATTTACCTGATAAAGGATTTTGCTCTTCTTTTCTCTGCCTTCCACTTTATCTTTGTTCAGGATCATTTCTTCGCTGGGGTATACTTCCTGTCCCTGTCCTTCGAAGGCAAATGCAGTGACTTTCAAGAGGAGATAGTTTCTTTCTCCGCAAAGTGCCTCAGCAATGAGACCTGCAAGTTCTTCTACATCGTCAGATGTGTCACCGAAATCTTTCAGAGAGAAATCGTATGCATCAAAGATCCATTCTTTTTCCACGCCATCTTCTTTCAGCGCGACAACATGGACTTCAATTTTTTCTGCGCCGACACGGTTTCTCCAAAGGAAACGGCCATTTGCAAGGTTCAGCGCATAGCGGCGAGACAGTTCTTTGAATCCATTTTCTGCAATGAAATCTTCTCCCATTTTTTTGATGCTTTCATAATGTTTTGGATCATTGCACGCCGAAGGATACTGAACGCCAGAGAGTACTTTGACAGTGAATTCAAGTTTCAATGTATCTTCATCCATCGTCAAAGAAGCGCTGTCGACAGTCTGCAGGTTTGCTTTCTGAATTTCTTCATTCAGTTTAGCCGGATCATTTTTTACAGCACCTTTCAGACGATTAGAAATTGTGCCGCGAACTGATTTTTCCTGAAGTCTGACTGGAACAGCTTTGCCGCTTCTGTCTTCCCATGTCGTTCCATACATATAGCCGTCAGATACAACCAGTTTCTTTTCGAATGCGAGTACTTCACCTTTTTTTGCCATTTTACATTCCTCCCTAATTAAATTTTCTGATTTCTGCAAAGATATAATTCCTGATTTTCATCATAAGCATACCGCCACATCATATCGTCAATTGAATCGAAATGATACGGCATACGGAATTCACCGAGTGTTACGACACTTTCAGCAAACCGATGCTGCGTTTCTTTATCACGCTGATTTCTGCAGATTCCCAGTGGTGACAATCCCTTAAAACCTACAGAGATCGGGATGATCCAGCCTGTGCCTTTTCTCGAAAGATTCCATCCCGTAATTTTCCCATTTTCATCTTTCCTTGCGCTCATATTGACTTTCGTATAATCAAGAAGCGCATCAAGACCGTTAGTGCCATTTTCCATTTCCTGCTTAAGGATATCCCGTCTTTCAATGATGACATATCCTGGCATGAGCATACCTCTTACTCTGCGGATTGTTGCTGGATCATCTACATCGGTATACTGTATGCTCATACTTTGTATCCTGTTGATATCACCGCCAGCGATTTTCATCCGCCAGATTTCGCTCTGTACTTTTTCAAGAATGGCATCTTTATCATCAGGATCCAGTCCATCGATCTCGATTAAGATGGAAGCCGAAAGGTCAATGTGCGGTTCCTCAATCGTAGGTGGCCTTTCCCAGTCAGCTCCCTTTTTAATTAATGGATTCGCCGTATTAACAACAGCATTCCCATACGCTCCTTTAAACACATGCAGCCTTGTTTTATGAAAGCTGACTGCGACACCTGTGAAATGGATCTCTGAAAAATCAGTATCTTCTCTCTTTTTCTGATTCAGACCGCGAACTTTTCTTTCTAAAGCATGGACAGCTCCCAGCCATGCTGTCATAGCCGGAACTCCGATCGTATATGTACTGCTCATTGCATTTGCGTTATGAATCTGCATTTTCCTAATCACAAGATATGTACTCATAATCCCAGTCTCACCTCCTCACGCAGCTGATCATAAATGGTGTTTCTGAAGTAATCCGTCTCTGCATCTCCGAGAGTTACCTTTTCGTCTCGTTCAATTTTTTCATATGTACGAATAATCCAGCGCGCGAAATCCTTGCTGACAGCTTCTACCCACGCGTCTCCTTCTCTTTCACTTTCGTATGCATTGTCGAGCCAGATTTTCTGAAAACGTGGAAGCCCATTGTACTTTTCATCATCACTCCAGCCAGAAGGATTCTCTTCACGGATTCTTCCGGCAGTCATCATGGCCGTATCAATGATTCCCCCAAGGATCCGATCTCTCTTCTCTCTAATACCTGCATTATTCCAATTGATTTTAAATAATGCATGCAAACGTGATACGAAAGATCCGTATTCGGAATACGGAACGGATTCTTTAAAGAAATTCCTCTTTGGAAGAATTAAATCCCGTTCATTCAAAACAGGCGGAAGTGATGAAACCAGATATCCTTCCCCATGATGCAGCATGTTAAGCCCACTAATGTTCTGCGGCTTTGTCCCGCCGAAGGTGATGACCGTCTTATCCCAGACATTGCTGCAGTCCTTCCCATAATTAGGATCTTTAGGATCCCTTGCAGCAGAGAATTCTCTTCTAATGATGTTCAGCTTATCAAACAATGTTCCCAATTCACTAGTGCTTGGCATTACTGTCAAAAGATGATATTCTCCTTCACTTATTGGGAAATAAACCTGCCTTAAATTCTTATCTGTAAATCCCCTGGTTCCTGTCTTAAGGTCCTTAAATTGCTGATACAATTTCTCCGAGTCAATTCCATAAAGCTTCAGTTCATCGGCTTTTCCATCCTGGTTCAGAATGTGTTCCAATATAGACTGTCCGTCTTCCATTTTATACGAGAGAAGCATAGCCGCTGTCATGATATTGGCATTCGTATACACGATATCCGTCTCACATTGTGTATTTTCCGTTGTCAAATATCCGTCAGGCCTCTCTTTGCTCTCTACATAGAGATGCACAGTACTGTCAGGATTAGCAAATTTTCCCACATGTGTTGCTAATGTGTATTTAGATATTTGCTTCTCTAAGAGATCGCGTACCCAGACGCCTATCTTAACACGCCTGGCTTCTTCATCTAGAAAACCGTCTGGTAGTTTCTTGCGGTCTTCGACAATTTTCTTAGCGACTGCTTTACTTTCAAGAAATTCCGCAATTTCTCCCAAATTTCTCCCTTCCCTTCCTTCTTAAACACTCGTTTTCGAGAATAATCCGAATTGGTCAGAATAAAACCATTCTTTTTCTAAATTGTCAGGTATGATAATTTCTCCATACTTCTCAGACTTTTCAAAAAGAATTTCTTCTTCCTGCCTGAAATCTGAATCATTTACATAACGTTTCAATGCTTCTTTATAATCCCTCTTCAGCCATAAGTTTTTCTCGATCCCCTCCTTAAATTCTGGAAACGCTTCAATGCTTCTTTTCCTTCCTACTGAAACAAATTCCCTATCTATATACTCAGAAAACTTGATCTTATTATCTTCAAACAATGCGGTCAGGCGTACATCTGGATACGTTTTTTCTCTGAATCGGTTCAAACGCTGCGGCAATGCTGTCATCCACCAATATTCCCGGATCCATCCATTGACCGCTTTGGCTCCGCTGCTTTCTTTATCGTTGAAATCTTCCATCGCTTTCTGCTCGAAATCAATTAAATTCGTTCTCCAGGTTAGCGGGTCCTCTTTTCTAATACGCGGAATGGAATCAATCCTCTTTAAAACATCCTCTTTCAAAATACCTTTAAGATCATGACTTTCCAGCTTATTCTTTCCACTTTCATAGCCTGGATATATAAAGGCAGGTGCCTTTCCATTTAATCCTCTTAGATTCCATCGCATGACGGCTATATTTTTCTTCTCAATATTTTCGCTCATGATTCTATGACGAAGGACTCGTCCGGCAAGCTGGATAATCGAGCGATACGACGAAGGCTCAATCACTGACCAATCGAGATCGTGATCCCGTCCTACTTCTTCTACAGGCGTTGCAACAATAATGAAAACGACATAATCTGTTGTTGCTTGATCAATATGTTTTCGGAGAACCGGATCCTTGATGTCAACAGGCTCTCCATACAGCGTTTTCCTCTTCAATACACTATCCAAATACTTTTCCTGCTCATGACGAAGCAGCAAAATCTGCCGGCTGTGATAGGTCATAATGCGCGGTGTTATATCATCTTTATCCCAATCCGTATTCTGCAGTAGGTACAAGCTGACTTTTACACATGGATCAATATTTGCCATACGAACAACACCGATAGATACTTTTTTGCCTGTCTTCTCGTCTACAACGAAATTTTCTTTGGAAAGACGGACAACCTGTTTCCGGATGCTTTCGAAGTACGACTGCATCTTATCAGACTTGGCATCTTCAGTGTCTTCATCCTCACAATCTGCTATGTATCCTGACCTCTTTGTTATTTGCCGTGTTAATTTCGCGACGCGCTTTTCGATGAATGATTGATGAAATGCGCTATAGTCGGAATCATCATCTGTATTCATGAACTTCATCTCAGTTCGGAATTCATCACAGAGTACGACGCTGACACGTTTCTTGGAAATAAAGAAACTATTCCTGCATTTCACACCGGCTATATAGGCTCTATACATGCCTTCTGCCAAATCGGGAGGAATTGTCGCTGAAGAAAGAACAACATTTCTTCCATACATTCCCGCCAGATGCACGAGCCGGGAAATGGCAGTCAGGTCTTTCTGCGTAAAATCATCGATTTCATCGATAACTAGATCAGAGGACATCAGCCGGAGCATCGGAAGAATGAAGCGTCCGCCCCGTATTGTTTCTGTCGCCCCCATCATATGATCGATTGTCGCAACGAGAACGGGCTTGTACAAGAAAGCACTGTTCTTATCTGCATCGATCCCTCTCGCAGGTTTGAAGAAAATATTCATGAAAGCTCGCTGCTCATCGTTCAAAGAGTCTTCATAAGCAAGCCCTTCAGCGAGAGATATATCTTCGCCGTCTTCATCTTCCATTGCTGATCGTTTTTCTTCCAGCTCCTTATCTCCTTCGTGAAGTTCCAGAACTGCTTTTGACCCGATCAATACAGCAAGGTCATCTTTGCTGAGTTTGATTCTTTCTCTGTACTCATCGCCGGTCTGCAGTGTCAGAGTACGGAGTCCTAATGCCAGAATGTAACGCAGGGAATCTCCTCCTGGAGAAAGCGCTCTCATAATTTTTGCATTGGCAAAAGTTTTACCGCAGCCAGTACTTGCAATATTTACAACAAAAGATACCTGATCTTCTCCACGATCTTTGCGGAAATTTCGTATTGTCTCAGCCGCCTTATCCTGCCAGGAAAACTTTCCAGGGCTTCTCTTTTTCAAAGCTTTGACGTCATACGTCTTTTCCATCTCTTCCGCAAATCTAGGCAGCTGATGCGCTACGCGAAGTGCTTGATCTGAAACGCCCGTCATATGCTCCTCCAGAAACTGGTTCTTCTCAGATTTTCTTTTCTTATTCCTGAAAGAAAAGGTATTTGCCCAAAGGTCTCTCGCGCTCCACTTCCCGTCGTCCTGCTTCGCATCGCCATCCAAAGAGGAAAAATAATGGTCTCCCAAAACTAATGCCAGGCGAGCGTTAAGCAGTATTTCACGGAAAGCCGGATCATAGTCAGGATCTTTCATGATCTGCTTCAAGGTATCGTAATCCTGAAGAAGTCTGCCGGTCCATTTCTTCAGATGCTTTTTCCAAATGTTTCCTTCGTTCCAAAGTATCCCATGAGAAAAGCGGAAACATTCCTGCCGCTTCTCTACAAAATCCGGATCATCATTTTCGTATCCCCATGATGATTTCAAACTTTTCATCATTTCATAAAAAGTTTCTCGTTTTTCATCTTCATAAGCGCGCCGGTCATCCTTATTTAAATCCGGAAGTTTATGATGTGAAAGAATCAGCCACGTGAGACATTCCGCGGCAGGCGGAAGCTTTTTTAACTTCGTTACATCTGATTTCCCCGCTTTAGCTTCATTTTTCAAGATATTTAAAACGATTTCTTCTTCAAATGTGCCATCAGCGAATTTCTTGAGCCAAGGTGTATCATCTTCAAAATCGCCTGATGCTTCTACGCATGCTTCAATCATCTTGCAGCTCATCCATTCGTGACGGAACGGATCCCGCTCTTTCGTTCCTGAGCGCAGCTTCTTTTGAAAGAAATCCGATGCTTTGCCCCAATCGTGAAAAAGTCCCGCCAGACCGGCCAGCTCTTTAATAATCGGCAGGTACTGCCAGTCGTTTTCCCATTCAGAATGGATGATTTTCTTTTTCGTCGTATTAACAGGTACAGCGCCTGCATCATTGAACTGGCTTCTGTCACCGACAATCCAGAGCAGATCGCTTCTTGCCCTCGACCTGATCCAATGACAAGAAACCGCCGTATTTTTTGTAGCATTTCTCCGAAGCGCAGTCCGCACTGCTTCCAGACCGTCCGAGGTTATGACCGTGCGCCAGGCGTCATCCCCAATTCTTTCCGCAAAGCTGTCCAAGATCGTACGGACCGTTTTCTGTGACTTACCGGTGCTTCGGCCGATCAATAATACCATCATAGGAAATCACCCGGCCCATATTTCAAACTACTGCGTTGGACGATTTCAAACATGTAATCCAGTGCTTTATGTTCTGTCAATTTATTCAAACACGTCATACGGAAATGCTTGTCATCATCGCCTCTGGCTGCTGAAATAAAACTCCAAGGCAGAATAATTGAGTCTTTGATCAGGTCCGCCACATCAAAGACAAGCGCGCCGCGCCTTGTTTTACCGTGCATGACCGCAAACCCATGCGGAATTCCCAATACCCAGAGAGTACAAGCTGCCAAACCATAGGCGAGGTAGTTTCCATGATTCAGGAAGATGTTCGCTTCATCATCACCGTCATGATTCCTGGTAAAATCCGGAAGTCTGGTTCTCTTAGCTGCATATTTATAGAGGGATTTGACAGTAACAATTCCGTCACGTCTTTTGCACTGTCTATCTTACCTCTATAAACCGCCAATGCTCTTTCGATTTCAGGATCGTCCGCATTGAAATTTTCCTCATGCAGATCCCTATCTTTCCCCCATGTTTTTTCAAGAAAATCACATCTGGCTCTTTGGAAGTCTCTAGCCGTTTCGAGGCGTCTTTCTTTATTCATCCAGAACGAAATCCACCCCTGCATGTACTCCGTCGGACGATATTCGCTCTGCGGCATCATCCATTCAATATCCGTACCGGCAAAAAGAGGCGTACCACCGCCCCCGCAAAATCCGATCATGACACCTGCAGAAGCAAGCACCCGAACAGCTGCCTGGGTCAAGGATGTGCCGCTCCCCAAAAGAATGACCGTCGTATTGGCAACAGGAATATTCCAGAATAAATTTTCATCGCTGCTTTCAGTCAAGTAGACGACACGTCCATCCTTCTGCATGACTCGGCATTTCTCAAGATAATAAATATTGGCACGTTTAGAATGCAGAATCGCTTTGTAATTCGATTTCTTCAGAATCTCTTTCATCGCAGTTCCTCTTCGAAAAATGATTCATCTCTATATTTTTTATTTACGGATTTTTAATAAGTTGTTTTTATTATAACAGATAAACATGTCACGCTTTGTCATAGGAATGTACTATAAAAAACTTTTATGCCAGGCATTTCCTCTCCCTCATGTCAAAGATAAAATTTTGTTTAACTGTCATAATTCAGCGTTTGTTCATGCTAAAATATAGAAAAGAATCAATACAGATTTTGCAAGGAGGCGAGCGGGATGAAGAAGCGGTTTATTTTGGATATGACAATGCTGTTTGTATTTCTGATCGTGGTCGGGTACAAGCCGCTTGGAAATTACTGGCATGAGACTTTGGGCATGGTGCTTTTTGTTCTGGTCTTTTTGCACAATTACTGGAGGCAGTGGTACAAGTCTTTGAGTAAAGGGTCCTGGGGACTGGAGAGGAAGTATACGGCCGCGGTTGACGGGCTTTTGATTGTTTCTTTCCTGGCTGTTCTCCTTACTGCTCCATTCATTTCCCGCTCCTACTCTCTTGGTTTCAATATTCATTTTCTTGAGGGTATCCATAAAGCGGGCGGCGCTCTTATGCTGGCGGCGATCGGGCTGCATCTTGGGATTCACTGGGCGATTTTGAAACCTCGTTTTGTGAACGGGCTGCATCTTGCTAATTTTTCGACAGCTGGAATAATCGTCCGGCTCGTGGTCCTTGGGATCGTTCTCGGCGCGATTTACTTTATTCTTCCGACGGGCACGCGTCCGAATCTGAATCCTTCCGGCGTGTATATCGGTATGCTGGGACATTTGGTGGATGTCATCGGTATTGCGGCGGTGTCTTACTTCATTCAGATGCATCTTAGGAAATTGGGACGTAAAGCGCCAGCAAAACCTGTGCGTTAATTGAAAAAGGGCTGTGGCGAAATGATTGCCTGTTTCGCTGCAGCTTTTTTGATTTCCTTTTCCATACATTTCTTCTATAGTTTCTCTGTCATATTTCGCATTTCACATGGTATCCTACCGCATGCTAAAATGAAGAAAAGAGGTTCTTGGGAGGTTTATTATGAAGCTTCGTATGATTGTAGACACGGTGATGCTTGTCTTATTCCTCGCGATTCTGGATTACCGCCAGATCGGGAGTTCGCATCATGAAATCTTCGGGATGATTTTCTTTGTCATCGTCATTTTCCATAATTATTTGAACAGGCAGTGGTATAAGTCTCTTCCGCGCGGGCGGTGGAACTGGGACAGGCGGTTCACGTTTCTGATCGATGTCGTGCTTATAGGTTCGTTCCTCGCAGTCATGATTACGGCGCCGCTGATTTCTTACAAGCTGTCGCTGGATATCAATGCGCCGCTCATCGTTCACAGGATTCACCGGATCGGCGGTTATGTGATGCTCGTTGCAATTGGGCTGCACCTGGGGATCCACTGGAGCGCTCTTCTTCCGCGTTTCAAGAAGGCTCTGCACCTGGGAAATACGAAGACTATTTCTATTTTCCTTAAGGTGCTTGCTGTGGCACTGGCCGCTGCAGGAATTTACTTCTCGTTTGGGTTCCACATGGGAAATCGTATTTTCCTGCTTCCTGTCACGGGGACACGGATGCGCGCGCCAAACGTGCCTGCCTTTGTTCTCGCCCATCTGACGATTGCGATTCTCTATGCGGAGATTTCCTATTATATACAGAAGTTCATCAAGTCGAGCGGAAGGAGACCAAGAGCAGTAAAGAAATAATAAAAAGAGGTTGTAGAAATGATCGCACATTTCTACAGCCTCTTTTTTATTTCTTATTTGCTTTTCAGAACGTATCATGGGCGGCGTTGTCGTACCAGTGGTATTCTATCTGCTTGCAGATTTCTTCTGCTTTTCCTTTTCCGAACTGGTCGGCGACAAAGCCTACTGCCATGTCGGTGCCTGCGGAGACGCCGGCGGCGGTATAGATGTTGCCGTCACGGACCCAGCGGGGTTCTCTTTCCCAGAGGACGCTTGTCCCGTGATTCCTTACCCAGTCAAAAGCATTCTTATTTGTCGTCGCGTGGCGGCCGTCCAAAATGCCTGCCGCCGCCAGAAGAGCAGAGCCTGTGCAGACGGAGAGCACCCATTTCGTCTTCGAGGCAAGATCGCCGAGGCCGGAGAGGAACCAGTCGTCGGTGACAAGGGTTCTTGTTCCCATGCCGCCCGGGACGATGAGGATATCTGAATCCTGCACGTCGAGCATGCGCTCGGTCACGACCATGATGCCCTGGCTGTTTGTCACGATGCCGCCAAGAAGCGATACGGAGCGGATCTCGTATCCATCCAGTTTGGACAGGACCTCTGCCGGACCAAATGCGTCAAGCGTTTCAAAATCATCAAACATCACAATCGATATCGTCTTCATGGTTTCCCTCTTTTCCTGTTTATCTTATAAGGATAAGACGCAGAGCGCCTTCCTGTCAATCTTCACCTTTCAGAGGCAACAAAAAAGCCCCGGTTTCCCGGAGCTTTCTCGTACGGAACACGGAACAGCTAACAGTAGAACTGACAACTCAAATCCTAAAAAAAGCATACAAGTTTCATGAACTATCATTCACTACATACAATCTAATCCGGAAAGGAGAAAACGCATGTGTTCCGATTTCGCTGCCTTTGCGGCAGTGGTTGGTGAAAGGTCTTCTTACCCTTCAAGTTCATTATAACACTTCACTTATCACATTTCTATATTTCTATCTATAAATCTTTCTTTAACTTGCGAAAGAAATGCAAAAGAAAGAGAAAACGCCATACGTTCTTGAAATAATGTTTCATCCCCGGCTGGCCTTCCCCAACAAAAAAGATGTGAAACCCACAGCGGATTCCACATCTCTTTATTTTTAGTCGTCTTTTCTTTCGTCCCAGTAGTCGACTTTCATGCCGATGGTTTCGGAGGTGAAAGGCGTGCCGTCGTTCTTTGCATAGTGGGCAGCGGCTTTTCTTACGTAGCGGAAACCGAGGTAGAGCATCGGAACGTTGCAGTATACCATGATGATGTTTGCAAGGTCAGAGAATGCCCAGAGGTTCGACAGGTCGTATCCGGCGATGCTGCAGGCAATGCCGAATGCAGTGACGAAGACGCAGAGCAGACGGAGAACGGTGATGAAAGAAGTGGAACTGGAAATACGGTTCCCGGAAATTTCGGAGAAGGTAACGAAGCCCATGACGCAGGTGTATGCGAAGAGGCAGAAGCAGATGGAGACCATGACCATGACGAAGGTCTGCAGGAGATCCGGAGTCAGCGCATGGATGGAGAGCAGGAATTTCGGATAGGTGCCTGCCGCTTTCCATTCTTCAGGATTCAGCACCCACTGGTGAGCCATGATGATGATGAAGCCTGTCATGGTGCAGATGACGTGGGTATCGAGGAATACGCCGAGAGCGGAAATGATGCCCTGTTCGCACGGATGGTGCGCTTCAGCGGAAGCAGCTGCCATCGTGATGGTGCCCTGGCCGGCTTCGTTCGACATGAGTCCTCTCTTGACGCCCTGCAGGAGTGCAGTACCGAGGACGCCGCCGAAGACAGCTTCCGGCTTGAAGGCGCCTGCAAAGACGGCATGGAAGAAGTACGGAACGCTTCCCAGGTTCGTGAGAATGAGAAGGATGGCCGTGCCGATGTAAATGACTGCCATGACCGGGACAAGGATATCTGCCCAGCGGGAAATACGCTTGATGCCGCCAAACGCCATGAAGGTGATGAAGACAAGCAGAAGAATCGACATGACGTAGTAGAATGTCGACTGCAGCGGAATTTCCTCTCCGCCAACGAGCCCGACGATCGAGCCCAGGGCTGTGATGACGTTCAGGCCCTGCGCCGGAAGGCACATGAGCGCGTAGAAGATATAGAGAGCAGACAGAGCCACGCCTACCCATGCCTTATTTCCGCAAAGGCGCCTTGCATAGAAAGGAAGGCCGCCGACGAAGTTGTCGCCGCGTTTTTCCTTGAAAATCTGTGCGAGCGTGCCTTCAGTGAAGGCTGTCGCCATGCCGAAGAAAGCGGAAATCCACATCCAGAAGAGCGCTCCCGGACCGCCGGCAGCAATCGCGCCCGTGACGCCGATCATGTTGCCCGGGCCGACGCGCATAGCCGTCGAAAGGAGGAAGGCCGCCAGAGGAGAAATACCCGTGTGGATGCTTCTTCTCGTGGCAAGGGTCCGCACGCCCGTCATGAACTGGCGGATCTGTACGAATCCGAGGCGAAGTGTGAAATAAATGCCTGATCCCACCAGTACGATGATGGCCAGGGAGAATGACCCCAAGACAGGGATGTCCTTCCAGAAACCGAACATCTTCGGGAAATCCCAGAAGAAGTCAGAAACCGGAGTGACGAAGCTGAGTACTGCATTCAGAGCTGCAAATAAGTTTTCCAATAGCTTCACCCCTCATTTTTTTATTTACAGGGCTCCAGAAAGCCCTTCAGATTACTGCTGTGCGCCAGCTTCTTTGATAGCCAGAGCAAGCTTGTGAGCGAGGCCGTGCATCTTTTTCTTGGAAACGGAGCATACGGCAAGGCGGATGCCCTTCTTCAGCGGAACCATGAATACATGATCCTTTTCAAGGATGTCGCAGACAGCCTGGGAATTGGTGACAGGAATCGTGATGAAGAAACCGGAGATGTAAGGAACGAACTTCACTCCTTCTTTCTGTGCTTCTTCTACGAAAATAGCGGCTCTTTCCTGGATGAGCTTGTAGTACTTGGCTCTTTCATCGTCGAGCTGTTTGATCTTTTCCGGATCCTGGCAGATGCGGATCATTGCATGCTGAGCTGCACTGTTGCAGTTGGACCATGTAGCACGGCTGCTGTACTGGTTGATATCGACGTATTCCTTGATGACGTCTTTGTCAGAGGAAATGCCGATCATAGCGCCCATGCGCTGGCCGTACATCGTGAAGCCCTTGGAAAGGGTGTATGCACAAACGACGAGGATGTTCTTCGGGAGTCCGCCGAATACCTTGAAGAATTCACGGCATTCTTCCTTTTCGCCGCTGTAGTCGAGGTATGCAACGTCAGCAATCAGGATGGCATTCTTTGTTTCATCCTTGGTTGCTTCCTTGAGGACATCGACAGCAGACTGCCATTCAGCCACGGACATGCAGTAGCCGGTCGGGTTGTTGGCAATGCCGTTCAGAATGATGACGATATTGTCCTGTTTCTTCAGGATATCTTCTACATTTTCCTTGAAGGAAGCGGCATTGAAATGGCCGTCGCTTGTCAGGAAGGAGAATGTGCGGACCTTGCGGTTGTTGTCGTCGATCAGGCTGTCATAAGCGCCCCAGTGCCAGTCAGTAATGAGCACTTCATCGCCTGGTTCGGAATAATTGTGCACGACATGGTGCAGGACGCCGGTGCCGCCAGGTGTTGCGCAGGCATCGATGTATCCTTCCGGACGGGACTTGCCGAAGCACTGATCGATACAATCCTTCAGGAATTCATCATAGCCCTTGATCGGAGCATATGCGCAGAATTCCGGCGGTGTCAGGTTCTTCAGTTCCTGCTTGACGACATCAAGAACGACGAGGCTTCCGTCTTCTTCAAGAATGGATCCTACTGTGGCA
>OOCF01000785.1_pt1 | contig 14689 bp, 19 predicted proteins | sample 1671001 | NCBI WGS metagenome assembly OOCF01 (sample SAMN06348112, study PRJEB24527) | human gut metagenome | biome: human gut; feature: ankylosing spondylitis patient; material: feces | host: Homo sapiens | place: China | collected 2015-10
CCGATATGAGCATAAAAGTGGGATGATAATCCCACGATATGCGAATATTGGGGCGGATTGTGGGAGTGCGCAGCACGGAACAATCCGTAGGCATCAAAGTCGGGGACTTTTGCCCCCGACATCATTCTATGGGGGATTGTTTTATGGTATAACATTTTTGCAAAAATCTCAATAGGTCAATGGACTACAACTGTCCTCTTTTGTCTGCCTAACCACAGTTTCTGTCACACAGTACCACCACTGTAGACGGCGTGGTCTGGGCAGGAATGCTTCTCGTGGAAGAGGAATAGATGACCACCAGATTATGGTTTGCGGGACTCGCCTGGAAATACTGGTTGTTCACAGTACGCACATCCACAGTGCCATCCAGATTCAACTGCAATGTCTGCTCCTCATTGACCAGGGAATTGCTGTAGTAGCTCACATCCACATACCGGTCATTCCGATCCTCCGCTACTACCACTGCGGTATACTGAGGCGGATAGATCAGGGGCATGGGTGCATCATTGCGATACCAGAAGGTTGCCATCATTCCCACCGACAGTGTAGTGAAATCCACCACATACGTATCCGGGTTGATGAAAAAGTTCACCGTGTTGCCGTCCGTATCCTCGATTGTAGCGAACAAAAGGCATCCATCGGCTCTGCGGCCACCCTGTCCTGCCGGTACCAGATCCACAATGGTTCCCTTCATGGAGCCGAAACTGCTTCTTCTCATAGGTCTCTGAAATGAAAAACGATAATCCATAAACACTCCTGCTGTTGCTAAAAGCTTTCTACTATTATATGCACGTCGGTGCCACTGTTGTCATACGCCGTGATAAAAATGCAGGACCACTATTGTAACAATAGTGATCCCGATCTTTTCCGCTATACAAATCTTTGTATCCGTAGGACGCAAAGACCTCCTCTTTGAGCGCTTTCCTACAGAATAATGGTTCCGCCGCCCAGTACATGCTCATCCTGATAAAATACCATGGCCTGTCCCGGTGTTGCGGCACGTACCGGTGCGTCAAAGGTACAGAGCACTTTACCGTCCGGCTGTTTTGTCAGAGTTCCGTATTCTCCCTTATGGTTGTAACGGATCTTCGCCAATACTCTGGTGGGCTCTGTCAGATCTTCCACTGTCATGTAATTCACATGATCGCACAGCACTTTATCCGTAAAGAGTTCCTGATTGGAACCGATGACGACTTCATTGGTCTCGGGACGGATGGCGGTGACAAACACTCTTTCCCCCATAGGAAGTTCCAGTCCTCTGCGCTGTCCCAGTGTATAATGGGTAATTCCCTTATGCCGGCCTAAGATCCTGCCGTCCTCCGTGACAAAATTTCCCGGACCCGGTACCTTTTCTCCGGCCTCCCTGTCAATAAAGGAGGCATAATCATTGTCCGGTACAAAACAGATCTCCTGACTGTCCGGCTTATGCGCCACCGGAAGTCCCGCTTCCTCTGCCAGGACGCGGATTTCATCCTTGGTATATTCCCCCACCGGCATCAGGGTATGTGCCAGCTGCTCCTGGGTCAGATTGTACAACGCATAGGTCTGATCCTTGGCTGCGGTAACGGAATTACGGATGGCAAAACGGCCATTCGGCAGCCTGTCAATCCTCGCATAATGTCCCGTGGCAATGTAATCCGCCCCGATCTCCAGGCTTCTCTGCAGCAGGGATTCCCACTTCACATAACGGTTGCAGGCAATACAGGGATTGGGGGTATGGCCTCTTAAATACTCTGCCACAAAATAGTCCATGACATGGCATTTGAATTCCTTCTTAAAGTTCATGACATAATAAGGAATCTCCAGTCTCTGTGCCACTCTTCTGGCATCATCCACCGCCGACAGTCCGCAACAGCCGCCGTTGGCTTCCTTGGCTGCTTCCTCTTCGTCCTGCCAGATCTGCATAGTGACGCCGATCACGTCATAGCCCTGTTCCTTCAATAACATGGCTGCCACGGAGGAATCTACTCCCCCGGACATGCCTACTACTACTTTTTTCTTCATAGATCTTAATAATCTTCCTCTTCTTCGCCCTCACTAATGTCATTCTTGGGCTTCTGCAGTCCTTCGATGGTGATATGGTTCTTCTCTGCATAATCCCACAGTGCTGCATGAATCGCTTCCTCTGCAAGCAGTGAACAGTGTACCTTTACGGGCGGCAGTCCGTCCAGAGCCTCCATTACGGCCTTGTTCGTTACCTGTAATGCTTCCTGAATGGTCTTACCCTTTACCAGTTCGGTAGCCATGGAGCTGGTAGCTACGGCAGCGCCGCAGCCGAAGGTCTTGAATTTTGCTTCCCGGATGATCCCGTTCTCGTCAATGTCCAGGAACATTCTCATAATATCTCCGCACTTTGCGTTGCCCACGGTACCTACGCCGCTGGCATCCTCGATCTCCCCTACATTTCTGGGGTTCTGAAAGTGGTCCATTACTTTTTCACTGTACATGTATCTGTTATCCTCTTCTTTCTCACTTAGTTGTTCTTCTGGCTTTTCAGGAAATCTTCATATAAAGGAGACATATCCCGCAGTCTCTGTACGATTTTCTTCACTTCTTCCGCCACGATGTCCATCTCTTCCTTCGTGCTTTCCTCAGATAAGGTCAGACGCAAGGAGCCGTGTGCTTCCTCATGCTTTAAGCCGATAGCCAGCAGTACATGGGAAGGATCCAGAGATCCGGAAGTACATGCGGAACCGCTGGAAGCGCAAATGCCCTTCATATCCAGCATGATCAACATGGATTCTCCTTCGATGAACAGGAAGGAGAAGTTGATATTGTTCGGAAGTCTCTTCGTGCGGTGACCGTTCAGCCAGCAGTGAGGGATCTCGTTCTCCAGACGTCCGATCAGATAATCCCGCAGTTCGCTCTCCTTGCGAGTCTTGGTATCCATAATACGCATAGCGCGCTCTACAGCAGCACCCAGTCCCACGATACCAGGAATGTTCTCTGTACCGGCTCTGCGGCTTCTCTCCTGTGCTCCGCCGTGTACAAAGGAACGGATCTTCACACCCTTGCGGATATATAAGAAGCCAATACCCTTGGGGCCGTTTAATTTGTGGCCGCTGGCACTGAGCATGTCGATGTGCATTTCATCCACATTGATGGGAACCTGTGCATACGCCTGTACCGCATCGGTATGGAACAATACACCGTGCTCCTTCGCGATCTCACCGATCTCGGCAATGGGTTCGATGGTACCGATCTCGTTATTTGCAAACATTACACTGATCAGAATCGTGTCAGGGCGAATGGCTGCCTTCAGCTCATCCAGACTGATCAGTCCGTCTCTGTCCACATTCAGATAAGTGATCTCAAAGCCTCGCTTCTCCAGATACTCACAGGTATGAAGAATGGCATGATGCTCGATCTTCGTGGTAATGATATGTTTTCCCTTGGAAGCATAGGCTTCTGCGGTAGCTTTCAGCGCCCAGTTATCGGACTCGGAACCGCCGGCAGTAAAATAGATCTCTTCCGGCTTTGCACCCAGACTGTCTGCGATGGTCTGGCGGGCATGATCCATGGCCTTCTTGCTCTCGGCACCCAGACTGTAGATGGTGCTGGCATTGCCGTAGTATTCACTGAAGTACGGAAGCATCGCATCCACGACCTCCGGTGCCGTTTTGGTAGTTGCTGCATTATCTAAATATATCATATTGCCTCATTTCCGCATATTTTCATGCTTATTTCACTGTTATTCATGATAGCATTCACCGCGCAGTTCTGTCAACAAGGTGGATGGAATATACTTTTGCAAGATCTTTATCTGCAAAGGATCCAACGAAAAGCTATGAAGCATGCCAAACGTCATCCTCTGATCTTCGGTACTCTGATTCTGACGATCACCGGTCTTATCACCCGCATCATCGGTTTTTTCTACCGGATCTACCTGTCCAGGCTCTTCGGAGAAGAAGGAATGGGGATCTATCAGCTGCTCAGTCCCGCACTGTCTCTCTCCTTTTCCCTGACAGCTGCCGGCTACCAGACCGCCATCTCCAAATTCGTTGCCGCCAATACTGCGGGGCGGCGTTCCGATGACCTGAAAACGCTGCTGACCGGGGCAAGCATCACGCTCCCTCTGTCCCTTGGAGTCAATGCTGTCCTGTTTCTCGCCGCAGAACCCATAGGAACCTTCCTGTTAAAAGAAGCCCGTACCATATCCATGCTGCGGATTCTGTCCTTCTCTATTCCTTTTGCCGCGCTGCATGCCTGCATCAACGGCTATTTCTATGGAAAAAAGAAAGCTTCCGTTCCTGCCCTCACGCAGCTTCTGGAGCAGCTGGCCAGAGTCGGCTGTGTCTTTCTCGTCACCGGAGCCGATCTGTCTGAGGGGCGCACCCCCTCCATCAATGCGGCCGTCTTAGGTCTGACCGTTGGCGAGCTTCTGTCCATGCTGATCGCTCTGATCTGCCTGTACATACACCTGTATCCGGATGCCTCTGTTCTTTCCCTGCAAAATATCTGTCCTTCTTCCGCGGTCTACCGGGATCTGTTGGGCATGGCACTGCCCCTGACCGCCAATCGTATCGTTCTGAATATTTTGCAGAGCATCGAAGCTGTCTCCATTCCCCAGAAGCTTCTGCTCTACGGTTATGATACCACCACAGCCTTAAGTGTATACGGCGTACTCACCGGTATGGCCATGCCCATGATCTTTTTTCCCAATGCTCTCACCGGTTCCGTGGCAGTCCTTCTCCTGCCCACCATCTCCGAAAATCATGCAAAAGGTGACCGGGAAGCCGTATGGAACGACACTCTGCGTACCGTAAAATACTGCAGTCTCATGGGCTTTCTTTGTCTGTGCGGTTTTCTTTTTCTGGGGGATTGGATGGGAACCGAATTGTTCCACAGTGAACTGGCCGGGCATTTCATCGTGACGCTGGGATTCATCTGTCCTTTTTTGTAGCTGGATACCACGCTCTCCAGCATTTTGCAGGGGTTGGGAATGGCGGGGCGGATCTTTGTCTCCAACGTGGTCTGTCTTCTGATCCGGCTCCTGTTCGTATTTTTTGCCATTCCCGTGATCGGTATGCAGGGATATCTGTGGGGGATTCTGGTCAGCCAGCTGGTACTTGCCGGAATCTATTTTTTCTGTCTGTATCACTTCTTCCGAAAAAATTAAAAAATACCTCCGGTGTCATGCTTACGCCTGACAGACGGAGGTAACTATTCTGTAAATACCGTTTTGCTTCCCACAAAGTACTGGTACTGCTGTAAGATCTGGTCCTTACGCATATCGGAGATCGCCTTCTCCACATCCAGGGAATGGATATCGCTGTTCCTGCCAATGTAGCCGAAATCGTCCTGTTTGTGGAACGTAATGGAGATGTCCTCTAACGTTGCGTTGGATTTCTTCTCCTGAACCGGAGTTTTCTCCTTCGCCGCACCGGAATTCCCGGAATTTATCTGTTCCGAAGATGCTACATGGGATTCTGCCCCAGTCTCTTCCACGATCACTGTCTTCGCCGGCTGCGGCATCTGTATGCTGTAATCCTGCATTCTACCGATTCCGCTGATCCTGTTCACTCCGCCTATTCCGCCGATTCCCATGTATTCACCTCCTTGTCCTTCTTTTTTCTATATCGCACATGCCATGCGAAATTCCAGCTTTATCTGGCTGTATTTTCAGTTATAATATCGACTGTTTTTACGAAAACTTAAGTCTTCCGGAACTTAATTGTGATTCTTGTCATTCAGGACACTCTTTAATTCATCCATAAAGGTGTTCACGTCCTTGAACTCCCGATATACAGAAGCAAATCTTACATAAGCGACCGCATCCAGATCCTTTAACTTATTCATCACAAGCTCACCGATGGTGCCGCTGGGGATCTCCCGTTCTTCCCTGTTGAAAATCTCGTTCTCCACCTCATCCACCAAAGTCGTGATCTGCTGTGCGCTGACCGGACGTTTATGACAGGCTCTGAGCACCCCTGCCTCGATCTTGGCACGGTCATAGGCCTCTCTGTTATTATCCTTTTTAATAATGATCAGCGGAATCGTCTCGATCTTCTCGTAAGTGGTGAATCGCTTGCCGCATTCATCACATACACGACGGCGGCGAATGGAGTTGTTATCTTCCGCCGGTCTCGAATCGATCACTCTGGTATTTTCATGGCTACAGAACGGACATTTCATAGGCATCCTCCTTATAAAAACCACGTGTTATTTATGTTAAGATTATAGAAGATTCAGCAGTTAATGTCAACTAAAATTATGTCCGGTCCAATCTGTCTGATGTCCTTATACGGGATGACGATATTCGGCTCACAGCGCAGAAATGAAAGCCACTGGTTGCATCCCGGCACCATGATCTTACAGATGCATCCGCTGCACTCATCGAACTCCAGATCACATACATGCCCCAGCTTTTTACAGTCTCTGACATTGATTACATCTTTGCATTTTAACTCGGAAAAAAGCATACTCTGCTCCTCCCGTTTTCTTTCTATTTATTATATGATACCGCTCCGTTTCCCGTTCGGGAAAAACTGGAAAATCTTTCTTGCCGGTATAGTCACTGACTCTCCTGTGAATACTGTAGTTATCAAAAATCAGCAACGATTCAGAAAACTTGGGAGGTCTCTATGGTACAGGGAAAAGTAGAAATCTGCGGTGTCAATACAGCAAAACTGCCTTTGCTAAAGGCAGCGGACAAGGAAGCTCTCTTCGCAAAGATCCGGGAGGGAGATACCGCCGCCAGAGAGACCTACATCGAAGGCAACCTGCGTCTGGTTCTGAGCGTGATCAAACGCTTTTCCGGCAGTGCGGAAAATGTGGACGATCTGTTCCAGATCGGCTGTATCGGTCTGATCAAGGCCATCGACAATTTTGATTCCACGCTGGGTGTAAAATTTTCCACCTACGCAGTTCCAATGATTATCGGTGAGATACGCAGATTTTTACGTGATAACAATAGTATCCGTGTTTCACGGTCTCTGAAGGACACCGCCTACAAGGCAATCTACGCCCGCGATACCCTGACCAGGAAAAATCTGAAGGAGCCCACCATGGAAGAGATTGCCGCAGAAGTAGGTATCTCCAAGGAGGATATCGTCTATGCCCTGGATGCCATGCAGAATCCCATGAGCCTCTACGAACCGGTCTACACCGACGGTGGTGACACCCTCTACGTCATGGACCAGATCAGTGATAAAAAAAATAAGGAAGAGACGTGGGTGGAACATCTCTCCCTCAGTGAAGCCATGAAACGTCTGAACGACAGAGAGCGTCATATCATCTCTCTGCGCTTTTTCGAAGGAAAGACCCAGACCGAGGTCGCCGACATGATCGGCATCTCCCAGGCCCAGGTCTCCCGTCTCGAAAAAAATGCATTGAAAGCTATGCGAGGCTATCTTACCGCATAGACCTTGATCCTCGTATTCTCTGTAACGTATGATACACCAGCCAAAACATCCAGTATCCGATGATTCCTCCCAGCACATTGGTCAGGATATCGTCCACCTGAAAATATCCCCTGCCGGTGATCAGCTGGATCGTCTCAACGCCCAGGCTGGTCACAAAAGCCGCAAAGATGTTCCTGAAAAATCCCCTAAGCCAGGGAAATGCCCAGGGGCACGCAAAGCCATACGGGATGAAAAGCAGTACATTTTCCACCACGAAGGCGTTATTTCTCGTATTGATCCCCCAGGTGGAGAAAAGCTCCAGATCCATGGCACGGTTCCGGCTGCCATCCTCTCTGGAGAAAAAAGTAATCACCAGTATGATCATAAGGTACAAAGAAAACACCATGAGACCTGCCATCGGAAAGGCTTCTTTTCCCTTCCGCTCCCTCCTGGCATTCATTGCATTCAGGATCAGTCCCATGACGGCACCGGCCATCACACCATAGGGCAGATATTGTATGGCACCGTTCAGATCCCTTATTATATATTTCCAAATCATTCTTTCTTCATCCTATATCTGTCTCTTAAAATTCCCGTTTTACATCTGGTAAGTGTCCCAGCGGGAAGGCGCCTCGTCCCATTGTTCTCAAATAATCTGTCGTTCATCCAGCCGACCGCATCCACCACTCCGTCCTCGTCAAAGGAGAACATGGCCCTCTGCTTCTTCTCCTCCGGTGTCTTTAAAAAGTTAAAGGGCTCCGGCCAGACCGTCACGAGAAGCTTTTTGCCGCCTTCCGGATCCTCAGTCTGCTCCAGACGGTAACGCATCCCCTGGTGGCATCCGGTGAATTCCGTCTTTTTTAAATATTCCATGGATAATATATCATCACGCTGTATCATGTATTTGTCCTTTTTGGTTACTTCCGATTCCGTTACCTGAAAACTATCCTGTCTGTATTATATGGTTCACGAACTGCTCTGTTGCCACGCAGCTCCCACAATTCTGCACATGTTATATAGTATCATGTATCCGTCCCGAATGCAAAGTCAAATATGCAGGCTGATCTCCTTTTTCAGCTGCCGCATGATCTTTTTCTCCAGTCGGGAAATATAGGATTGTGAGATTCCCAACAGATTGGCCACTTCCTTCTGGGTCATCTCCTGTCCGTCCACTGTCCCCAGTCCGAATCGAAGTCTGACGATGGTCTTCTCCCGCTTGGACAATTTGCTCACGGCATTCATGAGAAGCTTCCGCTCCACCTCATTCTCTATACCGCGATAGATCACATCCTCATCCGTCCCCAGAATATCCGACAACAGCAGCTCGTTGCCGTCCCAGTCTACATTCAACGGCTCGTCAATCGAGACTTCCATTTTCGTCTTGTTATTCCGGCGCAGATACATCAGTATCTCATTTTCAATGCACCGGGAAGCATAGGTTGCCAGCTTGATATTCTTCTCCGGATTGAAGGTGTTGATAGACTTGATCAGTCCGATGGTGCCAATGGAGATCAGATCCTCCACCCCTACACCGGTGTTATCGAATTTTTTGGCTATGTAGACCACCAGACGCAGGTTATGTTCGATCAGGATGGCTTTCGCCTCATCCTCGTATTCCGTCCCCAGATCACCGATCACCTGATTCTCCTGCTCACTGGGCAGGGGCGGCGGCAGTACCTCCGCGCCACCGATATAGTGGACATCTCCTTTCCGGTGCAGCAGATAAGGCTCCCTGCGCATCATTTTAAACTGCATTTTTCCCGGTATTGCTATCTTTAAGACCATATTTACTCCTATCTGCCACATTGTGCCTTGCCGGATTGTCCGGCTCTTTTATTTTTTCCTTCTTCCTCCGTGCTTTGTTCGTCTCCTGCAACAGCGCAGGAGGTAACAGCATCGGGATCTCTTCTCCCGCGATCTCCTCACTCACTGCCAGGTATACATTTCTGTATTCTCGTTCCACACCCTGCTGTATGAGCGTCATCTGCGGCACCGGATATCCCTTAAGGATCCCGCTCTTTTTCCCTACACTGTGATAAGGAATCACCCGGAATCCAGGCAGTCCCTCCGGCCACAGCCGATAAAATATCCGTGCGTCCAGCACCGATACCGGTGCTCCGCTGATAGGTTCGGTCAGGGTATTGCCGGAGTCTACCAATGCATGAATGCGCAACGGTCCCTCCGCTCCCTGTAACACTACCTCACAATAGCAGGCTTGTTCCGCTTCCTTTTTGCGCCCCCGCACAAGTATCCAGCCGGAGAATGCTCCGACTCCCAGGGTCATACCGATCCCAGGCAGATAATTTCTTCCCATCGGGAATCCCCGAAGCAGTGCCGCCAGAATGCCTCCGATCAGGAAGGTGGACAGCATCAGTTTTCGGAAATAGTTCCACAACGTCCCAAGGCTGCGAATGTGAAATGTCACATACAGCATAAGTATTGTCCCCGGCAGAAAACAAAGCAACAGCTTCCCGGCGGCTGTTCCTTTCCATAAAAAAGGAAACAGATACCAGACCGCTCCGACCCCTGCTCCCGCAAGCAGCCGGTACCACGTGGCAGTGTGGCCCATGCTGTGATCCACCAGGCAAAGCAGCAGCAGATTCATCCCGAAATTGAGGAGGAACAGACTGTCTAAGTAGAGTTCATAATGCATCACACCCCTCCTTCAGAAACATTATAAAGGGTGGCATCAGCGGATTTTGTCAAATTTTCATCCGCCGGAACCTTTTTCTTTCCATTGTTTTCGACATCGTCCCTGGGGAAGTCTGCGACCGCCATCACTCCCCGGACTCCGCTGTCTCCTCCGGTTCTTCGGTCTTCTCCAGTCCCAGATAGGGCAGAATATTTTCGTACAGCTGCCTTATGATCGGTGCTGCCACCTGCCCCCCGTAGTAGATGCCCTGGGGATTATTGATAATAGCAATGGCGATGACCTGGGGATCATCCGCCGGAGCGAAGCCGATAAAGGAAGATATGTAACGTCCGCTTCCTCTGGGCAGGGTCTGGCTGGTTGCAGTCTTGCCGCCGACGCGGAAGCCCTGTACCTGACCGTTTCTGCCGGAGCCTTCCGCCACTACCATTTCCAGAATGTAGCGCATAGTAGCCGAAGTCTCCTCCGAGACGATCCCCGTCTGCACCGGATAGGAAAAGGTCTCTTCCACCTCCCCGTCACGGTTCAACGCCTCGATGCCGAAATGCGGGGTGATCCGGTTGCCGCCGTTGATAATGGAGGACGCCGTGGTCAGCAGCTGGATTGCTGTGATCTGGAAAGATTGCCCGAAAGCCACGGTAGCCAGCTCCACATTTCCCATATCCTCTTTTTTATGCATGATAGTCCCAGCTTCCCCCGGCAGGTCGATGCCGGTGCGCTGTTTTAGGCCGAACTGTTCAAAATAATGGTAGTAATTGTCCACACCGAGCCGTAGGCCGACGGAAATCAATGCCGGGTTACAAGGGGTCTGGAACTACTGTCTGTGCCTAAATTGGTGGCATATTTTTTTAACGTGCTGGCTACTCTACCACCTCCCAATAGCATTCGCTATGTTCGAACTTTTCCTTGATATAAACGATCCTGCCCTGCTCCTTTAACTGTTGGATACTGTGCCAGGTATAGCTGTAGGTGTTCCCCAGCCGCTCCGCCATCTGTGGAATCGTAATGTATTTTTCACTTCGGATCAGTTCCAGTACTTTCTCGTTATAAGCTTTCCGATTGCGGTCATAGATGGTTTCTTTTTTATAAGTGAAGGAAAAATGGAATAAACTGTAGTCCGATTCCACAATGCTGTACAGTTCAAATTTACTCCGCATCAGTTCCCTGCTCATGGTGACATCCATATCCCCGTTGTGATTTTTATTTATGACCTCCACACAGCCATAGAGAATTTCCAGAATCGCCTGCTCGTTATAATTTTTGTTTTCTATGGTATCCCGGATCTGCTGTAAGCGGCGGTACTGATCCGCCAGACTCTTCTCCCCGTCTTTCTGTCCCTCTATCTTTTCTTCCAGTTCCCGAAGTTCCTTTTCCAGTCTGTCCTTGTAGATTCCAAAGTCCTCATCGGAAATCACTCCGTTCATTAACTTATGAAACAATACATCCTTATTTCGTAAAAGGAGTTCACGCTGGGTTTCCAGTGCCTTCAGTTTTTTTCCATTGTCGGAATTGCATAATGCCTTTTCAATGGTATGAATCGTATCGTTGATTAAACCGGAAGAGATATGGAAAAGGTAGGCATATTTTTCTTTCAGTGCTGCCGCCAGTTGCTTCTCTAACTCTTTCTCCGCTATCACCATATTGTCACAGGCGCTTCGGGTTCTCTGAAACTGCTCGCTGCATTTCCACGTGATGACTTTTTCGGAATTAAGTTTGTAGTGCATTCTGTAGTATGGCTTCTTGCAATTTGCGCAGACCAGTCGGTTACTCCATTTGTAGGTACCTGCCAGCCCCTTGCAGCACCCCATCTGGAACCGCCTTGCATCTATGATCTGAACGATCTTCTCATGGTATTCCCTGCTGACGATGGGAGGAATCACGTTTTCCTTATAAATCCAGTCCTCCTGCGGGAGTTTCACACGCTCCTTGGTGTAGAAGTTGCTGACTTCCTTATGTAAAATGCAGTCTCCATGCAACATCGGAGAGGTCAGCATTTTCTTCCATGTATTCGCCGCAATACGCACAGAAGGCATCTTGTGATACCCTGTGGTTCCTTTGCTCCGCACCCCTCGGTCATACATGATGTTGGCTAAACGGTAAAAACCTATCCCCTGCTCCACCAGTGACAAGGCGTAGCGAAGTTCTGTGGCTTCCTTTTCGTTGACTGTCCACCAGACACGCTTGGTGTTCTCGTCGATAAACTCCACATTCCGATCCCAGCCGTATAAGGGTCTGCATATATGCAGTGCCTTGGAACCCGTGGCGTAGATCTGTCTGTTGCTGTGAATATCTCTGATTTTCTTGGAAGTGATCTTACTCTGCTCTGCATCCACGATGGCCTGCACAGAATATTTTATATCGTCCCTCTCATGGTCATAGATGTGGTCATCCAGATAAAAATACAGTTGAAACTTCTTTTGCAGATGCAGTTTCACAAAATTGTGCCATTCCGCCTGATCTCTGCAAAGTCTGTCCGAACATTTCACAACCACCAGATCGATCCGATCCGCCTTAATGTCCCGAATCATCCGCTGATATTCCAGACGATGCTCCGCCTCCGTGCCGGTCTCCGGCTCTATATACTGATCCACAATTGTAAGGTGATTGTCCTCCACCAGTTTCCTCGTGTATGCCACCTGCACATCCAGTGCCTCCATCTGTACCTTCTTCTCCGTAGACACCCGGTTGTAGATTGCCACCCGTGTCTGCGGCGAAAATTTTGAAAGCTCGCTCATTTCTGTTTTCCTCCTTTTTCTTTTGCATACAACAACTCCACAATGTCCTCATATTCCTTCTCCGATAAACTTCCGTCCTCGTACAGTAACCGTACAATTCCACACTGCACCTCTGTTTCCTTCCGTAAGGAAACCTCCCGGTTCTTTGCTGCTCTCTTAGCGCCAGATCCAGTTGCCATTCCATCCTCCGAACGAGGTTTTTACCAGTGTATGCCATTGAAACGCTGACCTACACAAAATGCAAGATTATTTCCGCTATTTTCCGAATGTTTTTATTCTTTCATAGCAGTGCATCGTTAATTATTTAACAAGTAAATATACCTCTTAATTTATTTAATCTAGCGCGCAATACAAATGCGTTCCGTTTTCAAAAGGTGTGCTGTTACCGCTACGGGTATGGCTTCGGTGGGGACGATGTAAGGTAGTTCGGAAATAAACTGTTCTGGGGTAGGGACGCTATGCGATCAGGGGGAACGCTGTGGGAAAATCGATGAACGTATCGGGGTGAAAAGTGAAAAAAGGTCAGTGCGGTGGAAAATAAGTGACTATTGCGCTTTAGAAAACTAACAACCTGTCTGAAAATGGTCTACTACTTCCAAAAATGAGAATGTCGGGTCACATGACAGATTGGCTCCTGTGGTTCACAGTGCTTTCATCACCTGTTCGGATGGTGCTGGTGGATTCATGGAAATGCTGCGTGGAAAACTTGAAAATATTTTTCTGAAATGCTTTATTACTGTTTTTTGCTTTGTCTGAGGTTGGAAAATCACATGGTAGATGGGTGTAGGTGTTGATGGGTGGGGAAATTACTAACCAGTCGGGAAAAGGTGATAAACGGATTTTTCAGACACTGAAAGAAAAATCCCTTGACCTTCCAAAAGAAGAAAGTCTTGGGATTTTTTCAAATATTTACCTGTTTTTGGTATTACTGTCAATGACAGGGAGAATACAATAGAAGACCTTTTTATTACTCTTCTGGAGGTAACTTTTCCTCCGTTTCTTCTGCTTCTGGCTCTTTTATAATTTTCAAATTTCTCTTTGCAACATAGCCTTCCCTCTGGACACCATCCTCGTCTGTGAACGTAACTTTGTAGTAGTAATTTGTGTTTTCAATAATGGTTGCTTCTATATTTTCCTTCAACTGGGCAACAATTTTAGCTCCTTTTTCAGGAAGTTCTTTTACATTACTTTCTACATAAGTCATAGCTGGAAGACCCAAATTTTCCTGAAGATAAGGCTGAATAAAAATCCCCCATATAAGTAACCAAAAGTTAATTACAATAAAATATTTTTTGTATTTTTCTGCCGCCCAATTTGCAACTCTCTCTTGGAAACCAACAGGGTTATTCATCTGGTCATTTATTGTGTCTTGAATTTCCTGTTCACTTGCAAAGTCTGTTTCCAACTCTACATTTTCTGAGATGTTCTCTTCCTCTTGAAGAGATTCATACGCTGCATCGACAGCATCTTTAAAAGTTCCGTTTTTTTGCAGTGTTTGAGAAAAAATTTTGCTGTAATCAATGCTCTCTAACTGACTAATCTGTTCAGCTATAACACTATCCGTAAAAAGTTTCATTGATTCCTGAAGGTTCTGGATTGAACGTGCCGTATCAATAGTGGTTACTGACATCAATGATTTTGCAATATTTTGTATGCTATCTAGGCTTCTTCTATATTCTTCCGCCATGTTTATTGCTGAAAACTGTCTTCCAATCTCTTTAAAAGATTCCATTGATTGTTTGTATGACTCTGATACCTCAAAAGGAGTATAAGCAGCTTTCAATACTGCTGACGCTGATTTTGATATATCTACATTCTCATACCCTTTCCACAATTCTGCCATTCTACTGCTCATAAGTCCTGCTGCTCCTATTAATGCCGATGTATCAAGGGTCATTTCAGACAATGTTTTAGTTAATGGCATTAACGATTTTCTCATTCTTTCAAGTGATTCTAAATAA
>OOCF01000797.1_pt1 | contig 14608 bp, 10 predicted proteins | sample 1671001 | NCBI WGS metagenome assembly OOCF01 (sample SAMN06348112, study PRJEB24527) | human gut metagenome | biome: human gut; feature: ankylosing spondylitis patient; material: feces | host: Homo sapiens | place: China | collected 2015-10
AGAAAAATTGTTGTATACTAAAAATATTAAAATGAAAGGAACAGCTGCATGAGTCACGCGATAATTATTCCTATTTATTGTGAAAACAGAAACACAATCATCCTCTGCAATGAATTACAGAATTTTGGAGCTGAGCATATTGTTGTTGTCAATGACGGTCTTAATCCCAAATCGGAATATTTTAACGAATTGACAAGTATTGGCTGTCATCTTGTTCACCTGAAAAATAACAACGGCAAAGGTGCAAGCCTTAAAGCAGGCATCAAATACGCTCACGATAACCTTTATAATATCACGGGCTACATTACCTGTGACGCTGACGGACAACATACTGCAAATGATGTTATGAAAATCAGCCGTATGCTTGACCTTAGAAACGGCAGTCTGATTCTTGGCAAAAGAGATTACAAAAAGTCTAAAATGCCGATTAATATACGAATCGGAAACAGACTGTCCTCGGCATATTTCAAGGTTATTACGGGCAAAAGCTGCAAGGACACTCAAACAGGACTGCGAGGTATTCCTGCATTTCTGTATGACACGGTGATGAAAACAAAGGGCAGTCGTTTTGATTTTGAAATGAATTTTCTAACAAAATGTGCCGACATGAGAGTCCCGTTTTACTTTGTGAACATTATAGCCGATTGCTCAAACTGCAGCAGCAATTTTCGGCTTATTAAGGACACCTACCTTATCTACAGAACTCCGTTGAGATTTGCGACGGCATCAATCGGCTGTACGATAATCGACCTTGTTTTGTTCACGATTTTTGCGTATATTCTGCCGTCACATATGTTCTTTAACATTATGCTGGCAACGCTTATGGCACGAGTTGTTTCGGGAGGAATTAATTTTCTCATCAACAGAAAAGTCATCTTCGGCAATACGGATAACGGAGCAAAACAGGCACTCAGGTTTTTCATTCTGTTTTTCTGCATAATGTGTGCAAGCTCACTTATTGTATCGGCACTTTGGTTCCTGCCGATTCCCGTTACACTCACAAAGGCGATTGTCGATCTTTTGTTGTGGACGGTCAATTACAAAATGCAGAGAATATGGGTTTTCAAGGACAGCAACAGACTTAAAAGAACTCCCGGAAGCAAAAGAAAATAAAACAAACGAAAACGGTGGCACGAAAATGCCACCGTTATTTTTGTATAATTTTCAGTTGCTGTCAATATTTACAAAACCTCTGCCCTTTATTGCGCCTGCCGTCGTTACGATAATAAAGGCATTGGGGTCAACATTTTTGATTCCCGATGTGATTTTGTAAACCTCTTGAGGACGGACTGCGCACATAATAACTTTCTTATCATTACCGCTGTATGCACCCTCGCCGTTGAGGTATGTTACACCTCTCTTTAGGTTTTTCATAATATTGGCACTCACTTCTTCATAATTGTCCGAAATTACAAACATAAGCTTGCCGTTACCTCTTGAAGTACCGTAGCTTACAGCATCAATTACCTTTATGCTGATAAAAATTACAAGCAAAGCATAGAGTACATTTTCAATGCTGTGGTAAACAAAGAATACCATTAAAAGCACAAGAATATCGGACACAAGGATTATCGTACCCGTTGAAATGAACGGAAAATGCTTGTGAAGATTCAATGCGATGATGTCTGTACCGCCTGTTGAACCGCCTCGGTAAAAGATAAGACCGAGTCCGAGACCGTTAAGCACTCCGCCGAATCCTGCGGCAAGAATTGTATCGCCCGTATATGCAGGCAAAATCGGTGTAAGAACATCAATCATAACCGAAACAAGTGCCGTTGCAACAAGGGTTCTTGTAAGAAAGCCCTTTCCGTTCTCGATAAATCCCCAGATGAAAAGCGGAATGTTCATCACAAAAATCATAATACCTATCGGCAACGAGAACATATAGTTGAGCATTGTGGCAACACCCGTAAGTCCGCCCGGGGCAACATTGTTAGGTGATGTAAACATTGCTACCGATATGCCGTAAAGAACTGCTCCGGCGAAAATTACAAGATAATCAAAAAATAGTGTTCCTGCCTTTGCAAGACGGGAATTCGGTTTTAAATTCATTTGCATAAAATCACTCCCCGAAACGAGTATGTATAATTATTTCAAAAAGCTGATTTATTCTGTCAAATTCTTTATTAATCTGCAAGTATCCGAAAAGTGCTTCAAGTCCCGTTGCACTGTGATAATCGGCAACAGAACCGTTTTTTGGAGTACATTTCGGTGCGGCATTTCTGCCTCGCTTATAAACAGCAAGCTCCTTTTCGGTTAAAGTCGGCATAAGAATTTTTGCAAATTCAGCCTGACTTTTGCAGTTTACAAGCGAAACCTTTATTTTATTGAGTTCTCCGACACTGCGGTTAGCCTTGCGAACAAGGTATTCACGCACAAGCAGGTCATAGACGCCGTCACCCACAAAGGCAAGTGTAAGCGGAGAAATTTCATCGGCTAATGAATGAACAGATGTATTTTCCATATTAACTCCGTATCACGCAATATTAATCCATAAAGTCAAATTCAAGCTCATAAATTGAAACCGTGTCGCCGTCCGAACAGCCTTTTTTTCGGAGTGCGTCAATTACACCGCCGTTTATGAGAACTTTCTGGAAATAGTTAAGGCTTTCGTAATCGTCAAAGTTAATGCCCTTCATGACCTGCAACAGCCAGTCAGCCTCAACGGTATAGATTCCGTTCACATTCTTGATTATAACAGAATGGTCATCAAAATCATCAACGGTCACAATCGGAGCAGGCTCTGCCTCGTAGTGAGTGATTGGAGGAAGTTTTGAAAGCATTTCCTGAATCTTTTTGAGGAGCGGATCAACATCATAGCGAATTGCCGCCATAATCGGGAAGAAATCATAACCTTGATCTTCGACAAACTTCTTGAAGTCTGCAATTTGCTCATCGGTTGCCATATCGCACTTGTTGCCTGCAACAACCATCGGACGCTCTGCAAGCTCGGGATTGAACTTTGCAAGCTCATTGTTGATTGTTATGAAATCCTCTTTCGGATCTCTGCCCTCACTGCCCGAAACATCGACAATGTGAACGAGCATACGGCAACGCTCAACATGGCGGAGAAACTGATGTCCAAGACCTGTACCCTGCCATGCACCCTCAATAAGTCCGGGAATATCAGCCATAACAAATGATGAGCCCTCACCCATTGACACAACTCCGAGAACGGGAGTGATTGTTGTGAAGTGGTAGTTCGCAATCTCAGGCTTTGCCTGTGAAACTACGGAAACAAGGGTACTTTTTCCGACATTCGGGAAACCTACAAGACCTACATCGGCAAGAAGCTTGAGTTCAAGAACAACATCAAACTCTTCACCCGGAAGTCCCGGTTTTGCAAAACGGGGAACCTGACGGACAGGAGTTGCAAAATGTGGATTGCCCCAACCGCCTTTACCGCCTTTTGCAACGATATAAGGTTCATCACCCGAAACATCGGCAAGGATTCTTCCGCTGTTCTCCTCTTTTACAACAGTTCCGACAGGAACACGGATAACAAGGTCTTCGGCATTTTTACCACGGCATCTGCCGCCTCTGCCGTTTTCGCCTTTTTTTGCGGCATATTTTCTTTTATAACGGAAATCGGCAAGTGTTGAAAGGTTGGAATCGGCAACAAAAACAATGTTGCCGCCTCTGCCGCCGTCACCGCCGTCGGGACCGCCTGCCGCTACATATTTTTCACGGTGAAACGAAACGGCACCGTCACCGCCGTCTCCTGCTTTTATTTTAATTTTCGCTGTATCTACAAACATATTTTTCTCCGTAACAGTTTTGCTGTTTAATTATCAGTACAAATGTAAAGAATCTCAGACCTGTTTGTTATTAGTATAAACAGAAATGTAAAAAATAAGGGTGGATATAAAATCCACCCTCATAAATTTTGAGATTACTGCTCAACAGGATAAACGCTTGCACGCTTTCTGTCTTTGCCGACACGCTCAAATCTTACAACACCGTCAATCTTTGCGAACAGTGTATCGTCAGAGCCTTTGCCTACATTTTCACCAGGGTGAATATGTGTGCCTCTCTGCTTTACAAGGATGTTGCCTGCGAGAACCTTCTGACCGTCTGCACGCTTAACGCCAAGACGCTTTGATTCACTGTCACGGCCGTTCTTTGTAGAACCCATACCTTTTTTATGAGCGAATAACTGAATGTTTATTTTAAGCATTACCTTACACCTCCGAAAATTTAACTTTAATAAAATTTTTGTATTGCTCCGAAAGAGCAGTTAAGTGAAGCTTTAAGCCTGAGAGTATATCACAAGCCTTTAAAGCATCATTCGGTGACATTCTTACTTTCATAAGACCGTCATCCTCGGTAACCTGTGCATTAATATGCAAAATCTCGGTGACAGTGTTTGCAGTCATATATGCGGCAGAACTGATTGCCGCACATACAATATCGCTGCCCTCTTCGGCAAAGTCGGAGTGCCCCGATATTTCAAAACCGCAAATTATATCATCTGATTTTAAAAATGTTACCGTAGTCATTTTTAGGCTTCGATTGAAGTAATCTTAACCTGTGTGTAAGGCTGTCTGTGACCTTTTGCTCTCTTTTCGCCCTTCTTAGGCTTGTAAGTGCAAACTCTGATTTTTTTGCCTTTACCGTTCTTTACAACTTCACCTGTAACCTTAGCACCCTCAACGAGCGGTGTGCCAACCTTGATGCCGTCGTCTGTGCCGACTGCCACAACATCAAATGTTACTGTGTCGTTTGCTTCTGCGTCAAGCTTCTCGATGAAGATAACCTCATCGTTAGTTACCTTGTACTGCTTGCCGCCTGTCTGAATAACTGCGTACATTTTAGTACCATCCTTTACATTGGGCTCGCTATGTGCAGGTGGAACGAATCACTTAAAACCCACAATATGCGGCTTATATACTATATCACAAAGAAAACTTTCTGTCAACAATTTTCCCGATATTTTTTGAGTATATCAAATGTTATTCTGTATTCTGCAAGCCTTGAGAGTATTTTTCATAAGAGTTGAAATTGTCATAGGACCTACACCGCCCGGTACGGGTGTGATAAACGAGCATTTATCCTTGACATTTTCAAAATCAACATCACCGCAGAGTTTGCCGTTTTCATCCCTGTCCATACCGACATCAATCACAACCGCACCCTCTTTTACCATATCGGCAGTAACAAACTTCGGTCTGCCGACTGCGGCTACGAGTATATCTGCCTGTGAACAGATTTCAGCAAGATTCTTTGTTCTGCTGTGACAGATTGTTACCGTGCCGTTTTCGTGGAGCAAAAGCATTGCCATAGGCTTGCCTACGATATTACTTCTGCCGATTACAACGCAGTTTTTACCGCTTACTTCAATGTTGTAGGAATGGAGCATCTCCATTACGCCTGCAGGCGTGCATGGAAGAAAATCATACTCACCAAGCATAATTTTGCCGACATTTACGGCATGGAATGCGTCAACATCTTTAAGCGGGCTGATTGCCTCAATAACAGCCTTGTCATCAAGGTGTTTCGGCAACGGAAGCTGAACAAGAATACCGTTGATATCTTTCTTATTGTTGAGAGTTTCAACAAGGTTTAAAAGTTCTTCCTGTGTTGTTTCTGCCGGGAGTGCGTACTCCTCAGACTTAAAGCCTACAAATTCACAAGCCTTTTTCTTGTTGTTTACATATACTCTTGACGCCGGATCGTCACCTACGATTACTACCGCAAGACCGGGGGTTATTTTGTGAGTTTCCTTTAACTCAAGCGTCTGCCTCTTTACCTCTTCCTTTACCTGTGCCGATACCTTTTTTCCGTCGATAATCTGCATAGAAAGAATCCTCCTTTTTTCTGTTTATAATTAAGAATACAATACCTGTTATAAAAATCACTGCCGAAAGAACCTGTGACACCCTTATGTCTGCTCCGAAAATTTGGAACGGAAGATAAAGGCTGTCTGTTCTCAGTCCTTCAACAACTGTTCTTTCAAATCCGTACCACACAAGGTACATAAAGAAAATCTGTCCCGAATATTTCTGCTTATATTTTCCGTAGAAATGGAGAAGTACAAATCCGAGCAGACACCACATTGATTCATAGAAGAAACACGGGTGAACTCCTATGTTGTCTGTTCCCTCGCTCATCATTCTCCAGGGCAAATCCGTAGGAGAGCCGTATGCCTCCTGATTCATAAAATTGCCCCATCTGCCTATTCCCTGTCCGATAAGGAAACCGACCATTGCGATGTCAAGAACAGGCATGATTTCCATTTTCTGTATTTTGGCAACAGTCAGACCGCCGAGCAACGCACCGATTATTCCGCCGTAAATAGCAAGTCCGCCGTTGTTGATATAGAGAATTTCAATCGGGTTCTGTCCGTAATAATCCCATTTGAAGAAACAGAAGTACAGTCTTGCACCGATAATTCCCGTTATCATTCCTGCAAAAACACAGTTGACAAGCTTTGAACCGTCAACCTTGTAACGGGGAGCACTTTTCCACGCATAAAGTACGGCAAGCAAAAGTCCGCAGGCGATGATTATTCCGTACCAATAGACCTTGTAATCACCAATTGAAAATGCAATCGGGTTAATATCAAATTCCCAGCCAAATCCGGGAAACTGCACATGATACGGCATAATTACACCTCTTCAGGCTGTTTTACAACAGACAAAGTACAGTTGTCAACATCGAGCATCTCGGCAAGCCTTGCGTTGATATCCTCAAGCTTTGCATTTGCAACAGCATCAATGTAGGCAAAAATTTCGTTGCCCTGCATTGCGTAGTCGATGATTGAATTTGAAATTGCGCTTACTGAGTTGAGCGATGAAACCGAATCGCCGTAAACAGACTTTCTTGCAATTTCAAAGTCCTCTTTATCAATACCGTTTTTCTTAATATCTGAGATATACTGCTTAATCATCTCAGCAGCCTGTTTCGGCGCTCTTGATTCACCGCCGAAGATTACCGAGCAATAACCCGGACCTTCAAAGAGTTCATAAGAAAAACTTGAATTGATGAGGTTTGAATCCATAAGATTTCTGTAGAGTATGCTCGTGTTTGATGCAAGTGCCGAAAGAAGAATATCTGTGCATGCAAGCTGCTTTTCGTTAAGAGGCTTGTCTGCTTTCTCTTTGAAGCCGAGATTGAACAAAGGCATTGAAACAGGGAAAGTCTGCTCAACATAAGGTTCTTTGATTTCATAAGGCTCTGTTTCAAAATAGTTTTTGATTTCCTTTTTCTCACAAGGCTTGAGCATTTTGTCGGCAACTTTAAGTACACCGTCAACCGTTACATTACCCGCAACGCAGAGAATCATATTATTGAGGTTGTAGAACACATTGTAAACTTCATAAAGCTTTTCGGCTGTAATTTCCGCAATTGTTTCAACCGTACCTGCAATATCAATTTTTACAGGGTGATTGTGGTACATACCCTCAAGCATATTGAACATTACTCGCCAATCGGGAGAGTCGTCGTACATTTTGATTTCCTGACCGATAATGCCCTGTTCCTTTGCAACTGTCTGAGCCGTAAAGTAGGGATCCTGAACAAAATCGAGAAGAATTTCAAGACTTTCGTCAAACTTGTCCGTACATGAGAAAAGATAGCAGGTTTTTTCAAAGCTTGTATATGCGTTTGCATTTGCACCTGTTTTTGCGTATCTTACAAAAGCATCGCCCTCTTCACTTTCAAAAAGCTTGTGTTCAAGGTAATGGGCGATACCGTCGGGAACTGTAATTATATCGCCGCCGTTAACGGAAAACTTTGTGTTGATACTGCCGTAGCGTGTGCCAAAAATTGCATATGAAGAAGTGTAACCCTCTTTTGGATAAACAAAAATTGTAAGTCCCGATGGATGTTCAACTTTATAATAGCTGTCGCCTGCAATTTCCGATTTAATTTCTGTAATATTCATTCTGTCCGCCTCCCTTACTTATTTTTGAGAACATAAACCGTATCGAGCAAGAGCTTGTTTGCGGCATTTACAATCTGCTCTTTTGTAACGGCATTAACCTCAGCGGAAACTTCTTCAACAGTTTTAAGGTCGCCGTTAAAGATTCTTCCTGTGTACCAGTTTTCAATACCGCTTACGCTGTCGCTGCTTGACTTGAATGAATTAACAACAGCAAGCTTTGTTGCCTCAATTTCAAAATCTGTAATTTCGCCGTTCTTCATATCCTCAATTTCTTTGAGAATAGCTTTTTCGGCTTTTTCAAGATTTTCGCCCTCAACACCGCTGTTGATGTACATTATACCCTTGATTGAATCATAGGAGGACGAGCAGTAATAGCAAAGGCTCTGCTTTTCACGAACATTGTTAAAGAGTTTTGAGCTTGCAGTACCACCAAGAACAGCACACATAAGTCTTTCGGCAACCGCCTCTTCATCACCTGCGGAAATCTGTGTTCTGAATCCCATGACAAGTTTTGACTGTGAGAGCTCCATTTCCTCTGTAATATGTTTTTCTTTTGAAACATTCTTGACAACATCGGTAGATGAAGCCGCAACATTTCTTTCGATATTTGCAAATGCCTTTGTAAAAACTTCCTTTGCCTTATCGGCAGGGCTGTCGCCTATATAGAGAATCTCAAATTTTGCGGTTTTGAGAAGATTCTGCCATGCCTTGCAGAGTGATTCGGCAGTTGCGGCCTTGATTTTTTCGGCTGTGCCGTAACGCTTGATTCCGAAAACCTCATCCTTGCACATATGCTTTATAAGCTGTCCCATTGCATAGATTCGCTTTTCGTTGAATTCCGAATCAATCACATCAAGCAACTGTCTGCGTTCCTGTTCAAGTTCACTTTCAATAAAAGCGTTGTTCTTGACATTCGGCTCAAAAATTACGCTGCACAAAAGCTCCGAAAGTTCTTTGGCAATGCTGACATCATCAAGAGAATATCTGTCATCAAGACCTGATACGGAAATTTTAATTACCTGGCTTTCACCATGTTTTGAAAGCGAAGAAGTGAGGTCTGCACCGTAAAGTGAGCTGAGTTTTTTGCTGAGAACAGTAAAATCGGGATATTTTTTGCATGAACGAACAAGCAATCCGCCCACAAGCGCATTTTCCGACGCTGTTTCGACAGAAAGCGGAACAACAATATTCACGCTGATTTTCATAGTTTTAAAACGGCTGTCCTTAATGTTTGTAAAGTAAACACCGTTTGCAATTTCATTTCTGTTGATGAAATTCATTTAATCAACTCCGTTTTCAGATTATCATTCATATTGTATCACATTTTGATTTATTATAAAAGAGATATAAGAAAAAATCACAAAAGTGCAATAGCAATTTGAAACAATTTTACTTTTCCGTGCAAGGCTATCGACATATTTTCCGAATTTTACCGCAATTTTATCTGCATAAGAATCTGTTAAGTTTATTGCTTTTAATTGTATCATAAATAAAAACAAATGCAACTATACGAATTTATTGACAAACTTGTCTGCCGATTTTCGGAAGTATTGGCATTAAATTCCGGATTTTGCATTTATTCTTTGTCTTTGCTTATCGTATGATGAACGAGAAAGTGCCTGTTTTTCAAAAGCAGTCATTCTTAAAGAAATACGGCACAGCGGTTTCTATACCTACTGTGCCGTATTCACTATATTTCCATGACAGAGCGTAAAATATTACTTATCTTTAATTTTGGCAGAATGTTTTTTACTCTTACCGAATGCCGTTACTCCTTTCATAACGCCGCCGCTGATAATCAGCAATGCAATCCACAAAATAAGGTTGCTGTTGTCGCCTGTCTGAGGGGACTTTGAATCATCAGGCAATTTAGCCGTTACGGTGTCAGCCTTTTTGATTTCTTCGGTTGGCGCATCTTCATGAGCAGAGATTGTCTTTTCGCAGTAATCGCAGATATGGTTTTTATCCTTATCTACATGCTCAGAGATTGTCTTTTTGCAATAATCGCAGATATGGTCTTTATCTGCGTCATTATGCAGACATACATATCCGCATTCTCGGCACACACCGTCTTTCCACTCGTGCGCTTCACTTGCCACAATCACAGCACCACAGCAGTTCCATTTTTGTTCGTGATTAAAAGCGGTTCTTGTCGTCCACTCCTGTACACCGCCCTCGTGGTTTGTTCCGTCAAATTCTCCGTAGGCTTTACCGCAGACATCACATACCGCCTTTTCAGTACAGGTGGCATTGCCGCCTGAGCAATTTTCGGTTTCAAACGCATCGCATCCGTCCACGATACATTTTCGGGTATGCTTACCGTCATTGTCAGATACCCATTCACCAAAGGTATGACCGTTGTTGACTGTTACGGTCATCTCTGCATTATTTCCCGCTTTGTCGGTGACAACTATCTTCTGCTCGCCGTTTGTCGGTGGGAGAACAAAACCTCCGTCTGCATCAAGCGTAACCACCGTACCGTTTACGGTAACGGTATCAACATACTTCTCATCAACAATAACGGTTTGTGCCTCACAATAGGTTTTGCCGTTCTCAATGCCGCTGATTACAGGCTGAATATTATCAAGCGTTATACGGTCGGAGCGAAGGTATGTTATATTAATATTTTCATCAACAAGCATTACATAAACAATATATTCTCCGTTGGGGTCTATGCAAAACGGTTCTTCATACGCACGGAATACAAGAGAGTTTAGTTCAGACTCGGAAAGCTCCTTATCTGTTACCAAATAGGATACAAACACAACTCCGCTGTTATCTACGGCATTTATAGTTACCTCCTGTGTATCCTTAAAGAATATGCCAAAGGTAAGCTCGTTTAAGAATTGATTCCATTTATTTGTGCCTATGATAATTTCGCCCGTCGGCTTTTCGGTATCTTTCCACCGTGCCGTGATTGTAATGTTTTCGGCAGGCATGGTTTCGGGGATTTCCTTATCCCATCCCTTAAAGGTATAACCTTTTCTTGTCGGGTTGTCAGGGGCGGTAATTTCCGTACCGTAATCCTGAGTAATGGGTGCAATATCACTTCCGCCGTTGGTATCAAAGGCTATTGTGTACTGATTGATTTCCCATTGTGCTTTAACCGTTATATTCTCCGCCGGCATGGTTTCGGGGATTTCCTTATTCCATCCCTTAAAGGTATAACCTTTTCTTGTAGGTTTGTCAGGGGCGGTAATTTCTGTACCGTAATCCTGAGTAATGGGTGCAATCTCACTTCCGCCATTGGTATCAAAGGTTATTGTATACTGATTGATTTCCCATTGTGCTTTAACCGTCATATTCTCCGACGGCATGGTTTCGGGGATTTCCTTATCCCATCCCTTAAAGGTATAACCTTTTCTTGTCGGGTTGTCAGGGGCGGTAATTTCCGTACCGTAATCCTGAGTAATGGGTGCAATATCACTTCCGCCGTTGGTATCAAAGGCTATTGTGTACTGATTGATTTCCCATTGTGCTTTAACCGTTATATTCTCCGCCGGCATGGTTTCGGGGATTTCTTTATCCCAACCCTTAAAGGTATAACCTTTTCTTGTCGGGTTGTCAGGGGCGGTAATTTCCGTACCGTAATCCTGAGTAATGGGTGCAATATCACTTCCGCCGTTGGTATCAAAGGCTATTGTGTACTGATTGATTTCCCATTGTGCTTTAACCGTTATATTCTCCGCCGGCATGGTTTCGGGGATTTCCTTATCCCACCCCTTAAAGGCATAACCTTTTCTTGTCGGATTGTCAGGGGCGGTAATTTCCGTACCGTAGTCCTGAGTAATGGGTGCAATCTCACTTCCGCCGTTGGTATCAAAGGCTATTGTATACTGATTAATTTCCCATTGTGCTTTAACCGTTATATTCTCCGCCGGCATGGTTTCGGGGATTTCCTTATCCCACCCCTTAAAGGTATAACCCTCTCTTGTCAGGGTCGGAGCGGTAATCGGTGTGCCGTAATCCTGCGTTATGGTAATATCCGCTTTGCCGTTTTCGGGCTTGACTGTGACGGTATATTGATTGATTTCCCACTTCGCCCAATACTCTTTATTACCTGTTTCTGCACCGCCGATTGCCGTAACAGGAGAGCCAGTCAGATTTTCGTTGTCATACCAGCCCTTGAACGTGTGGCCTGTATAGGTCATATCGTCCGCCGCCGGGAGTGTTGCACCCACGCCGTAGGTGTATCCGGTGACATTGCCGTTGTTGATCGTGCCGCCGTTCGTATTCAAGGTTACGGCGTAGGTCGGGGCTGTCCACTGCACCGTCAGTTCCGTCACATCAGAAGGAACACTACCGCCGGGTTCGTAGGAATTGCCATTGCCGTCAAGCCACATAAAATAATTATCGGTATCTCCGTCCGGGCGGGTCATGCCGTCGGACTCAGGCGCGGCAAAGCTCTCGCTGCTTTTCACAATGATTTGAATATCCTCGGAGCTGCCGCCGAGCGTTCCGCCGCCAAGGTCAAGGGTAACGGCTTTCAGCCCGTCAGAGCCCAGTGTGTCAGAGTTCAGGACTTCAAGGACGGGGCGGAAGCCGAAGGTCGAGTAAGAAGTATTGTAGCTGGTCCAGAAACGGGCCGAACGTTTCCACCCGCGAACCGCACGGAACGACGCCGAAATTCTTATAGTAGTATCTTGTCCACACGAAAGCATCTCCCTCCAGTTTTTGATATATCCGTCGTCCTTATCCAGTATCTTATCCCATTCGTTGCTTTTGGGCGTGCCGCGTTCTGAATCACCTGAGCCTGTATAACTACTTCCCACAGACGGCGCACGCAGCGTATAGTCCACGCCGCCTGCGGCATAGTCCTTGCCGAAAATCAGACCTGCGGTATTCAGGTCATCCCAGCTTACCGTATGCGTTACGGCATAGTCCGCAATGAATAGGCTGTGGGGATATTTATTCTTCTGAACATACTCCTCGGTGGTTGCCGTTTCCGATGTGAGCCTATAAGCGTTGACCGTACCCACATAGGTAAAAGGCACATAATGCAGGGTGCTGTCCGGTAGATTGCTGTTTACCGTTCCGGGAATATCCATTGCCGAAAGGTCAAAATAGTATCTGCCGCCGGGGGCGAGGGTAAACTGTTCGTCAGGCTGACTTTCCACCGTCAGCGTGACATCCGCAAAAGCACTTGCAAGGTCGGTCTTGCAGTCACCGTTATAATGCTCGCTGAATACCTTCATGGTATAGTCGCCCGGTGCAATGTCAGACGGGATTTTGATTTCAACCGTTCCGCTTTCGGTAGTAGGTTGTGCTACTCTGCCGTAATACTGTGCGCCGTTGTTATCCGCCAGGATGACAGAGATATATTCATTTTTCCCTGTGGTCGCCCCTTTGTAATTCAGCGTAACGGTATCGTCGGGGGCGGCGCTGACAGCTTTTTCCGTTACGGCAAAATTGCGTCTACTATCTAAAAGCGTCAGCTTCCATTCGTTTCCGCTGTATTTGGAAACTTCGGTCAATCCTCCGTCAGGCTTTCCGCCCACAGCGGCAGATGCAAAAAGGACAGAGTTCATATTTAAGTTAAAAGCGGGACGAACAGTCCGATAATTATTGAAAATGAGGACAGAGTACCCAGAGTATTGGACAGAACCCTCACTACGCACGACGGCGAGATGATATTTATCGGAGCCGGGGGAGCGCAGCCACCAACCGGTTGTCACCCAATTCGGATGTGCAGGATCCAAGGCACGCAGATCGTTGTTTACAGCAATAGCCTCTTTTGCGGAAAGTGGCCAGAATACAGCGTTATCCACCTGCCCTCCCGCTACACAGTCGGTATTCTCTCCGTCGTAACTTCCGCTTGTCAGCGTCCGTTTCTTTACGGCAGCATTTTCTTCTGTCGTCAGCTTTGCTGCAAGCGCATCTATCGCGGTTTTCAAATTACTCGGTGCGTATTCGTTGTTTAATATGGTATCGACAAATGGTATAACTCCCATAGCGCCTGCCGCAAGCAGGGTAATATCCCCCTGTGAGCTTGTAACACCGCTTCCGTCATAACCGATAACTCGCCATGCAGCGGGATTATTTTCATGGTTTTGCCCGAAATACACAGTCGGTGCGGTCGCTGTGTTTACATTTTTACTTAACACACTTAGTGCATCTGCACCAAGCTGTATCGCAGCAGAGCCCTCTGTCCCAACCTCCTCGGCGAATACGCTTATCGGTGTAAAGCAGAGCGTCATGCATAAAGTCAGCAGGATACTAAGTATTCGTTTTTTCATTTTTCGCCACCTCCGTTATATAATTTTAATCAAGAGCAGTTATTGTAATAGTACCTCTGAAGCCACCGAGATAAGTATTGTATGCCGAATTTTCAAACCACAACTGCAATGTAATGTCTTTATTTGACGCATCATACATTCTGTTGAAATTAAAGGAATGTTGATCATTGGTATACGGTATTTTTGCCCCGTCCCTTTTTATTCGTGTAAGCTCCCTGCACAGATCGTCATCATAACCGTCCGTCATCTGAATAGAGTAATTGCCGCTGTTGTTAAATTCGTTTGAACCAACTTCGAGAGAACCGCTTAAGCAGACATTGTAAATATGTCCTTTTTTGAGGGTAATATTATTCCTGTAGGATGAAATCAAGCCGCCCTTGTTTATTTTTTCGTAGACAGAAATATTGACACGACTGTTATTCAGTACTGTCCTCGGAGCGTTTGCCTCTCCGTAAAAATATCCCGAACAGCTGCCGTTCTGACCTGC
>OOCF01000799.1_pt1 | contig 14577 bp, 8 predicted proteins | sample 1671001 | NCBI WGS metagenome assembly OOCF01 (sample SAMN06348112, study PRJEB24527) | human gut metagenome | biome: human gut; feature: ankylosing spondylitis patient; material: feces | host: Homo sapiens | place: China | collected 2015-10
CATTCGGTCATTCCATATCCCACCGTAAAGGGAAATTTTATTTTATGCAAGAAAGTCTCTACCTCCCTATTTATCGGGGCTCCACCCACAATCACCTCCTCGAATCGGCCTCCGAAAGCATCGATCAGTTTCTTCCTCACCTGTCCGTAAATACGACTATCCAATATAGGAATATTTAAAGCCCACCGCATAGGCGTTTTATTGAGCAACGGCTGTATCTGTTTTTTATAAATTTTTTCTAAAATCAGAGGAACACAAATAATCAAATTAGGCCTTATCTCTTCCAACGCTTTCAGCAAAATTTTAGGAGAAGGAATCTTACCCAACAACGTGATATGTGTACCCACGGCCAAAGGAACCAACAAATCGAAGGCACACCCGTAAGCATGTGCCAACGGTAAGAACGAAATACATTTACTCCCCTTATAATGCAAGTGAGAACGAACACCGAACATGACATTCCCCGCCAAATTGTTCCCGGTTAGCATTACTCCCTTACTAAATCCGGTTGTCCCCGATGTATAATTAATCAAAATAACTTTGTCGTTATCCAAATCGGCATACTTGATGTCCTCTCTATTGAAACCGTTCGGATAAGTAGCTTTGAATTTCCGCTTCATCTCCCGCAAACACTTGGCAATCTCCTCGCCATCGCGTTGCACAAGGCAAGAAAAATCTTGTAAAGAAATAGCAGCCCTCACTTCGGGTAACTTCTCCATCTCGATATTTTCCCAAATATGATCGCCGACAAACAGCAACACCGAATCGGAATGATTGATAATATGATGTATATCATGAGGGTTGAACTCTTGAAGGATCGGAACCAAAATAGCACCATACGAAACGGTAGCCATAAAGGCGATACACCAGTTAGACGTATTTTTTCCCACTAATGCGATCTTATCGCCTCTTCTGATTTGACAATGGCGAAAAAGGATATGCAATTTTGCGATTTCTCGCGCCATGTCTTCATACGTGAGCGTACGTTGTTCATTATAATCGGTCAAAGCTGGCAAATCCCAGTTTTCACGAAAACTCGACTCATATAGCTTTATAAAATTTTCGGGAATCATATTCAAGATTTAAATAGTTTGGTAACAAAGATAGTACAAACGAAAACAGAAACAAATGATATTCGGTTGTACCAAATCCTGTTTATTTGTGCATTTGCCGACAAATATACAACATAGTTTGCAAAATAGTTCCCTCATAAACAACTATTAGAAATCTATGGGAAGATATTTTCAAACGAAATGAGTACCTTTGTTTTTTATTTTGCATCACGACCGGCTGAATATGATAGACGTCCATACATTCGAAAATAAAACAGCGGCCTACTATACATTGGGCTGTAAACTTAATTTTGCCGAGACCTCCACACTTGGAAAAATTCTCGAAGAAAACGGCATTCGCAAAGTACGACCGGGAGAGAAAGCAGACATTTGCGTGGTCAATACTTGTTCGGTAACCGAACTGGCCGATAAAAAATGTCGTCAGACAATCCGAAAGATAGCCCGGCAACACCCCGGAGCGTTTATCGTCGTCACCGGCTGCTATGCACAACTCAAACCCGAAGAAATATCCCATATTCCTGATGTCGATTTGATCTTAGGAGCTGAACAAAAACTCGATATCCTGCAATACTTGGGAGACTTGCAGAAAAAACAAAAAGGAAATATCGTCACGACCCCTACCAAAGACATCAAAAAATTCTCTCCCTCTTGTTCCCGAGGTGACCGCACCCGATATTTTTTAAAAGTTCAAGACGGTTGCGACTACTTCTGTACCTATTGTACAATTCCGTTCGCACGGGGCAGAAGCCGAAGCGGAACCATCGAACAACTCAGCGAACAAGCTCGGGAAGTAGCCCTGTCCGGAGGAAAAGAAATTGTCATTACCGGAGTCAACATAGGAGACTTCGGCAAACAAACCGGAGAAACCTTTCTCGACCTCATCGAGTCGCTCGATCAAGTAGAAGGAATCGAACACTACCGTATATCCTCGATAGAACCCAATCTACTGACCGACGACATCATTTCGTTCGTCGCCCGGTCGAAACGATTCGCCCCTCATTTCCATATACCTCTGCAATCGGGTAGCGACACCGTTTTGAAATTGATGCACCGTCACTACGACACCGATTTATTTGCCCGTAAAATCGAAACCATACGGGAAAAGATACCCGATGCATTCATCGGCGTCGATCTCATTACCGGTGTACGGGGCGAAACCGAAGAACTGTTCGAGGAAAGCCGTCGTTTCGTCGAAAGCCTCGACATTTCACAACTACACGTGTTTACCTACTCCGAAAGACCCGGAACGCAAGCGTTGAAAATCAATCCGGTCGTTCCCGTCCCCGAAAGACACGAGCGTTGCCGTCGCATGCTCGAAATCTCCGAGAAGAAATTGCACGACTTCTATTATAAATTTCAAGGGACAATACGTCCCGTATTGTTCGAGCAACCGCGCAAAGGGGCTCCCATGCATGGATTCACAGACAACTACATACGGGTAGAAATGCCCTATCGTAAAGAGTGGGTAAATACTTGTTGCCCTGTTAAATTAGGAGAATTTAACGAGTCGGGAGATGCTCTGCTCGCAATCGAAATATAAATTCGTGATATGAAAAAAGAGACTCTTCAAAATATCGTCTATTCTCCGCTTTACCTGTGGTTCAAACTGCATGCTATTTTGCCCATGCGGATACTATATATTCTATCCGATATTTTATATTTCCCTCTATATTACATCGTTCATTACAGGAGAAAATTAGTATCCGAAAATCTGCGCAAAGCGTTTCCCGATAAGACCGACAAGGAACTGAAACAACTGGAACAGAAATTTTATCACCACTTCTGCGACTATATCGTCGAAACTATAAAGCTAATGCATATCTCCGACGAGGAAATGCGTCGCCGCATGAAATTCGAACAGGTAGAAATCATAGACCGTCTCTTTGAAGAAAACCGCTCTATCATTATCCTGTTAGGGCATTTCGGTAATTGGGAATGGGTTCCGTCCGTAACGCTGTGGACTCGCACACCCGATGTCATGTTCGCACAAATATATCGCCCCTTGAAAAACAAGTGGTTCGATCGTTTTTTCCTGAAACTTCGTTCCCGATTCGGTTCCGTATGTATTGCCAAACAAGACACGTTAAGAGCCATCTTACAAATGAAACGTTCGGGCAAACCGTCCATTACAGGCTTCATGTCCGATCAAACCCCCTCACCGACAAATATACACCATTGGGCTCGATTCCTTTCGCAAGACTCTCCCGTATTGACCGGCTTCGAAAAAATCGCCCGTAAAACGGATTTCGCCGTTCTTTACTTCGATGTCGAAATCGTTAAGCGCGGATACTACAAAACGACTATACGGGAAATAGCCCTGCGCCCCAACGAACTGCCCGAATTCGAAATCACCGATCGCTACACGGCCATCATGGAAAAAACGATTCTCAGGAATCCGTGGGCATGGTTGTGGACTCACAAACGTTGGAAATACAAACACGAGGATTTTCCCGGTACATGATATGAAAAAAATCGCCGTCATTATACTCAACTGGAATGGAGCGGATTTACTGCGTAAATTTCTTCCTTCGGTATGTGCCCATACCAATGCCGATATAGCCGATGTCATAGTCGTTGACAATGGTTCCGACGATAACTCGGTCGAAGTTCTCAAACAGGAATTTCCACAAGTTAAAACGCTGCTATTCCCTCAAAATTACGGATTCGCCGCAGGCTACAACAAGGCGTTGGAGATGCTGGATTACAAATACGCCGTATTGCTTAACTCCGATGTCGAAACCACTCCACACTGGCTCGAACCTCTGTTGGAATTTACGGAGGGCAATCTCGATGTAGCGGCTTGTCAACCCAAAATCAAGTCATTAAGGAAGCGTGAAGAATTCGAATACGCAGGTGCGGCCGGCGGATTTATCGATCGTTACGGTTACCCGTTCTGCCGGGGAAGAATTTTCAATACCCTCGAAACCGACCGGGGACAATACGACGATATATGCGACATCTTCTGGGCCAGTGGTGCGGCTCTTTTCGTCCGCTCTGAAATCTATAAAAAAGTCGGAGGATTAGATCCTTCATTCTTCGCGCACATGGAAGAGATTGATCTCTGCTGGCGCATCCATCTCGCAGGATACCGCATCGCTGTCGTACCGCAAAGTATGGTCTATCACTTGGGAGGAGCATCACTCGATGCCACCAATCCCCGGAAAACCTATCTCAACTTTCGCAATAACCTTTTAATGCTGCACAAGAACCTGCCCTGCAAAGAAGGGAAAAAGACACTGTTTGTCCGCAGGCTTTATGACACGCTGGCTTTTGTGCGGTTCGCCCTTTTAGGACAGTTTTCCCATGCCCGTGCCATACTACGCGCCCACAATGACTTTCGGCAAATGTGTAAACGATACACCGAATTTCCGAATACCGATTTGTTAAAAACATTCCCCGAATCCGGGCGCAACATAACAATAGACTATTTTCTCAAAGGGAAAAAACGATTCCGATAAAAACCGGTTCTACCGAAACATCTGAACGACACGCTTCACAGCCGCAACAAATGCTTCCGCTTCGGCTTTCGTATTATATGCGGCGAACGAGGCTCGCACTGTACCCTCGATACCGAGAGAGGTCATCAACGGTTGTGCACAATGATGCCCCGTGCGAACGGCAACACCCAATTTATCGAGCAACATACCCATATCGTAGTGGTGTATCCCGTCCACCAAAAACGAAATAACCGAACTTTTATGTTCCGAAGTACCGAATATGCGCATACCTTCTATGTCTTGCAATCGATCGGTCGTATAACGCAACAATTCGTTTTCATGAGCGGCAATAGCTTCCAATCCTATATGATCGACATAATCCAAAGCCGTCGCAAAAGCACTCGTCCCCACATAGTCCGGTGTACCGGCCTCGAACTTGAAAGGCAACTCCCCGAAAGTCGTACCCGAAAAATCGACATGAGCGATCATCTCCCCGCCTCCTTGATAAGGTGGCATGGCATCGAGCCACTTTTCTTTACCGTATAACACACCTATCCCCGTAGGTCCATATACTTTATGAGCCGATAACACATAGAAATCGGCATCGAGCTCCTGTACATTCACCCGCAAATGAGGTACGGCTTGTGCGCCGTCCACCAAGACAGGAACCCCTTGCGCATGAGCGTAAGCGATCATTTCACGCACCGGATTAATTGTTCCCAATACATTCGAGACATGAGCGACACCGACCAAACGAGTATGCTCATTGAAAAGAGACTTATATGTATCGATGTTCAAATCTCCACGTTCGTCGATGGGAACTACCCGGAGCTTGATATTGCGCCGACGCTGCAAAAGTTGCCACGGCACGATATTGGCATGGTGTTCCATAACGGTGAGAATAACCTCGTCGCCGTCGTGCAGGAACTCATCGCCAAAAGAAGAAGCCACCAAATTGATCGCCTCCGTTGTTCCTCTTGTAAAAATAATTTCCGAAGACGAACCGGCCCCGATGAACTGTTGCACCCGACGGCGGGCGGCTTCATGGGCATCGGTAGCCTCTTGACTAAGCGTATGGACTCCACGATGCACATTTGCATTTACCCGATAGTAAGTATCGGCAATATGATCGACCACACACTTGGGAGTCTGAGACGTAGCGCCGTTATCCAAATAGATTAACGGTCGTCCCGAAATCTCCCGACTCAGAATAGGAAAATCTTCCCTTATTTTTTCGACATCAAACATAACGGCACTCCTTTCTCATAAATCTTAATGACACGCTTGACAACCGGAGCATTTCGCCAACTCCCCACGGAACCTTTTCTCAACCAATTGGCGTAGCCGGTCTTTCAAGGCATCGAGCCGCACCAACTCGATGACATCGTTGGTAAACGCGAACATCAACAACATGCGAGCTTCGAACTCGGGAATACCGCGCGACCGCATATAAAACAGGGCATTTTGGTCGAGCTGACCGACCGTGGCTCCATGACTACACTTCACGTCGTCTGCATAAATTTCGAGTTGAGGTTTCGTGTACATTTTGGCGAGCGGGGATGCACACAAATTCTTATTACTCTGATAGGCTTCAGTTTTCTGCGCCCCGCGTCGAACCAATATGCGTCCGCTGAACGAACCTCGCGCCGAATCGTTCAACACATATTTGAACAACTCGTTACTGTGGCAATAAGGCACGGCATGATCTATATGCGTATACGTATCGACGACCTGTCCTTTATCGGCGATAGCCATACCACATAGAGACAATTCGGCATGCTCTCCTTCAAAAGCCGAATAGTAATTATTACGGGTTACTCCGTTATGCAATACGATACCATTGACCAATACGTTAGATCGTTCCCCTTGACGCACGAACACCGACGAAACTTTCGACGTATTCTCCGAGGACTCCTCTATATCGTAGTAGTCAAACACAGCGTCGTCGTCCACGAATATCTCGCAAACTTGCGACGACAGGAATTTAACGGTGGCCTCGTCCGAGTGATCGCACACCAGCAATTTGGCCTGCGCCCGTTTTCCTACGACAATCAACAACCGGCGATTCACCATAAAATCGACATTGCCCCGAAGGATATTTACCAACTGTATAGGCTTTTCTACGATGACTCCGTCCGGAATATACAAAAAGAAACCGTCTTGGGCAAAAGCCGTGTTCAAGGCAACGGTCCCGTCTCGTTTCATATCGGCGACCTTTCCGTAATAACGCGATACCAAATCGGGGTATTGCAAGGACATGTCACAAAGGCTGCCCACCAAAACGCCGTCAGGGAGTTTAGATGATACCGGCTGAATCCGTTTGTAAAAAGAGTCATTGACAACGAAATAGAGCAACGTACTCAAATTAGGCACATCGCAACGAAACACTTCGTAAGGATTGATCTCTATATCTATCCGACCCAGATTCAACCCGTAATCGGGAGAATAGACCGACTCTATATCTGTCCGCCGGTGTTCCTCGTCTTTCAAAGAGGGTAATCCCCGACTCTCCAACAAAGCCACAGCCTCTTCGCGCAACCCGTTCATCACGGCCGACGAATGGCTGTTTATCAAATCTTTTTGAGACCTATATAAATCTATATATTGTTGTACTGCACCCATATCGACTTAAATTTCGCCCAACTCTTTTTTTATCCAGTCATACCCGCGCTCTTCCAATTCAAGAGCCAATTCGGGACCGCCCGATTTCACGATTCTCCCCTTATAGAGCACATGGACGAAATCGGGGGCGATATAGTCCAACAAACGTTGATAGTGTGTGATGACAATCGTCGCGTTCTTCTCGGACTTCAATTTATTCACACCGCCGGCAACAATACGCAGGGCATCGATGTCCAGCCCGCTGTCGGTCTCATCGAGAATGGAAAGACGGGGTTCGAGCATAGCCATCTGGAATATCTCGTTCCGTTTCTTTTCGCCGCCCGAAAAACCCTCGTTTACCGAGCGACCGGCCAGTTTATTATCCAACTCCACAATCTCCCGCTTTTCCCGCATAAGTTTCAAGAAATCGGTAGCCGACAGTGGTTCAAGGCCTCTGTACTTGCGTTGCTCATTTACAGCCGTGCGCATGAAATTAACCATACTCACACCCGGTATCTCCACCGGATATTGAAAACTCAAAAATATACCTTCGTGAGAACGATCCTCGGGTGACAAAGCCAAAAGGTCTTTCCCATAAAACTCAACCGAGCCACGAGTCACCTCATAAGCCGGATTACCGGTCAATACGGCGGAAAGCGTACTTTTCCCCGAACCGTTAGGCCCCATAATCGCATGCACCTCGCCCGGTTTCACTTCGAGGTTTATCCCTTTCAATATCTCTTTGCCATTTATGCTGGCATGTAAATCTTCAATCTTCAACATAGATATTTCGTTTTATTCTTTTCTTTATTTATTCCCTGCCGTTACTGCGACTACTTGTCCCGCCACGACATATACACCACAAGGCAAATAGTCGGTGTTCAAACCCTCAACTACATTCATTATCTTCACTATTTGTCCCGTCACTTTGTAAACAGGCAACTGCATCGACCGATCACTTTGTACGAACAAACGTCCGTTTGCAGCGTACACTCGGCCCACCGAATGATCTGCCGGCGAATCCACTCCATCGACAATACGGTCAATATGCACCGGATAGCCGTCGTTTTCCCCGGGAATATATCCCCAATTCCGGCATGAAGAGCCGCCTTTCGTCGCATTATTATTCAACGCTTCCAAAAAACCGCTTCCGGCAGATTGCATCTCAGCCGTACTATATGCAATGCCTTGTTCGTCGACCTCCGTACCTTCTATGACTGCATCGCTGTTATAATAACAAAAATGCACGTTCGACTCACTCAACCGGCACACCTTGACACCAGCGACATTGCTGTATACATCGCCTGTCGAATAACTATTCCACAATAACTTATAAGCCTTTCCAACCAAGCCTCCGACACTTCCCTGTGAAGAACCTTCCTCATCTATATGTGCATCGATTAAAGAGATATTTCCTCGATTATAGCTATTGTACACCGGTTCCTCACAATATCCGACCAGTCCTCCTGCATAAATAGCATTCCAACTAGACGAAGAGCGGGGAGCCGAACTTTCGATTTTCAAACCTCCACGATTCCAGCAATCTACAATCAGGCAATCTGTATTCTGACCCATCACTCCCCCGACCGACAACATCGAACCATTCGATTTAACTTCGATCTCACCTTCGTTGCCACAGGTGTACAACGAATCGGTTTGTGAACTATTATTGGAGCAAATGCCTCCTACCTGTACTTCAAAACCATCGCTTTTACAAATCACGGAGTCCCTATTGAAACTGTACGTTATACTCATGCTCGCCGAGGAAACCCCGCCGACATAAGCACTCCCTTCATAAGCATTCACCTTAACGACCGAATGGTTCTCGCAACTATCCACCCGGAATGAATAATTACTCGAAACCCCGCCCACAGATGTATCCCCCGAAGTATTATTCGACACATAGATATCTCCCCGGTTCGTACAAGAGACAATACGATTCTCCCGACTATAAACCTGCTCACATCTTCCCACGAGCCCCGATACCCGAACCTCGACCACATCGCTGTTATCTTGAATATCCACTATTATCTTTCCCTCATTGGAACAATCGAGGAACTTCACCTCATCAGCATGAGCCACAAGCCCGCTTACCGAGCAAACGATCTCATGTGAATCGCCAGTTCGCAATACAGGAGTAGTCACAATATCGGCTCGATTCACACAGCGAATGAAACGGACATCACTCTCTGCCGAAGCCGCTATCGTACCTATCTTCAAATCCAAATTCCCATAATAAAAAGAATACATTTCAGGCACTTCTACCCGACAGGTCTCATCTAACGTCAAATCCCTTATTTCGGCTCTTCGGACCTTACCGAACAAACCGGCTGTAACACGTTTGTAATCATCGCTGTATCCACCACCTTCTTCTGCCGGCACGACCGTCAAACCGCTAATCGTATATCCATCTCCATCGAATACGCCGCTAAAATAACTACCAAACCGCTCGTTAACAGGTGTTATCCATTTATGTGCCGACATATCTATATCGGCCGCCAACCGAACGGTTTTATCCGGATAATTCCACGACCATCTATTCATGGCCGCCCCCCAAGCAGCGAACTCCTCGGGCGTGGAAATAATCATCACATCGTTATCGAAATTCTTGTCAAGCCATTCTTCATCGTAATTCCCTTCATCGAACCACGAGTCCTCTTGCGCCGAAACAGGAAAAACCTCCACAGCCAAAACACTCAATAACACAATGAGAAAAAAACGATACGCAATCCTTTTCATATCACTCTACTATTTTCCTTAACCTACCGAACCTTCCAACGAGATCTGCAATAGCTTTTGTGCTTCAACGGCAAACTCCATAGGCAGTTTATTCATTACCTCTTTGGCATATCCGTTCACGATAAGACCTACGGCATCCTCGGTAGGGATTCCACGCTGGTTACAATAGAATATTTGGTCTTCGTTGATTTTCGAAGTAGTCGCTTCATGCTCTACCACGGCCGAATCATTCAGAATCTCCATATACGGGAAAGTATGCGCCCCGCAATCGGAACTCAACAACAAGCTGTCACACTGGGTAAAGTTCCTTGCATTCTCGGCACTCGGCAACACTTTCACGAGTCCTCGATAACTATTCTGGCTACGACCCGCCGAAATACCCTTCGATACGATCGTACTGCGGGTGTTTTTCCCGATATGTATCATCTTCGTTCCTGTGTCGGCTTGCTGATAGTTATTGGTAACAGCCACCGAATAAAACTCCCCGACCGAATGATCGCCCGCCAACACACAACTGGGATATTTCCAAGTAATGGCCGACCCCGTCTCCACCTGCGTCCAAGAGAGCTTAGAGTGATCGCCTTTGCACATGCCTCGCTTCGTCACGAAATTATAGATACCGCCTTTCCCGTCCTTATCGCCCGGATACCAATTCTGCACGGTCGAATATTTCACTTCGGCACGATCATGCACTACAATTTCCACGATAGCTGCGTGCAATTGATTATCATCACGCATAGGAGCCGTACAACCTTCGAGATAGCTCACATAGCTGTCGTCATCGGCAACAATCAATGTTCGTTCGAACTGCCCCGTATTAGCGGCGTTGATACGGAAATAGGTAGATAATTCCATAGGACACCGGATTCCTTTGGGGATATAAACGAACGAGCCGTCACTGAATACGGCCGAGTTAAGTGCTGCAAAAAAATTGTCCCGATACGAAACAACCGAGCCTAAATAACGTTTCACCAAATCGGGATAATCTTTCACCGCCTCGCTGAACGAGCAGAAAATGACACCCAATTCGGCCAGTTTTTCCCGAAAAGTCGTCCGTACCGACACACTATCCATCACCGCATCGACCGCTATACCTGACAATTTCATCTGTTCTTCGAGCGAAATTCCCAGCTTGTCGAATGTCTTGCGTAGCTCAGGATCCACTTCATCGAGGCTTTTCGGAGCCTCTTTGGTCTTGGGAGCGGCATAATAACTGATAGCCTGATAGTCTATATCGGGAATATTCAAATGAGCCCAATGCGGCATTTCGAGCGTCTTCCAGTAAGCGTATGCTTTCAGACGGAATTCAAGTAACCATTCCGGCTCCTTTTTCTTCTCCGAAATATGGCGGATAATATCCTCGTTCAATCCGGTAGGAATAATATCTGTCTCTATATCGGTTACAAATCCGTATTTATAATCGTTAGTAGTAACGTCGTTTAATATTTCATTCGAATTATCCTGTTTCATTTTTAATCTGCTTTACAATTTTCACAACAGAGATACGGCCCGTTGCATATCGAATAAGGTATAAACAATCCCCTCGTCGGTTTGGTTTCCGAAACGAACTGCTCTTGTGCCATCGAAAAGAGCAACGGAGCTACACGCAATGTATATCCATAGAACTGTGACGAAGCCGTCTCTTTTTCCGGAATCAGTTTACCCTTAGGATCGATAATATGGACGAGATTAAGCACTATACTCAATATAACCAAATATTTGACGGCGCCGAACAAAGCCCCGGCCAATCTATCGAGCCACCCCAATGCCACATGATGCGTAATGTGATGTATCAGCCTCATCAGTTGAACGCATATAATGTAAACGATAAGGAACAATAACGAATATGCGATAACCCGGCTTACACCCTCAGGCAAATCGAACATCTCCCTCAACAATGCAGAGAACGAACTTCCGAAAAATCGGGCGACGACTATACCTGCGATAAACCCGCCCAACGAACCTACCTGACGGATAACCCCTTTGATAAGTCCGTACAGAAAACCTACAACGGCGATCAATAGGATAGTAAAATCAACATAATTCATCTCTCACACTCCCGATTCTTAACCCTGCAAAATTACTTTTTTATTTTGAATACTCCGTATTTCCGCCTTATTATCCGTCAAAGACGATAACAAAGGCCGCCCCGTACCTACGAGGCAGCCTCTCTATTCCCGAAAAACGTTTCTTTCTTAAAGCGTCTTTTTCACTTCTACCTCTTCATAAGCCTCTACGAGATCGCCTATCTTAACATCGTTGTAATTCGTGATGTTCAATCCGCATTCAAATCCCGTAGTCACCTCTTTAACATCGTCTTTGAAGCGTTTCAGAGAACCTAAATCTCCGCTATAAATCACGATACCGTCTCGTATCAAACGTATCTTGCTCGACCGTTTCAGCTTACCTTCCTTCACGATACAGCCGGCAACCGTACCGACTTTCGTGATATGATAAGTTTCCAAAACCTCGGCCGTACCCAATATCTCCTCTTTGATTTCGGGAGACAACATACCTTCCATAGCCGATTTAACCTCCTCGATAGCATCGTAGATGATCGAATAGAGTCGTATATCGACTCCTTCTTTCTCGGCCAATCGGCGAGCAGCCACGGAGGGTCTCACTTGGAATCCGATGATAATAGCATTGGATGCGGCGGCCAACGTAATATCCGATTCGGATATTTGTCCTACGGCCTTATGCAATACATTGATTTGTATTTCGGGGGTGGATAGTTTGATAAGCGAATCGCTCAAAGCCTCTACCGATCCGTCCACATCGCCCTTCACAACCAAATTCAACTCTTGGAAATTGCCGACAGCTATACGACGACCTATATCGTCAAGGGTCAATAACTTGTGAGTACGCAAGCCCAATTCACGTTGCAATTGTTCGCGTTTATTGGCAATCTCGCGTGCCTCTTGCTCCGTATCCATCACATGGAACACATCACCGGCCTGAGGAGCACCGTTCAAACCAAGAATCTGAACGGGAGCCGACGGACCGGCAACTTCGATACGGGCATTTCTTTCGTTGAACATAGCTTTTACCTTTCCGTGATTGGTTCCCGCCAACACGACATCGCCTTTATGCAAAGTCCCGTTTTGCACCAATACGGTAGCAACATATCCACGCCCTTTATCCAAAGTGGACTCGATAATCGAACCGGTAGCCCTCCGGTTGGGATTCGCTTTTAAGTCGAGCAATTCAGCCTCCAACAAAACCTTTTCCATCAATTCATGTACTCCGGTTCCTTTTTTAGCCGAAATCTCCTGCGACTGATATTTACCGCCCCAATCTTCTACGAGGTAGTTCATATTAGCCAACTCCTCTTTAATCTTGTCAGGATTGGCATTAGGCTTATCGATCTTATTGATAGCGAACACAATGGGAACACCGGCTGCCGAAGCATGATTGATGGCCTCGACAGTTTGGGGCATTACATTGTCGTCGGCAGCGACGATAATAATGGCGATATCGGTCATCTGAGCTCCGCGGGCACGCATAGCCGTAAATGCCTCGTGACCCGGAGTATCGAGGAAAGTGATACGACGTCCATCTTCCAATTTCACATTATATGCACCGATATGCTGAGTGATACCTCCGGCTTCCCCGGCAATCACATTCGAATTGCGAATATAGTCGAGCAATGAAGTTTTACCATGATCCACGTGTCCCATCACGGTCACGACAGGAGGACGAGATGTCAAATCTTCTTCCCTATCCTCTTCTTCATGAATAGCCTCGACCACCTCGGCACTTACATATTCGGTCTTAAAACCGAATTCTTCCGCAACGATATTGATCGTCTCGGCATCGAGACGCTGATTGATCGACACCATCATGCCGATACTCATACAGGTAGCGATAACCTCGTTCACCTGAACATTCATCATCGAAGCCAAATCGTTTGCCGTAACAAACTCCGTCAGCTTCAACACTTTACTTTCAGCTTCCTCCATTTCAGCGAGCTCACGTTCGCGATTCGAGAAAGCCTCGCGTTTTTCCTTACGCCATTTAGCCGATTTCTTCTGTCCTTTTGTATTATTGGTGAGGCGAGCCAATGTCTCTTTTATCTGCTTTTGTACATCTTCCTCGCTCACCTCGGCCTTTATAGGACGTTGTTTTTGTTTATTCGGTCTATTTCCTCCGTTATTTTTACCATTTCCTCCACGGGAGGGTTGTCCACCCATCGATGAAATGCTTTTCGATATATCTACCTTTTCTTTACTGATTCGTTGACGCTTCCTACGTTCACCACCTTGCTGATTAGCATCGTCGCCACCGGCAGCCTTGTGTGATTCTTGTCTCTGTTTCTCTTTACTCTCCCGTTCTTTACGTTTTTCCTCTTTCGTCTTTTTCTTCGGACGAGTCTGTTGATTCAACGCATCGAGATCTATTTTACCGACGACATTGATATTCGAGGTAAACGCCGGACGATTAATGGTAAACACCTCGTCTTCACGGGATTCCTCAACTTCCTTTTCTTCTTTAACCTCTTGCTCGACAACCGCCTCTTTTACTTTCGGTTCAACTATTTGAGGTTCTGGGTTCGATTGAGAGACAACCTCTTGTTTAGGTTCAGCGACCGGCTTGTTCTCTTCTTCGGCAGGCTTCACTTCTTCACGGACCGACACCGCCGGCTCTGGTTTTTCCTCTTTCGTTTTCACTTCGGCCTTGTTCTCCTCCGATTTAACCTGCTCTTTTTTCTCTACCGGATTTTCCTT
>OOCF01000800.1_pt1 | contig 14573 bp, 11 predicted proteins | sample 1671001 | NCBI WGS metagenome assembly OOCF01 (sample SAMN06348112, study PRJEB24527) | human gut metagenome | biome: human gut; feature: ankylosing spondylitis patient; material: feces | host: Homo sapiens | place: China | collected 2015-10
TCTTCCTGCATTTGGAACAGTTGAACCCAGAGGTGCGCTACAGTCTTTGGCGCTCCGTCTTTATGGAATAAAATATAGTAGAAAAAGCAATAAAAAACGAAAGTAGTTTCATGCGCGCATGAAACTACTTTCGTTAGTCAATGTAATAGGCTTCATTTGCCATCGAAGCCTATTGTATTTGTTCCTGGGGTAGATCTAGTAAATGGCAGTTACCAATTTTGGGGAGCTGCCCAGAAACGTGAAGCATCTGTTGTCAGTACTGAATGGTCGGGAAGTTCAAAACCTTTGAATCCAGAAGGAACAAGCACGATATGGCGATTCTTGTTTCGATAAGCAGGATTATTATCTTCGCGACCATAGCCTGTTGTCTCCCAAGTATCAAACCAGTATAAGTTTTTTGCCCAATATGCCCTGTAATAAACAAAATCATTATCTGAATTCAAGAGAGGACGGTAAACGATTTCTCTGCCGTCAATATATCGCTCACGCATTTCTGCAAGAGAAAGTGGAGTGCCTTTTTCATCTTCTGCCCAAGCATTCATATCCGAGTCTAGCATAGCCCATTTCTGTAATTCTGGCAGCCACACCAGGTTAACAACATGGCAGTCGGAATCCTCGGAATCTGCGGGATGACAAGTTACAAAGCGGTTTACAATACCCTCAGACAGCAATAGTTCGTGTAAGAGGATGGAGTGTAATCGACAGTTGAATGCAGGCTCTATCGATCGAGTGTATTTCCAGAGATCTATAGCATTACGTCTCTTTGGATTAATCTTTTGATTGGCATGAGGAATGTTTTCCGCTACAAAACGTGCCAGTGAAATGGCCTTGTCCCATGTTGGCATTGTGGAAGATACAACTGTATCGAGTTTGAAATATTCACGGATTTTTTGTGATTGGACAGAATCTTTCTGATATGCAAAATTATAGGACGTAGTATCTGGTACATATTTGCCAGCGTCTTTTAATTTTTCTACCATTTCATTCTTCAGCGAATTGCAAAGATAAGCTTCCACTTGTTTATTGAAAACAAAGCGTGCCAACAGTAATGTTGCTACAGCTATGAGCAGGATTCCCAAGATGCTCCAGCCTACCAACTTGATTTTTTTCTTCATTTTTTTATTCTATTAGTTATTTCATTTTTTCTATCTGTTCCTGGGTTAGTCCAGAATACTTCTTGATTAGATTGATGTCAACTCCATCGGCAAGCATGTTCTTGGCAATTTCCAAGGCTTTCTCATTCTTACCTTCTTGCTTCGCCGTATCAATAGAGTTTTTGATATCACGATATGCCATCTTACTTGCCTCCTACGTGCTCTGGATTCAGATACGACACGTCCTTCACAACCTGTCGGCCATTAAAAAAGCTGTTGAGGAAGCAAATCAGTAAATTCTTGTTCATTGCCGTTCCAAATATTCGCTTGAAACCGAAGTCGGTCAGCAAGCTGATGTATGTTTCTTCTACCTGTTTCATACGTCATTCTTTTTAAATCTTATGCAAAGATTTTGCCAGCGAGTGCAATGAAAGCTTGCTTTCAAATTGCTGAATGTCGCAAATCTTATGCAAAGATACGCTGAATATTTGTAACCTCCAAATTTTAAGGCAGTTTTTTCTCATAATCGTCTTGTTTCACATATATATTAAGGTAATTTCGGAGCGTCGGATATGCCCTTTCCTCCGTTAGGCGTTCCGGCGGATTTACAATCCGCCGCTAATAAATGTCCTAACCTCTTTATGCTCTGGGGATATGTTATCCCCAGCAACCAGGATGTAGTCTGCAATGTGATGGGAATGGGGGAATTTCAAACCGATGCAGCGGATGTGGTGCTGAAGATGGGCTCTTGAGGCGCAGGTGGAGAACTTCGTCTTCATCGGTTCTTTCTCTCTCCTTTCCTCTCATTCTTGCTTCTTATTTCATGTCATCCGAGTTGAGTATGGTGATGGTCTTGCCATCAATCCTGATGGCGCCCTTCTCCTCGAATTCGGACAGGCAGCGGAGGAGCGAGAACTTCTGGATACCGAAGATATCCGCCATTTCCTGGCGGCTGACATCCAGTCGGATGGTTCTGTTCTGCTGTTCGGTAGCCATCTTGATGAGGTATTGCGCCACCTTCTCCTTGACGGAGAAAAGGGAGAGCATGCGCATTTTCTGCGAAAGGAAGATATCTATCCTTGACAGGTGCTGGATGAAGTTCCAGCGTATGCGCTCGTTGGTATCTATCAGCAGTTTCAGTTCCGAAGGCCTCATGCGCAGGAGGGTAGTCTTCTTGCTTGTCTCCACGCTTACGGGCATCTCGTTATTATGTGCGAAGATATAGGCAGGGGCTATCAGCATCGATTCTCCCAGTCGCTCTATTTGGGCCTGCTTGCCCGACAATCCCGACATGCGGGCTATCATCTCCCCCTCGATGATGATGTCGGCATATCTGCAGGGCATTCCTGCCAGCACATAGGTTTCCCTGGCAGCAAGCTCCACCATCCGGTAGCTTACCATCGATAGCGCCTCTCTGATTTCCTCAGGAGTAAATCCCTCAAATACCGTGCATTTCTGCAAGGTAACGAATATTGATTCTTTCATACATTTAAGTTTTATATTCAATAACGCATTTTCCTCCGATATATTGTTTGCTCCATTTAGAATCTTGAAGGCAGAATCTCCGCACGCCCTATAAGTGTGGAATCTTACTAGCTAAAGTTCTGGTAATAAGCAAGAAAAATACGAAAAAACTTTGGTGTCTTAAAATAAAGTCGTAACTTTGCAGCTGAAAATTAATAAATGGAGGAAGAATATGGCAAATTATATCAGATTTGACTGGGCGATGAAGCGCCTGCTTCGTAATAAGGCAAACTATGCCGTGCTGGAAGGCTTTATGTGTTCGCTGTTGAACGAGAAATTCAAGATCAACAGATTCCTGGATAGTGAGAGCAATCAGCAGACCGAGAATGATAAATTCAACAGAGTGGATATCCTGGCAGAAAATGAGAAGGGAGAATTCATCATCTTCGAGATACAGAATACCCGGGAACATACCTATTTCCACCGTATGCTCTATGGAGTTTCCAAGGTCATCACAGACAATATCAGTCTGGGCGATGATTACGACAAAGTGCGCAAGGTATATTCCATCAATATCGTGTATTTCACATTGGGACAGGCTAAGGATTATGTATATCATGGCAAGACGATGTTCCAGGGACTGCATCAGCCGAATGATATCCTGAAACTCTCCAACCGACAGAGTGAACTCTTCTTCGGTGATGAAATCCCTCAGGGGCGCAAGACTAATCGCGAAGCCGGAGACATATTCCCGGAGTATTATCTGCTCTGCGTGAACAACTTTGATAAGCTGGCGGTGAACAATCTGGATGAATGGATCGAGTTTCTCAAGACCGGCGAGATCAGCGAGGCAGCCAAGGCCCCAGGTTTGGCAGATGCCCGCAAATGCCTGGATATAGATAAGTTGACCGTAGCGGAAAAGAATGATTATGTCCGTCACATGGAGAATCTGCGCTATCAGCGCAGCGTTATCAAGACGGGTTATGATGATGGCTGGCAGAAAGGTCTTGCCGATGGTCGAGAAGAAGGACGAGCTGAAGGACGAGAAGAAGGTCGAGCTGAAGGACGAGCTGAAGGTAGAGAAGAAGGTAGAGAAGAAGGTCGAGAAGAAGGTCGTGCCGAAGGAGCCAAAGATGAGAAGAAGGCCACAGCCCGTCGTCTTCTTGCAATGGGCTTGTCTGCCGAGCAAGTGGCAGCAGCAACCCAGTTGTCATTAGATGAAATAAAGAAATTATAGCTGCTTTTAGCAATAGATAAAGGGAGATTTCGCCAAGAAATCTCCCTTTATTGTTGTATGCTCGGCATGGACGTTGTCTAACGGCTGCAAATTCTCCCTTAACTCTGTAGCTGCAGTTCTTATCCTATATATTTTTTGATGTCCTCTTCTACCGTTCCGTTTCCGGCAATGCCAAAGGTATCTACCAGAACCTTCAGTACGGTTGGTGAACAGAAGGCTGGGAGCGTAGGACCCAGATGGATATTCTTTACGCCCAGATGCAGCAGGGCAAGAAGTACGATGACAGCCTTCTGCTCGTACCAGGCAATATTGAAGAAGATAGGAAGTTCGTTGATGTCGCTGGCTCCAAAGATCTCCTTCAGCTTCAATGCCACAACCGCCCAGGAATAGGAGTCGTTGCACTGACCTGCATCCAGCACACGAGGAATGCCGTTGATGTCGCCCAGATTGAGCTTGTTGTACTTGAACTTAGCACAGCCGCTGGTGAGTATCACTACATCCTGAGGAAGCGCCTTGGCAAACTCCTCGTAGTAGTTGCGACTCTTCATTCTGCCATCGCAGCCACTCATCACCACAAACTTGCGGATGGCTCCGCTCTTCACAGCCTCTACTATCTTGTCTGCCAGGGCAAAGACCTGGGCATGCGCAAAACCGCCGATGATCTCGCCTGTCTCTATCTCCCTAGGTGGCTGGCAGGTCTTGGCAAGCGCAATCACCTCGGAGAAGTCCTTGTGCCCGTCGGCACCCGCCTGGATATGCTTCCAGCCAGGGAAACCGGTAGAGTTGGTGGTGAAGACGCGGTTCCTGTAGCCTGCCGATGGCGATGGCGGTACGATGCAGTTGGTGGTGAAGACTACAGGACCGTTGAAGCTCTCGAATTCCTCCTTCTGTTTCCACCACGCATTGCCGTAGTTGCCCACCAGATGCTTGTACTTCTTGAGCTGCGGATAGTAGTGGGCAGGAAGCATCTCGCCATGTGTATAGACGTCGATGCCCGTGCCTTCGGTCTGGATGAGGAGATCTTCGATATCCTTCAGGTCGTGACCGGAGATGAGGATGCCCGGATTGCTGCCTGTGCCGATGTTCACTCTGGTGAGTTCCGGATTACCGTATGCCTGGGTGTTGGCCTTGTCGAGGAGTGCCATCACATCCACGCCGTACTTTCCTGTTTCGAGCACCACGCCCAGCAGCGTGTTCATATCAGCATCAGGGTTGCTGATGGTGGCGAGAGCACGGCAGATAAAGCTGATAATCTCGCTGTTCTCTTCTCCCAGATGGGCTGCGTGCTCGTAGTATGCTGCCATACCCTTCAGACCGAGCATGGTGAGTTCCTTGAGCGAGCGGATATCTGCATTCTCGTGGCGGAGCACGGATTCACGGGCGCCTTCTGCCTCATAGTCTGTCTTCTCGCCACCCCAGGTTACCTCCTGATAAGCAGGGAGGTGGATATTCATGCTTGCTGCCTTTTGCAGCAGCTGTTTCTTCAGTACGATGCCCTTATCTACCTTTTGCAGGATATCCTGGTCGTTGAAGTTGGCGTTGGTGATGGTGGTGAAGAGTGCATCCGTGAGGAAATGGGTTACCTCTGGTGTCGGTTCTTCGCCTATGCTATGCTGTATGGTTCCTATGCCACGAACCACGCTGAGCAGCAGATCCTGCCACTTGGAAGTTGTAGCCTCCTTACCGCAAACACCCTTGATGGTACAGCCTGTACCCTTAGCTGTTTCCTGACACTGGAAACAGAACATCTTGTTTTCTGCCATATTGCTATAAATTAATGAGTTATTTTAATGTTTTCTTCCAGGCGGCAATCTGCCATTCCTGGTTTCCGGCTGCAAAATTACGGCTTTAAAAATACTCCTACGGTAACAATTGTGACCGTAGGATATTAAAAAAATATAAAAAGAGTGTGGGGGAACGGATTTTTTCTATCTGTTTCTGGGTTAGTCCGGAATACTTCTTGATTAGATTGATGTCAACACCATCATATATTTATCCTTAAGGGAAAATAAATTTTGCCTTAAGACTAAATATATTCTGGCTTCTGACGGGCTATGCATAAGAGTGCATACCCGGCAAGAAGTAGTTTACACCGAAGTAGGTCATCAGTACGCTGAGGAAGGCGATAAGCATATAGATATGTATATGCAGCGGCTTATGCATCCACCTGATGTCGTTGTGAAGAGGAGCTGCATAGATGAGCATGGTGATGAGAGCCCATGTTTCCTTGGCATCCCAACTCCAGTATTTTCCCCAACTGACATTTGCCCAGATGGCACCGATGAAGATTCCTACTGCTATCAGCGCTACGGCAGGGTAGAGCAGAAACTGGGAGAGGGCTGCAAGCTTTGACTCCGATGCCGTGTCCTTTCTGATATGGGCAATGATGCCCTGGATACCTATCAAGGCCGTCAGACCGAAGAGGGCATAAGAGAACATGATAACCATGACATGTACCGACAGTAATGGTGACTGCAATACCGGCATCAGCTGGGTGAGCTGCGGATTGCTGTCTGTAATCATGGCTACCAATAGCGCAAATGCTGCCAATAAAGGTCCGTAGTGCAGGATGATGCTGAATCGTTTTCTCAACAATAAGGTAATCAACAATACAGACCATGAAAGGAACTGCATCGTCTCATAGCCATTGGATAGAGGAAGATGTCCGGAGATATACCATCTTAACCCGATAACAATGGTAGTCTGAAGTAGCATGATTCCTGCAAGCGATGTACTGATGGTGTTCTGAATCTTCCTCTTCCTGTCATCGAGGCTGATGGTAGAAGCGATGACAGACAGGAGTGCTATGGTAAGATAGAGCATGATAGGCCAGCGCTGGGTGTTGATGACATTGTATGCCAGTTCTGCATAGATAGCAGCTTGTGAAGGAATCACTTTTTCACCACGAATGTGCTGGTAATCGTATATCTTGCTAATCAGCGTCTTAGCCCGCTCCTCATTGTTCATGATGATACTTTCGGCAAGATAATCCATGGATTTTCTCACAAAGTACCACTCCTTAGGTGGCAGGAAGCCATGGATGTTCTTTTCGCCCGGTGCCAGCCATGTGATATTGCCTTTCTTATCGGTATAGGGATACATGCGGAGCAGTTCGCCATTATAAAGCATTCTGATGATGTTGAATTTCTCATCAGCATCACGAAGGCTCTTCTGCAGTTCCTTGTTGCCGCTACGGTAAGCCTCCTTCAGCGGCTTGTCGAGCTTGTACTCGTTGTATTGGTTCCAGAAATCGGAAAAGCTGGCCCACTTGCCGGTTATTCCCAGAACCTCCTGAGCTTCCTTGTTTTTCACTTCTATCATCTTGGCATTTTCCCAGTTGGCTACATCAAATACCCAACCGCAGAAAATCTGGTTGGCAGTCATTCCGTTCCAGGAAGGTTTTCCGCTGAGTTTGGTGACGAATGTGGTGGCTACGGTATTGATTGGGCAGATGCGACTGTTGTAGAGCACGCATATCTTTCCAAAATCATCAGCTATCTGGTTGTCTACTTTTCTCAGTTCCTGTGCCTGGACTGGCGACAGGAATGCCGGCACGGCCAGCAATATGGTAAGCAGGAGCGCCTTGGCAGCCTGCTGATCTACGGCAAGATGATAGAATCTACGCATATTGGTACGCTTGCTGATGAGCATATTAAGCAGCGCAATGAACAGGATGAAATAGCCCATGTAGGTGATGGCTATTCCGTAGGGATCATAATATACCCCCAGGTGAGTGCCCTTCATGTCTTCATCATAGCCAGCCTGGGTGAATCTGTAGCCTTGATACGTTCCAATATTGTTCATGGAGATATTCACGGGTTCGTTGCCGGCTGTGATTTCAGATACATAATCCATTGGTGCATCGGTGCCTGGATAGTTGATCACCTTGAAGTCCTTGAGCTTCAGAACGAAGTCAAGTTGTTCGGTGCTCTTGTCTTTCAGCACCAGTTCCTTGCTCGGTACTCCCTGACGCAGATAAACATCGCCGCTCTTAGAGGTAAGCCATGAGGTGAGTGCACCCATCAGGATGAGGAGGAATGCCATGTGTACCATCCATACAGAGATGCGACGGAACAGGCGATGCTTCAGCATATAGATGAAACTGGTCACAGCCAGGATGCCCCATGCTATGACAAACCACAGCGAACTGTAGATATGGGTCTGTGCAAATGTGGTTCCCTTGGAATTCTCAACAAAGGTAGCTGCCATCATCACGATGGTGATGATGGCGGCTAAAGTGATAATAAAACTCTTAAGTTTTTTCATTTAAATTGAATCTACAAATTTAATAACTTGCTGGCGTTGCGTTTTGCTCAGCTTGCGGAAGTTTTCTACTGCCCAGTGAGCATCGCTCTTGCCTCCTTCTGAGCAACAACCATGCCACATGATGGCTTCCAGGGTGTTGCGTGCTCTGCAGTCGTGCAATCTGTCAGAATGTCCTGCGCATATCTGCATGAGTCCACGTCCCCAAAGTGGTGCCGTTTTACACCAGCCTGTACGCAGATCATTCTTCATGAACAGTCTATGTTGTACCAGGTCGGTATAAGGCCAGATTTTCTGGTTGGGATAGTGAACCATGCGGGTATCGTCTGAACTGAAACGGTTGTATGGGTCTCTTATCTTGTCTTCTCCGGTAGTCCATGTTGGTCGGTGACAGTTGGCACAACCTATCTGGCTGAAAAGTTTCTTGCCTTCCTTGAAATCTTCAGTTGTTGTATTTCGGGCTGCAGGAATACCGATACCGCGGTGCCATACCATATAGTTGATGTAGTCTGATTCTTTCATCTCTACGGGCAGGTCTGTTGCATTTCCGAAAGAAATGATGTCTTTGGCAGGGTCTCCCGTTTTGTTCCACTCTGGATAATACTCGTAGAATTTGCTGGTTACCTCAGGATCTTGTGCGGCAAACTGCCAGTATTCCTTAGGTACATAATGTGAACGGAAATCATCTCGTGTTACGTTCTGAACTTCCCAGAACGAAGCATCGCTCATTACTGAAGCTCGGTCTAGTGCATAGTCAAACTTATAGACGATTCCTCCATTCTCTACAGCTAATGTCCCGTCTGAGTTCTTCACGAAATCTTTAGTGTCATTATTCCAGAATTGAGGATTGAGTGTAGCATGCTTGCCTTCGTTGCGGTATTGTTGCAGGATGTCCTCGTCTGGGATGGCATCAATGAGTCCTGTTCCGATAAAACCGATGGTTGATTCCAGTCTTACTTTTGCCTTCGACATCGGCACTTCCTTTCCGTCCTTGTCTATGAGCTTGCCGTAGATGCAACCCTCTTCCAGTGTTATTTCTGGATAGATGAGGGAGTAAGTCTCGCCGTCGTCAAATTTATTGCCCCATTCGTCGGTGTATTCATTCCAGTCGATTTTTACTTTCTTTTCATCAAACTGTGGCTTGAAAGGAGCCGTAGCCTTTCCCATGGCTACCCATCCGAATGACTGTACCACGATATCGTTTTCATCGGTAATCATGAGGATATAGCCGTTTCCCTGTTGGTTTGAATCATATTTGGTTTGTCGCTTACCATGTCCGTAGCCTAAGTGGCAGTGTTGGCATGATGAGCGTATATAGAGTGGACCTAAGCCCTTGAACGGTTCTTCTGTTTGTGTGAAAGGCTTTTCAAAGAAGTATTCTCCCATAGAGAATGCATGGGAAAGCCCCTGTTTCTCAATAGCCGGAGCTGGTTGCTCGTAAGCGGCTGAAGAGAGATTGAAAACTGTTCCGAGTTCTCCGCCAGTATAGTAGTCTTCTGGCATATCTGTCTTTTCGGTTGGTTTACCTATGTCGATGATGCCATCTACGTCTGATGTTGATGTACTGTTGCTGCAAGAGATGCATGCTAAGCTTAATGATAGTAATCCTGCTGTTTTTGTATATTTTGATATCATATAATGTATTGTTGTAGCACAGTGAAGGCCACATGCTTCTTTCCCCTGTCTGGGGTAGGAAGCATGTGGCTTTTTATGATAGAAGTTTAAATGGATTCACAGAAGAAGATGATGGCTGCTCGCTGATCTGAAGTGAGGTTACGGAACTTCTCGATAGCGAAGCGGGCATCACTCTTAGCATTGCCATGCCACATGATAGCCTCCAGTGTGTTGCGGGCACGGCAGTCGTGCAGACGGTCCTCGGCTCCTGTACAGAGTTTAGACAAGCCACGGCCCCAGAGTGGAGTGGTGCGGCACCAGCCGGTACGGATGTCGTTCTCCATGAAGAGACGGTGCTGTACGAAGTCGGTATATGGCCAGATCTTCTGCTTGGCATAGCGAGGCATATCGCTGTTGGTCAAGTACTTGTTTGGATCCTGAATGTTGTCGTCGCCAGTTGTCCAGGATGGACGGTGGCAAGATGTACAACCAATCTCAGAGAAGAGTTTCTTGCCCTCCTCGTACTTCTCTGTACCCACATTGCGGGCTGCAGGAACAGCCAGACCACGGTGCCATACCATGAATTTCTTATACTGCTCGCCAGTCATCTCTACATCGAGGTCTTTTGCCATCAAGTAGTTGTAGATGTTTTGCTTTACATCGTCGGTGTGCCAGTCGGCATGCTTCTTTTCAGGGTCAATCTTGTTGATATACTCTGGGAAACCCTTCTGTACGTCTGCATCGTTCATGGCTGTTGTAGCGTAAATCTTGCCATCAAGACTGAGGTAGTGGTAGCGACGGTCTGGACGGGTAACATTGGTGATGTTCCAGATAGCGTTGGCACCGGCAGCATCGAGCAGCGGACCACGGCTCAAAGCGTATGTATAGCGGCGGACATATTTGGTACCGTCTCCCTGCAAAGAATTGGAATAGTAGCTGTTCCACTTGTTCTCAGCCTGGTTCCACATAGCTGGGTTCAAGGCATCAGTCTTGCCCACAGAATTGAAATACTTGCTCTCAGATTCCCACTGCTTGGTGATTTCCTCATCAGGAATGGCATCAGTAAGACCTGTACCATAGATACCGATGGTAGATTCAAGACGGATACCGATTTCTTCTGCCACCTGATCGTTTGGGATCACTACTTCCTTGCCGTCTCTCATCACGGTAACTGGTGAGTAATAGGCATCTGCAGGGATGGTTACCTCTGGATAAATCAGGTCGTAAGTCTCGCCATCGGCAAACTTGTTGCCCCATTCGTCTGTATAGTGCTTCCACTTGATATTGATCTTCTTTTCATCAATCTGTGGCTTGAATGGCTCAACAGCACCAGTCTGTGGCATACCTGCTACAGAGTAGATGTAAGCGTTGGTCTTCTTGTCGTAGATAACCAGCAGGTATCCGTTACCCATATCTGAGTATCTGTAGCGCTCCTGGCGCTTGCCATGACCGTATGCAGGATGGCAATAGAGGCAACCCTGACGTACATAGAGCGGACCAAGACCAGCGAATGCTCCATCGGTATTGGTATTGAAGTCGCGCTCAAAGAGTGCCTCACCAATCTGGAAGGCTGCTCCGAAACCTTGCTGCTCTACGGCAGGAGTTGGCTGCTTGTAGGCATTGGCACCTTGGAGTGTCGTAGTACCGAGCTTACCACCAGCATAATACTCTTCTGACTTTTCAGAAGTGCTGCCGCCTCCACCGAGATCAATCACATCATCTACAGATGATTTGCTGTCGCTACAGCTCATCATAGCTAGAGCGGCGCAAAATAATGGAATTAATTGTTTTTTTTTCATAATGTTGTAAATTTACTTTATATGATTCACGTATTTTGCTACGTTTTTTTCCCGTATCTGTTTTATTACGCAAAAGGTTGGTAGTCTTTTTTAAAAGGCTACCAACGTTTGATCTGCATATTTTCGTATTTTAGAAACCGGAATTACTTTTTCCAAGTAATCTTCTTCAATGAGTTGAGGAGTTTCAAGTCATTATCAGCAAGAGCACGGTAGGTTGGGATAACGGTGTTCTTGACGAATGCCTCGTTTACCTTCTTGAACTCTGCCTCGAGTGTTTCGTTGCCTGAGAATTTCTCGATTTCTCCATCGAGTGCATCGAGTGCACTTTCCAGCTCATCAAGGGCAGCCATTGCATCCTTTGCACTCTGGTCTGTGTAGAAGAGAACGAAAGGCTTCTTCATGTTGCTGATCTTGTTGAGGGCTGCATCCAGCTTATCCTTTGCATTCTGTGCAGCTGCCTTCATATCTGCATTGCTTACCTTGAGGCAAACACCCAGAAGTGAAGTTGCTGTTGGCTGGTCAACTACATTCCAACCGCCATAGAGGGCATGCTTGCAAGACATGATGTTATCATAGAAGTCCACGATAGAGTTGTGAGCAAATGGAGACTCGATATAGTTAACGTCCGCACCAGTAGCAGGAGCGCCGATCTTAGAGTCACGTACCTCACCGATGATCTCGTTGGCACCAGCAATGATCTCACGGGTTGCCAGGGTGATAGAAGAGTACTTAGAACCTGGTTCACCTGCAGTCATGAAATCCTCACCGTAGTTCTTTGATTCAAACTCAGCATCATCAATAATCTTCTGCTCAGCCTCTGACAATTCGCCGCCCCATGCGGTAACCAACTTCAAAGAGCTGAGATATAAATCCTGTGCTGCGCTCTGAGCGAAGTAAACTTCATTGGCTGTCATATCCTTGATCTTGCGAGGATCACCGTCACGGAAAATCAGATACTCTACAGCGTGGAAACCTGTCAGGTTCTGACCGTTTGCAATCGCATCATCAATCAGGGCTGCATCATCCTCGTCGGTTGCAGGATTGTATTTCTTCATGTACTTATCAAACTGTACACGGTCGAATGGCCATGTGTCAGTGTGTGGGTCCAATCCGAAGTCTGTAGCAGGACCGAAGAGGAAAGCCTCAGACCACTCCCAGTCCTGGCGAGCCTCTCTCCAGTTTTCACAAGCTTCTCTCACAATTGCATCAGTACCATTCAAGTCTGGATTGACTGTTGATGGAGTCTCTGGATCATCATTGTCATCACTGCAGCTTGCGAAACCTAATGACATTGTCAGGGCAGCTGCAAAAAGCATTGAATACTTAAAAATCTTTTTCATTGTTTTTTGTTTTTATTTGTGTTTTTTTGACTATTTATTTTCGCTGATGGTAATCAGGAATTCAAGATTCCTGATTACCTTTTTATAAATTTGATAAAAGCTTACTTCTTAATCTGTTTCTTCAACTCCTGGAGTTCCTTGGTGAGCTGGTTGATACGCTCCATCTGGTATTTATCTACTTCCTGGGCTTTCTTGAATTTCTTGTTAACCCAGGTAGTTGTATCGAAGAGGCCAAAGAATGTGATACCCAGATTGAGGCTTGGCTCATTGTTGTAAGCACTCTCGAGGAATCGGTGGCTATACTCCGCCTTGATGGTGACAGGCTTGATAGGAGAATAGTTGATACCGGCACCCATTCTCTTCACGTGGTCGTACTCGTAAGCTACCTTCTTGTTGCCACTTGCGTATGTGTTGTAATCTTCGTAACGGCCGAAGACATAGAGCTTCTGCTTGTTTCGGAGGCTCTCTATCTGAGAGAAAACATTGTAACCGGCTTCGATACCTACAGAATAAGCACTGCTGGCAATTGGAGAGTGCTTGGAAGGAGAACCATCCTGCGCATTGTGCTTAGGGAAGGTGTTCATGAAAGCAGTCATCTTGGTAGCATCGTCCAGATGAGCATAGGTGGCATTACCACGTACTATCCAGTTCCATCGGTTCAACTCGAAACCGAAGCTGCCGATAGACAAGGCTCCATGTACATCTTTATAGGAAGCACTGGCTTTCTTTTCTGTATTCTTGAAAGTATAGCCGTAGTAGCCGCTCAAACTGAGTCGCAAACCTGGTATAGAATAGTTGTCGATGCGGGCCGCACCGGCATAAACATTGCCAATCTTGTATTCGTAAGGACTTGTAGCTCCATAATGCACGAAACAGTTGTGACCGAAACGCTCAGCATCGAGACCCGATGTGAAGATGGCCTCATAGCGCCAGTCCTTCAACTTACCCCACAGGGAAATACCCACCTGGTGCCAGGTGTTAGGAAGAATTTTGGCTTCGCCCTCAGAACGGTAAACTGAGAAGAAATTATTTGGCATGTGATAGGCGTTGATCTCACCAACAGGAATAATGATTTCACCAGCCTTGATATTGAACTTGCCACCCCAGAACGCTTTGTTGAGCCAGAACTGCTCAAGGGCAACCTCACCGCCACGCTCAGTCTCAGCCTCGTATTCACCACTTTCATCAGCATCGATTTCTACAGCATTCTCTGTTCCACCATGCTCGAACTCAATTTCCATTCCCATGGTCCAACCTTTTCCGAAATCATAGCCCAGATTGAGGGTTACGTGTGGCAAGTCGAAACGGCCATGACTGTCATCGTCTTTATAGGTGGCAGGGTCTCTGTAACGGTTGAAATGCTGGCTATAGAAGTTGCGGCTCATTACGGCCTCTCCATAACCACCAATGGTAAATCGGGGTTTCGCAGCTGTACTGTCTGTGCAACACTGTTGTGCACTTGCCGTTGCCAAGCCAGCAACGAGGGCAGCGGACATCAATCCAATTCTTAAACTGTTCATCTTTATTTTTTTTAGAATTATTATTTTCGTATTATCCTTACACTATATATATAAAGAAAAGAGCGCAGATATCTGCTTGCGGTCTCGATACTTAAGAGGCCTAGTATCTCCTTAAAGCCCTATAGCTTAATAAGGAATTACGCAGCTCTGCCGCTCGGGAGTGGCAATCATCACTGCGCTCTTTCTCGATTTCGGGTGCAAAGGTACGGAGTTTTAAAATATCTTGCAATACCTAAAAATCG
>OOCF01000824.1_pt1 | contig 14347 bp, 9 predicted proteins | sample 1671001 | NCBI WGS metagenome assembly OOCF01 (sample SAMN06348112, study PRJEB24527) | human gut metagenome | biome: human gut; feature: ankylosing spondylitis patient; material: feces | host: Homo sapiens | place: China | collected 2015-10
GGCTTGATAGGCTTTCTCAAAAACCGTTTCGAAACTGAGCGGATGACTATCGGTTCCCGGTAAATCAGCAAACAGATAATCGGCACCGGCATCACGAAACAGATTGGCAGTATAACTTTCTCCGCCGGGCATATACCAGGAAGCACCGTATCGCTTTTCGGAAAAGACTGTTGGTCGGGTCGTTGCCTGGGCAGTCAGTTGCTTTAAAGCCAGATATGCTTCTTCGGTTTCCTTGAATACAGAATCAGCTACGGCCTGCTTTCCAAACAAAAGTCCGTAGAATTTCACCCATTCTGTCCGTCCTAACGGAAGAGACTCCAAATAGTCGGCTCCTTGTACAATAGGAATGCCTAACTTCTCAACCGGACCAAAACTGCTGTTCTGAAAAGGAGAAGCGATGATCACATCGGTTCCGATCTCCAACATCTTTTCTACGTTGGGCGAAGTAGCTTCTCCCAAATCGGCAATTCTTCCTTCATTCAAACCAGCACGTACTTCCGGCGAATCCATATAACGAGGTTCACATACACCTACAATACGATGACTTTCGCCCAATTGCTCCAGAATAGAAGCATGTACCGATGTATAGACAACAACCCGCTGAACGGGAACTTTTACCACCGTTCCTTTCGGCAAACCTTCCGGTACCGGCTGATTCCGGTCAACCAACAGATAACGTTGTAACAATTGGGTTGTATCCCACGGATCACGAACATCTACCTGAACATAATCCGGAGTATAGCCTATGGTCAAACCTTGGGCATATGACAAAGTATCCTGTTGCCAGGAATCCGGTAACACAACTCGCCTGCCGGGATTTGTACAACCTACCAGCAGGCAAAGCATGATGATATAATAAAATGCGGACTTCATTATTTTGTCAAGAAACCAACCTCTTGTGTGTCATATCCACCGCAGTCGATCGGTGTACCATTCAGTTTTCCGTCGGGTGTGAAGACATAAATAGAAGCAGTCTCACCGTAAGAAGAGTTCGTAATATACACCAGATCAGTCAACGGATCTACATCAATCGAATTAGGTGAAGCGATTTTTGTACCGTCGGTAATGAAGTTTTCCGAAACCACCTGTTCCGTCTTCGCATCATAGATCTTATATGTGATGTTCGTATCGTAATAGTTGGCATAGATAACATACAACTTATCGTTTGCGATAGCCAGTTTGGTTCCATTTCCCATAACAGTTACTTCGCCAGTCTGTCCGTCAATCCGCTGTAAGGTATTATTAATGGCCTCTTGTCCTTCGGAAGCCTGGTTATAATTCCCCATCGAAGCCAGATAAACATCCCCTTCGCTGTCAGCAACCATATTTACCGGGTTCAGAACAACTTCGATCTCTTTTTCTACAGCCAACGTATTCAGATCAATAACCGAAACTGTATTTCCGTAGTTCGGATAATCACCACCGCCGGAGTTAGCAACATACAATTTATTGTTTGCCACCACCAATTGCTCCGGATAACGGCCTACGGGAATAACCTTTTCTATTTCCAACGAAGCTGTATCCAGTACAGCCACCGAATGTCCGGAATAATAAGCCGCAAATACTTTGCCGTTGGCTGCAGCCATATAACGCGGATTCATCGGTTCTTGTTCTCCTTTATCGTTTGTTCGTGTCGGTTGTATTTGTTTTACAAGAGTTCCATCTTTTTCCAAAACAGATAAGCAATTGGAATAAGTCACACCCACATAAATCTTTGAACCATATACCAACATATCCTGAGCCGATTCTCCCAAAGCCGATCCATTGGCCGTCTTATACAAATCCGTCATTTGTGCTGACTCCATATCATACAGGTTTAATGAAGCATTATTTGCATTATAATTTCCCCGGTTCAGGATCAGCAATCCATACGTAGAAGGATCAACAGTTGGTTGGTCGTCGATACTTGGTTCATCCTCATCACACGCTACCATCGGAAGCGCCAAAGCGGCAATCATTGCCCATGTTTTTAACACATTTGATCTTTTCATTTTACTTTATCATTTAATTAATATAACATACTCCTCTCATTCCCATAGGGAAGTAATTGTTCAACAGCTGTCAAAAAGCTTTACTACATTTGTCGAAAAGCTTTAGCACATCTATCGAAAAGCTTTTCGACAGATGTCAAAAAATTAAAAGGTAACGAAGAAAGGACTTCTTCGCCGTTATTTTCGGATTCCTTTAATACGTTACCTGTACCGTAGCCCGGAATGATCGTCCCGGCATCGGGTAATATCGGATTACATCGTACGTGACATTTCCCAAGTTCACCACCTCTGCCTGCAAACGAAGAGAACATTTCCCGATACGAAACGTCTTGTTTGCCGAAAGCTGTTGTTCTATATATCCATCAATCCGGTTGTCTTCCAGATTCTGCGGTAAGGTATAACGGTCACCCACGGCCGTCAGGCTCCAACCCAAGTTTACCCATGGATTTTCCAGTGAAGCCGATACAGAACCGGCATGTTCTGCCGTATAAGGAATCTGATCCCCATAGATTTTGGACATCTTGTCGGTCCGATCAGTAGCATTTTGCCACGTATAAGATGCGTTTAACTGCAAAGCCATGTCGGCAGGCAAGGCAAAAGATGCCGCCAGATTCGCGTCCAATCCGAAAATATTCACCACACCCTGGTTCATCATCTTCCAGATAAACATGGTCGGAATCGCAACGATCTTATCCCGCACATGATTATAATACCCATCGACCGTCAGACTCAGGAAATCGAGCGCCAAAGCTGGAAAGGCATTGTTCCAGGTAAAGCCCCAATTATATTGCGAAGCTTTCTCGGCATCCAGTTCCCGGTTACCAATCCGGTCATAATACAAATCATTAAACGTCGGTACCCGAAATCCATCTTTATACGAAGCTCGGATGCGCAGATGCTGTTCAGGCCAAGCCAGCCAAGACACACTGGCTGCCGGCGAAAGTCGCTTGCGATCGGCCGCAGCCTCGCCTATTTCCAAGGTCTCGGTAATATAAGTTCCCAGTAAACTGGCTGTTGCTGTCAAACGATCATTCTTATACTGAGCCGCCAAAGCCGTCAAGGATGAATAACGCGTCGGGAAAGGACATTTCGGTGTAGTGGCATCCAAGGTATTCAGGAAGAAATCTTCAGCCAGAGAAATAGAAAATCCTTCAGCCGGACGATACAACCATCCAACCGAGGCATAATATTCCCGTTGGGTATAAACATCGGTCTGTACTCCTCCGACATATTGGCTGTGAAAGTCCTGATAATGTGTCCATCCATAATCAAACTTGGCCAATGCCTTGAAATCCAGTTTCGGTAGCCAACGGTTCTCATAATTCGCCTGCAGGAAACCGTTTTTGTTGAACAGGCGTTCGGTATGCCAGTCGTTATAAAGAATTACGGCGCCCGGCAAGCCTCGTTCCGAATCAAACCAATATCCCTTGAGTTGCAATTTACCGTTCCGCTTCCAGTCGGCAAACAAGTTCAATTCTGTGCGCCAACTATTCACATCGCTGTTTTTCCGCTTCTCGTGTGTTACGATATTACCATTGGTAAACGTATAAGGATACCGGCCGTCCGCCCGTGTCCAGTCGCCTTGTACCGACAAGGCATACGTTTTTCCCAAACGCTGTTCATACCGCATGTACGGATTAAACAAGCCAAAAGATCCTGTCTTTATTTTACCCTGCAAACGGAATGACTTATCCTCTTCCAGATAAGGAGAGCGCGTCTGAATACTCAAAGTTCCTGCCGAAGCCAGTACACGTGCCGACTGGAAAATATCATCCGCCTGTCCGATCGAAAGAGAAACCATCTCAACATCATCCAACGAAAAGCGGCTGATGTCTACCTGACCGCTCTGCATGTCGGTAATGGTAACACCATCATAACTGACTGCCGTATGCTTGGCTCCCAGGCTACGCACAGAAACCGTCTTTAAGCCGCCAATTCCGCCATAATCCTGCACCGAAACACCCGAAAAGCGTTTCACGGCATCCGACAAGTCTTGTAATCCCAACTGTTCAAAACTCCGGTTATTCAGTATCTGAATCGGAGCCGACGATTTCAAGACCGAAGGTTTCCGATGCCCGATAACCTCTACATCCGACAGTTTATGATAAGAAGTGGTATCTGCGACCTGTCCGAACAACGAACTACAAAACAAACAACTCGCACCCAAAAGGTACAACTTTCCTTTCCAACGCTGATTTGACATACATTTTCCTTTCCAAACATCTTACCCGAGATGCTTGATTACTGATTAAGGGCAAGGCAGGTTTTCTGACTTATCCGCCTATTTTCGGACACCTTCCCGAACATTTCTACGTTCAGTGGCATGAAGAAACCGAAGGCTTTGATGGATATACAGCTACGGGTACAGCTCAGGATTCGCACCTGATTCCCTTTTACTAACAGACAGAGACAACTGGCTGTTACACCTTTCCGCCACAAAGCTACATAAAGATTTTGAGATTAGAAGTGACAAAGCAGAAAAAAACCTCCGGCGAATCACTTCGACGAAGGCTCCACGGCGTTTGCTTGAAAGAAAAACATTACTAACAACTAATATTCTATCTTAAAGGGGAATTAGACGACAATAGCAAAGCTACACATATACAGCCATTTCCTATTGCCTGACAGGAACAGATATAATCCTTTTTCCGTCAGCCACAATCCTGACAAAAATCTGCCTTTCACAGAAAGCACTGATCAACTATATCCGACTGTTTTACTAATCCCACGAGTTAAAACAGCATACATGAGCAACGGCAGGTCTTCTGACTGACTCCCATCTTGAAGCCTTCCCAGTTAATAAACCAGTGGCAACGAGGTATTTCAAGATGTTTATCGGAGCTTCACAGCAGCGGGACTGTTCAGGATTCTCACCTGATTCCCTTTTAATCCGGACGGACAGACGATCCGTCGCAGAACCGATTTCTTCGCAAATATAAGGATAATAATCATACATGCTCCAATCCGTTTGTCTTATTTTTCATCAGACAAATCGAAAACCGGCAGTTTCTACTCTTCGTTGCATTCTTTTTTGTACCTTTGCAGCCGTTTCCAAAGAAAAGGATTCGAGGAGACTAGAAAAACGACAGGCAGGTTATCTATTTACTATATATTTTATCGATACAATCTATTTATGGAAAGAAATGAATCGCTGCTGCCGGTAGCCAAGTTCATCGCCGAGTACGCCGCCCACATGATGGGTAGTGGTGTGCATACATCGCGTGTGAAAAGAAGTTCCAAACGTATAGGCAAGGCTTTTAATACCGACATCAAACTGAATGTTTCACAAAAGACTATCGTCATTTCGGCAACCCATAACGAAACAGGGGAAACCTACAGTGAAGTCGTTGATATTCCCGCTCTCCCAATCAGTTTCGAACACAATGCCGAACTAAGTGCCTTGAGTTGGGAAACATACGACCAACATCTTTCTCTGGAAGAGGTCCGGCAGAAATACAACGAGATTGTCTCTGCCCCAAAAATGGATCCGATGTTTGTACTGATTCTTGTAGGACTTGCCAATGCTTCTTTCTGCCGTCTGTTCGGTGGCGACTGGTTGTCGATGGGAATAGTTCTTTCGGCTACGATTACCGGTATGTTTCTCCGCCAACGGATGCAAGCCAATCACATCAATCATTATGTGGTCTTTGCCGTCAGCGCATTTGTAGCATCGCTGTGTGCTTCTACCTCTTTGATCTTTGATACGACTTCCGAGATTGCCTTGGCTACAAGTGTTCTCTACCTGATTCCGGGTGTACCGTTGATCAACGGTATCATCGACATCGTAGAAGGTGAGACGCTCATCGGCTGCTCTCGTCTAATCAGTGCCTTTCTATTAATTATATGTATTGCCATCGGCATGTCTTTTACATTGATGTTGGTTAAAAACAGTTTGATATGATACTTGTAGATATATTACTGGATGGATTGTTTGCCGCTGTGGCCGGTGTGGGATTCGGAGCTATTTCAGATCCTCCTTTGCGGGCTTTCCGCTATATTGCCTTATTAGCAGCCGTAGGTCACGCCTGCCGTTTCTGCCTGATGGCATATTTAGGTTGGGATATTGCCACTTCTTCCCTATTCGGTTCTCTGACAATCGGGTTTGGCAGTCTTTGGTTGGGAAAGAAAGTATTCTGCCCGATGACCGTACTTTATATTCCGGCCTTATTACCTATGGTACCGGGGAAATTTGCATACAACATGATCTTCTCTTTGATCATGTTCTTACAGACAATGGACGATCCACAGGAAAAGATGAAATACATGAGTATGTTCTTCTCAAATACGATCGTAACGACAACAGTCATCTCATTATTGGCAGCCGGGGCAACTTTGCCGCACTTCATATTCTCGAAACGAGCTTTTTCTTTAACCCGACGTAAACCAGGAGAGGAGGAATAATCTATGGAAATATTTTGGCAAACCATTGCACATTACAATAGCTGGAGTTGGATCTATCAGCTAATCATCGTCGGAATAGGCATCTTATTAAGTGTCTTGTTGTTTTATCGCCCACGGACTTGGGTAAAGAACAGTATGAAATGTTATCTGGCCGGTGTTTATCTGTGGTTATCCATTGCTTATTACTACTTTGATTGTGGTATACGTGCTTATAATGGAGTTATGGCTTTAATCTGGGCTTTGCTGGCTCTTGTCTGGATTTGGGATTTAAAAACAGGCTATACAACTTTTAACCGTACACATAAGTATGATAAACTGGCGTATCTTTTACTGGCCATGCCTTTTGTTTATCCTGTGATTTCCTTATTACGTGGACTCACGTTCCCGATGATTACCTCACCAGTCATGCCTTGTTCGGTTGTAGTTTTCACGCTGGGCATTATGTTGCTCTTCTCTGAAAAGATTAATCTTTTCCTGATTCTCTGCCTGACACATTGGTCGGTTATCGGATTAACGAAAACGTATTACTTTAATATTCCGGAAGATTTCTTGTTGTCGAGTGCATCTGTACCGGCACTCTATTGTTTCTTCAAAGAATATTATGCCAATTATACCCATCAGGAAACAAAACCCTCGCGACAAACAGTCAAGAACTTATTAATCCTTTTCTGTAGCGGAATCGGTCTTATCCTGCTGGTCACGCTGGTAAAAACAGTGTTTATCCATTCTGCCTAATCATAAAGGTGCCTCGGAATAACCTCCCGAAGCACCTTTATTTATTTTATCAATCTTCTCAAGATACATCAAACTGAACTTACCTTCTAACCGGAAATTCGGCCACGCGCAAAGTCGTACAACCATACGGAATCAGTTCGATGGTTTCTTCTCCTTCCGTATCGTTTTCCATTTGTGTATAATAAGCGACTGGTCCTGCCGAGCCACGTACCAACGTCCAATTCTTAACCCGCTTGGCTTGAGTCTTGATGGAGATCGGAGCATTCTCCACATTCCACGGATAACCAGTTACCGACGGACGTTTCTCAACGATAAAACTTTGCTGAATCCGTTCAGGAGCAAATGAAGATTCCGATAACGCATAATTCCAAGGTGTATCCGATGTTACTTCATAATACCAGGGGCCATAAGTCACCACTTTATCAGCTTCAAATGATTTCTTTTCCCATTTCTCCTGCATCTTCAAAGCATACAACAGCGGACCACGTTCGACTACAGCTCCACCGTCATACCAACGACTGACAGCTACATCCATCGGTAATTCCAATGTCAGACAATCTCCTTCTTTCCATGTCCGGTTTACCCGAGCAACTTCTCCTGGGAACAAATCCACCTCAATGGCTTTATCATTCAATTTGACTACCGGCTGCTGACACCAGCTTGGTACACGAAAATGGAAGGGGAAGAAAGCCTCTTTCACTGATTTATCGGTAAATGAAACCCGGAACTGAATAGTCTCATCAAACGGATAGGCTGTCTCTTCCTGAATCTTCACTCCTACACCTTCAGCTACTTTTGCCATAACTTCCGACGGACCATAAACTAAAGCTGCGATACCATTATCGGCTGTTGCATACCATAAATTCTGTACGAACTTGGGCCAACCCTGATGTAAATTGGAGGTACAGCAAGGATAACCCGTCAATACTCCAAAAAGAATATCCGTATCTTCATGAGGTGTCGAGAATTCCCGATAATCACGCGTTACATTCACCTGATTAAACTGCTGGTAATACTGACGAGCTGAATAATCATCGGTAATCTGCGTTGGCAATACATTATAAGTTATTCGCTCCAAATAATCGGCCCACTCAACATCACCCGTTATTTCCAGCATCTCTTCCAACGAAAACATCATCTCGACAGCCGTACACAACTCTGAACCGGCAGTTGGCTTACCAAAACGAAGTAACTCATCGCCACCCCACAAACCGGTTGGCAATCCGATCGTATTACGGATCTGCTTCACAGCCTTCTTTACCGCCATAGTCTGCTGCGGATCCTTATTCTGCTGATAATATACAACAGGCTCTTTAAAACCCTGTCCCAAATTCACACAGTGTAAACTCAACTGACGGCTCAAATGATCCTGATGCAGAAAAACATCCGTCCAGTTGAAGGTCTGCTTATGAATTAACTCACCCAGCTCCAACAGAAACTTATCACCCGTGATGTTATATAACCAATATACCACCATCAGATTGTCTCCTCCGCGTTGTTCTCCCCAAAAGGTCCAATGTCCCAACGGACTTTCCGGTAAAGTCTTCAGCTGATACTTGAAGTAATTGGTCAGCAACTGAATCACCCGTTCATCACCGGTAGCCGAATAATACTGCTGCATGATTTTCAGCATCACCATCTTTGGCCACCAATCGTATGCATTATCCCGCTGCAAACCGGGTTCATACGGACGATCGGTATCCGGACCAAAATATCCGTTTTCCTTTTGTGAAGCCAACGACCATTCAATCCACGGCTGCACTTTCTTCTTCAATTCCTCATCATCCAGTATATAAGCCAAAGGTAACAAACCGTCAATCCAGTACGGTCCTCGTTCCCAGACATCACCATCCCCACCAAGCCAGCCATTACGTTGGCCCATCACTTGTTCATAAACTTGATCAAGATGTCCCGTCATCCCTTTCTTCATCCGAAGCAACTGATCCTCCATCCAGCCTTTTGCCCGGATTGTTCCCAAAGGCAACTCAATATATTCTTTCTGCAGCAAAGGCTGACGATTGTTCTGGTAGTTTCCGGAGAAACCAGCTTCTTCTGCCTGCACAGAGGAACAGGCAAACACAGCCAAAGAAGCTGCCCATAAAGCTATTCTTCTTTTCATGGTTAAATCTATTTATACTATTCCTGATAATCAATCCACACTTTCATCTGTCCAGCCTCCCGGTTATCCCACGCATAATATGGGATGAAGGTCATTTGTTGTTTTCCAGACTGAGCTTTAATCAGTTTAACACCGCCCAACAGTTCCGGAGCATCTACTACTTCGAAAGTGGTCCCGGCTTCTAATTGTAACTGATCAAAACCCTTCGGATTATCCACTTCTTCCAAACAATATACCAATGGTCCACGCTGAATAGCTCGCTTACCAACATCCTGCTTTACACGTGGATCAGCAGCTACCTTTTCTACCGGCATTTCCATTTCCAAAGAAATCACATCGCCCGGTTTCCAATCCTTAATCACCGCATAGCCTTTATCTACCGAAGCCTTTACAACCTGACCTTTTACAGACAATTGATAATCTTTACACCAGCCCGGAATACGGATACGCAATTCTTTATCTAAAGCCTGTGCTGCTAATACCTTCAGCTCTACTTTTCCATCCCAAGGATAGTTAGTCTTCTGCTGGATCGTCACTTCCTGATCACCCACTTTCACCTTCGTTGTATTACCAATAAACAAGTTTACCCACAAAGCTTCGTTGGAAACTCCATAGATATAATTCCCGATAGAAGGCAAGAAACGGGAAATCTGACTCGGACAGCAAGCACATCCATACCAAGCCTGCCGATGATGATCGCCTTTCGATTCCAACGGATTCACATAAAAGAAACGGTCTCCACTCAATGAAACACCAGCTAAAGCACCATTGTACATCGAACGCTCCAGTACATCCACATACTTGGCATCTCCCGTAAACTGATTCATACGTTGGTTCCAATATACCATACCCACAGAAGCACACGTTTCACAATAAGCTTCCAGATTCGGTAAATCATAATCTTCAGTAAAACCTTCATTATGACGAGAAGATCCGATACCACCAGTAACGTACATATTCCGCAATACCACATCATCCCACAAGCGGTTCATTGCTTCTACATACCCAGTATCCTGCTTCAAAGCCGCCACATCCGCCATACCACAATATAGATACATACAACGGACAGCATGACCGGAGATACTTTCCAAATCCCGTACCGGCACTACATCCTGATAATATTCCGGATTCCACTCTCCCTCATCACCTTTACTGCCATAACCATGACCTCGTTCTTCCAGCAACCAGTTGGCAAAATCCAAATACTTCGTTTCTCCCGTCGCCTGATATAACTTCACCAAAGCTAGTTCGATTTCTTCATGGCCCGGTACCCAATGCCGTTTTCCCGGACCAAAAACACTCATCATATGATCAGCCATCCGGATACTTACATCCAATAACTTCCGTTTTCCCGTAGCCTGATAATAAGCGACTGCTGCTTCCATCATATGACCAGCACAATACATCTCATGCTTATCCATATTTGTCCAACGCTTATCCAAGCCCGTCAACGTATAATACGTATTGATATATCCATCCGGTTGCTGGGCAGCAGCCATCTTGTCAATCCATTCATCCGCCTTCTTCTCCAACTCCGGATTCGGATTGTTGATCAAACTATATGCAATACCTTCCAAAGCCTTATACACATCCGAGTCATCGAAGAAAATACCCGAATGTTCTCCTTCACCTTTCGCCGCATTCTCAAAATTACGGATACGCCCCGTCTGATTCTCAATCTGATCGATACAAACCGGTAACGTCGCCGTTGTATGTTTACTCAGCCGAGGAGACCAAAACCCATCCTCAATCTTCACATGCGAAAAGTCCACCTGAGTGATTCTCTTTAAGGGCGCATCCTCCTTCTGCGCTTCTTTCGTACCTGTACAACCCACCAAAGCCAAACAAGCCGCTGATACAATGATAAGATTTTTCATGATGTTTGATTTTTTATAATTCTACTTTTACTTTACTCAATACCGGAGAAAAAGCTTTTCTTTGCCCATTTACAAATATAGAAAAACCTTTTCCCTTATTATATTTTTCCCCTGTTTTATCATATAAAATAGTAATTATTTTGCCATGATACAATATGTTATCTAAACAGAAATAATCCCACATTCCTTCCGTGATCTGAGGATTGACAACTAAAATATTGTCCTCTCTAGGTCTTAATCCTATAAGTCCGGTTATTACCAAATCACAAAATGAAGAATGATTATAATCACGTCCTCGTTCCTTTAAAATACTACCCTTTTGTAACAATATCGTTCTGGATAACCAATCCCCGGTATAGGGATTCAAATTCTCGTCAATCCAAGGAATTCTCAATCCGTTTTCCAACAAATGATACTGACTTTTCGCATAAATAGATAAGAGCGTATAATAATCCCTATTTGACACATACCTTTGATTTTGTTCGTTCAAAAGATTAGCCAAAGCTATTAAAGTCATGGAAGTCGCAAATGGCCATGACGGTCCGTTCCATTGACATTCATGTCCTTCATAAACAACTTTAAAACCAGGGTGACATTGTTCTGCAGTAGTTAATCCATATGGTGCCAAGAAGTAATTAGTATCCATCAGATATTTCCAAGCTACAGCGTAGTTTTCATCAGCTAAGCTAAAAGCCCAAGGAGTATAACCATGTAATTCCCTAACGTCTTTCAACATATACTCTTCTCCTTTAGGTAAGACTTTAAGAAATTCTGCATCCTTATCCCATAATTTTTGGAAGATATTTTCCTTTAAACTCTTTGCTTCATTACTTAAAATAGTTGCAATTGAATCGTTTTGCTCTGTTGCTAATTCTGATAATACAATTGCATCAGCAGCCATATAAGAATTAATTGTTGCTCTATAACCACTTCCTCCTACGGATACTTCCATGCCATCTTCCCCGTCAATTTGCCAAAACAACCCTACATTTGGAACAAATTTTTCTTTTTTCCAAGCATAATAATTCTCTAACAATTCAGGGAAATATTTCTCTAACTCCTCTTTTTCCCCTAGTACAAGACTATACTGATTCAATGCATCCGCAACAGGAAAACTATAAGAACGTAATGCCCCTCCACCTTTTAACCAGTAATCTGCATAATCCGTTAAATAAACCTTATTATGTATCCAACGCCCTTCTCGAAAATGAAACCAAGCAGGACAACAAATCCCATTATATTTTCCTGCCCAAGAAACATTTGGCAAAAATTCAGTAATAATAAAACCTTCTGTTGTCTGTTTTATATGTTTTCTATAAGTCCACCAACGGAAATAATAAACCTCCTCTATCGTTTCATCAGGACACTCAAACAATGGAATATTTTTCCTCAAAAATTCTTTCGATTCTGCATTAGAAACATATTGCGTATATAATTCTTCATCATTTTCATTAAACTGATCCACATATTGATCTAACAAACATGTATTCAATATTTGTGCCTGAGAAAAAATTGATGAGAATAATCCAAAACATACCAACCAACTTCTGAAAAGACTCATAACTATTTATTTTAAAGCCTGCTCAAAAGAGCAGGCTTTGGATAAACTTATAAGTAATTAGGATTCTGCTCCAAATTTGGATTAGATGTCAATACAGTTTCCGGAATCGGAAAAACAGAACGATAATCCCCTTCAGGTTTATGAGACAACCAGCTTTTTGTTGTATAAACTCCAAATCGAATAGCATCTCTTCTACGGTGCATTTCCCAAGCAAATTCCCATCCTAATTCATCGTACATACGCCCAAATTGAACTGGATCAGTATTTCCTTTATCTACAATCTGGTAATTCTCCACATATCCATATTGATAACTTGAATTTTGCTTTAATTCTTCATCTGTGACAACAGCCAACTCTGGGTTATCCTTAAAAGCTCTTTGCCGAACTTGTGTTACTAACGCTCCTGCACCGCTTTGACCCGTTCGCAACAAACATTCAGCTTTCATCATTAGAATTTCAGCATAACGAAAAACAGGGATATCTGTATCTGTACTTCCTTGAGACCCTTCTCTAACCTCATACTTATTCATTCTATAACCTTCCATCTCACTCGTATAATTCCCACTAGGTATATCTTTAGTAAAAACTAAAGGTTCTCCTATTTTATCATACGTTCCATATAGAGGAGATCCATCAGAAGCTAATTGCTCTCCCATTAACCAGGTGTCTGCTAACCGAGAATCTTTTTCATTATAAGTATTAATAAATTGAGTAACCCCCATTGCTGATCCACACCCCCAAGGAGTAGCCTCTGTATTAAACTTTTTCTTCAATTCTCCATGCCATGAATACTGATAAATATAATTGCCAGTGGCTAAATTTTGATCAAAAGGAATCGTAAATATAATTTCTTTACAAGCCTCTATACCTGATACGCAAAAAAGATCCTTATAATTTTCCGATAAAGAAAATTTTCCACTATTAATGATATCATTACATTGTATAATGCAATCCTCCCAACGATTTTCATTCACATAAACTTGTGCATTCAAATACAAATTTGCTAACAAAGCTTTAGCAGCCCATTTATTCATACGTCCATAATAATTACCCCGAACTTCTTCAGATAACGAAGATATAGCCTCTTTAAGTTCTTTCTCTACAAAATCAAAAATTTCTTTCCGAGTATTTTTTGCAGGTAAGTCCATTGTTGAAGTAGTAACTAAAGGAGCATCTCCAAAATTGTCACAAATTAACCAATAATAATATGCACGCATAGCTCTTAATTCGGCAAGACCTTGCTGTTTCTCCTCCATAGAAGGAGCAGGAATTACATCACTCTCTATTTTTTCAATTACTTTATTACAAAGTAATGCCCCGCGATAGAAAGAAGACCAAATGCTAGACACATGACTTTGCTCTGAATTCCATGTATGATAATGTATACGACGATAAATTCCACCATCATCCCAACCTGAAGCGTTGGGAGGCATTACAATGGCATCTGCAGAAACCTCCTGAGTACAAAAAAAACCACCATGAGAAGGGAAATTTCTCAAATAACTATATACACTTGCCACTGATGGAGCAAAATCTTCTTTAGTATAATTATAATTTTGTTCTGTGATAGAAGAATAAACCGTTTCTTCCAAATCATTACTACAAGAACACACAAAACAAAACAATAGACATCCAAATAATGATTTAATATAAGTATTCATAA
>OOCF01000833.1_pt1 | contig 14193 bp, 19 predicted proteins | sample 1671001 | NCBI WGS metagenome assembly OOCF01 (sample SAMN06348112, study PRJEB24527) | human gut metagenome | biome: human gut; feature: ankylosing spondylitis patient; material: feces | host: Homo sapiens | place: China | collected 2015-10
TAGATATAACAATAAAATATATAAATAAAAGTTTAATTGTGTCTATAAAAGCAGATACTTATAAAACCAAAGCAAAGATGATAAAGGATAATTTATTTAAATTAACTAAAAATAATAATGCTTGTTGGCATGAAATTATACAAGATAAATCTTCTGGTAGGGGAATATGGTTAATGCTCCAATCTTGTGACCGTGTAATCTTAGAGCCTGATATGCAAACAGTACATTTGGTGGTATATCTTCCTTATAAAATAAGAAAACTATCCAATAAAAAATTACTAAATAAATTAGATATTGGTGTTTTGGAAATATAAAGTATATGGATATATTAATTATCTCAAAGGAAAAAGATATCATAAAAAAAATATTGATATCACAAATAGGAAATAACCATCAAATACTTACAACAGACAATCCCATAACAGGATTAAGCTTATATAATACATTAAAACCATCAGTCTTATTCATTGATGATGACTTAGACAAAATAAACGGCATAGTTTTTTGTCAAATTATAAAAGAGCTAATGGTTAAGAATAGTATTTCATATAAAGATTTAACAATATTTATGTTTTTATCTAAACAAAATATAAATAATACTAAACTTAAAGATTTAAACATCAATTATTTTATAGCTACACCAATAGATAAAGACTTATTTACATTACAAATTGCCACTTTTTTTAATAATTTCAAATTAGGTTTTAACACTACGTTAGAAGAAACTGTAAAAAAAGCACAAATAAACCAAGCTGAGACATTACCGAATTTCATCGAAATCGAAAATGAGACTTTATCTGTCAACTACATTTATAGCCCTTATTTAAATCTATCTGGAGATTTATTCAATTATTGGCTAGATGAAGATAATAAATTTTTATATGGCTATCTATTTGATTGTACAGGTCATGATTTAATTGCTTGGAGACAAACAGCAAAGATAAAGACTATTTTCAATTATGCGTTTAGATTTTATGACAAGAAAGTTTTTAAATCATTAATTGAAGTTATGAATAATATTAACGAAGAAATACTATTTCAAATGGACACCGATTCAGACACTAGTGCTTATGTAGTGGCTATTATTTTTAAACTGGACATACAAAATAAAAAGCTATATTACATTCCTGCTGGTATGCCTAACATATTATTAAAAGATAAATTAGAGTATAAAGAAATTGAACTTTGTAGCAATTTATTAGGCTTTAGTACGGATAATTACCAAGAAGAAGTTTTAGATGTAAGTAATGCAAAGGAAATAGTATTTTGTACAGATGGTCTGTCTGATTTATTGACATTAGATAATATACAAAATAAAAAAGATGACATCACTGCAATTTTTATAAAACTAAAAAATGTGTTCGAATCGAACACAAAATGAGGGATAAATATGAAATATATAATAATGAATAATACTATAGCAATTATAAAAGTTAAAGGAGATATGACACTTCCCATATATTTAGAACTTACAGACGACTTTAAAGAAGCTATTAGTAATGGTTGTACTGAAGTAATAATGGATTTTTCAGATACTAACCTTATAGATAGTGTAGGTATAAGTTTTATTATTGATATTATCAAAAACACCAAAATACGTAAAATTAAAGCAATAAAAGCTAATAAAATGGTTACAGCTTCACTTAGAGCAGTAAATTTACTACATATTTTACAAAGATTGAGGAGGATTTTATGATTGCCATTACTATTTTTGAAGATACAACACAAATTGTTGTATCTAAAAAAGTAAAAAATAAATTAGAGATAAAATCTCTAATTTCATATAAATCTATATATGAAGCTTATATAAATAAAGATGTTAATGCGTTAACTATGTATTTAGATGAAATAGTGTCACTAACCAAAAGCAAAACGGATATATATTTTATCTTGCCTGATGATAAATTTAATATTGATTATTTTTACTACCCCACAAATAGTGAAAAACAAAAAGATATAGATAAATTTTTACAAACTAATAATATAGACACCAATAAATATTATTATAGTTTGCCTTTTAATCTAAAAAGTACTACCTTTTCATGGAAAACAGTATATAGCATTGAAAAAACATATATTGATTCCTTATTACAAGCTAGTAAAAATGTAAATCTGCTAATTAAATCTATAGAACCATTAAGTTTTTGTGCTATTAGATATAAAAATACTTTTCAACAAGAAACATATATTTTTGAGATATATAAATATGGTGCAAGTATAGTTATGTATTCACCATTAGCAGGATTATTCAAAATGAATTTATCTAAAGAATACACTATTGATAATTTAAAAACTAAAAATAGTTCAATGATGTTATCTGATGCACTGCTTCAAGCAAATGCTGTAGCTAAAAATAAATTCAAAGCCATAACAGGTAACGCAGATATTCATGTCTTTTCTACCAAGGAAAATGTATCAAGATTAGCTTTTGCTTCTACTGATGAAAACGCTCGTATTTATAAAACGCGACCAAATTCTAATCTGATAACAAAAAAATATAATCAGATAGAAATTGATACTTACTATATAGGTATTGGTAGTTTACTACAAGAACTTGAACCACCTAGGTTAAAATACATCAAAATTAATTCAGCCAATATCCTACCTGAAATAGTCAAAGAAAGTACTAAACTTATTGAATTAGAACAAAATATAAAAAAAGCAAGTAAAATAACAATGCTTATGTTCACATTTATTATTGGGGTACAATCTGTATTTTTATATTATCTAAGTACTATTACTATACCAGAACAATTACAAACAGATTTCAATTATGCTAATAAGCAAATAATATCGTTAAAAAAAGAAGATGGGATTATTAAAAATGTTAAAAAGCAAACAGAACCTATACAGCCAATCTTAAGTGAGATTTTAGCTAATAAGCCAGATAATAATACCTTAGGCTTTACTAAACTTTCAATAAATAATCAAAGAGATAAAAAAGTAAATAATGATTGGATAAAAATAGATTTAGTATCTAAAGACCCTATTAAAATACAAGAATTTAGTTCTAAATTAAATAGCGATAGATTTAAAAATATAATGTTAACTAAGATAGATAATACTGTTGATGGAATTAATTCTGCTGAAATTTCTATAGCAAAAGTGGTTAAAAATACTCCTAAAAAAAATAAAAATACAAATAAGGAGAAAGATGAATAAATGAAAATCAAAGAATTATTTAAAATTAAAGGAGCTTTTAAATATATAGGTATAACTTCTGTTGTATTTTTAATCATATTAGGTTTATTTTTTGAATTGAGTATGAGTTATCAAGAAGCAAACATAACTAAAGCTAATATGGCTAATATGCAAAAAACGATAGATGAATACAATAATTTAGCTACCAAAATAAATAGAGAAACATATAGACCTATAGATAAAGAACAATTAGATACTGTACAAACAGAAATTTTAAATAATCTAGCTAAACATCAACTACTTTTAGAAAAATTCTCAGAAAAAGAAGCTAAAAAAACGAACAAAAAGGATAAAGAAATATCCTTTAGAGAATATGATATCTCTTTTGTAGGAGATTGGTCAAAAGCTATAACTGTGGTTACAAATTTTACTAACATGAGCGATGCCCTAATAACCATAGAAAAAATACAAATCTCTAGTGATGAAACTTATGATACTAAATCTAAAGATAAAATAAATACTAATCAAACTAATAATGTAAAGGTCGATATGGTATATAGAATTTACATAAAATAGGAGGACAAAATGAAAAGCTTTTTTAAAAATATTCAACTAAAACCTAAAAAAAATAAAGATATAAGCTATGATGACGAATTAGTGAATAATCTTACGATTAAAACCAAGCCAAAACTAAAAGTTATTATTCCTCTTACTTTATTAGTATTTATAGGTAGTGTTGCAGCAACATTATTTTTCTTTAATTATGATAGTAATAATAATAAAAAAAACACTACAACTAAGCCTAATATAAATACCAATGCAATAGCTAAAAATAAACAAGCAAATAATAATAACTATATAGATTTAGCTAGCTTAGAAAATCCTTTTGTCAATAAAGATAGTCCTATTTATCTAGCAAATAATCCAGAAAAAATGGTCAAAAATAAAATTCAAAATACTAATTTACCTGCTATACCTAATTACAATCAAAATGGTAATTTACCACCAATTCCTTCATTTAATCAAAACAATTTACCACAAGTCCCAGCTATAAATACAACACCAACATCTCAAATTCAAGGAATTTCTTCTAATGAATATGGAGAAAATATTGCTATTGTAGACGGTCAAGTGGTAAAAGAAGGTGATACTTTACATGGTAATACTATATCTAAGATAAATAATAATGGTATTACTTTCAGTAATGGTAATCAAATATCTTATAATATAGCACAATAAGGACGGGATAATTTATGCAAAAAATTTTAAATAAGACAATTATGCTTACTATTCCCTTAAGTATAACTTTAACTTCATTTGCTCATGCAAATCCAAGTCAAGAAGCACAAGCATTTGCAGCTCAATTCAAAAAAGAACCACTTAAACCTAAACTAACAGCTGAAGATGTACTTAATAAATATGCCGAAAATAAGGATAATGCTAAAAATACAAATGTAGAAATAACCACTATTAATGAAACACCAACACCACTAAATATATATGGCGAGGGAATTCCTACAGATTATAAATATATTCCCACAGAAAATGATATTGTAACGCTAGAAGATGAACCTGTATATGATGGTCCTAAATATAATTTTGATTGGCAAGGAGCCCCCCTTGCCAGCGTATTTTATTTACTAGGAAAAATTTCTGGAAGCAATATCTTAGTAGTAGATAGTGATGACTTAAATGACGTTAAGGTATATGCCACACTTAAAAATGTAACTTTAGATGAAGTAGTATCTTATTTAACAGCTACCTATAACTTAAATTGGTCTAACTCTAATGGGACTTATAGGATTTCTAAAGATGAAGATACTATGCTAAGTTCTGAGCGTTTTAATGTAAGATATGCAGACAAAGAAAAATTAATAAACGAGCTTAAAGGACTAGGTATCGATGAAGCAAATATAGTGGCTAATGACCAATATTCTACAATTACCGTTACAGGAAATAGCTACGAATTAACTCAGGCAGGAAGGCTTATAAAATCCATAGATAAACCAGTAAGTCAATGCTTGATTGTAGCACAATTAATCGAAACATCTCACACTAAAGATTTAGATGTTGGCTTTAACTATACAATGCCAAGTTACATGCACAATGTTGATGACCCTATATCACATCAGAATTGGGGAACAAAATTAACTTTTGGTGTAACTAGTCAGCTTAATGAAGCAATATTTAAGGGAAAAGTAATGAGTAGACCTGTTATTTTAACAGAAAATGGACATGAAGCAAAACTTTTTATGGGCGATAGCGTGCCAATTCCTCAGCAAAATACAGCAGATGGTTCTACTAATATTACTTTTGATTACCAAGATATAGGCAGTACCTTAAATATTAAACCTACTATAGATAAAGCTTCTGGAATAGTGAGTCTAGATATCGATACACAGATAAAAAATATTACAAAATATATAGAGCAAGGTGGTATGCAAGCTCCACAGATTGCAAGTCGTGAAGCAAACACCATTGCTCATTTAAAATCTGGTCAAACATTTGTTATTGGTGGACTTATGAGTAAAGAAGACTTTGATACAATATCTGGTATTCCACTTTTAAGAAAACTCCCTCTTTTAGGCAAATTATTTGAATATCATACGAAAAATAAATCTAACACAGAAGTATTCATCACCATAACGCCATATATTATCAACGATGATATACCTGAAAATCTATTACCACAGATAAAAAAAGAAAACCAAGTATTAAATGAATTAACTTCAACTACAGATAATCAAGAAAATCAACAAAACTTAAAGAAGGTGAATTAATGGAATTTATTACAGATGAATCACTAAAACAAAAGATGATAGATAAAGGTAAATATATAGATGCCTCACTTGTAAAATTAAATATACCTGCAAATATTGTCGCTTTAGTAGATAAAAACATTGCTCAAAAATATAAGATTCTTCCCTTTAATTACGATGAAGAACATCAAACTTTATATATTGTTTGTAATGAAGATGCATTGCTTGAGCAAGATGAAATTGAAGATATTTTTTCTACAAAGTTAAATGCAACAATTAAATTAGTTTTAACTGACAATTACAATCTAAAAGAAGCTCTAAAATACTACTACAAAGTAGACTTAAATACTCAAAGTATGGCTCATGAAGTACAAGAAAATATAGAAGATAATGCTCCTATCTTAAATAAAGTCAAAAATATCATAGCTGATGCCATAGAATTTGGAGCGTCAGATATACATTTTTTACCTTATAAATTTAATAATCGCTATTCTATAAAAATTTTATATCGCATAAATGGTAAAAACGTAAATCATAGTGCAGATTATGATTTTACAGAAAATGAAATACCTAGAATATCTATGGCAATTAAACGCTTAGATACTTCAGCTAGTTCCGATATGCTTAGAAAAAATATGCCAAATAAAGGCTCTTTTCTAACAAAAGATAAATTAGGAAATGATGTTGATGTGCGTATTTCTACCATGCCTATGGTATCTGGTATGGAAAAAGTAGTACTTCGCCTTCAGCAATTTTTGAGTAAGCAAAAGACTTTATATGATATAGGTTATCTATCTAAAGATATTGATATTATCAAAAATCAACTTAAAATTTGCCCAACAGGATTGTTTATTATAACAGGACCTACAGGAAGCGGTAAAACCACCACACTTCATGCTCAAATTGGTGAAGTAGTAAAAAATGCAGATTATGAAAAAATAGTAGTAACTATTGAAGACCCTGTAGAAATATATAATCCTAATTACTGTCAGGTTCAGATCCACGAAACAGAAGACAATGCTACTAACTTTAGTTCACAAAAAGCATTACAGGTAATTTTAAGACAAGACCCAGAAATTATTCTCTACAATGAAATCAGAAATAAAACAGACGCTGAAACTGTAATTCAAGCTGGAGCAACAGGACATCAGGTATTTACGACACTACATGCTAATGACTGTATAACGGCAATTTCAAGGCTTCTTGATTTAGGCGTGTCTAAAGTATCTTTGTTAAACCAAGTAAATTTAATCAGTTCTCAAAGACTTATTGGTATACTTTGTCCTCATTGTCAAAGAGAATACAAATTATCTGAATCGGACAAAATTTTATTATCTGAAGAAGAATATAATCGACTTTCAACAATAGATTTAAAACAAGTAGGAACTGTAGAACAAAGAAATAATTGTCCTCATTGTAATCATACTGGCTATATTAATCGAATAGCTATTGTTGAATATGTTTTATTTAATGATGATTTAAAAGACATCTTGTATCATACAAGTTCAATGAAAGAAATTAAAGAAGTCTTAAAGAAAAATAAATTTATCTCTATGTGGGAGAAAGGTTTAGATTATGTAGTAGCAGGAAAAACTAGTCTAATTGAACTTTATAATCAAATTGGTAATAAAGATGCTATCAATAATCTCATTAATAATTTATAGGAGGATATATGGACGAATTACTATTTAAACAAATAATTTATGAAATAGTAAACTCTATACTAATATTTTTGCACATCAAAAAACGTACAGAGCCAAATGATATTGATTTATTAAAGTTTTTTAGAGTATTAAGGCGTTATCAAAAGGCAGGTATTCCTATGGATAAAGCATTAGAAGAATACTTAGAATCTAATCATGAGATAATGAAACCTTATTTAAAAAATGTAATTGCTGAATTAAATTCAGGACGAAGTTTATCTGAAGCAATCGTTAAACAAAAAATTGTACCAAATTTCATTGCAGAAATGATAAAAATAGGTGAAACAACCAATATGACTGCTATTTTAGATGAGATTGTATATTATCTAAAGCAAAAAACAGATATAGCACGAAAGATAAAATCCAATTTATTCACCGTTAAAATAATGTTTGCTGGTTTGATCGTTCTGATGATAGTAGCAATCTATATGTTAGGTAGAATGAAAGGCGTATTTGATAATTTAAACGCTGATTTACCATTTATAACTAAACTATTATTAAATTTTGGTGATTTTGCTATTTATTATATTTGGTTATTGCCTTTTATAGTTATAGGTTTTGTTTTTCTATATAAAGTAATAATAAAAAAATACAAAGAAAAAATCGATATATTACTCTTAAAAACGCCAGTTTACAAAGATATTTTAAAGCTAACTACACATTATTACATCTGCAAAATACTTGCTATTTTACTTAAAAATGGTATAAGAACATATGATGCTTTAAGATATACAGCTATGGCAATAGATAATAGCAGATATAGAGATGAATTATTAGATATAGCTGAAAAAGTAAATAATGCTTATACTCTCTTAGATGCTGTTGAAGAAGTAGATAAACACTATAAGTTATTAGATAAAGATTTTATATTTGTTATTCGTTCTATTGTGCAAACAGGTATAGCTTCATCGGCTTTAGATGAGCTTTCTGAAGACTACAAAGAACAACTTTTAGCTAAACTTATAACTTTACCAGAAAAAATCTCTACTCCAATGATGGGTATTGCCTGTATAGTAGTGATAACAATATATGTTTCTATTTATATTCCAATCTTTACATTAACACAAAGTGCTCAAGGAATAGGGATGAGGTAATCGTATGAGGAGACCTGCATTTAATCTAATAACTTTAGTTATATATACATGTGCTGTTGTTATGCTTACAGGTATAGCCCTTTATGGTGCAAATGAATATCTAACTACTTCCAAAATAGCAGATACAAAATCTACCGTAGCAAATTATGCTACTGCTGTAAGTCAATATAGATTTGAAATAGGAGAATATCCAGATAATCTAACTGAACTTACTAAAAAAGGCAATAAAGATGTTGACGGCAATGATGCTTCACATTTTGGCCCATGGTTAAATAAAATTGAAAAAGATGCTTGGGATAAAGATTTTGTATATGAAACACTGAAAACAGGTGGTGATGAAACAGGATTTGTTATTTATTCTAAAGGAAGTGATAACAAAGGAACATTTAGTAATAGTGAATTTAAAAATGGTGCTATTGGCATAATGGGTAAATAAAATACTAAAATAAAAAATAAAGGAGACTTTAAACATGATAACAACATTGAATTACAAATTAGGTGCAATTACAAATAAAACACAAAGAAAAGCTTTTTCTATTATGGAATTAATTGTTTACATGGTAGTTGTGTTATTTTTAATAGGTGTGTTATTTTTTGGTTTGCCATTTCTAATTAATCAAGCAAGAGTAACTACTGCTAAGCAAGAAATGGATACCTTAAAAACTGCCGTAACAGCTTATCAAATGTTATGTACTAATCCAAGTGAAAGTATTACCGCAGAAGATTTAAAAACAGGACTTACAGCAGAAGAATCTTTAGATGGTATAGCACATGAAAATATTTTGCCAGAAGATGCTGATTTGAAAGACCCATGGGGCGGAGATTATGTTATTGAAACAAGCCCTGATGGTAGCGGTAGTATCTCAACTTCTAATGCCGTATCTATTGGTGGACTTGATAGTGAAGTAGTAATTTCATGGTGATAAAATAATAAAAAAGTAAAAAATATAAGGCAGATTAGGAAATCTAATCTGCCTTTATCATAGGAGGGTACAATGCATAGATATAGAAAAAGACCTGCAAGTATGTTAATATCAGCGATACTTGCTTCAATTATGTTTATAATTATAGCTAATAGCTTTATGAATTTGTGGGGAAATAGCTTTACAACTTTAACAGCAGCTAAGACAGCAACACAAGCACAAGCATATTCTGATATAGTATCTGAAAAAATAAAACTTGAAGGTACAGATGCAGAAGAAGTAACAACAAAAACTAAATTAAGTGAAATAACTGGCAATGATAGTGATGATGATTGGTTTTATACTTATGAAATAGAAAATGAAACAGAAGATGATAACGGAAATATTTTTAAAGTAGCGAGTATAAAAATTTATAAAGATGATGAAAATGGTCCAAGATATAGTACAGAAATCCCGCTATCTTCTTTAGGTAGCAGTTTTTCTGTGCCAATAGGCGGTATTATTGCTTATACAGGCTCTCTAAATGCTTTGCCATTAAACTATCATTTATGCGATGGAACAAATGGTACTCCAGACTTAAGAGATCGGTTTATTGTTGGTGCAGGTAACTCCTATAATCTTAATAATATTGGTGGTACAAGTACAAATATACTTGCACTAAATCAATTACCTAATTTAGCAGATTTTCTTAATAAAACTATTGCGGTTCAAGGAAATAATCAAGTAAATGGTTCGGAAAATTTAGTATCAAGTCTACCAGTAAGATCATGGAGCTGGGAATATTTTATGAAAAATGAAGGTAATACTCATGGTTACTTTAAAAATGCCTTTGCTACTATACCAGGAACTAGTAATTCTTTTGGACAACCAATAGAAAATAAGCCACCATATATGGCTTTATATTGGGTTATGCGTATAAAATAAAAAGCAGTTCATTGAACTGCTTTTTTTACATTTTTTATTTACATGGTGTGAAATAAACTCCATTATTACCACCACTAAAGGTGATAACATCATCCTTAGATACAGGTACAATATTATAATTTTGTTCATCTCTATTATAAGCACAATCCCAATATAACCATGCTGTAGAAACTAAAATATTATTAATATATAATCGCATACCATAATTATATATTCCTCTATAAATATTTATCCAACCATTATTAGGACATACAAATCCACTACTTATACGTTGAACTTTGGTAAAATCTGGTGTATTAAAATAGGATATCTTACTTCCTAAAGAAATTAATATCCTATTGCTATCCAATAAAAACTGTCGTGCTGACCATAACCATCAGATAAATGAGCAGAAAATCCATTTGCACTAAAACTACCTATATCTACCATAGAAGCTCCTTTACCTCCACCAGAAACTACTGGACTTACTGCTGTTGTAAATGGTATAGGATATCTTTGATATTCATAACATTTACCTCTACCCCATTGAATTAATAATCCATTAGGAAATTCACAATAATAACCATATTCATTATATTTAATTTCGTTTAATTTACTATTTCCTAAAGAAATTAATAGCCTATAACAGACCAATAAAAACGTGTTGAATAATCTGATTGACCTTCTCCATTAGGCATAAAGTAACAATATGAATTAGTAAAATCTTCTCTATAATTTACGCCAGCAGCTCCTACTCCATTTCTTTTAGAAATAGCAGATATAGAAATAATTTTATTAGGAAATTCTATAGGAAAATCTATTCTTTGCCAATGTTGAAAACCTCTATTTTCATAATCGCCCCATTGATATATTAATCCATTAGGCAATTTCCAATAATAACCCCTGTTATTAGAGCTAAACTCGCCTAGATTACTTCCTAAAGAAATTACTACATTTATTTTGCTTTTATAAAGTATCTAACCGCTTTATTAACAGGTCTATTTTCTACTGCTACTGGCACAACTCGACTTGCATCAAAATATGTCATGTAATATGGTGTACCATTATTTCCCCATTCAGAACCAGATGTTCTCCAACTTTGATAAAATGCTCCTGATTGAGGTTGACCTAATCCATGATCGTTTCCATTACCTGCCACCATAAAACTTCCAGTAATATTTCTAATAGCATCACCCTGTAATTCTCCTAAGGCATCAGAATTACCACCTAATCCTCTTAAAAAAACACCTCTGTAATCTGGTACATTGTGCATTAAAGCATAAAGCTTAGGGTATTTATTACCATCTACTGCTTGCCCATTACATTCAAGGTAATTATCATCAGGATTAATTTCTAAAGCCCAAGTAATAATACTGCCCACAGGTAAAATACCATTTCCTAAAGAAATTAATATCTTAACTTGAATTTTAAATGCTTAGTAAAACCTATAGCAAAAAAATCAGCATATTCTCTAATAAAACTTGTTCCATCATTAAATTCTTGAGCCATTACATATGCTGCTTCCTTTTCTAAATACCTAATCTGAAAATCATAATCTGCTCCATAACTACTATTTTGATTCCAAATACCAGTTTTTACATAATAATTTGTTGAATTAAAAGGTATCGGTAATCTAATAATGTTATTAAAATTTTTTAAATTTATTCTTCCCCATTGAAATATCAAGCCATTAGGTAATTTCCAATAATAACCTTTATCATTAGAGGCAAATTCACCTAGATTACTTCCTAAAGAAGTCATTTAGCTTTAATGAAATAACGAACAGCTTTATTAATAGGTCTATTTTCATTTGCTACTGGAACAACTCTACTTGCATCAAAATAATAGATACCACCTACTGTGCCATTCTCATCTTTAGGACCATAACTAAATGAGTAACCATAGTAAAAAGCTCCTGTAGATGTTGGAAATCCAACGTTGTCATTTACAGGAAGAGAACCAACTATATTACGAATAGCATCTCCCTGAGTAATTCCTAGACTAGCAGAATTACCACCTAGTCCACGGAGAAACATACCTCTATAATCTGGTACATTATGCATTAAAGCATAGAGCTTAGGGTATTTAGTACTATCTACAACCTGACCATTACACTCTAAATAGTTATCTGAAGGATTATCAGATAATGTCCAAGCTACTACCATTCCTATTTCTAATCCATCAGTATTATTTCCTAAAGAAATTATTAATATTCTATAACAACATATCCATAATCAAATATAGGCGTATTAATAAATACGCCTATATTTATGTCTGAATCGAATGAGTTTTATTTTTTGAAATTTGCATATAATTCATCTATCGCTTTTATTTGACTTTCTTGTAAAGTATGGGCATACAAATTTAATAATATATCTGGATTTGCCCAACCACCTAATTTTTGAATATCTACGATAGCCACTTTATTATGAATAAGATTTGTAGCAAAAGTATGTCTTGTACTATGAATATGCAAGTCCTTTGGTAACCCTAAACGCTTCAATCTTTTTTTCATGTTTTGTAAGAGATTATTAGGATTGTAAACATCGCCTTTTTTAGTACAAAATACAAGATTATACATATTAGTATATTTATGCTTAGAAAAATATTCTTCTTGTTCTTTTTTTAGTATTAATAACTTATTCATTAATTCTTGTGGTAGTGGTATAACTCTAATCGAAGATTTATTTTTAGGAATAGCTTTTAGCTTAGGTTTATTATTGATGACAACTAAAACTTGGCTTATAAATATAGTATTATTATGAAAATTAACTTTGTCCCAACTAAGTCCTAAAATCTCACTTCGTCTAGTTCCTGTAAAAAATAATAATTCATATGCCAGATGATATCTATAATTTTTAGAATTATTCAAAAACAATACTTGTTGTTCTTTAGTAAAAACATTTTTAGGTACATTAATAATCCTAATATTCTCTGTATATGAGGCTACATTTTCTTTTACAATATTTTCTCTAACAGCCTGATTTAAACAAGATATTATAAGTGAACGTATTTTATTAACTGTCCAATTAGATAAGCCTTTTTTCCATATTGTAATAAATTAGATAAAAATTCTTGTACATCTCTAGTTGAAAGATTTTGGATAAATTTTCTACCTATATTAGAAGGTTTTACATGAATATTAATGTAGGTCAAACATACATTTCTTGTAGTGATTTCATGTTTAGGATATTTATATATCATATACCAGTTATACATATAATTACCAAAAGTTACATTTTTGCATTTCATAAAAAACACTCCTTTATTTTTGTATTATTATACATAAAGGAGTGTTTTTTTACTAAGTGAATAATATTTTAGTTTTTAGATGTTATTTCTTGTTTATTCCATCTATCTATAAACCACTGATAAACTTCTAGTTCATTTATAGAAATATTAGTTACATCAGATATATATTGCCAATCATCACCATTAGCCATCATTCTCATAGCAATTTTTCGAGCTACTTTTTTAGTAAATTCAATATTTAAATTTTTTATATTTTCTTCAAGATAGTCAATCAAACTGCCTAAAGCATCAGTAAAACATGATATATAATCATAAAAAAGTTTATTTATTTCACTATGTTTTAACGTTTTAAAAATTTTTTCTAAATACAAAATTGTATTATTTTCTTTTAATATAAAATCTCCAACTTCATCTATAT
>OOCF01000853.1_pt1 | contig 13990 bp, 9 predicted proteins | sample 1671001 | NCBI WGS metagenome assembly OOCF01 (sample SAMN06348112, study PRJEB24527) | human gut metagenome | biome: human gut; feature: ankylosing spondylitis patient; material: feces | host: Homo sapiens | place: China | collected 2015-10
TAAAACTGGGTGTTTGTTTTGCAATCTGCTGATTTTCAGCGTTTGTTGCGGAGAGACAGGGATTCGAACCCCGGGTACCTCGCGGTACAACGGTTTTCAAGACCGCCGCAATCGACCACTCTGCCACCTCTCCAAAACTCTTTTTGAGAGTTGCTTTGTTTTTCAAAAGCGATGCAAAGGTACGCATTATTTTTAAACCTGCAAATATTTTGGAGCTTTTTTGATTATTTTTTTTCATTATCGTACCTTTGTACCCGAAAACAAGCATGATTTACCAAATAAAAGCATGATATACCCTCAGAATTTTGAGCAGAAAATAGGATTCGATCAAATCCGACAATTATTAAAAGGAAAGTGCCTGAGTACACTGGGTGAAGAACGGACAGAAAAAATGGCATTTTCCGATGACTATAATGAAATCAATCGCCGTCTGGAACAAGTAACAGAGTTTATCCGTATCATTCAGGAAGAAGATGAATTTCCAGATCAGTATTTCTTCGATGTTCGCCCTTCCCTCAAACGCATACGCGTAGAAGGTATGTATATGGACGAACAGGAATTGTTCGACCTGCGCCGTTCCTTGGAAACTATCCGGGACATTGTACGTTTTCTTCAGCAAACCGATGAAGACGACGAAACATCCGGTGAAAACTCTCCTTATCCTGCACTCCACGAATTGGCCAGAGACATTATGGTCTTTCCGCAACTTATCACACGCATCAATAATATATTGGATAAGTTCGGAAAAATAAAAGACAACGCATCGGCAGAACTATTGCGTATCCGCCGCGAACTGTCTGCTACAACCAGCAGCATTTCACGAAGTCTGAACAGTATTCTCCGCTCTGCACAATCGGAGGGATATGTAGATAAGGATGTAACTTCCACCATGCGAGACGGCCGTCTGGTAATACCTGTAGCACCGGGCATGAAACGCAAAATACGAGGTATCGTACACGATGAATCGGCTACCGGAAAGACTGTCTTTATAGAACCGGCAGAAGTGGTGGAAGCCAACAACCGCATCCGCGAACTGGAGGGAGAAGAACGGCGGGAAATTATACGAATTCTCACCGAGTTTTCTTCCATCGTACGCCCACAGGTTCCGGCTTTGCTTGGCTCTTATGAGTTCTTGGCAGAAATCGACTTTATCCGGGCAAAGGCTTTATTCAGTATTGATATCAAAGCTTGCAAACCTTCTTTTGAAAACCGACAAGTAGTAGACTGGATGGAGGCGATACATCCATTGCTCCAAATGTCGCTTGCCAAGCATAATAAAAAGGTAGTTCCTCTGGATATCGAACTCACACCCGAACAGCGCATCCTGCTTATTTCCGGTCCGAACGCCGGAGGTAAATCTGTCTGTCTGAAAACAGTCGGTCTCCTGCAATATATGCTCCAGTGTGGTTTGCCTGTGTCAATGCACGAACGGAGTCATGCGGGTATATTCAGTCATATCTTTATTGATATCGGCGACGAGCAAAGTATCGAAGACGATTTGAGTACGTATTCTTCGCACCTTACCAACATGAAGAATATGATGAAATACTGCAACGGACAAAGTCTGATTCTGATTGATGAATTTGGTGGAGGTACAGAGCCACAAATCGGCGGCGCTATCGCAGAGGCTGTATTAAAGCGCTTCAATGCACGAGAGACATTCGGCGTCATTACCACTCACTACCAAAATCTGAAACATTTTGCAGAGGAACATGAAGGGGTAGTCAATGGAGCTATGCTATACGACAGACACGAAATGCGTGCCTTGTTCCAACTGCAGATTGGTAATCCGGGAAGTTCGTTTGCTGTAGAAATTGCACGTAAAATCGGCTTACCGGAAGAGGTTATTGCCGATGCTTCGGAAATTGTAGGCAGTGAATATATACAGAGCGACAAGTATTTGCAGGACATTGTACGCGACAAGCGTTACTGGGAAACCAAACGCCAGAATATCCGCAAGCGGGAAAAGCATATGGAAGATACCATTGCACGCTACGAACGCGAGATAGAAGAACTGGAACGGAGCCGGAAGGAAATCCTACGGAAAGCCAAAGAGGATGCCGAACGTTTGTTGCAGGAATCGAACGCAAAGATTGAAAATACCATCCGTACCATCAAAGAGGCACAAGCAGAAAAGGAACGTACTCGTCTGGCACGTCAGGAACTGGTAGACTTCCGTCAGCAAGTGGAGGAAATAGACAAGGCTGCAATGGAGGAAAAGATTGCCCGCAAAATGGAAAAGTTGCGTGAAAAACAGGAACGGAAGAAGGATAAAAAAGCCAAGCAGCAGAATGCACCGGCTGCACAGCCTGTTGCTCCGAAGGTTCTCCCTATTGAAGTCGGTATGCATGTCCGCATCAAAGGACAAACCAGCGTGGGACAAGTGCTTGAGATAAACGGGAAAAATGCAGTGGTAATGTTTGGTCTGATGAAGACCAACGTAAAGACAGAGCGTCTGGAACGCACGGAAGCTCCCAAACAATCGGCTTTACAGACAAAAACTACATTTGTGAGCAGTGCAACTCAGGAACAGATGTACGAAAAGAAACTAAACTTCAAACAAGACATCGATGTACGGGGAATGCGGGGAGACGAAGCAATACAGGCGGTCACTTATTTCATAGACGATGCCATCCTGGTCGGCATGAGTCGTGTACGTATCCTGCACGGAACCGGAACCGGTATCTTACGGACGCTTATCCGTCAGTATCTGAGTACCGCACCGGGAGTAGCACACTTCCAGGACGAGCATGTGCAGTTTGGAGGAGCCGGCATTACAGTAGTCGACTTAAAATAAGCCATCGGATACTTTAAGAGTATAACCGACACGTGATATTACGTGACTTGTATCGAGAGGCAACGATACTTGTATCATCAGCAAACGTGACTTGTATCGTAAGCTCTCGATACAAGTCACGTTTTTTAGTGCATTCTGTCTTTTACCGGTCTTCCCCAAACAGCAAGCGATAATCTCTCTTAGCAGCCGGTTCTACCCATTTCTCCGGAATAAATTTCCATTGATTCAGCGGGCGAGGATCGAGTATTTTTACTTCTTCAATACGTTTCATCAAGTAGTAACGAAGGTCTTTTTCCGTAGCAAATACAATACGTTTTGCCAAGTCTTGCTTGGGAATACCCGCTCCTTTAGTCAACAGGTCACCTCCTCCGTTGCCACGATAGGAATTGACTGCTACCTTGTACATTTTATCCATGCGGAAAGGTGTTCCATCGGCCATGCTACGAATGTTGATTTTTTCTCCTTGCGGTTTGGTGACATCTACCGTATAAAGAATACCTGCAGCCGAATCGAAGTTGAAACTTGGATTCTTGAAGCGTCCAAAACCTTTATCTTTCTCGTTCAGCAGCATCAGATGGTCGTCGGGCGATTTCATCTGATTCGTCCAAATGGCATACGACATTTCCAAGAAATCTTTTATTTCCTTTCCGGTCAGCGTCATGGTGTAAAGCATGTTCTCGTATTTATACAAATTGAACATATCACTCACATAAATATCACCTTCCTTAATCTCAGCCGCAAACGAAAGTGGTGCACAGAACGAGACATCTGCTCCTGTGATGTCGAGTTGCAACTGATGAATCAAATCGATAAAGGCAGAAGGGCCAAAATAGGCATCTTTTGTGGTAATTGTCTTATTGATACGTCCTATTTTACGCGATACAAAATCGGCCGTAGCCTGATACTGCTTTTCGAATGTTTTCAAGAAAGCCTCATCGGGAGCATAACGGTCTACAGAAGCCAACTTGCCCTCAACAGATTTCCGTATTACCTTGCCGTCTTTTTTCACGACTTTTACCGTCACATCGGCTACAACCTTCGCCATATTAGCCGGATCGACCAACAATACAGAATCGCCTGCTTCATTAATAATCTTCTGACAAGTACGTACATGGTCATGTCCCATAAACACCACATCAAACCCCGGTACCCGACGGGCTACATCTCCCGAACCATTTTCTACTACATCATCCAACTTATTTCCTTCCGGTCCGGCATGGAAAAGGCCAATCAAGACATCAGGCTTTTCTTTTTCCTGTATCCACTTTACCCACTTACGGGCAGATGTTTCCATATCTTCAAACCGTAACCCACTCCACAACTGCTCAGGCAACCATGAAGGAATAGCAGGAGTGATCATTCCCAGCACCACCACCTTTACCCCTTCTCTCTCAATTACCTTGTAAGGAGGAAGATAAGTCTTTCCGGTTTTCACATCCATAATATTTGCTCCCAGTACAGGGAATTTACACTGGCTCACCCATCGGTCGTACACGGCATGTCCGGCTTCAATGTCATGGTTTCCCATTGTAGCCACATCATAATGCATATAGTTCAGCATATCTGCTACCACATGCACCGAAGTGGTATCTATATAATTATAATAATAGGCTACCGGTTGTCCTTGCAGAATATCTCCGTTATCCATCAGAATCAGACGGTTTCCATACGTCTTCCGCATCTCTCCTACCAATGCACTGACACGCGCCAGACTTCCCTGCACAGAATGGCGGCGAATGAAATCATAAGGATAATAACATCCATGTACATCACTGGTTTCTATAAGTTTCAATGTCACTTCTTTTTCGGATGATGCAGAAACAGGGGTATATCCAATACCTAAAAATGCCATCATACAGACAAAACAATTCTTTATTTTCATGGTTAATATAAAAATGATGATTTGCTAAAGTAAGTATTTTAATCCAAGCTGGCAACTGAAAAGAGTTTTAATGGTGTACCATATTTACAGTATCAGCCTTGCTAGTTTGAAATTTTCTTGATAAATTGCACTTTATTTATTATCCCAACCTGAAACAAACTTAAAAAAACAACCCATGAAAAAACTGTTAGTATTATTTTTCGGAATACTGGCTATCTCCGAAATGAAAGCAGAAGACACTCTTTATATAAAAGAGCCTCAGATTCCTATTCTGATAGAAAGACAGGACAATGTACTTTTCTATATGCGTTTAGATGCAAAGGAAACACGTACCTTGAACAATATGGAGATTACTTTCGACAAAAACGTACCTCTCTCCGAAATTAAAGCGGTGAAACTGTATTATGCAGGAACAGACGCTTCACAAGACAGAGAACAAAAACGTTTTGCTCCAGTAGAATATATTTCCAGCCATAAACCTGGACAGACCTTGAGCGCGAATCCTTCGTATTCTATTCTGAAGTCAACTGTATCGCCTAAGAAAAATACAGTAGTACTGGAAGGAGAACAAAAGCTTTTCCCTGGATACAATTTCTTCTGGGTAAGTATAGAGATGCAGCCTTCGGCTTCACTGCATACTAAAATTATGGCAGATATCAGTCAGGTAAAGGCAGATGGAAAAATTATCCCTTGCAAAAGCGTGGAACAAAAAGATGTAATACGCCGTTTGGGAGTTGGAGTCCGCCATGCCGGCGATGATGGTTCGGCTGCTTTCCGTATCCCCGGGCTGGTTACAACAAACAAAGGCACATTGCTTGGGGTATACGATGTACGTTACAACAGCAGTGTCGATTTGCAAGAACATATCGATGTGGGATTAAGTAGAAGTACCGATGGCGGAAAGACCTGGGAAAAGATGCGTCTGCCTTTGTCCTTCGGAGAATATGGAGGTCTGCCAGCTGCACAAAACGGTGTGGGCGACCCGTCTATCCTAGTCGATACAAAAACCAATACCATCTGGATTGTTGCAGCATGGACACACGGCATGGGTAATCAGCGTGCATGGTGGAGTTCGCATCCTGGAATGGATCTGAATCATACTGCCCAATTGGTTATGGCTAAAAGTACAGACGATGGAAAAACATGGTCGAAACCTATCAATATCACAGAACAGGTAAAGAAACCGGAATGGTACTTTTTGCTGCAAGGTCCGGGAAGAGGTATTACAATGGACGATGGTACCTTAGTCTTCCCTATTCAGTATATCGGTGAAGACCGTATTCCTAATGCCGGTATCATGTATAGCAAAGACCGGGGAGAGACATGGCACATCCATCAGCATGCACGTACCAATACTACAGAGGCACAAGTAGCTGAAGTAAGTCCCGGTACACTTATGCTGAACATGAGAGATAACCGTGGAGGAAGCAGAGCTGTTTATACGACTACCGACTTAGGAAAAACCTGGAAAGAGCATGAATCATCGCGTACTGCTCTGATAGAGCCGGTATGTATGGCGAGCCTCATCAGTGTAAAGGCTAAGGATAATGTATTAGGAAAAGATATTCTTATTTTCTCCAATCCAAACATGACCAACGCACGAAGAAATATAACCATCAAAATCAGCCTTGATGGAGGATATACCTGGAGCCCGGAACACCAACTGTTATTAGACGAAGGAGAAAACTGGGCATACTCTTGCCTGACAATGGTGGATAAAGAAACAATTGGTATTCTTTATGAAAGCAGTGTCGCACACATGACTTTCCAAAGTATTAAACTTAAAGATATTGTGAAAGAATAATATTAATGGAACAATTCAGCCAACTCATTGCAGCAGAATTAAAGCTGCCTCTACACCGTATTGAAAATACATTAAAACTGCTGACTGGAGGGGCTACCATCCCCTTCATCAGCCGCTACCGCAAGGAAGCAACCGGAGGACTGGATGAAGTACAGATAAGCGATATCCATACTCGCTACGAAAAGCTCTGCGAACTGGCCAAACGAAAGGAAACTATCTTGTCGACTATTGAAGAACAGGGTAAACTGACTGATGATTTGCGCCGTCGCATTGCTGATTGCTGGGACAGTACCGAACTGGAAGACATCTATCTACCTTATAAACCCAAGAGAAAAACCCGTGCCGAAGCCGCCCGACAAAAAGGACTGGAACCTCTGGCTATGCTGTTGATGATGCAACGAGAAAATAATCTCTCCGCACGGGTACGTACCTTTGTAAAAGGAGATGTAAAAGACGAAGAAGAAGCACTGAAAGGAGCTCGCGACATCATTGCCGAACAGGTAAACGAAGACGAACGGGCACGTAACCTGATGCGCAATCAGTTCAATCGCCAGGCTGTCATTACAGCCAAGGTAGTAAAAGGTAAAGAGACAGAGGAAAGTGCAGCCAAATATCGCGATTACTTCGATTTCAGCGAACCGTTGAAGCGTTGTACATCACACCGTCTGCTTGCTATTCGCCGGGGAGAATCGGAAGGTATTCTGAAGGTCAGCATCTCACCGGCGGACGAAGAAGAATGCAATACACGTCTGGAACGTCAATTCGTACGTAGCAACAATGAATGTGCCCGTCAGGTAGCAGAAGCTGTACGCGACGCATATAAGCGTCTGCTTAAACCCTCTATCGAAACAGAGTATGCCGCATTAAGTAAAGAAAAGGCAGATGAAGAAGCCATCCGTGTATTTGCCGGCAACCTGCGTCAACTGCTTTTGGCTCCTCCTTTAGGACAGAAACGAGTGATGGGAATCGACCCAGGATTCCGTACCGGATGTAAAATTGTATGTCTGGATGCACAGGGAGGCCTGCTTCATAACGAAGCCATCTACCCCCATCCACCTAAATCGGAATACAGTCTGGCCGCCCGCAAACTGGTAAAACTGGTAGAACAATACAAGATAGAAGCCATTGCCATTGGTAACGGAACTGCCAGCCGAGAAACAGAACAGTTTGTCACCTCACAACGCTACGACCGGGAAGTACAAGTCTTTGTTGTAAGCGAAGACGGAGCTTCCATTTATTCGGCTTCCAAAACAGCACGGGAAGAATTCCCTGATTATGATGTAACTGTACGTGGCGCAGTCTCTATCGGCCGACGGCTGATTGACCCATTGGCTGAATTGGTCAAGATAGATGCCAAATCCATTGGTGTTGGACAATATCAGCACGATGTAGACCAGACACAACTCAAAGCAGCCTTAGACCAGACCGTAGAAAGTTGCGTAAACCTGGTAGGGGTTAATGTCAATACAGCCAGCAAGCATCTGCTCACGTATGTATCGGGATTGGGAGCTACCCTGGCACAAAACATTGTAGACTATCGCACAGAGAACGGTGCATTCCGTTCGCGCCGTGAGTTGATGAAAGTTCCTCGTATGGGAGCCAAAGCCTTCGAACAATGTGCAGGATTCTTACGCATCCCACAAGCAGAAAATCCGTTGGATAATTCTGCGGTTCATCCGGAAAGTTATGCAATTGTAGAACGGATGGCAAAAGACTTGCATTGTACAGTAGCTGATTTGATACGCGACAAAGGACTTCGCGAACGTATCCGGATAGAAGACTATGTAAGCGATACTGTAGGTATTCCTACACTGACCGACATCATGCAGGAACTCGATAAACCCGGACGAGACCCACGACAGAAAATACAGGTTTTCGAATTCGACAAGAACGTACGTACCATTGACGACTTGCAAGAAGGAATGGAGTTGCCGGGTATAGTCACCAATATCACGAACTTTGGCTGTTTTGTAGACATCGGCATCAAGGAAAACGGACTGGTACACATCTCTCAATTATCCGACCAGTTTGTAAGCGATCCAACATCGGTAGTCAGCATTCACCAGCATGTACGAGTAAAGGTACTAAGTATAGACCGAGAGCGTAAACGTATCCAGCTTACCATGAAAGGAATGAAGTAAATACTTTCTTTCAAAAATAAACAAGGGAGTAAAACAATATATCACACTTGCTTTACTCCCTTTCTTTCTGTCCTTCAGTTTCAGTCTGTACTTTCAATACAAAACAGAAAAGGTTATAGAACTATCTTCTCCAAATCGTCTGGTACATATACATTGCCCTTAAACTCCTGAGCAGCCTCCTGTGTATATTTTTCTTTACGCACAGACAAAGTCTTGTTTTCTGTATGATACAGCAACAAATTCTTCACTCCCAATCGTGCAGCCAGTCTTCCTGCATCCAAAGCTGTACTATGATGTTTCTCATAAGGCTTAAACTCGTCTCTATCAGCATACAGACAAAAAGCCTCACAAAGCAACCAATCTGCATGCTCTACATAAGAACGGTTCTGTTCTTTATAAGGCTCATCCCCAAGACAGACCAATGATTTTCCTCCGGGAAGTTCAAGACGGAAGCCAAACTGCTTTTCTTTAGTAGACAAGATATCAAAACACTGCATACTTGCTCCTGCCACTTCCCAGCGCTCACCGTCTTTTACCTCGCAGAAACGAACGTTCTTCTCTATACAAGCTACAATCTTAGCCGGAAGTGTCGCACGGCAAATCCACGACAGTACATCTATCACTTTATCGTGTCCATATACCCGAAACTCTCCCTCATACTTGCCCTTCTGCATTTGCTGAGCTATCATCCGGATAACCCATACCGCTCCCAAGATATGATCGGTATGTGCGTGAGTAATGAACATATCTTTCACATCTGCCAGCGACAAGCCTGCCTTCTCCATCTGAACCAAGATTCCATTTCCTCCTCCGGCATCAACCAGCAACACCCTTTCGCCCATGCGAATGGCAAAACATGTATTATAACAGCGGGTGACAGCAGCATTCCCTGTACCCAACATAATCAGTTCCATCGTATCCATACCCTTTATCGCAACAATTATCGAATTACTTTTTTCAAAGCTTTCTGAACAAGACCTTCCATCACCTTATACCCCTCTACGGTAGGATGTACCCGATCTTCCGAATATTTTAAAGGTAATCCATCGCGCTCATCTTTCATTGCCGAATGATAGTCGACAAAAGGAATACCCTGTGCATCGGCAAATTCCTTAAACTTCGCATTCAGTTTCTTTATATCTTCTGCTGGTTTCAGTTCCGGACGCCATCCAAACTGAAAAGCAGGCAAAGTAGAACATAGCACTACCTTAATTTGATTGGCCTGTGCCAACTGTACCATAGAGACTACATTATCGAACGTTTGCTCAAGAGTCATTGCATAATCATTACGAGCAATATCGTTTGTCCCTGCCAGAATCACAACGACCTGCGGATTCAATGCAATCACATCCTGACGGAAACGCATCAACATCTGTGCAGAAACCTGCCCGCTTATCCCTCTACCTACATATCCGTTCTGAGTAAAGAAATCCGGATCTGCAACCGGCCAACCGTCAGTAATTGAATTTCCCATAAAAACAGCCTTTACCGGTCCCTGCACCATTTTATTATCCTCTTGATATCTCTCCAAACCTGCCCAGTCTTGCAAAGGTTCCTGAGCCATCAATTGCAAACTACCAGCTAAGCACAATGCTGCTACCATTATAGATTTCATAATAAATACCATTTAATTATATTCAATTTTCGCTCTTCTATCGCTTCTACGATATAATTGTACAAATTAAATAATAACATTCTATTTTTCACCCAACTCCTTGCCGTAAATTCCGGATAAAAGGAGAAAACAAACACTTTCCCATTATAATACATGAATAAAAAAGGAAATCACCTCTACACATCACTGTATTTTTCTATAATTTTGGCCTCAATAAAAAAGCAAGATTATGGAAGATGCAACAAATAATGAAATCTGCGGTTGGTTTGTATTCAACAGCGGACAAGTACTGATAGAAAAGCATACAGACGGATATCACATCCCTTTTGATGCGCAACCACCGGTACCCATTCCTATAGGAAGTACCGTACACAGCATTGGAACAATCAATAATCTTCCCGCCAAAACTTATCTCATCCATACTCCAGTAACAGGAGATGAATCCAGCCCGTGCATGATGAAAGACCTTCGAGCCTCTTTCGACGTACTTCCACTGAACGAATATAAAATGGCAGGAAAAGCATCACAAATACTGAACTGGGACAAGAACAGCCGCTACTGTCCGATGTGCGGAGTTCCTACCACACAAGTCTCTCCCATAGCCAAACGCTGTCCGGAATGCCGCCAGGAATTTTATCCGCGCATATCGCCTGCAGTCATTGTACTGATAAAAAAAGGAGATAGTATCCTTCTTGTACATGCTCGTAACTTCAGAGGCACATTCAAAGGTCTGGTTGCAGGTTTTCTTGAACCGGGAGAAACACTGGAAGAATGCGTACATCGGGAAGTGATGGAAGAAACAGGACTCTGCATCCGTAATTTGAAATACTTTGGAAGCCAACCCTGGCCTTATCCAAGTGGCATTATGATAGGATATACCGCCGAATACGAAAGCGGAAATATTAAGCTGCAGGAAGAAGAATTAAGTGCAGGAGCTTTCTATACCCGAGACAATCTGCCGGAAATTCCCAAGAAACTCAGCATCGCACGCCGGCTGATTGATGCGTGGATAGAAGGAAAAATATAAAGAAATACAAACTTTATAAAAATAGAAGAGGATAGAACACAAGAAACTTATTCTTGTTCATTCTATCCTCTTCTTATTATATTAGAAAGTCTTTACATTAAAATCAATCCAATACAGTTACCCATCCGTAAGGATCAGCCTCATCACCATACTGAATAGCACGTAACTTGTTATATAGCTTTTCACTGATTGGACCTGGTTTACCATCTTTCGCAATAACATACGATTTATGATTTTCCAAATCATCGATACGTCCGATAGGGCTGATTACAGCTGCTGTACCACAAGCTCCAGCTTCTTCGAATGTTTCCAATTCTTCTTCCGGAATAGGACGACGTTCTACTTTCATTCCCATATCTTCTGCCAACTGCATCAGACTACGGTTTGTAATAGACGGAAGAATAGAGGTAGACAACGGAGTGACATAAGTATTATTTTTTATTCCGAAGAAATTGGCTGCACCACATTCATCGATATATTTCTTTTCCTTTGCATCCAAATAGAATTCGCTGGCATATCCGGCATCGTGAGCCATTTTGTTGGCACGCAAGCTGGCAGCATAGTTACCTCCTACCTTATAAGTACCTGTACCCAACGGAGCAGCACGGTCGAACTGACGGATGATTACATAAGGATTTGTAGCAAAACCACCTTTAAAATAAGGTCCTACCGGGCTTACAAAAATTACAAACAAATATTCTGTAGCCGGACGTACACCCACCTGCGCTCCTGTACCAATGAGCAACGGACGGATATACAGAGAAGCCCCGCTTTCATAAGGAGGAATAAAACGTTCGTTAGCTTTTACCACCTTACGTACAGCCTCACAAAACAATTCTGTAGGCAATTCCGGCATCAAAATACCGTTACAAGTGCTTTGCAGACGTTCAGCATTGGCTTCCGGGCGGAAGATACGGATCTTACCGTCTTTTCCACGATAAGCCTTCAAGCCTTCGAATGCCTCTTGTCCATAGTGCAGACATGTAGCTGCCATGTGGATATTGATAGTTTCTTCAGAACAAAGTTCCAGTTCCCCCCATTTCCCATCACGATAATAACAACGTACATTGTAATCTGTCCGCATATAACCAAATGACAGATTAGCCCAATCTATTTCTTTCATTGTGATATAATGTTTATTATTTTAATTACATTTTACAACTTGACTAACAAAAGTACAGTTTATATCTACATCAACAAACTTTTTAGGTCTGTTTTTTTCTGAAAACAATCTATTGTACAAATAAAAAAATACTCTCCTCAAAAAAGTGAGGAGAGTATTTCCCGAATTTAAACGATATATCTTTCTTTTATTCACCTACATTGAGTGTAGCAATACTTACTCTGTTCCATTTCGGACGAGAGAATACATCACCTACTCCCTGGCCTTCTGCGGTGATACGTGCTGCATCAATATTATATTTGTCTACCAACATATTCTTCACTGCATCCGCACGCTGCTGTGCTACGCGAGTATTTACTGCAGCCGGTCCTTCCGGAGAAGCATAACCTTTCACTGTCAAAGTAGCTTTTTCGTTCTTTTCCATATACGAAGCGATACGTTCGATAAGCAGATGCTGGTTTTCACTGATCACTACTTCATCCTGGCGGAAGGTGATAATAGCTTCCCATGCCGGTGAAACAGTATTCTTTTCCATAGACTCTACAGCCTTTCTGTTAGCCTCATCAAGTTGAGCCTGCAAATCGTTTGCTCTAGCCGATTCAGCAGCAAGCAATGCTTCTTTTTCCTGAGCTTCACGACGCAATTCATTTACTTTCGCATTCAAAGCATCCATTTCTGCCGGATCGCATACATTTGCCAATGTCATATAATGTTTGCCATTGCTGTTGCGGAAATGATAAGTTACACCTGCCAGCAATTCAACACTGCTCTTGTTTACGTTCAACATATAAGCCTGATGGCCATCCATACGATATACAAGAGAAGGTTTTACACTTACAGTCCATGCTTTCGACTCTCCTAAATTAAAGTTGAAGTTCAAACCGAATTTGCTGGCCATATAGCAATAATCCCAGTCACTGTAACTACGGTTCATCACATCGATACCCCAGCCGATACCTCCGACTGCCTCAACTTCAAACAAGCGTGGCTCTCCACGATAGCCGGCAAACCAGTTATGCAAATTGAATTTACCCAATGCCATCAAACGAACTCCATCGAAAGCCGTTGAACTTACGGTTCTATTAACGGAAGTCATAGCTTCCAAAGACAATCCTAAAATAGGAGTTACCTGTTTACCAAATTCCAAACCTGTAGTAAAACGCATATCTTTAAAAAATGCGGAATGAGTAGTAGGAGTCACACCTCCGGCATTCCATCCAATGTACCAGTTATCTGTAAACTTCGTACCTTCATACACTTTCTGCGCATTTGCAGACATTGCCATTGCAACTGTAGCAATAGCCAATAAAATTTTCTGTTTCATAAAATCATAGTTTTAGTTTAATGTACTGTTCAAATCTCCTGTTCTGCAAAGATAACATAATAAACGATATTAATGTTCAATTAGGCAGAAAAAAAACATTTTTTTAACCATAAATAAAAGGAATGAGCTACCTTTGCAATCAATGAAAAAATTTCATCTTACTTTATACGACATTTTGATTTTAATGTATTTAGCATTAATCTTCCTAATAATTAATTAAATCCTCAAATCCGCAACTAAGCTCTTCAGCGTCCTTCTTGCGTCTAAACGTCCTCTC
>OOCF01000871.1_pt1 | contig 13872 bp, 10 predicted proteins | sample 1671001 | NCBI WGS metagenome assembly OOCF01 (sample SAMN06348112, study PRJEB24527) | human gut metagenome | biome: human gut; feature: ankylosing spondylitis patient; material: feces | host: Homo sapiens | place: China | collected 2015-10
GCCGATTTTTCTTTGCAGTTCTGCAGCGGTTCCACTGAACGTCAACCGAGCAGCATCTTGTCGGAAACGCCGTCGCCGGCCTTCTCGAAGAACTGCAGGAGGTCCACGGCAGTGAGCTTCGCCTTCTCCTCGCCCCTGACGTCAAGGATCGGACGGCCGTCGTGCATCATGATGAGGCGGTTGCCGTAGCGGAGAGCGTCACGCATGTTGTGCGTGATCATGAGCGTCGTGAGCTGCTGTTCGGTCACGAGCTTTTCGGTAAGTTCAAGCACCTTGGCGGCGGTCTTCGGGTCGAGTGCGGCCGTATGTTCGTCAAGCAGCAGGAGCTTGGGACGCACGAGCGTGGCCATCAGCAGCGTGAGCGCCTGACGCTGACCGCCCGAGAGCAGGCCCACATGGGCCGTCATGCGGTTCTCAAGGCCGAGGCCGAGCATCTTGACGAGCTCCGTGAAGTATGCCGTCCTGTCCGCACGGTCGCTCCAGCGCAGCGTCTGGCTGCGGCCGCGGCGGTCGGCGATGGCAAGGTTTTCGGAAATCATCATGCCTGCGGCCGTGCCGCGCATCGGATCCTGAAAGACGCGGCCGATGAAGGCGGCGCGCTTGTACTCGGGCATTCTGGAGACGTCGACGCCGTCGATGAGAATGGAGCCGGAGTCGATCGGGAACGCGCCCGCGATGGCATTGAGCGTCGTGGACTTGCCCGCGCCGTTCGAACCGATCACGGTGCAGAAGTCACCGTCCTCGAGCGTGAACGAGACGCCTCGCAGCGCCTTCTTTTCATTGGCCGTGCCGGCGAAGAAAGTCTTGGTGACGTTTTTGAGTTCGAGCATTTTTTCTTTCCTTCGTGTTCAGTTCACAAGTCAGGCGCGGGCGCGCAGGCCGGCCATCTTTTCCTTGATGAGCGGGAGTGCCAGCGCAATGGCGACGAGCACGGCGGTAAAGAGCTTGAGGTCGTTGGGCGGCATGCCCATTTCAAGCACGAATGCAATGACGAGTCGGTAGATGATGGAGCCGAGAATCACGGCGGCGAGGCTCGTCTTGAACGTCTTAGGGGAGAAGAGCACCTCGCCGATGATGACGGAGGCAAGGCCGATCACGATCGTGCCCACGCCCATGCCGACGTCGGCGAAGCCGTTGGCCTGAGCGACGGTGGCGCCCGAGAGAGCGACAAGGCCGTTCGAGATGACGAGGCCGAGAACGACCATCGTGTTGGTGTTGATGCCTTGGGCGCGGGCCATCTGCGGATTGAAGCCTGTGGCGCGCACGGCGGTGCCGAGCTCCGTGCCGAAGAACCAGTAGATCACCACAGCGATGGCGACTGCGAAGACGAGGCCGACGACGAGGCCGCTCATGGCGACGGAAAGGCCGAGGCTGTTTTCAAGAATCGTGAAGACCGTCTCATTCTGCAGAAGACCGACGTTGGACTTGCCCATCACGTGCAGGTTCACGGAATAGAGGCCGATCATCGTCAGAATGCCGGCGAGCAGCGCGGGAATGCGGAGCTTCGTCGTCAGCAGGCCGGTGACGCCGCCCGCGAGCGAACCCGCGACGAGCGCCAGAACAAAGGCGGCGGGCAGACCGAGTCCCGCCGTGATGGCGGTGGCGGCCACGGCCGCGCCCAATGGGAACGAGCCTTCGACCGACAGGTCGGCGATGTCGAGAATTCGGAAGGTCAGGAAGACGCCGAGCGCGAGAACGGACCACTGAAGTCCCTGGCCGACGGTCGAGAGAATGAGATCAAGCATGAAATTTCCTTTTCTAGGTACGCTCGGCGGTTCGGGTTGCCGATTGTTTTTTAAGTAGGAGCGCCGGCGGAATCTGTTCCTGCCGGCCTATTCAAAAAAATGCGGAGCTCCGCAGACGCCGTACCGGCGTCCCCGACAAGCTCCGCTCTAGGCGCGGCCTCCTTCAGAGGCTACTGAAAGAGCACTGCGCCCTTCTTGAGTTCGTCCGGAATCGTGATGCCGATCGCGGCTGCCGTCTTCATGTTGAAGACCGGCGTGCCGTTGGCCACGTGCTGGACGGGCATCTCGGCCGGCTTCTTCTTGCCGTCGAGAATGTCGGCGCCCATCTGGCCCGTCATGCGGCCAATTTCGTAGTAGTCGACCGAGATCGAACCGAGACAGCCCGCTTCGGTCATGCCGCGCTCACCCGCAATGACGGGGATCTTGGAGGGGTTGGCGACCTTGGCGAGGGCGGGAATGGCGCTGGCAAGCACGTTGTCCGTCGGCAGCCACATGCCCTGCACCTTGCCGTTGAGGCTGGCAGCGGCCTGCTGGATGTCGTTGACGTTGGAGACCGTGGCCTCGAGCACCTGCACGCCGCGCTTTTCGGCGGCCTTCTTGAAGATGTCGACCTGGTACTTGGAGTTGATTTCGCTGGAGTTGTAGATCGTGCCGACGGCCTTGGCGTCGGGGACGAGCTTGAGAAGAAGTTCGAGCTGGGCCTCGATCGGACCGAGGTCGGAGACGCCCGTGACGTTGCCGCCGGGCTGTTCGTCGGACTTGACAAGCTTGGCAGCGACGAAGTCGGTGATGGCGGTCGCAACGATCGGCGTGCCCTTGGCGGTCGTGGCCACGGCCTGGGCGGCGGGCGTCGCGACGGCGAAGATCAGCTTGTCCTTGTTGGAGACGAAGCGGGTGGCAATGTTGTGCAGATTCGACTGGTCGCCCTGGGCGTTCTGGAAGTCGATCTTGATGTTGACGCCGTCCTTGTAGCCGCGTTCGGCAAGCGCGTCCTTGACACCCTTGGTGCAGGCGTCGAGGGCGGAGTGTTCAACGAGCTGGACGATGCCCACGGGCACGAGTTCGGACTTGGCGGGCTCCTTGTCGCCGCAGCCCGCGAGTGTCAGCGCGGCAGCGACGGAAAGCGCGATGGCGCTGCGGCGCGTAATCTTGGAAATCTGCATGGGGTCACCCCTGAGTAATGAAAGTCGAATGCCGGGGCTTGTAGCCCGAGGATGTTAATTTCGATTATACGAACCGAAATTTGCCGTCTTCCGCCCTCTAATTCCTTTTACTTAAAGCAAATCCCCTAGGCACATGAAGCTCGCTCAAAAGATGCGCAAATCTTTTTTCCCACCCCGCCCGACGCTTCGAAGTCGCATAAAAAAAGGCACCCGTCCGAAGGCGTGTGCCCTTTTCGGCGATCGCATCAGGGAGGTCCCTGACGGCGCCTTACTTGAAGAAGCTCTTCATGCGGTCGAAGAAACCCTGCGTCTTGGGATTGTGCTTGTCGCCGCCTTCCTTGAGGGAGGCGTCGAACTCGCGGAGCAGGTTCTTCTGCTTGGTGGAGAGGTTGACGGGCGTCTCCACGGAGATGTGCAGGAAGAGATCGCCGGGCTCGCCCGTGCGCAGGTTCTTCACGCCCTTGCCACGCAGGCGGAAGGTCTTGCCGGACTGCGTGCCTTCGGGCAGCGTGATGCGCGATTCGCCCTCAAGGGTCGGAACCGTGAGTTCGCCGCCGAGCGCCGCCGTCACGAAGGAGACGGGAAGCTCGGTGTGAAGGTCGTCGCCGTCGCGCGAGAAGATGTCGTGCGGCTTGACCGAGATCTCGATGTAGAGGTCGCCCGACTCTCCGCCGTTCATGCCCGGCTCGCCGCGGCCCGACATGCGGATGCGCTGGCCGTCGTTGATACCGGCGGGAATCTTGACCTCCACGACCTTGGTCGTGCGGATCTTGCCCACGCCCTGGCAGTTCGGGCACGGATCGGAGATGATCTGGCCGGAACCATGGCACTTCGGGCAGGTCTGGTGGACCTGGAAGAGACCGTTGGAGACGCGCACGGCGCCATGGCCCTGACAGGTCGGACAGGTCTTCCTAGACGTGCCGGGCTTGCAGCCCGTGCCGTGGCAGGACTGGCACTCGTCCCAAGCGGGCACGCGGATCTCCATCGTGCGGCCCATGGCGGCGTCCTCAAGCGAGATTTCAAGCTCGAAGCGCACGTCGTTGCCGCGGATGCCCTGCTCGCGGGCGGCACGGCCGCCGCGCATGCCGCCACCGCCGAAGATGTCGCTGAAGATGTCGCCGAAGGCGCTCTGGAAGTCGGCGCCGTTCATGTTACCAAAGCCACCGAAGCCGCCGGGACCGCCCGCAGCGCTGGGATCCACGCCCGCCTTGCCGTAGCGGTCGTAGGCGGCGCGCTTCTGGTCGTCGGAAAGCACGGCGTAGGCTTCACCGATTTCCTTGAACTTCTCTTCGGCGACCTTGTCACCCGGATTGCGGTCCGGATGGTACTTCATGGCCATGCGACGATAGGCCTTCTTGATGTCGTCGGCGGAAGCGTCCTTGCCGACGCCGAGCACCTCGTAATAATCGCGATCAGACATTACCCAATCCCTGCGGGGAGCTACCCCGTCTTCTTTTTGATTTTTTCAAAACTCGAAAAGGGCCGGCATCGCGTGAGCGAACCGACCCTTCGTTTGATGCGCTGACTCAAGACCGAATCAGCCTGGGAGCCGGGGCTCCCGGATTGCCGTCACTCACGGATTACTTCTTGACGTCCGTGAAGTCGGCGTCGACCACATCATCGTCGGCGGGCTTGCTGCCGGCGGCGTTGCCTTCCGGAGCGGCCTGCTGCTGGGCGGCGGCCTTGTTCATCTTTTCGCCGATCTTCTGAGCGGCGGCCATCAGGTTTTCGACGGCCTTGTCGATGGCGGCCTTGTCCTCATCCTTGACCTTCTCTTCAACCGTGCGGATGGCGTCTTCGCAGGCGGCGCGGTCGGCACCGTCCACCTTGTCGCCGAATTCCTTCAGGGTCTTCTGGACCTGGCTGACGGCGGCGTCGGCCTGGTTGCGGGCCTGAGCGAGCTCGGCGCGGCGGTGGTCCTCTTCCTTGTTGGCTTCGGCGTCCTGCACCATGCGTTCGATCTCGTCTTCGCTCAGCCCGGAGCTGGCCTTGATCGTGATGGTATTTTCCTTGCCGGTGGCCTTGTCCTTGGCGGCCACGTGAAGAATGCCGTTGGCGTCGATGTCGAACGTGACTTCGATCTGCGGCAAGCCGCGCGGAGACGCCGGAATGCCTTCAAGGTTGAACTCGCCGAGGAGCTTGTTGGAGGCAGCCATTTCGCGTTCGCCCTGGTAGACCTTGATGGTCACGGCCGGCTGGTTGTCTTCAGCGGTCGAGAACACCTGGCTGTGCTTCGTCGGAATCGTCGTGTTGCGCTTGATCATCGGGGTCATCACGCCGCCGAGCGTCTCAATGCCGAGCGTAAGCGGGGTGACGTCGAGCAGGAGCACGTCGCGGCGTTCGCCGGTGAGGACGGAACCCTGGATGGCGGCGCCGATGGCGACGGCCTCGTCGGGGTTGACGTCCTTGCGCGGATCCTTGCCGAAGAATTCCTTCACGACGGCCTGAACGCGCGGCATGCGGGTCTGACCGCCGACGAGGATGACGTCGGTGATGTCGGACGTGGACGTGCCGGCATCGCGCAGGGCCTTGCGGACCGGCTCGATGGTGCGCTGGACGAGGTCCTCGACGAGGGCTTCGAACTTGGCGCGCGTGACCGTGACGTTGAGGTGCTTCGGACCCGTGGCGTCAGCCGTGATGTACGGCAGGTTGATTTCGGTTTCCTGACGACTCGAGAGCTCGATCTTGGCCTTTTCAGCGGCGTCCTTCAGGCGCTGCAGGGCGAGAACGTCCTTGGAGAGGTCGACGCCCGTGTCCTTGCGGAACTCGTTGATCAGGTGGTCGACGAGGCGCTGGTCGAAGTCTTCGCCGCCGAGGAACGTGTCGCCGTTCGTGGAGAGCACTTCAAACTGCTTGTCGCCGTCAATGTTGGCGAGGTCGATGATCGAGATGTCGAACGTGCCGCCGCCAAGGTCGTACACGGCGATCTTGCGGTCGCTGCTGCCGCCCTTGTCCATGCCGAAGGCGAGCGCGGCAGCGGTCGGTTCGTTGATGATGCGCTTCACTTCAAGACCGGCGATGCGGCCGGCGTCCTTCGTGGCCTGACGCTGGGAGTCGTTGAAGTAGGCGGGAACCGTGATGACGGCTTCCGTAACGGCTTCGCCGAGGTAGTCTTCGGCGGTCTGCTTCATCTTGCGAAGGATTTCGGCGCTGACCTGCTGCGGAGCGAGCTTCTTGCCCTGAGCTTCGACCCAAGCGTCGCCGTTGTCGGCGCGCATGATCGTGAACGGCATCAGGTTGATGTCCTTCTGGACTTCGGCGTCGTCGAAGCGGCGGCCGATGAGGCGCTTCACGGCAAAGAGCGTGTTCTTCGGATTGGTCACAGCCTGGCGCTTGGCCGGGGCGCCGACGAGCACTTCACCGTTGTCCATGTAGGCAACGATGGACGGGGTCGTGCGGGCGCCTTCGCTGTTTTCAATAACCTTGATGTTGTCGCCTTCCATCACGGCAACGGCCGAATTGGTGGTGCCAAGGTCAATACCAATGATCTTCGCCATAGTGGTTTAATCCTCTAAAAGAAAACCTTTCGTCCGAAACGTCGTCATCTTGAGGCGCGGCACATGGCACACGCAGGAGCGTTCGGACCGTTCAAAAACTAACGTGTCCGCAGGCGGAATCTCCTCAGCTTGCGAACGACCTTAATCCCTATATGGGGATGCCCCCTTTTTTTTCAAGCCTTCTGCCGAAGGTTTGTCAAAAATAATTACATCCACCACCGCAAGGCCATGCCCCGCAAGGGAAAAACATCACTTTTCCATTCTAAGGCCCATCAAGAAAAAAAGGCGCCCCCGATGGGACGCCTTCTGATCAGAGCGGCTGTGTTCGGGCTTCTCAGCCCTGGGCGACGCTCACCATGGCGGGGCGCAGAACGCGGTCGGCGATCACCCAGCCGCGCTGGAAGACTTCGACCACGGTGCCGGAGGCGACGCCTTCGGGAGCGGGCACCATCGCGATGGCCTGATGCTGGTGCGGATCGAACGCCTCGCCCTTCGGATCAACGGGTTTCATGCCGGAGACGTCGAGGGCGTGCATGAACTGGCGGTACGTGGCGAGCATGCCTTCACGGACGGGGTTCTCCTCCTCATTCTTCGTGACCTCGAGGGCCTTCTCAAGGCTGTCGACGACGGGCAGCAGGTTTTCGGCAAACTTCTCGATGCCGAACTTGCGGGCCTTCTGAACCTCCTCGGAGGAACGGCGGCGGGTGTTTTCAAGCTCCGCCATGGCGCGCACGTAGAGGTCGTAGTGCTCCATCACCTTGGCTTCGGAGAGTTTCAGAGCCGTCTGAAGCGTTTCGATCGTCTGCTCGGGCGTTTCGGGCTGCTTGGCCTCTTCACCCGTACAGGCTTCCTTGCCCTCGCAGCCGCAGGCCTGGCCCTCTTCGGCGCACTTGCCCTGGCAGCAGCAGCCGGCTTCTTCCTTCACTTCCTGGTTCTGAGTATTTTCAGTCATATGTCACTCCGTATGAGCGTCGCCAGACGCCTGGAAACTGGGTCGGCCCGGGAGTCCGCTCCGTGGGCCCAATAGATTGCTTCTTATATGGGGACGGTGCGGCGTTTTTCAAGTCCGCTCATGCGCCGTCCGTGCGTCAGATCCAGCCCGCAGCCTCGCGCCTCACGATCGAGGCGTAGGCCTTCACGGCCTCGGGCGAGTCGTTGAGTGCGGCAATGTAGTGGAACTCCGCCCCTGCATCGTCCCTGAAGGCGGCCAGATACTCGCGGCGAAGCTCGTCATCGATCTCCTCGATCGTCTCCAGACAGTCGGCAGCGAAGCCCGGACACACGACGTCGATGCGCGGCACGCCGGCTTCGGCCAGCTCCCTGACGCTGTCGATGGTATACGGACGAAGCCACTCGTCGCGGCCGAAGCGGGACTGGAAGCACACGCTCCACGCGCCCTCCTCAAGGCCGAGCCTTTCGGCGAGAAGCGACGCAGTGCGCAGGCACTGCGCCTCGTAGACGTCGCCGCGGTTGCTGCTTGCCTGTGGGATGCCGTGGAAGCTCATGACGAGGCGACCGCCCGTGCTCACGGGCGAGCCGTGCTCGTCCCAGTAGGCGCGCACGTGCGCGGCAAGCGCGTCAATGTAGGCGGGATCGTCGTGATAGTCGTGAATCGTGCGCACCGCAGGCGCATCGACATGAGAAAGCTGGTATTCGCTCACGCCGTCCAGACAGGCCGCCGTCGTCTGGGAGGCATACTGCGCGAACATGGGCATGACGAGGACGCGACCGACGCCGTCGGCCTTCATCCTGTCGAGGACGGACGCCGTCGACGGGCTGCCGTAGCGCATGGACCAGTAGACCGGAATCCCGAGCTCAGCCTCAAGCGCCCCGGCCGTGCGCCTCGTGTGCACGATGAGCGGCGAGCCTTCGTCGGTCCAGACGCCTCTGTATCGTTCGGCGGACTTCTTCGGACGCGTGCGCAGAATGATGCCGTGCAGAATCGGCCACCACTTCCATCGGGGAAGCTCGACGATGCGCCTGTCGCCGAGGAATTCGGCCAGATAGCGGCGGACGGCCTCTTCGGTCGGGGCGTCGGGGCTCCCCGTATTGATCAAAAGAAGCGCGATTTTGTTCGAATTAGCCATGGAACGGTGAGGTCTGGAAACGGATTCGTGGTTGTACCCCATTCTGGGACACCTTTCTTAAGGAACGCTTTTTCACGCCGCGCCGCAAAGGGCCTCGTCCGCAGTCCGTCCGCAGTCGTCATGAACGAAAACAGCCGCCTAGGGCGTACCCTGGCGGCTGCTGGAATCAGGTTGAGGTGCTTCTTCAGGCGGCCTGTGCGCGGCGGGTACTGCGCCACATGATGATCATGGCGCCCGCAATAAGGCTCATCCAGAACTTGCCGATCACCTGACCCACGATGAAGTCAAGGGAGCCGAAGGCGAGCGAGAGGAAGATCACGGAGTCGACGATCGAGCCCACGAGGCCGGAGAGCACGATGGCCAGCGTCAGATGACGTTCGCGAAGCGGCGTGTAGACGGCAAAGTCGGCCAGCTCGGAGAAGAGGAAGGCGCAGGTCGAGCCGAGAATGATCGCGGGCTCGGAGAGAATGCCGGAGAGCGCGGCGCCTGCGGCAATCGCGACCAGCGTCCAGCGCTTGCCGAGCAGGCTCTGGACCGCGTCGCGCAGAATGAGCGCAAGACCGGCGAAGAGCACGGCGGACGGCGACATGATGCCGGGCCAGACGGGAATGAGGCAGGGACTGTCGGGCGGACAGACGGTGCCGACGTTCATCACCACCCAGTTGCCTGCGGGAATGGTGAGGATGAAGAGAATGAGGCTGATGAGGCCGACGGTGCGGCCGGACATGCTGAAAGGCATCTTGCGGGTCTCCAGGGGCTACCGGTCGGAAAGCCGGCGCTTGCCCAAAAGAAGGAATTGACGAGAGGCTGACACCCGGTCAGACGGTTCAGCTGCCGGTGTCGAAGAAGCGCATTATACGTTGCGGCAGATAATTGATGTTGCCCGGAACCCGTCCTTGTGGAAATCCGATGTGTCCTCCCTCTTCGGGAAAATCTCCCGTGACGAAGGCGCTCATCTCGCCCGCCGTCGGAAGGCACCACGGCGGCAGGAACGGATCGTTCTTTGCATTGAGCAGCAGAAGCGGCACGCGCACGTCGGGGAGCACCGTCTTGGCCGAGCACTTCTGCCAGTACTCCATCGCCGAGCGGAACCCGTGGATCGGCCCCGTGTACGTGTTGTCGAAGTCGAACATCGTGCGGCAGGCCTTCACGTCCTCCTCGCGGATCACGTCGGGAAACTGCTTCGCCTTGAGCTCGAGCTTCTGGCGGAGCGTGTGAAGGAACATGTCGGCATAAAAAGTGTTGACTCCCTTGCTGATGCGCTCGCTGCCCGCCACGAGGTCGAGCGGTGCGCCCACCGAAACGGCCGCCGTCAGGAAGCCCGCGTCGGTTCCGCGGTCCCCGAGGTACTTGGCGAGCTGGTTGCCGCCGAGGCTCACGCCCACGGCCCTGAGCTCCGCGTCGGGGAAGCGTTCGTGCACGGTCCTGAGCACCCATTCGCAGTCGTCGCTGTCGCCCGCGAAGTAGGCGCGCGGAAGCCTGTTCATCTCGCCGCCGCAGCTTCTGAAGTGTGCGACGACGCCGCGCCAGCCGCGCTCGGTGCAGGCCGCCATCAGCGCTTCGGCATAGTGGCTGCGGCTCGAGCCCTCGAGCCCGTGGAAGTGCACAAGTACGGGCGCCGACGGATCGGCGGGCTCGGGCACGGCCCAGTCCCAGAGCATGAAGTCGCCGTCGGGAAGCTCAACCTTCTCGCGCCTGTACTCGATCGCGGGCCTCGGCATGAACTTGGCGGGAATGACGGTCTGAAGATGACCGCCGGGACACCAGGACGGGGCTTTGTAATCAGGAACGACAATGGGCATCACATGCTCCGGTTGATGGAAAATCGATCGTCCGACAGTCTAGCGCGTTTCGGACCGATCGAACGTATCGCCCTCTCTCAGAGGCGCATCGGTCTCAAACACCGTTCTCCAGAGCTTGAGCACGGCCTCGCGTTCGGCCTCGATCATGTCCGCAGGAACGCGCACGGGCACACCTTCGCCCGCATTGAGCCTGATCTCGTGTTGCAGGGCGCGGTAGCGTCGATACGCCCTCACGGCGGGCGCCGAAACGGCGGGATCCGTCAGGCCGAGGTCGGCCGCCTTTTCAAGAAGCAGGATGTTGCCGAAGTTGTTAACCAGCTCGGGATGCTCCGCGGAGTGCGTGAGCACGAGAAGCTGCACGATGAACTCCACGTCGACCATGCCGCCTCGGTCGTGCTTGATGTCGAAGAGCGCCGTGCGGTTGGGATGCCCGTCGAGCATCTTCCTGCGCATCTCGAGCACGCTCGCGCGGGCCTCGTCCTGCGTTCTCGGCATCATCAGGATCTCGCGCCTCTCGTCCTCGAAGCGCTTGCCCACGTCCGCATCGCCCGCCACGAAGCGGGCGCGCGTGAGAGCCTGATGCTCCCAGAACCAGGCGCCGTTGCCGTCGGCGTTCCTCTGATAGCGGCTGAACATGTCAAAGGACGACACGATGAGGCCGCTGTCGCCGTTCGGACGCAGCCTCAGGTCCACGTCGAAGAGCTTGCCCGACGACGTCTGAATCGTCAGCCAGCTCATCATGCGGCGCACGAGGCGGCTGTACGTGAGGTCGGCCTCCAGATCGGGATCGTCATAGATGAAGACCAGATCGAGGTCGCTGTCGTAGCCGAGTTCCTTGCCGCCCAGCTTGCCGTAGCCGATCACGGCGAACTTCGGACGGTCGCAGTGCTTCTTCGTCATGCTGACCCAGGCCAGATCGAGCACCTCCTCGAGCACGGCGTCGGCCAACGCCGAGAGATGGTCCGCCAGGCGCTCGACCGTGAAGCGGCCGTCAAGGTCCGCGATCAGCAGCCTGAAAACGGCGGAGTGATGGGCGTCGCGAAGCGCGTTCATCTGGCGCTCCTGATCGCCATCGGCCTCGACGAGCGCACGATGCAGCCTGTCCGCCCACTCGCTCCAGTCGACGGGCGTGAAGTCGTCCATCTCGTGGATGCGTCCGTCGACGAGCTCGTCAAGGATGATCGGATGGCGCACGATGTAGTCGGCCGTCCAGCGGCTCGCCGCCAGCACGCGTCCGACGCGCTCGGCGGCCTTCGGATACTGCGAGAGGAGCGCCACGTAGGTCGAGCGGCCCGCGATCGCCTCAAGCAGCTTCAGATAGCGGGAGAACACCTCGACCGCCGGCACCACGCGCGGGCCGTCCTTGGGAAGCCACTCCGGACATCCTTCGGCCACGACGGGAATCAGGCTCTGAAGGCGCTTCCTCGCCTCGTCGGAGAGGCTTCGGCCCGCACGGGCCGAGGCAAGACGCATGATGCGCGAGACAAGCTCGTCGACGTCATCGCCGTAGCCCAGAGATCTGAGCTTTCCTGTGAGCGCCTCGCTCGCGCTCGACGTGCCCGTCTCCCAGCCCGTGGGCCAGTCGGCCGTGTCTGCGGCGGGCTCATGGACCTGAAAGACGCTGTCGAAGGCGGCGGCGACATACTCGCGCACGCCCTCAAGACGGCTCCAGAGTTCGTCGGCGGGCATGCCCAGGAGGCCCGCCACGGCCGTGAGTCCCTCGCCTTCCTTCGGGAGGCGCTGCGTCTGCTCGTCGTTGACATACTGAATGGCATGCTCGACGTTGCGCAGGAAGACGTAGTGCTCGGAAAGCCTCGCGGCCATTTCGGCGGAAATGCCGCCGTCGCCCGAGAGCACCTCGAGCATCGCGAGCGTCTCGCGCCCGCGAAGAAGCGGATCACGTCCGCCGCGGATGACCTGAAGCGTCTGCGTGAGGAACTCGATCTCGCGGATGCCGCCGCGTCCGAGCTTGACGTTGATGCACGTGCCGCCGCGGGCGAGCTCGCGTCTGGCCGTCTCGGCGCGGATCATCTCGTGCAGGCGCGTGAGCGACGAAATAGCGTTGAAATCCAGATACTTTCTGAAAACGAACGGACGCACGAGGGACGAGACGTTCCGCTTCTGCTGCTCGAAGTCCTCAGGCGCCGAGAAGACGGGCTCGTTGATGATGCGGCCCTTGAGCCAGGCGAAGCGCTCCCAGTCGCGGCCCTGCGTGTAGAGATACTCCTCGAGCATGTCCGTCGAGCACACGATCGGACCCGACTCGCCGTTCGGACGCAGGCGCATGTCGACTCGGAAGACGAAGCCGGGCCCCTCGATGTCGTTCAGGGCGGGAATCACGCGCCTTGCCAGCCTTTCATAGAACTCCTGCACGGTGAGCGTGCGGCGGGCGTTCGGAAATTCGGGCGTCGCCCGCGTCTCGCCTTCCTCGTCGAAGAGGAAGATGAGGTCGATGTCGGAGGAGACGTTGAGCTCTCGGCCGCCGAGCTTGCCCATGCCCACGACCATCAGGTCCTGGGGACGTCCAGACATGCCGTACGGCACGCCGCAACGCTCGGCCAGCTCTCTGGCGTTGACCTTCACCGTCGCCGTGACGGCCGTCTCGGCGAAGTCGCTCATGAGCCTCACGACTTCGAAGTAGTCGATGCGACCCGTCGCGTTTCTCCCGATGATGTTCACGATGAGGCGGCGCCTCATCTCCCTGAGCTTCATGCGCAGCGTCTGGCTGTCGGCCGCGGCCGCCGCCTCGGCCTCCATGGCCTCCCGCGGGAACGTCTCCTCGACGATCCTCTCAAAATGCGCGAGGCACGCCCGAGCGTCCTCTCCGGGATGCATGGCCGACAACGACCGTGCGACAAAGGGCGAGAAGCGGACGACGTCCTCAAGAGTCAGTGAGGGCATGAAGGACTCCGAAAGCAGGAAAGTATCTATTGAATTCATGGGGCGACCCCGTCAGCCCATTCTAGCCAAATCGGCACGATCTCAAGGAGAGTGTCGGGCGCCGCACCGCTGTTGGAAGTCCTTCGCCCTGCAGTTCAATGCCTTTGAAGCTCCCCTGTCTGAAGACAGAGGATTCACTTTGACCGTCAGACAGCTCTTTCAGGGGGCAAAGCCGCCTGAACGTCACCGTCTGTACAAAGTGTGCGCGGCAGACCTCTTTCCCGTTCCGCCTTGCTCCCGCAATTCGGCTTCGTGAGCCTCGAAGCGTCTTTCGATACTTCAGGGTCGCTACAAGGTTCATGACGACACAGACCGCTGCCGCTCAACAGTGCTTCCGCAGTCGTCCACTTCTCAAGGAGAAGGGCTCGGTCGTGTCCTTTTTCAGTTGCATGGCACGCCAGAAACGCACTCATGGCGTCTCGCTGCACGAGCGTGCCGGTGTTTCCCCAGCGGTGCCACCTTTCCTTCAACGGCTTCTTGCGATATGCATCCGTTGCCGGATCGTACTGCGACATCTTCAGCTTATAGGCATTGAGTTCGATCACCTCGCAGCCGGCGCTTTCAGCCTTGCGTTTGAGATGCTCCACAAACTTACCCATTCCCCTCCGGTTTGTCGACCGTCCGAAGCAGCGTTGAAA
>OOCF01000872.1_pt1 | contig 13870 bp, 10 predicted proteins | sample 1671001 | NCBI WGS metagenome assembly OOCF01 (sample SAMN06348112, study PRJEB24527) | human gut metagenome | biome: human gut; feature: ankylosing spondylitis patient; material: feces | host: Homo sapiens | place: China | collected 2015-10
ATGGAAGCGGATGAGGAATCTCTCGGCTGGACATCTCCATCAGTGAATTCCAGATCCCAGTACGGTACCAGATCCTTGGGCAGATGTTCCAGGAAATATTCCGTTACATGGCGGAACAGGTCGATATATTCTTTTCTTCCGGTATAACGGTAAGCCAGTGCCATACCGTAGACACCCCAGGCCTGACCTCTCGCCCAGGCGGAACCGTCACGGTATCCCTGACAGGTGGCACCATGATCCGGCGCACCTGTCTTCATATCGAAGAAGAAGGTATGCCAGGTAGAATAATCCTCACGGATCACATTTGCTACTGCTGTATGGATGTGCTTCTCAGCAATATCACGATACTTGGGATCCCCAGTCTCGTCGGATGCCCAATACAGCAGTGGCAGATTCAGCAGGCAGTCAATGATCAGACGGTAATTCTCCGGAGCATCCATGGGGCCCCAGGCCTGAATGAACTCGCCTACGGGATGATATCTGGTGATCAGCTGATCTGCTGCTTTGATAGCTGCTTCCCTGCCTTCCTTGCTTCCGATCAGCTTATAAGCTGCCACGCAGGAAGGAGAATACAGAAATCCCATATCGTGATGATCTACTTCGATCTTATTGTCAATACGGTCCAAAAAGCTCTTCACCTGCACCTCACCTGCTTTTTTCAGGCGTTCGTCCTGTGAATATTCATAAGCCAGCCAGATCTCTCCGGTCCAGAACCCACAGGTCCAGTAATTGTTCGGAATCGGCTGATAGAAACCGTTCTCGCTGTATGCTTTCTGGAACTTCTCTGTAAATTCCGGCAGATCCCGGATCACCTGCTCCGTGGAAAACTGCAGAGCGTCTTTGATCTCCGCATCTGTGATCTGCGGATATTTCTTTTCGTCAAATGTTATCATAGTCTTATCCTTTACCTTACTATTCAGCCCCACCCCGCACATTCGCAAAACCGCCTCAGCGAGGCTTTACGGAATAGCATGCCTGCATGGTTCTGAATATTCATTTTTATTATACAAGCCTGTGACATGGAACCGGCACAGGCTTGTGAAAATACATTGTTATCTGCTATCCCTTCAGTCCCGTAGAAGCAACACCTTCTACGAAGTATTTCTGCAATACCAGGAACACAATTAGTACCGGGATCAGGGACAATACCGATCCTGCCATGATCAGACCGTAATCGGAAGAGTACTGGCTGATGAACATTTTTAATCCCAGCTGAATGGTCTTCTTCTCCTGACTCTTTAAGTAGATCAGAGGTCCCAGATAGTCGTTCCATGTCGCCACGAAGGTGAAAATCGTCAGTGTGGACAGTGCCGGCTTCGACAGCGGCAGCATAATGCTGGCATAGATTCTATACTCGCTCATGCCATCGATTCTGGCGGCTTCACACAGATCATCGGGAATGCCTTCATAGAACTGCTTCATCATGAATACACCGAAAGCGGAGAATGCCTGCAGGCAGATCATAGCCAGCAGCTTATCGTTCAATCCCATTCTTCTCATCATGATAAACTGAGGTACCATATATACCTGCCAGGGCATTGCGATGGTTGCGATGTATGCCAGGAACAGTCCGTTCTTATGACGGAAGTCCAGTTTTGCAAAAGAGTATGCTGCAAAACTACTGGTCAGTAACTGTAAGAAAGTAACGATCAATGTCAAGTATACCGTATTTCCCACGAATCTGCCAAAGGGAATCTTCGTCCAGATCTTCACGTAATTGTCCCACCTGGGGTTCGCAGGGATCCATACAAAAGGATTCATCTGAAATACTTCTCTGTCACTCTTGATGGATGCGGAAAGCATCCACAGGAAAGGAATGATCATGACCACTGCGATCAGAATGAGGATCGCATATACGATCACTTTGCCAAAAACGGCTTTTTTATGTGCTGATTTCATAATCTGTGCGCCTCCTAACGTTTTACCCTGCCGTACACTTCAATCTGACTCAGTGCCGGGAAGGGGGATGGATCTTCTGCTTTGATCAGGTTGCAAAGCTCCAGCCAGGTGATCTCCTTCTCTGGGATTGGCAGTACATGTGCCCTGCTGCTCTTCTCTAAGGGAAATTCCTGTTCACTGCCATCGGAAAACCGGATTGTTACCTGCTGCCACCAGTTGTCATGCGGGAAATCGGATCTGGTGTACAACACGATCCTGTCTGCCAGTACCGGTCTGCCGAAGTCCAGCTTCATAGCTGCATCATCCTGCATGTTGATTCCCCAGGATTCGTAGGGCCATTCTCCGTGGGAGCGGTTCGCCCGGACACCGTCAATGGCGTTTTTCGCTGCGAATACACTCTCGCCTCTGGTCTCCACATTGGCTGTCGCATGAGGATAACAGGGAACATCCATATGCTGATCCGCAGGATTCAGTGCCAGGTTTCTATAGACTGTGATCTCATCTTCTCTTGCGACTTCCGCATAGAGATAATGTTTATTTCCGGAAAATACCTTAGGGGACATGCTGATCCTTTTCTCCCCGAAGGGAACATAATAGGATACATTGTCGGTTATGTATACGAAAGCATCCCCAAGAGCATCATCCACCTGTAAATGTACATGTATATTTTTCTCATCGGTCTCCAGCACGATCCGGTCACCCTCTTCATAGGTATGGGTGCAGACCAGATCCACAAAATCCTCACCGCTGCTGACGCAGATGGTGTTGCTGTCCTTATCGAGAACCTTCAAAGCTAAGATTGCCATTATGCTTTCTCCCTCTTTGCCTGACCGCGGAACTGAATGATCGTTACGAACAGTACCATCAGGAACAGTACCATTGCTACAGAGCTGGAGTAGCCCAGATCCCAGTCAATAAATGCTTTCTGATAGATGTAGTATACAAGAACGGTTGCGGATGTGGTCAGCTCGCCGCTTCCGCCTCCCGCCAGCATGATGGCGATATCATACACCTTGAAGCAGTTGATGGTCAGCATGACGACTACGAAGAAGGTCGTGGAAGACAACTGCGGCCAGGTCACATAACGGAATTTCTGCCAGGTATTTGCTCCGTCCAGACTGGCTGCCTCATACAGTTCAGAGGAGATTCCCTGTAAGCCTGCCAGGTAGATTACCATATAATAACCCATATATTTCCATACACTGAACAGGATCATGGAGAACAGTACCAGTCCGCCGGTGAACCACTGGGGAAGCTGGTCCTGCGGTACATTGAAAACATTCAGCAGAATGTTGTTCACAGGTCCTTTCGAGGGGTGGAACAGCATTTTCCATACTGCGGTGATTGCTACCAGAGAAGCTACATATGGGAAAAAGGAAAGGGTTCTGAAAATACCTCTTCCTATTACTTTCTGATTTAACACGATGGCCAGTGCCAGAGATGCGATCATGGTCAGAGGCACGGTACCGATACAATAAATAATGGTGTTTTTAAATGCTGCGATAAAGAAAGTATCTTTCCACAGTCTTGTAAAATTACTGATGCCTGCCCACTGGATCGGGTTACTCCCGTCCCACTTCATGAAAGCAAGGGCAAAGGCAAAAATAATGGGGATCAAGGTAAATACGCAGAAACCGATAAAGTTAGGAGTAGGCCACCAGATCTCTTTTGGTTTGACGGCTTAATTTCCGCATAACAATTCTCCTTTCAAACGCTTTTTGTGTCATCTTTTGCGTCTTTTTCTGATAAGAAAGGGGCCGTAGGTACGACCCCTTAAGTCTTATTCAACATTCAACAAACATTCAATACTTTTATAGAGAAGATCTTCATTACTGAGCCTGAAGGTCAGCTACCGCTTTATTCATTGCTGCAATACCATCATCAATGCTCATCTCACCGGTCATGATACTTCCATGATAGGAATCCAGAGCGGAGTTGATCTCAGATACATTGGGAGCGTAGGGAACTTCCAGGTACAGGTTGGATACGGTCAGAGCCTCCTTGCTGGCTTCATCGGTGGGAAATCCTTCCAGACCGGAGATCATGTCTACTACTTCGTCAGTCATCATTGCAGGGAAGTTACCGCTGGAAGCCATAACTGCTGCGCCTTCTTCACCGCTGACCCATTTAACGAAATCCCAGGACGCATCGGGAGTATCACTTGCAGTGGTTACAGCCAGACCGGTGATGGTACCCAGAGTAGAACCGGGCTCTACGCCTTCTGCATGGGGATACTTAACGATACCCCAGTTACCGCACAGGCTGGAATCATATTCGCCGGACTTCAGGTTGGACATCATGGTTGCGATGAACCAGGAGCCCATGTTCATCATTGCTACGTCTCCACCGGAGAATGCTGCGGAATAATGTAAGCCTTCGGTCTTCAGATCTGTGTACTTTCTGCATACGCCGTCAGCTTCCTGATTCAGAACCATCTCATAGTAAGGTTTGAAGAAATCATAGTTACCGTCTAAGATGGTATGTTTTCCATCCAGTACACCGAAGAGCTGTACCGCACTTCTCCAGGTGTGGTAATGAGCACCGTATACCTGAGAACCAAAGGTAGTATCGGTCATCTCTCTTGCCAGAGCATCGTACTCATCAAAAGTCATATCGTTGGTAGGATAAGCAACACCCTTGGCATCAAACAGATCCTTGTTATAGAACAATACCCAGAAGTCATTTCTGAAGGGCAGCTCATACAGGCTTCCGTCTACAGTTACCTGATCGGTAACACCTGCGTATTTGCTTAAATCCACGCCATCTTTGGAGATGTAATCATCCAGGGAAAGAATAGATCCCTTCTGTACCAGCGTTGCATATCCGGGTACATCCTTGACGGTTACTACATCGAAATCGGATCCGCTGCCGGAAAGCTCAGTTGCCAGAACGGTCATGTAATCGGTAGAACCAAGGTCTACCATCTCAATGGTTACACCGGGATGAGATGCTTCATACGCATCTTTAATATCACCCCAGTACTGTGTGGTCTCCTGATCCCAGATAGCCCACTTTAAAGTAACTTCTTCTGCGGGTGCTGCTTCGGTGGAAGCTGCTGCAGCCTCAGTGGTTGCTGCTGCGGGTGCTTCACCGGTGGAAGCTGCTGTGCTGCCGTTATCAGAGCTGCCGCAGCCTGCAAGCATGGTGGTCATCATTGCTGCTGTCAGTACTAAACTTAATACTTTCTTTTTCATGTAAACCCTCCTGTTAATTTGATACTATGTTACGTCTGTTACGAATCCGTTGTTATCGGTTCCTTGACTGTAACTAAAGTATAACGAAAAAGATCTTTCCGTAACATGGAAAAATTTATAATATAATTCACATTCTTTTATAATTTTTTTATCTTTTTTCTAAAAGTGCTTTCGGAAGATGTAATATTTTATTTTAATATGCACTTTTTTTAGCATCTTGTTTTTTCAACTACCGTTTTTCTTTCGTTATGTTATACTGAAAGCATGAAAAAGACTGTTTATCACTCAAAAAGCATACGAAATCGCATATTGCTCTTCACTCTGAGCGCCATTTTGGGAATGTGTCTGTTGATCAGCCTGTTCAGTTATTACATATTCCGGCACTATCTGCAGAACACCCTGATCCAGTCCACGGAGACTATGGACAACAGTATGGATGAAGTCTACCGGTTGGTCAGATATTGCCAGACAGATTCCAATATTGCCAATTATATTGAACATAACCCCAATCCCGGCTCTGTCCTGTCCGTATCCACTTATGATTCCTTCTACGAGGAATGCAGCCGGAATTCTTCTTATAATTATATGCCCAGAATTGCCATTGTCTCACAGGAGCATTATCTGCAGGTGGTAACCGCAACGTACTCTTCTACCGCAGATCTTGCAACGCTGATTCCGGAGCTTCCTTATTATGAAGAATTACTGACTGCCGATGATTATGATTTTTCGCCCGGTATTGTATCCGATCCTTTTCACCGTGCGGGACGTAAAGTATTACCTGTGATCCGTCCCATTACCTACCAATACAATAACAGGCAGGCAGGATATCTGTTCATCGAAATATCCGCAGATCTGTTCACCATACCTTTGAAGGATTACAGTTGTCCGTCAGACAGCTTTCTCTATCTGTCCATTGCAGGACATACCTATATTTATGAAAACGGAGGCTTGCAGGAATTTACGCCCGAATATAGTATTCTTGATGACCTGAGCACATATTCTCTCACGGGCACCACACAGATTTCCAAAATCCACAGTGCTACCATGGGAGAACAGATTCTGGTCACCACTCCGTTAAATATGCCGGACTGCTACTTAAGTCAGAGTATTTCACATGCGGAGCGGACCAATCAGGCGGTTTTGTTCATGGGAATCCTTGCCTGCATCCTGATCGGCATTTTGTCTATCGGTGTCGTTCTGATGCTGTTGATGAATCGTATGATCACGGTACCTGTATCCAGGCTGCAGACACGGATGGTACGCATCGCCGGCGGAGACTTCTCCAGAGATCCCAGCGTGGAATGGGATCACGAACTGGGGGATATCGGACGGGGAATCAATGATCTGTCGGAAAATGTATCGGAACTTATGGAGAAACGACTGGAAGATGAGAAACAGAAACAGGATCTGGAATACAAGATGCTACAAAGCCAGATCAATCCTCATTTCCTGTATAATACACTGAACTCTATCAAATGGATGGCAACCATACAGGGGGCAACCGGTATCTCCGAGATGACCACCTCCCTGTCCCGTCTGTTAAAAAGTATTTCCAAAGGCACCAGCCTGTTGATCGATATCCGGGAAGAATTATCTCTGTTGGAGAACTATTTCACCATTCAGAGCTACCGCTACGGCGGCACCATTACCATGGACATTCAGGCGGATAATGAATCTCTGTACAACAGTGAGATTATCAAGTTTACATTGCAGCCTCTGGTGGAAAATGCAATTTTCCACGGTATCGAACCGAAGGGCTGTGCCGGACACATCCGGATACATGTCGGCTATGAGACATCGGACAACACCGAAAAGATCCGTATTGATGTCACAGATGACGGTGTAGGCATGACAGCGGATAAAGCTGCACAGGTATTACGCTCCAACGACGACAGTTCTGCGGATTTCTTCCGGGAAATCGGTGTCAGCAATGTGCATAAACGCTTACAATACCAATTTGGTGCAGAATATGGCATTACCATAGAAAGCAAAGAAGGGGAATATACGACGATGTCCATACACATACCGAATATTCCTCTGCATAACAATGAAACTGTTTCATCCGAAACTATTTCATCTGAAAACACTTAATCCGGACAGACATCTGTCCAGAACGGAGTTACTATGTATCAGCTTTTAATCGTAGATGATGAGCCTTTGGTTCAGGCGGGTATCCGCTCCATGCTGAACTGGAATGAATTAAATATCGAGATCTGCGGCACTGCCATGAACGGTCAGGCAGCTCTCAGGATCATCGAGGAAAAATCTCCTGAGATTGTGATCACGGATATCAAAATGCCCGTAATGAGCGGTCTGGATCTCGCAAAAGTATGTAGGGAACGCTATGGTGAAAACTGTCCGTACTTTATCATCCTTACCAGCTATGAGGATTTCCAGATGGCCAGAGATGCTCTGTCCTATCAGGTATCCGATTATCTGGTGAAGCTGGAGCTGACACCGGAAGTATTGAAAAATGCCATAGACCGGGTACTCACACAGATCTCCCGTTCCCGGAAAAAGCAGATGTCCGCCGTAAATATTCATCCCTTTTATGACAAGTTCCTGATCAGTCTCCTTCATGACCTGTTCGAGTCCGAAGAACAGTTCCGTCTGCAGAGCAGAGATCTGAATCTGAATTTCGATTACGTCGCTTATGTGTGCTGTTACGGAGAGATCATCAGCCCTCAGGCCGATCAGATGTCTGCCGAAAAGCAGATGCCTCTGTTTACCAGTTCACTGCAGATGATCCGGGAACTGGGCGGTAAATATCTGCCGCTGTATGCATTATCCCTGGATCTGCGCCATTTTGCACTGATTTTCTGCTTTGCGGATGCCGTAGGTACCGATGATTATGTAGAAAATCTGACGGAGATTCTGCACAATATCAGTGGAACTCTGCAAAACTACTATAATGTGTCGCTACGCTGCGGCATCGGCATCCCGGTTCAGACGCCTGGTACCATCTGTGATTCCTACCAGTACGCGAGACAGATTTTTCAAAATACGGAATCCCATGACGCGATAGTAGCATTTGATACCGGTCATTCACAGGAAAAGGCTAAGAATTCCTTCAATATCAGCCTGTTTAAGAATGATCTCACCAGAGCTTTTGAAGAATATGATCCTGATATTTTACATAACACGATTCAGTCGATCTGCGATCTGTTCCGGGATCACCCGGGGCACTATGTGCAGGCTCTGGACGCTGCCAGCAATATTCTCTATCTGTCGATTTCGCTTTTACAGGACGGGGAATCTATTGTGTCCGGCTTTTTTGCGGAAGATCCGGATGGCTACCGTTCCCTCTATAAGCAGTCCAATGTGGATCACGTGATCCAGTGGCTGCAATTCTTCTGCGGACAACTGTGCGAATTGTTCCAATCCCGTCGAAAGGATTATAAAAACCACATCGTAACTAATGTTCGGAAATATATTAATGAACACGTTAGCGAGCGGTTGTCCCTGAATGAGGTGGCCGCAGTCTTTGGCATCAGCCCGAATTACTTAAGCCAGCTGTTCAGCAAATACAACGATACCGGCTTCAGTGAATATATCAACATCTGCAAGATCACGGAAGCCAAACGGCTGCTGGAAGAAGAAAATATGAAGGTCTACGAGGCCGCAGAGGCTCTGGGCTTCGAGAGTGCCTTCTATTTCAGCAAGGTATTTAAACGGGTGGAGGGTGTCTCCCCCACGGAATATGTGAATGGGAAATTTAATTAACATATATAACGGAGCATAACGATGAACAATCAGAACAATAAAACAGCTTATGCCAATCATAATATAGAAAAACGCTTTTTGGAAACAGCCGAAACTTTTCATGGTACTTTTCAGTCTTTCCGGCCTTTTCCGAAAGCTTCTATGCAGACATCCTATGAGACTCTCCCTGAGTCATTAAAAGAAAAACTCATTCAGGCAGGTGAGGAAAAACTGAATTACTCTTTTCCGGTGATCCGTGCCACGGATTATATGCGTTTTAAAAGAGACGGTGACCGGGCTGCTTTTGAAGCCCTCTATTTTGCCAAACGCAATGCCCTGAATGATCTGATCCAGGCCGAATGTGTGGAACATCAGGGACGTTTTCTGGACGATATTCTCAATGGTATCTATTCCATCTGTGAAGAGACTGCCTGGCAGCTTCCCGCGCATAACTCCTATATCCGGGATACCCCGCAGTTGATCCTGCCGGATGTGACCAGGCCCGTCATGGATCTGTTCGCCTGCGAGACCGGTGCACTGCTGGCCTGTGCGGCTTATCTGCTGGAAGAAGAATTCAACGCTGTCAGCCCTTTTATCCTGACCTGCATCGAGGACAATCTGAAGCGACGGATCCTGCTGCCCTATCTGACCGCACATTTCTGGTGGATGGGACATGACGATGAGCCTATGTGCAACTGGACCGTATGGTGTACACAGAATGTACTGCTGACCACGTTCCTGATGCCCTGGAGTGTGGAAATGTCCTCTCGGTTGTCCTCTCCGGTGCGCACATTCTGCGGAAATGCTCCGTTATTCCTGCCGGAGAATACGTCTGACACAGTTGTCACATTGCAGGCGATTCTGCATAAGGCTGCTGAAAGCTGTGATTATTTTCTCAAGGATTACGGCAATGACGGCTGTTGCGAGGAGGGTGCCCAATATTATCGCCATGCGGGACTATGTCTATACGGTGCCATGACTGTGCTGAACACGGTTACCGACGGTCATTTCGACACTCTGTTCCGGTGGGATAAGGTGAAAAATATTGCATCCTATATTCTGAACGTGCATGTGAATGATAAATACTATTTTAATTTTGCTGACTGCTCTCCTATAGCCGGCCGTGCCGGAGTACGGGAATATCTCTTTGGCAAGGCCACCGGGCAGGAGGATCTCTGCCTGTTCGCCGCAAAAGATTTCCAGGCGGGTCAGGGACAGCTTGTCACAGATGAAGTGAACGGTGGGAATCTGTTCTATCGCATGCAGACCGTATTTCATTATGAAGAACTGATGCAGCAGAATACTTCCGGAACACTTTCCCACCGGGATGTCTATTATCCCAGCGTAGGGCTGTTCCTCGTGCATTCCGATACTCTGGATCTGGCAGTCAAAGCCGGAGACAATGCCGACAGTCACAACCACAATGATACCGGCAGCATCACCTTATACAAAAACGGACTGCCCATTCTGGCGGATATCGGTGTGGAGACCTACACCCGGAAGACCTTCTCTCCCAGACGTTACGAGATCTGGACCATGCAGTCAGGGTATCACAACCTGCCTACAATCTGCGGTACGGATCAGAAGGACGGTGTGGAATACCGTGCGGAAAATGTGATGACAGTTCTGACCGGAGCCGAACCTTCTATTTCCATGGAACTGGCTGCCGCCTATCCTGCCGCACAGGCTATTGTGCCGGATCTGACTTATGTCCGCAGGGTGACATTAAAAAAGTCTTCCAACACTGTCGTATTGGAAGACCACACAAATGCGCAAGATGTTATTCTTAATTTTATTACTTATGAAAAACCGGTTATTCTTTCTGACGGTAAACTCTCCATCGGAGAAGCATCTGCCTCCTTCGAAGGGGCTGATCTGCTTGCCATAGAAACTTTACCGATCACGGACGCACGCCTGAAAACGGCATGGGATCATGATCTGTACCGGATCCGGCTGAAGGGCAGCGATGCCGGCTTCCGGCTGACTATTCAATAAAGCCTGAAATTTCAGGCTTTTCTCACGGAATGTTTATTCTTGTACATTTCATCATCTGCCCGTTTTATGGTTTCTTCCAGAGTTTCCCCCGTCTTGCGAAAAGCTCCGCCGATTGCAAGACGGCAGTAAAACTCTGCTGTTACATCCGATAAATTTCCTTTTTCATCTCCACGCATGGTACTTACCAGTTCCTGTACTTTTTCTTCCGTACAATCTCTGATCAGCATTACAAATTCATCTCCACCGATACGGAATCCGCTTGCCTGCTCCGTGAGATACCTCCGGATAAATTCCGCTGCTTTCAGGATCACAGCATCGCCTTTTTCATGTCCGAAGGTATCATTCATGCGTTTCAAATTGTCAATGTCGAAATAAATTACACCGATGGTACTGTCATTCTGCAGTTCTTTTAACTGTTCTTTGTAGTGTCTCTTGTTGTAGAGCTGCGTCATGCTGTCATGATTGCTGTTCCAATCAGCAATAGCCAGCTGGGAACTGGACGCAATGATATCATGCTCCATTTTCTTCATGGATTCACACAGTCGTTCCAGTTCATCTCCGGTTCTGATGTTCATCCGGCTGATGGGAGATTCCTTACCATCCCGCAAAATGGCAATAGAATAGCTGGAAGCCGCCTTGGACATGGCATTTAACGGTCGCAGTACATTGTGCTGCATAAACCAGATCATAAAGACTCCGAAAAGCACCGTAATCGATGTAACAATGATGGTAATATACCCTAAATAAGTCAATTGCTCCCTTCTGACATTTTCTGTGGAAATTCCTACGATAATATAAGCCACCGGAATATTGTATGAGGAATTCAGCGGAATGTAGTAATCGCTTCTTCCGTTATACTCTAACGGTTCTATTTTCTCACATGCGATCAACTCGTCTTTTATAGCATTCTGTACCTCATCATAGGGGCGGATATCTCCTAAAAATGCTCCGTTTTCTGTCAGATCTGTGTCATACACATAACATCCTCCACCATCCCTGAAATTGACCACGCTGATCTGCATTACATTTTCACTGGTGTTGCGATAGTCAATGAGTTTATTCCATACCTCGTAATAAGCCGTATTTCTCCGTCTGTTGTCCAGATAGCCCGTTACGCTGTCTCCATCTACCACCAGTCTGCAGGTATTCGCCACAGTCTGCGCCAGAGAATCTGTGTAATTCCGATTGACATTCATATAATTGACGTAGTTTACAAATATGAAGCTCACGTCCATAATGCATACGATGATAACAATAGCCAGAACGATTTTATATTTTAATGATTTTTTCATTCGTAATCCTCGGAAATCAATACTTTCTCTGATCTATATAGTCGGCTGCATTTTCATAGGTATAGATGTTTTCCTCAGTGTTATAGATCTTATCCACCTCTCTGCCGGCTTCCAGTTCTTCTATGACCGTCTCCACCGTGGATGCCAACAGCGGATTACACTCCACGGTGGCATGTAATTTTCCCGCCATCATATTTTCAAAGCTTTCGTGCAAAGCGTCAAAGGAGATCATAATGATGTCTCCCTCAGGCCCATAGCTCTTGCCGTTCCGATCCAGTGCTTTCATGGCACCAAAGATCATGTTATCATTTTCCGAAATGATAACATCAATATCCTTTACTGTTCCTTCGCTGAGCAGATTTTCCATATAGGTCTGGCCTTCTCCCTGAGTGAAATTGGCACATCCCCTATCTACGATGGTCCAATTCGGATGTTCCTCCACTCCATGTAAAATACCGTTCGTTCTTCCAATGGCAGCGGTAGCTCCTTCGGTTCCTTCCAACAGGACAATGTGGATTGTCTCGTTTTCCCGTCCCTGCTCTGTTAAATACTGATCCAGCCACGTTACAGCTTTCCGGCCTTCCTCTTCAAAATCCGAACCGATCCAGGACACGTATTCCGTTTCATCCACAGCGATTTTACGATCCGCTACGATGACCGGTATCCCAGCTTCCTTTGCGGCATGTATGGCATCCTCCCATCCGGTCTCCACGATGGGCTGCAGGATAATATAATCTACTTTCTGCTGGATCAGATCGTACATGGCTTTTACCTGGCGCTCCGAACTGGAATTGCCGTCGATATAGATCAGATCGTAGCCTCTTTCTTGGGTGAACGTATTCAGATAATCATTGGTATTGGCATCTCTCCAGTCAGACTCTTTTCCCGTCTGGATCATCCCCACCCGGATGAGACCGTCATTATACCCCGGTGCCGCACCCCGGATCAGTTGCTGCGTTTTGTCGGCTCGTTCAGTCCCACATCCGATCAACCCCAGACAAAACATCAGCACACAAGTCACGGCAACTATTCTTTTTTTCATGTAACCACCCCTGGTTCTTTATTTATCTTTATTTATCTTTATTTATCGTTATTTTTACCGTTATCTTCTCTTTTCCGAATCATGCCTCTTACGTTTTATAGTACCATCTTCCTGTATAGGGTGCAAGCAATCACCGGTGGTTCTCAAAATAATTTTACGCTTTTTTTATATTTTTAACAAGGTCTACCTATCGGATACTGATCATCAGTATCGTCATGATGATCCTGTTCGTGGGATCCAATCTATATCTGAGCCGGATCAATTCTCAACAGCTGGAAGCTACCATGTATATGAACCTATACCGTCTGGGTTCCAAAACGCTGACCGCTGCCGTACAGCCTTATGCCGTCACCGGAGATAAGACCTATTACAACAATATGAAGGAATTACACGAGGACAAGAATTGTGACATTGCCTGGGAAAGTCTGCAGCAGGACGGTCTAACAGACAATGAATGGGAGGAGATAAATCATATCGCCGAGATCTCCGAGACCTTAAGAGCCTACCGAAGAATATGTCGATGGCTTCGTACACTTTTCCAACGGTTTTTATCACCATTTTGTACATTTTTCCAACATTGTAATTTAGTCATGGTTTCTATCATGCCGTTGTGATATGATGGAACAAGACAATATTCGACAATCTTCGACGAAAGAGGTGCCCCTATGACAATAACCTGGTTATGCCTGTTCTGGTTGTTTTTCTTCTATTCCTTTATTGGATGGTGTATTGAGGTATGTGCTGCT
>OOCF01000898.1_pt1 | contig 13675 bp, 6 predicted proteins | sample 1671001 | NCBI WGS metagenome assembly OOCF01 (sample SAMN06348112, study PRJEB24527) | human gut metagenome | biome: human gut; feature: ankylosing spondylitis patient; material: feces | host: Homo sapiens | place: China | collected 2015-10
ATATTAGTCAAAAAGCTTTAGCACATATATAGAAAAGCTTTAGCACAGCTGTCAAAAAATTAATTTCCTATAGGATTTAGATCTCCCTCCGGCGAGGAAATACTTATAGCCGGTAGGTGAATAACAGGAAGTGGTTGGTTTTAGGAATAAATGCTTACCTTTGTGAAAGCAGAAATCTTTTTTATGGAAATGTAGAACAAAGAGAATGGACGTCCCTTATGATTTAAATAAGGTAAAGAAAGGAGATAAGAACGCATTCCGCTCTTTCTTCGGATATTTTTATCCCAAATTGATGGCATTGGCTTGTCGTTTTGTCGATTCGCAGGTAGCCGAAGATTTGGTACAGGATGTCTTTGCGTCGTATTGGGAGAAAAAACATCTGATAGAAGCCGACGACATTCATTCCTTCTTGTTTAAATGGCTTCAGAATTCCTGCCTGAATCATATCAAACATCAAATGGTTGTGCAAGATTACGAAGAGCGGGTACGCATTGCCGAAGCCCGTTTGGAAGCAATGGGGAAATCTGAAGAACAGAGTGAGGTGTTGAAACATATCCTTAGTCAGGATTTGAGAGAGTTGGTTGAAAAGTCTATTTCCAAATTGCCTCCCAAATGTGCAGAAGCTTTCCGCCTTTATTATTTTGCTGATTTGAGCCGAAAGGAAATAGGGGAACGGTTGGACGTTTCTAATCGGACAGTAGAAGGATACATCCGTCAGGCTTTACTTGTATTACGGGATGAATTACGCCCGATCTTCTTCTTGATTTTTATGTTATAGGACATAAAAGCGAAAAAAGCAGACTTTTTGTTGCGTAGTTTTTCCCTTTTGAATTGTCGTCTATACAAACAAACCCAAAAAGGAAGATGATGAACGAAGAAATATTGATCAAGTTTCTCGAACAATCCTGTTCGCCGCAGGAGTTGAAAGAGGTAGATGAATGGATTCAGGCAAGTCCCGAAAATCGGAATCAGCTCTTTGAACTCGAACGGGTGTGGAGTTTGAAGAACGAGTTGTATTATGCGCAGCCCCAGCGTATAGACAAGGCCTATCGTGCTTTTGAAAAGAAGCATTTCAAGAATCATTCTTCGTATTATCTGACATTCTTGAAGTATGCCGCTGTATTATTCTTAGGTATATTCGTGGGTATTCGTTCGTATATAGTTTTCCATGAACAAGAAATAACGGAATATGTAAATCAAATCGAAGTACCGATCGGCGAAAGAGCCAGTCTGCGTTTGTCGGACGGAACGCTGGTCTGGCTGAATTCGGGAAGCCGTTTGGAATATCCAACCCATTTCGCAACCGATAATCGCCAGGTTCGTTTGGAAGGAGAGGCTTATTTTGAAGTGCAACGGAACGAATCGCTCCCATTTATCGTACAGACCAATGCCGTGGATGTAAAGGTACTGGGTACGAAATTCAATGTCTCTTCGTATGCAAAGGAAGAAACAAAAGTAACCTTGAAGGAAGGAAAAGTGCAAGTGGATTGTGACGCCGGAAAAGAATCCTATATCTTGCATCCCAACGAACAAATCGTTTATTCGGAAGGTAAAGGAGTAGAGTTACAGCAAGTCGATGCCAACCGTATTTCTTCCTGGACAACCGGAGATCTGAGTTTCGTAAACGAACCGTTGGAACATATCGTAAAAGTGCTGGAACGACGGTTTAATGTACAGATTGTGATTGAGGATCCTCGATTAGCCAGTAAGGAGTTTACCTGTACGGTGAAACATGTTACGTCAGTAGATCAGGTATTATCGTTGTTGCAGAAGACGCAAGATTTGACATGTAAGAAAGACAAAAATCAAGTTTATATAATCCATTAAATTCAAATGCCTATGGGGAAGGATAAGAAAAGAGAGAATAGCTGATAACTTGTATTATTTAAAGAGAATGTATAGTTCTTAGATCTATTTACCAATTTAATATTTTACTTATGGACATAAAAAGAATACAAAGGCCACAAGCAGGAAAGACGGCCGGTCTAAAAAAGGTACTTACAGTATCAGGGTGTATGTTTCTTTTGTTAACTTGGGAAAACACACCTGTTTGGGCAAACAACACAGATAGTTATTCACAGTTGGCTATGTTCACTTTTGATTTAAGGGAAGCAACTGTGCAGGATGTGTTGATGGAGATAGAAAATCAGAGTGATTTTTATTTTACGTATAGTAGTTCTCAGATAAAAACAGACAGACTTGTTTCGATCAATATCAAGAATAGGAAAATTACGGATGTATTGGATGAACTGTTTGCCGGTCAGAATATTGGTTATACCATTGAAGACAGGCATATTGTGTTATTTTCTACAACTGGGAAAAAAACGCTGAAGGTTGAGTCTGTTCAACAAAAAACAAAACAAATAAAAGGAACCGTTCGGGATGCAGCCGGTGAACCGGTTATCGGAGCCAATGTGGTTGATTTGACATCACCATCTAATGGAACCATTACGGATATGGATGGTAATTTTACATTAAATGTTTCAGAGGAAGCGAAATTACAGATCTCTTATATTGGTTTTGATTCGAAAGTGGTTTCTGTAAAGGGCCAGGACGCTTTGCAGATTGTGTTGGCAGAAGACTCCAAGGCTTTGGAAGAAGTTGTAGTAGTAGGTTATGGTACGCAAAAGAAAGTAAACTTGACAGGTTCGGTTGCTTCTGTCAATTCGGATGAAATCAAAGACCGTGTACAGAATGATGTCTTGAGTTCTATACAGGGAACAGTTCCTGGAGTAACGGTTGTTTCACGTCCGGGAAAAGATGCTTCAATTAATTTCCGCGGTCGTGGTAACTTGGGAACTTCCGAACCTCTTTATGTAATTGATGGTGCTATTGCAGATGCAACCTTCTTTTCTAATTTGGAGCCGAACAGTATCGAAAGTATTTCATTCTTGAAGGATGCCGCGTCGTCGGCTATCTATGGATCTCGTGCTGCCTATGGTGTTGTATTGGTAACAACAAAACAGGGAAAAGACGGACGAATGGAAGTCGCATACAGCGGTATGGTGGGTATGAAAGCCCCAACTTATAAACCGGATCTGGTAAATTCTTGGGAATATGCAGAACTTTATAATGAAGCTCTCTACAATACGAATCCTTCAGGCGGAAAGAAACAAGGATTTACAGATGAACAGATTGAATTATTCAGAAACGGTTCACAGCCGGATTTGTATCCGAATACCAATTGGGTGGATCTGTTGTTTGATGATTGGGCGATCACGACCAAACATTCGTTGAACTTCTCTGGAGGAACCAAGAAACTGCGTTATTTTGCAGGCTTGGGTTATATATATGATACAGAGAACGTACGAAATAGGGATTCTCGAAGATATAATTTGAATTTGAATGTTTCATCAGATGTAACTGACTGGCTGACATTCAGAGGAGGTGTGAAATACATTCAGCGCAATAAAGATATTGATGGAGGAACACCTTCTTTCAATAATATACTGATTGTACCCAGTACTTTTGTGGCACAACAGTCTAATGGAGAATGGGGCTCTGTTGAATCAGGTCATGAAGCAAGTGGAACATTTGCCGGTGGAAATCCGCTACGTGCTTACAGTACAGGCGACTGGACAAAAAATCAGGTAGAAAATACCATGTATGAATTGGCCTTTGATTTGAAGCCCGTCAAAGGACTTGTAGTAACAGGCCAAGCTACTTACAAGTCTTATTCTTATAAGAATAAATATTATAATAGTTTGAAGGACGATGTTCCAAGTTTTCTGAATCCGGGAACAGTAATCGGTGGAACGGGAAATACCATTAACTCGATGCAAGTAAATTGGAGGAGTCATAATTTTCTGACTTATACCGGAACAGCCAATTATAGCTGGACGAAGGATATTCATTCATTCTCCGTTTTAGGAGGTGTTTCCTATGAACATTATAAGGAAGAATCTTTAATGGGCTCAAGACAGGATTTCCCGGCTGATTCATTTGAGGATATGTCGGCAGGAGCTACTTCCGGATCATTGTACAAGAATGGATCCAGCATGCAGGAATACAAAATGTTCTCTTATTTCGGTCGTGTGAATTATACGTTGATGGACCGGTATATGTTTGAAGCTAATTTCAGAGCGGATGCATCTTCCCGTTTCCATGCTGATAACCGTTGGGGTTATTTCCCTTCTTTCTCTGCCGGATGGAGAATCAGTGAAGAAGCTTTCATGGAAAACACACGTGATGTAGTGGATAATTTGAAATTGAGAGCATCGTATGGTACATTGGGTAATATCAATAACGTAGGAAATTATGATTATTTCCAGAATTATGGAAGCCGAAAAGTTTGGGGTTCGGATGTTTATTATTCATTTAGTGACTCACCAGCCAAAGTGATTGAAGAAACGAAACCTGCTAATCCATCATTGAGTTGGGAAAAAGTAGCATTGACGGATATTGGTCTTGATTTTGATTTATGGAATGGTAAGTTAAGTGGTACTGCCGATTATTATATTAAGAATACGAGTGATATTTTGTTGGCATATAATGTTCCGGTAGAAACAGGTATAACAAATGCTCCTTCTCAGAATGTGGCTAAAGTACGTAATAAAGGATTTGAATTAGCATTAACTCATCGTAATAAGATCAATAAATTTTCTTATATGATCAGTGCTAATATTGCAACGAATCATAATGAAATTACAGATCTGTCCTCTTCTAATGATATTATCAATAATCTGGATGGCGGTCATGGAGTAGCTAAATATATTCTACGTGAAGGAGAATCGATTGGTTCGTTCTATGGATTCAAGAGTGATGGTTTATATACGCAGGAAGAAATAGATGCAGGACATTATTATACCTATGGAGGTGTTACACCGAATGTAGGTGATACAAAATTTGTTCCTCAGCGAGATTTGAAGTGGGGTGAAGAAATTACAAACGATGATAGAACCATTATCGGATGTGAGGTGCCAGACTTTACGTATGGAATCAATTTGTCGATGAATTATGAGAACTTTGAATTATCTGTTTTCGGTCAGGGAATAAGTGGGGCTGATGTGGCTTTTGAAGTATATCAAGTTCACCCGTTCTTCCACGGACAAGATAATCCGAGAGCTTATCATTTAGGACGCTGGACAGAAGAGAATCCAAATTCGAATGCCATTTATCCGCGTATTTATACGGCAAGTAGTCCTCATACGACATATAACCGGGCATTTAATGAGTATCATATTTTTGATGCTGATTATTTCCGTATTAAAACCATATCGTTTGGGTATAATGTGCCGAAAAGTGTGATTACTCGTTTAGGCTTGTCTTCGTTGAAGGTATATATAACAGGTGAAAATCTGTTTACCATCCGTGCAGATCATAAGATGAAAGACTTTGATCCGGAAGCGACAAGCAGTACAATTCAGGCATTAGGAACCAAGTCATTGGCGTTTGGTGTGAATGTTTCATTTTAATTAGTAAGGAGTATTATTTATGAAGATGCAAGCAAAAAAAATAATCATGTTATGCGCTTTGGTAGGAGCGTTTTTATCATGCGATATGGATGTGGTTCCACCTGCCGAGATTTCTGCCGAGAATTTCTGGAAAACAGAGAAAGATGCTTGGTATGCCCTGAATGGCTGTTACCAGTCTATGCCCGCTGTGGATATTTGGGATGAAATGTGTACAGACAATGCCCATAGTCATAAACCTTGGGAAGGTAATATGGAGATGGTTCAACAGAATGGTATTAATACAGCATCTCCTTATGGGAATTATGACTTTAGTGCTATCCGTACAGCTAATACTTTTATAGCTCGAGTTGGAACTTGTGATATGGATGAAAATTTAAAGGAAAGAATGAAAGCTGAAGCTCGTTTTTTCCGTGCTTTTGCTTATCTGGGCCTGACTCAATATTTTGGTAAAGTCGCCATTGTAACGGAAGAACTTCCGTATGAGAAGTTTTATTTTGGATGAATTGGCTCAAGTGGCAGAAATTCTACCGGAAAGTTATAATGGTAGTTTTCTGTATGAATCAGGACGTGTGACTAAATATGCAGCTTGGGCTTTACGGGCAAGAGCTGCCTTGTATTTTGGGAACTATGCAGAAGCCGAGAAGTCTGCGAAAGCTGTTATGGACAGTGGTAAATATTCATTGTTCAAACTAGCATCATTAAGTGCGGCTCAGGAACAGGAAGCCAAGGAAATGGATTTATATATTGATTTTGAATCATTGGGAATTGATAAGGATAAATTCATCAAAGGTATGTTCAGTTATGAGTCTTTATGGCAGGGAGCTAATGCAACTCCGGCCAATCCAGAATATGTATTGACGCATGAATATATGGAAGATCCGTATGCTTATGATGATAGCCGTTATACTTATTTCTTGCCTTTGTCAATGTCTATACATCATGGATATTCGTCTTTTGAACCAATGCAGGACTTGGTAGATGCATATTGGAATATTGATGGAAAAACTATTCCTGATAAAATTCCGGTAGAAACGCGTAAAGCTAATTACGAAAAAATATGGAATTTTGCAAAAGGGTTGAGCGCAGAAGAATATAAAACTTTTGCTACAAGTCCGGATTTGATGACGTATGATTACATGAAAGAGTTCAAGAACCGGGATAGCCGTTTGTATGTAACATTGTTATTCCCGTTCAAAGGATGGCATGAAACTGCTGCTGGCGAACTTTATTATAAGTGGGATCCGGATGTAGTTAATAAGAACGGTAATGAATCATGGACAGGATTCAGTTATAGAAAGATGGTTGCTTGGAATCCGTATAATTATAGTTTATATGGTTCGGCAGATGACTATCCGACTATACGTTATGCAGAAGTTCTTTTGACATATGCCGAAGCACGATTGATGACGACAGGTTATGATGATCAGGTACGGGCTGCTTTGAATCAGTTGCGTGATCGTTGTGGTATGCCTGATGTTCCTGAATCTTTGGGCAAGCAAGAAGCAATTAACTTCTTGCGGAATGAACGTCGTATCGAGTTGGCTGTAGAAGGCCATCGATTTGATGATGTTCGTCGTTATGGAAGCGATTATTGCAAAGAATATCTGAATGAACCTTCTACGGCACCAGATGGTTCTGTTGTGGTAAACAAGACATGGAATGACCGGTTGTTGTTGATGCCGATACCGACAACAGCAATTGATGTGAACCCTTTGTTGAAGGATGATCAGAATCCTGGTTATTAATTACTAGATTAGAGGGAAACGCCCAAAATTTAAATTGGGCGTTTCTATAATATAGTGCGTGATAGTATGAAAAAAATATGTGTGGTTTTATTATGTAGTTGTACTCAATTTTTAATAGCGAGTACAGAAAAAATCGATTTACAAACTCGATTACATTGGATTAATCCGGAATCATTGGAATTGGCCATTTCTGATTTGAGCAAACAAAAAGGATATGATGTAGATATGGCTAAGAAAGAGTTGTCTTATATAAAAGACAATTTGAATGGGGTTTTGAAACAAATGGAAGGTCCGGATAGTCTGGTAGCTATGGATGAAGCTCGAATCTTATTAGACAAACAGCGTAAAATCCTTTTGGCTAATCCGTTGTTGGATATGAATAAGATTGTGGTAACTCGTTTTGTTTTAGGAGATGACGCTCGAATCGCTACAACAAATGCCATGTGTATGCCCATGAGTAATTATATGGGATTGATCGATGTGCCTAGCTCCGGTTATAATGCAGAATTGTGTGAGTTGTCTCATTTAAGAGAAGGAGAATGGCAAAAGCGGACAATTTATAAACCGACAGAAGGCGAAGGTATTGCAGATGTACACATGCATTGGAATGCAGATAAAATGTTGTTTGCTTCTTCGGGTAGTGTCGTGTATGATCCATTCTATAATCAGGCATATCCTTCTTGGAAAATATTTGAAGTGGGGATTGATGGCAAGGATTTAAAAGTTATTTCTGATTTTCCGGAACCTGATTTGGAATTTGCAGATCCTTGTTATTTGCCGGATGGACGTATCTTGTTTACAACAAATATCGGATATAACGGAATTCCGTGTGAACATGGTCAACGTGTGATTATGAATCTGACCTTATACGATCCGAAAGACAAATCGATGCGGAAGATTACTTTTGATCAGGATGGAAACTGGTCTCCGACGGTATTAAACAACGGACGTATCATGTATACTCGTTGGGAATATACAGATTTGACACATTATTTTTCTCGTATTGTGATGCATTCTAATCCGGATGGTACAGAATGTAAAGCCTTGTATGGAAGTGGTTCGTATTGGCCAACAAGTATTTATGATATGCAACAGTTACCTCATGCAGGAAATCGTTTTGTTGGGATTGTTTCCGGACATCATGGAATTCCCCGTTCGGGACAGTTGATCATCTTTGATCCGTCTAAAGGACGAAAGGAAGCATCAGGTGTTGTTCAAGAGATACCATATCGAGATAGAAAAGTTGAACCAGTCATAAAAGATCGTTTGGTAGATGGTGTTTGGCCTCAATTTTCTCGTCCATTCCCGTTGAATGACAAGTATTTCTTGGTAACGGCAAAATTGCATGAAAAAGGACTTTGGGGAATTTATTTAGTGGATGTGTTTGACAATGTGACATTAGTAGCAGAAAAAGAAGGAGAGGGATTTTTAACTCCTATACCTGTGAAAAAGCGTCCTATACCTCCGATTATTCCGGATCGAATCAAAAAAGGGGATAAAACGGCAACTGTATTTATTCAGGATTTGTACGAAGGAGAAGGTTTAAGAAATGTACCTCGTGGAGTTGTTAAGAAACTTCGCGTGTTTACGTATGAGTATGCTTATTTGAAATCTCCGTCTGATTTTGATACTCAAGGTATTCAAAGTGGTTGGGATATGAAACGGGAATTGGGAACAGTTGATGTAGAAGAAGATGGTTCTGCCATCTTTACGGTTCCTTCCAATACGCCTATTTCTTTACAACCGTTGGATGAAGAAGGAAATGCCATTCAGTGGATGCGTAGTTGGTTTACTGCTATGCCGGGAGAAGTTGTTTCATGTGTGGGCTGTCATGAGGATCAGAATATGATAGCCATTCCAAAACGTGTTATAGCGTCTCAAAAAGAACCACTTGCGATACAACCGCCAAAGGATGGAATCCGTTCTTTTACGTTTGAGTATGAGATTCAGCCTATCTTAGACCGGTATTGTATTGGTTGTCATGATGGATCAAAAGCCAAGATTGATTTTCGGGGACTGGAAAAGAAAGAATATGTACGTTGGGGAAATTATACAACCCATCGTTTTATGAAAACGAGTTATTTGAATCTTCATCCTTATATTTATCGTCAAGGTCCGGAAGCGGATATGTATGTACTTCGCCCATATGAATACCATGCATCAAACAGCGAGTTGATCCAGATGTTGGATAAAGGACATCATCAGGTAGAGTTGAGTGATGAAGATCGGCAGACTTTATGTAAATGGATTGATTTTAATGCTCCATATTTTGGAACATTTGAAATAGCAGGGCGGTATAAGGAGGCTTTTGAACAATATCCTCGGCGCCAGGAATTGATGAAAAAGTATGGAAATGTATCTGTTGATTGGAAAAAAGAACTGAGAGATTATGCTAAAGTATTAGAAGAACGGGGACCGATAGAATCTATAAAGATAAAAGAAGAGCCGGTTAAGAAAGTGGACTGGGAGAAGGTGAAAAAGTGGAGTTTTGATGTCCAGACAGCTACCCGTATGCAGAAAGAAACATCGCCTGCTCCTGAAAAAGTGGTAGAACTGGCTCCGGGTATATCGATGCGTTTCGTTTGGATTCCAAAAGGTTCTTATATGAAAGGAAAAGATACAGGTTCTTTATATCTGGTTGATTATGCGAAGACTTCTATCGATAAAGGTTTCTGGATGGGTTGTATGGAAGTATCGAATGAACAGTATAAAGCATTATGTCCGGAGCATGATAGCCGTTATATTGGCCAGCAATGGAAAGATCATACAACGCCTGGTTATCCGGCGAATGAACCTCAGCAGCCTGTCATTCGTGTTTCATGGTCTGAAGCTATGGAATTCTGTAAGAAGATGAGCGATAAGACTGGACTTACAGTTACCTTACCAACGGAAGAACAATGGGAATGGGCTTGTCGGGCAGGAAGTGCTTCAGATATGTGGTATGGAGACAGAACTAGTGATTATTCAGATTATGAGAATATGGCAGATTATACGATTAAGGATTTGGCTGTTTGGGGATTGGAACCAACGGTTCCTATGCCGGATGATTTGTTCTGTCGGGAATTTTGGGATTTTGTACCGCGTGACCGCTTTGCCAATGATGGTAGTTTGATTAGCGTAAAGACAGGTTCTTTTAAAGCTAATCCTTGGGGCTTATACGATATGCATGGAAACGTAGCGGAATGGACGCTTTCCGATTGTACGTTATCCGATAATAAATATTATGTAGGAAGCAAGGTCGTTTGTGGTGGATCTTGGCGTGATCGGGCAAGTAAAGCAACGGCTTCTTATCGTCGCTATTTTAAACCTTGGCAAGCTCCGTTTAATGTAGGTTTTAGAGTTGTTATATATGAAGATGAATAAAAGTTGTTATTTTTATGCTGTAAATGGAGGTGTATGATTTAATTTGAATATTATGATTCATGGAAAAAATTTTTTAATAGTTTATGTAGGAGCATTGAGTTGCCTGCTGGCCTGTTCGCCGAAACCGGCAGCACTGGATGGTGATAGCCAATATTTGCCATTTGCTCCGGATGGAATTCCTTTTGTAGTGGCTGATTCGATGTGGAAAGCTGATATGCAGGGAAATCATCGGGCTGTAGTGGAAGTAACAGGTGCTAAAGAACAGAAGGCGGTACAGGTGTATTTGCCTTGGAGAAGACCGGATTTGAGACCGGAAACGAAGAAGGTCGTGGTGGTGGATGCTCAATCGGGTTCGGAAGTAAAGAACGTAAGCGTGTCTGACTTTTCAGCAGAGTCGGCAACAGTAACTTTCGAACCTGTTTCGGGAGATGGAATCTATTATGTGTATTATTTGCCTTATAAATATCGGAAAGGATGGAATGATGCACGTTATGGTAAACCGTGGAACGATTATCTGCCTCCGGTTTATGAAACGGATGAAGCTTGGAAATCAGGTTTGACAGCGGCAGTTCCGAAGGCAAAAGTGTTGCGCTTTGAAAGCCGTTCTCGATTTGATGCTTTTACGCCGATGGGTTTGGCGGCTACAGTACGGGAAATGGATAGTCTGAAACAGGTCTATCCGATGAATCCGGTACTTTTCCCCGAAGACCGGGCGTTCCCGATCCGTCTGGCCAATGAGTTACCAGTACGTTGGGTAAAGAACGGATCTTCTGCCGGCTTCGAAGGTGTGGCTTTGCGGAATGAATATTATACTTGGCAGATTGGTGTCTGGGCCGCTCATGATGCTGTGAAAAAGGTACATCTTGAGTTTTCGGATCTGACCAATGGCTCGTCTGTGATCCCGAAAGAGAATATGACATGCTTTAATCAGGAAGGTATAAACTGGGACGGTAAACCTATTACTTTTACGGTGAATGTTCCGAAAGGAAAAGTACAGGCACTGTGGTGTGGGGTACAAATTCCGGAGGATGCAAAGACTGGCGTTTATAAAGGGAATGTAACTCTTACTTGTGAACAAGAGGAATCTCAGACAATTCCAGTAGAAATCCGGGTAGAAAAGGATGTCCTGGCAGATAAAGGTGATAATGATCTATGGCGTTATGCCCGGTTGAGATGGCTGAATTCGACAATCGGAGAGGATAATAATCCGGTGAAACCTTATACAGCTATGCAGCTGGATGGGAAGACTGTGACAGCAACGGATAAGACGTTGCTTGTGGGTGATAACGGACTTCCGGCTTCTATTCAGATCAATGAAAAGGAAGTCTTGGCTTCGCCTTTCCGTTTTGTTGTTGTGACCAACAAAGGCGCTATTCCTTTTGAGGCAAATAATGTTTCCCTGAAGAAGGATGCCGATGGTCTGGTCTCATGGACAGCATCTTCTACACAGGATGGTATTCGTTTTGAGAACCAGGCTTCGATGGAATATGATGGTTATGTACATTATGACCTGAAAGTTTCATCAGACCAGACTGTAGTCGTGAAAGATATCCGTCTGGAAACGAACTATACACCGTATGCTTCGGAATATTTTATGGGAACAGGATTCAGTGGAGGTACTCGTCCAGTGTCCTATAAATGGGATTGGAAAGGTCCGTGGGATAGTTACTGGATGGGAAATGCCAAAGCCGGATTGCATGTTGAGTATCGCGGAGGAAGTTATCATGGTCCGTTACTGAATGACTATAAACCGGCTCCGCCAAGAGCCTGGGCGAATAATGGTAAGGGTACCATTCAGGTATCAGGATCGAAAGGTGGGCAGTCACTTGTTGTGGCAAGTGCAGGCGTGGATACGTTGTCTGCCGAACCACGCAGTTACGAATTTGATCTGTTGATCACTCCGCTGAAGCCGGTGAATTCAGCGAAACATTTCTCTGAACGTTATTATCACGCACCTCATACCGGTTTTGACAAAGCCGCTGAAGAAGGAGCCAATATTGTGAATATTCATCATGCGCAGAAATTGAATCCGGTTATCAATTATCCGTTTATCGTACAGGATTCACTGAAAGCCTTTATTAAGCATGAACATGAATTTGGACGAAAGGTCAAATTGTATTATACCATTCGGGAGCTGACTAATTATACGACTGAAATTTATGCACTGAAGAGTCTGAATCATGAGATATTGGCAGGAGGTGTTGGGTACGGATTACCTTGGCATTGCGAACATCTGATTGACGATTATCGTCCGGCTTGGTACACTGAGTTACCCAATGAAACATCCGATGCCGCGTTGGTATTGTCTGGTTTCTCTCGTTGGATCAATTATTACCTGGAAGGCCTGCGTTGGATGTTCGAGAATTATGACTTGGATGGTATCTACATGGATGATGTGTCGTTCGACCGTCCGGTGATGAAGCGGATGCGGAAGATCATGGAACAGTATCATCCGGGAGCGCTGATTGATTTGCATTCCAATACGTGGTACTCCGTTGGCCCGGCTAATCAGTACACCGGTTTCTTCCCTTACGTAGATCGTTTATGGTTCGGCGAAAGCTTCCGTTATAACGAGATGCGTCCGGATGAATGGTTTGTTACCTTCTCAGGTATTCCGTTCGGACAGATGAGCGAAATGTTGCAGGATGGTGGTAATCGTTTCCTGGGAATGGTGTATGGCACAACAGCTCGTCATTCATATGGTAAGTATTCACCAGCTCCAGTCTGGGCGTTGTGGAAATCGTTCGGCATAGAAGAGGCGAAGATGCTCGGATACTGGGATGAGGCTTGTCCTGTACGGACTTCTGATCCTGAAGTGAAGGCTACAGCTTATGTAAAACCTGATCAGGTGTTGATTTCCATTGGTAATTTCGGTGCGAAAGACAAATCCGTTAAATTGACATTCGACTGGAAGGCTTTAGGATTTGATCCGGCACAAGTGACACTCGAAGCTCCTCAGGTAACCGATTTTCAGGAAGCCCGTTCTTTCCGTTTGGATGAATCTATTCCGGTGAAGACGAAAGAAGGCTGGTTACTTATCCTGAAGAAGAAATAAAAGAGGATAGAAATTGATTTGTAAATGATAAGTATCGGCAGGTTTGTGTAATTCTACTACAAGCCTGCCGATTTTATAATGTGACATTCCGTGTAAAA
>OOCF01000900.1_pt1 | contig 13630 bp, 9 predicted proteins | sample 1671001 | NCBI WGS metagenome assembly OOCF01 (sample SAMN06348112, study PRJEB24527) | human gut metagenome | biome: human gut; feature: ankylosing spondylitis patient; material: feces | host: Homo sapiens | place: China | collected 2015-10
TGCCTCCCATACTTTCATTAATACCCCAAACTGATTCCTATGAAGCGGAGCTGTCATACTAGAATTTAAAGCTCCAGTCAGTTCCAATATAACTGTCATGGTTACTATTATACCACGATGAAAGCCCTATACGCGAATTGAGATCATAATGGAATCCTACGCTCTTTTCATCATTGTTGACACCCATCGTAGCAGTAAGCATAAAGTCGTTAAATATATACTTCCCGATCTTTATGTAATAGTAATTATCGTTGTTATCGTTGATACTATCATAATAATCAGTCAGGCTCGAGGTAATGCTGATAAGGTCAAGGCCTATCTTATCCTGCAGGAAATCCTGCACTCCGTTTCCGAAGATCATTGTCAGCCCTGCATTGAACAGTGCGCCTTCCATGGCACCGCTGCTGTCCTTGTCCGGATTCTGATGCAGAGTCAGAAGCATCAGAATTTGTGAATCCGACAGATACGGATCACTGTGGAATACGGTAGTCATTTCCGTTGCCGGTCCTTCGAGTTCAGCTGTTATATTATAATGACCGACTTTAGTAACTGCATTTGCACGAATGACAGGAATCAGAGATCCGGGCTCACCGCCCCAGATAGCACTGGCCTGATCTGCTCTGAAGTCAGTCGTATTGATCCTTACATCACCTTTTTCCACATTGACACGCCCTGTCACAACCGGTGCTTTGACCGGACCCATGACACTGACGTTTCCTCTAATCAGCATATCGTACAGGAGACTATTGTAAAGCCTTACATTATCGCCGACACTGACATCAACTTTTGTCAGCATATTCATCGTCGTACTGCCTGAACTTCCCAATAAAGCAAATGGAACATCTATAACGGCATCATGGATATTTAAGTTTCCGCTGATGCCCATCTGGCCGAACACTTCGCCCAGCGTAAAGTCACCATCAAGGGCTCCCTTGTAATACGTCGATTTTATAGAAGGCGTGTGAATATGTGCTTCTCCGCTGTATCCTGTAATAGCCGCATTATTCCAGTTTATGCTGCCTTTGGCACTTGCCTGTCCGCCGCCAAATACAGCACTCATATCAGCATCTGCCGTCCTGCCATTAAAGGCAAGATTCAAGTTGAACGGGCTGATAGGTTCGGACATTGTTGCCAGCGTAAACGATCCATCCTTTATAGTGACGCCGCCAAAGATCATTGGGTCATTATACGCTCCGGTTACTTTCAGATGGCCCTTGATCGGTCCATTTGCTGAAGTAACGGCTTTAGAGAACAATGCCAGTATATTCATATCTGCATGGTCAAGATTGATATCCAGATCAATCGGAACATCCGAAACGACCGGGAGGCCAAACATTGCCCCGGGGATCGTACCTTTCATGCTTGCCTTGTACGCATCTCTGGTAATAAGTGCATTCTGCAGTGTAAATACATTGTCGCTCATATTGGCCATAAGCGAGAAATCATCGAATGAGATATCACCATAGCTTGGATGATCGACGCCGATGGAAATATCAGCAACAGGCTTGGTCTTATTTCCTGACAGATAAACACCTGCTGTCAGTGTCCCGCCTATTTTAACGTCTTTCTTATTAAGCACTGAAGGAATCCAGGATACATCCATATCGCGGGCGGCAAACTGGATATCCAGATCACCCTGGCTGTTCATTCCCCCCTGGGCAGCAAGCACGCCGTTTCCAACAGGAATATTCATTTTTCTTATGGACAGTGCTTTATTCATATAGGAGAAGTCTATTACCCCATCACCTACACTTGTCGCACCCAGATGGCCTCCGAGAATATTGGCTTTGAAATCCACACTCGGATTGTCTAACGTACCGCTGATACGCATACCGCCTTCTACAGGAATATCAACAGCATCCGAGGTCACTTTGAGCATACGCAGGATTTCTTTTGCATTCCAGTTGTCAAATTTCAACGTTCCGTCAATCGAACTGTTTTCTACGTTGTAATTCCCTTTCCAGGTGAAACTGCCGCCCTGCTGCCTGAACGAGCCTTCATCCAAAGTCACGACATGATCCCTGTAGTGGACGCCTGTGGAAACCACTCTGACGACGCTTCCTCCTACATGGATTTCACGGCTTGCTGCCGTTCCGTCGAACTGCGGATTATCCATCGTGCCCTTCACTCTGCCTAAGAGCGATACCTTGCCTGTAATTCCACTCTGCGGCAGCATTCTTTCAATACTGATATCATTAAAGGACGTCTGAAGATCAAGACCATCCGGCCTTACTACGCCATTGACCATAGCTGTGCCGTCATAGATATAAGCCAGGCCGTTAGAAAGTTTGAGGCCTGAAGAATCATAGTCATATCCTGCGGAGATACTCTGGAAGAGTTCCCCCTTGATGGATCCATCCCAGGCCAGGAAATTCCCCTTTACAACAGGGTGATCGACATCTCCGGAAACAGACATATCGTTTTCTATCCAGCCTGTAACCGGGTAATCGAGCTGGGCCAGCCTGAGCAGATCTTCTATACGGCTCTTTTCCGTTTTGATGCTTAAATTCAAATTATGCGGTTCTGCAATGCCTATAGTACCCTTGACCGTATGATTCTCGCTGTCACCTGTCCATTTTGCATCAGAGATGGTCAGTGTCTTCTCATCCGCAGTAAGCCTTCCCTTCAGTGTATTGAAAGCAGCTCATTGGATTGCTCCATCAGATGCATTGAATATAACATCGGCCTGAGGCTGCTGAGGAGTACCATGAATATCTGCAGTCAATGAAGCTGTGCCGCTGACAGGGATACCTGCTAATCCGGGAAACTGTCCCATATCAATATTTCCTGCTTCAGCCTTGATATTCATTCCCTGATCAGAATAAACGCCGGAAGCAGTAAATGCACCATTTCCCATGGTTCCCGTCACATAGGAGATATTCGTAACGCCATTAGTACTTTCTGCATTGCCGGAAAGCGTATCTACATGGACGCCCTTAGCAGACATATCTCTGGCATAGCCGGTAAAATTCCAATTTCCGCTGTCATAACTTCCAAATCCGGACACATTGCCGGCTGAATAATCAGTGTACGAAAGACCTTCCCCTTTTCCTACAAAAGATCCTTTATTTAAAGAGAAAGCGCCGTCTTTATAGTTTCCGGCAGCTTCAACACTGCCATTCAATATTCCGGAAGCTCCAATATCAGCAGGAATATTTCCAAGGGACAAATCAGTAACTACAGCCTCTCCGTTAAATGCGCCAGAGGTAAGATCATATCTGCCGTCCCCGGTAATTTCCCCTGCACTTGTTTTTGCTTCCAGAGAAGGAATGATGATCCCGTCGTCCCCATAGATAAACTTAGCTTTGGCCAAATAGATATCCATATCCTGATATCCGCCGTTTTTCAAAACGACGTCGCCGGACACATATGGATTTTTCAGAGTACCCGATACAAGCATGCTTCCTGTCAATGCCCCGCGGATCTGCTCGTCCGGCAGGACCTTTTCGATTTCAAATCCATGGAAATTCAGATTACTTTGAAGCATGATCTCCGGCAGATTCCAGTTAATTCTGGCATCGCCAGAAATATTTTGTCCATTGATCTTTGCTGAAACATCAGAAAAGGATGCTTCTCCATCATAAATATCAAAAAAAGCTGCTCCATCAGCCAGAATGTAGTTTTCATAGCTCAGAGCAGCATTATTAAAATGGCCTTTTACGTGGTAAGCCACAGCGCCATCACTTCTCCAAATCTTTGCACTCGTCGCTTCTCCTGTACCATTTTTTAATTCTATTTTCTTGCTTAAGTCAGGAAATTGATTCAATAAAGGCTGCAGTGACTTCAGTGAAATGCTGTCAGCTTTCAAATCTACTTCCAGATTATTCTCATCAGTATACTTAAGCGTTCCATTAAAAGGATTATCAATAAATGTTCCGTTGAAAGATCCATGGATTTTCTGATCTTTATTCCAATCAAAATTTCCCTTTAAATCATTGAAGACATAGCGATCGGAATTAGCGGTATTTACGGCAATGGTTCCGTTTTTGATTGCCACTTTTCCTGTAAATGTCCCGCTGTTGGTGTCATCAGACGGCTTAAGAATATCCTGAATGTTCCAGGAATTATCTTGCCCCTGACGAAGATCGATTTCAGGATCTTCAACAGTTACACTTTTAACAAGGGATGCAACGCCGGAATCATGTACCAGGTAATCATACAGAGAAGATACTGTCCATCCAATCGTCAAATAGGACGACTTTAATACAGTATCCCCGTTATTATCTTTCAATTCCAGACCGGCGAATTGAAGATTATAACCCGGATCGAGATCCAGCTGCTCCCAGGATATGGTGCCATTTACTCTGGCTCCAATCTTTTCGTGCAGCACAGGATCCAAGTTCTGTACAATTATTGGCCGTATTAGTAAGTAGACGAAACAGATTGCCACAAAGATGAATGCGGCAATTCCGTTCAGCCACCACTTGATTCTGCTTTTATTCAAAGTCTGCTCCCTACCAGTTCATATATTTTGAAAATTTTCGTGTATTATTTATTTTCGCTGCCTGCAGCAAACTCTGGATGGATAACAGCAGGAATTCCCATTGCATTTTCCAAAGTTGCCAGACCGATATTGTAGTTGTACAAAGCGCTGATATAGTTTGTACGAGCTGTACTCAGCTGCAGTTCTGCATCCAGTACATCAAGGTTCGTACCAACGCCGCTGCTGTATCTTACCGCAGCAATCTTGTAAGCTTCTTCAGCTTCAGCAACGGAAGCTTCGGTCGAACGGATCTGCTCTTTAGCAGCCAGAATATTCAGATAATCCTGTCTTACTTCAAGTTCGACGCTTTCTCTGGACTGCAGAAGCTGCTCCTGCGCAACCTTAACTCCTGCTTCTGCCTTCTTGATAGCAGCCTGAGTTGCACCGCCGTCCCAGATCGGCCAGCTTACGGAGCCGCCAATGCTCCATCCTTTATTGGCAAATCCCGGGAAATCAGAATCTTTCCAATTATATCCGCTGTTTACTGCTACAGTCGGCATATAACCGGCCTTGGCACTTCTCAGATTCTCATTAGCTACTCTTACCTGATAATCTGCTTCAACCAGTTCCCATCTGTATTTCTGCGCCATGAGAATTGCCTGATCCATCGTAATGTCGAATTCAGGTTCCGGGAAATCCTTATCCAAAGCATTGATCTTTGTATTCATTGGAATACGCATAATATTATTCAGATTTGCTTCAGCAACATCTCTTGTATTATCCGCTGCAATACTTGCCTGTTTTGCATTTGCCAGAGATACATTGGAGGTCAATACGTCAAGCTTTGCAACAACGCCTGCATCAAACTGCTGCTGTACGTTGGTCAGATGGCTCTGGTAATCGCTGACTGATTCATGCTGTACTTCTGCAAGCTTGATAGCTTCCAGATAATTGTAATATGCCTTGACTGCAGAAAGTTTTGTTGCAGCTTCAGTCCTGTAAACTTCAAGGTCAGAAATATTTTTTGCATATCTTGCAGAGTCAATGGCACTTTCAACAGCTCCTCCCGTCCAAATCGGCCAGGAAACAGTCAGTCCATTTCCAAAACTATTGCCAATTGCATCCTCACCTACTGACTTAGCTCTGCCAGCACTCCAAGTGTCCGACAAAGATGGATTCTTTTTTGCTGCTGCTGCACTGACATCCGCTTCAGCTTCTCTTCTCTGGAGTTCAGCGATAGTAATATCACGGTTGTTCTGGATTGCGAGTGTCACCGCACCGCGAAGATCTATATCCAAAGTAGAGGATTTAGGAGCTGCCGTCTCAGCAATGGAATCTCCCAAATTCTTCTGAAGAAGCATATTGTTGAAATTAACATTATTTTCTGAATTTACCTGATTCATCTGCGCTGCAATAGCTTTTTCTGTAATCGCAGGATCGGTTGTCAATCTTGTAGGAGCAGCCTTTGCTTCTGCATTTGCTCCGACAGAAAGCGCAAGCAGAACTGATGTAAGTAACACATGGTAGGTAAATTTATTCATATATTTCCATCCCTTCTAAGACTCATTTTTTATCAGTAGTTATATCCAAGTCCTAAATATTCTCCTCCTCCGGTTTTGCTATGAGGAAGGATGGACTGGCCGATGACGAAAACGTTATCGCCTAAGTCATAAGTCCCGCGTATACGAAGAGCCAGGTCGTTCGGATCGAATAGATCGGCGGAGAATTTCCATTTTTTCTTTTCATAATCTGCACCAATACCGAGTTTATTGCGGATTATTCCCGCATGTACTCCATAAATCCCCTTCATTCTTCCAAACATGGCATCATAGACAGGATCATTCCCAACAGATTCTATCCCAAACAGGCCATAAGAATCTTTGCCTGCTTTCAGGAAAATGTTTGGTGAGAAATCGTCTTTCTTAGTATTATATAACAATTCCCCGGAAACAGACATACCTAAATCTGCATTTCCATTCATTATATTATTAATTTTACCAGATATGTTCTTTGCATTTCCAGATATTTTCCTGGCATTTTCTGATGTAACTACCAGATTATCCATGATTGCCCTGGCATCAGCAGCCGCTTTTCCGTCTCCATTGAACTGCTTGAGCATGGAGTTGATCTGGCCCGTAATTTCCTGAATTTCCGAAGCGGTCTGTATGCCCTGGGATGTCAAAATGGCAAGATTCTGGGAAATGGCGTCGAAATTACTGATGCTGTTCTTTACATTTCTCTGCGCATTAGGATCTGCAACAATTTCATTGATGCCGTTCAGCATCATCTGCGCTGAATTAATGAGCTTATCCATTTTATCCATTGCCTGGTCAATTCCCGGGCTGGCAACACCTTCTACGGTCATACCGTTCTGGAGATATCCGCGGTCCTGATGGCCTCCGGAAACCTTGATGAATCTTCCGCCCATGACACTGCTGGTTTGAATGGTAAACTCAGCATCCTTAGGAATCTTGGCATCATTATAGAAGCGCAGCGATAATACCGCTTCGCCGTTTTTAACTGCAATGTTGTCGACCATGCCGACTTCTACGCCAGCATAATGGATCGGGTTTCCTTTTTCGATGCCTTCCGCTTCTTTAAAATAACCTGTTACAAGAAAACCGCTTCTGCCAAAAATAACCAGAGTGCTTAAATGGACAATGATTATTGTAAACAAAATGATTCCTGCGAGCGAAAAAGCCCCTACTTTCGCTTCAGTTGTCCACTTCATCATTCATCCCCCTCTTTCTCTATATCCGGCGAAGACGGCAATCCATTCATGAATTGTTTTATTCTCGGATCTTTTGACTGGTAAAGCGCAGAAGGTTTTCCGATTTCAAGGAAAGATCCTTCATAAAGAAACGCCATCCGGTCAGCTATAAGCTCCGCTGATTTTAAATCATGTGTTACTACAACACTTGTAACATGCAGCTTTTCCTGCATATTCTTTATCAATAAACTTATATCCGTTGAACGGATGGGATCAAGGCCTGCTGTCGGTTCGTCATACAGGATGATTTCCGGTTCAAGGACGATAGCTCTTGCCAGCCCTATACGTTTCTTCATGCCCCCGGACAAGTTTGACGGCATCAGTTCTTCTGTTCCATCAAGTCCCACCAGATGAAGTTTTTCCTTGACCGCCTGATCAATCTCAGGCTCTGACAGTTTTGTATGCATCCTCAGCCCAAATGCAATGTTTTCCTTGACATTCATGGAGTCAAACAGTGCTGAATACTGGAAAACCATGCCCATATGTTTCCGCTGTTCATTGAGCTCTGTTTCAGGCATCTTTGTTATATCTCTGCCATCGATCAATATCTTGCCTGATGTTGGCTTCAAAAGCCCTATCATCATCTTAAGGAGCGTAGATTTTCCTGAGCCGGAGGCCCCCAGGATAACCATCGTTTCTCCCTTATTGATCTGCAAATTTACATTTTTCAGAATTCTTCTGTCGCCGAAAGTCTGCTCGACATTAATAATATCAATCATATGCGCCTCAGAACAGTATAGATGAAAGAATATAATTTGCAGCAAAGAGCATAATTATGGAATAAACGACGGACTGCGTCGTTGCTTTGCCGACGCCTTCTGCGCCGGCAGTACAGGTCATCCCACGGTCGCATCCGACCAGTGCGACAATCATTCCAAATATGATGGATTTTATAACACCGATATATAAATCAGACGGGACGCAGAATACACGAATCGAGTGCATAAAGACATAGGAAGACACGCCGTGTGAAAGGGATGCTACAATCATTCCGCCGCCGACACCGATTACAACGCCAAAAACATTCAGTATGGGAAGCATTGCCATACATGCGACAAGCCTGGGAACGACAAGGTAGCCGATCGGGCTTACGGCCATGCACCTCAGGGCATCGATCTGCTCAGTAACGCGCATTGTGCCGATTTCCGCAGTAATTGCAGCACCGACTCTACCGGCAAGCACAACACCGCAAAGGACCGGGCCTAATTCACGGCCTATGCCGATGGCGACAATAGCTCCGACAGTAAAATCAGCCCCATATTTCGTAAGCTCCCCTGCAATCTGTACCGAAAGTACCATGCCCGTAAATAAAAGTGTCAGTGCAACAATCGGAAATGACAAAACACCGAGGGACAGGCACTGCTTAAACGTTTCCCTGCTCCTGATCGTGCCTATTTCCTTTACCGTTGCAATCAATAAAAGGATAATGGCCCCTAATTGGTGAAATATACTGATCGTTTGTCTTCCCAAAGATTCAATAAATGCCATATGGAGCCCCCTTCAAAAATCTATATTTCCCCCCAGCATTTTATGCCGTGGGATAAGTGATTATTCTATAACTGCGGTTTACATAATCTATCAGGCTTTGTCCTTGCCTGCACTCTTATCGGAACCAGGTTCTGAAGTCTTGTCTGATGCTTTTTTCTCAGATGTCTGCAGCGCACTGCTGTCCATCTTCTCAAAGCCTTTTTCCTTTGAATTCTTGATAAGGACTTTCAGCTTACGGTCTCTGTCTTCAGGCGTAGTTACTTTGAAAGTAAACTGTCCGTCGCCATATATAACATAATCTGTCAGCACAGAGCTCTTGGCGGTCTCCTTGCTCATATCGCCATGATCTGCGCTGTTTCCTTTTCTGCCCTTCAGGTAATCAGGAACATCCGAATCATCCCGGTCAGTAATTTCTGCCTTGGTTTTCGAAGACGATGTCTTGTTATTAATCGTGCTGACAGAAGGATCCAGAATTTCAGCGACGATCTGGTTATTCTGATCTTCTTTCTGCAGTTTATCGAAAAGGTCGTTGAAATCTTTATACACACGCACGCGGTCAAGGACTTCATCCGTCAGATTATACTGCTGCTGCTGCAGAAGGTACGGAAGCGGAATCACGCCGCCTCCCCGTATTTCAAGAATCATGTCCCCAAGCGGCTGATCAGCAGGAACGGTAAATGACATCTCTTTATAGAAAACCTCTCCCCTGTATGGCTGGAGCCTGACACGGATATAAATCGTATCACCGGGACTGACAACCATCGGGTAAGCAGATGCATCTAAAAGCTGCGCAGTTTTTCTTTCGGAGGTCACCTTCATGTCTACATTGATATCTCTAAGTTCATACTTTTCAAACCGGTTCTGCTCAAGAAGCTTGACTACATTATAAATTTCATCAACACTCTTCTCTGCGGCCTCATTAGACGACCAGAACATGTTGCTTCTTGTAAAAGCCTTTTTATTCAAGTCTTTAGGAAACAATGTATAGTTTACAGTAACGGTTCCCTGCCCTTTTCTGTCCATTGTCCTGCTTATGGCATTATAGGCAGACGTTGCAGTCAGCGCAGGAAGCATGGATTCATTCTGGATCATGCGTACATTAAAGTCCGTGCTCCTGTTGAGATCCAGATCAAGAACATTAGCATGAAGACGCACGGAATCCGGAGTGATGCCGCTGACGCCGCTGATCCCTGCACCGCGGTCCTGATTGACTACGCCGATTTCAGCCCCCACGGATCCCAGTTTGAACGGAATATTCTGGCTTGGCACGATGGTGAGTATGTATGCATTGTGCATGAAGTAGCCGGAACTGCCCTTATCAAGAAACGGATGTCCGAATGCGATCATGTGATTTCCATCTACATAGGTTACCGTCCCTACAGCGCCCAGCCTTAAATCGCCTGTGACTAAAGTTGCAGCGACAGAACCGCCGGCTTCCAGAGGATAAGGTGCATCATCATTTTGAACAGAGACAGAGGAATACGGCACCATATTGAATTCCTTCATTTTTTTTGCAAGAAATTCCATTCCGCTTCCAGTATATCCTTCTGCCATAAGCGGCGTATCCAAAGCCACAAAACCATTCGTATCCGGATGGTCACTAGTGTTTTGATCCGTGTCATTAATGGTCCACAGGCGGATCATATCAGAAATCGGTGTAACCATTCCTATCCGGCCGTTAGACTGCGGAAAACCATATGATATGGCACCTAAAAGTTTGCCGTTTATATAAACAGGACTTCCGCTCATTCCCTGAGCAATCCCGTTAGTCTTGTCAATGACAGGCCCTGAAACCTTCACTAATACTAAATCTCCGCCTGAAGCTCCTTTATGCTTGAGTATGCCCAGAACTTCCACATCGAAGGTATCAATTTGTCTTCCGTGAACAACAGTCTTAGCATATCCGTGCATTCCTTCCTGCACGTCTGAAACCGGCAGAAATTCCTGTGCTGCATAAGCCTGACCCATGCCGGAAAGTGCCAGAAGCACTGCCAGCGCGAGATTTTTCAGTTTATTTTTCAGCATCGCTTATCATTTTCCCTTATCATTAATTCTTATTGGTATCGATAACAGCAACTGCCTGCTGTTTATCAATTCTCTGTCCTTTGACTACCAGGACTTTCTGCACAACACCATCAGCATCCGCCCTTGCAGCCGGAACCGGTCCGACAAGCGAGTCGACCGTTACTATAACCTGTCCTTCCTTGACAACGGCATTTTCTTCCACAACAGAGGTTACAACGCCGCTTAAGACAGAGCTCTGTGGAACTTGTTCTGCAAAAACAGCAGGACAAGCTGCGCCTGCGAAAATCAGCATAGAAAGGATTCCCGCCTTTTTATTTAATTTCATGATTGCTCAACCTTCTTATCAGAATGCTTTCATTATCAATTATATGTATTATTCTTTTTATTTTACCATCTTTTATCGTAAAACACACATCATTTTAAAAACCGTGTGGTATTCAGTTTAACATAGTGTCATAAAGAAACGCGTTATATATGCAAAAAAGATATGGAATGTTTTTCCATATCTCCTTTGTAATATTGACGTATCAATGAAGATCCTGAAGCGAATCTCTAAATTCATCAATATAATCTAAAGATTTACCCGCTCCGACAGCATTAATATAATTAGGTCTTTCAACAACATATGCCCGGAAACCCGTTATTCTGGAAATGAGTATATCGAGTCCCTTCAGCTGCGAGCCTCCGCCAATGAGTTTGATGCCATGTTCTCTGATATCGGCCAAAATGGCTGGCGGCGTACGCTGGATGACATCCCTGATGCACTTGAAGATATCATAAAGAATTGGATTGACAACGCTTGCAATGTCTTCTCCCGTCACTGCAATCTTGACAGGAAGACCGGATACCAGTGAAAGCCCGAATGTTTCAGAAATCCTCGGAGTCTGTTCCAAATCCCACTGTGCTCCCAGGGCAATTTTCAAAGATTCTGCTTCTTTTCTGCCAATGCGGACATGATATTTCTCTTTTACCAGGTTCATGATGGCCTGATCCATCTTGATGCCCGATCTCGTAGAGAACTGGCTGGCAACGATTCCGCGCGGTGAGAGTACGGATACCTTCGTAGAGCCGCCTCCGACATCTACAAACATTGTCCCTTCAGGCGTCTTACTGGATCCATTCATCCCCATCATTGCTGCCAGCGGCTGATCAATCAGCACAGTCTTCCTTGCTCCCATGGCAACAGCAGCTTCCAGAAGAGCTCTCCTCTGAACGCTGTTGATCCCGTCAGAAACACACATAATGAGGCGTGGATGGAAAAACATGCTCTTCAGGTATGATTTATTGACGATGGAGTTTAAAAGGTATGCAGCACCGTTATAATCAATAATCGCACCATTGCGCAGCGGACGGATGATACTGATCTCATGGGGAGCCTTTCCTTCCATTTCTTCTGCCTTGGTGCCAAACGCAAAGTATTCATGAGTGATCTCATTGCGCGCCAAAACGGAAGCTTCAGAAAATATAAGGCCTTTATGCTTTACATAAAGAACTATATTGGAAGTACCAATATCTACTCCTATATCTTCTGCGCCGAATGAGCCGATCCAGTCCATCAGCGAGCTTTGACCGGAATTATCCTTTTTTATTTCTTCCGTACTTTCAGTCTTTGTCGACACGGATAATATCTGCTCCTAATCCCTGTAATTTCTCAACCAAATGATCATAGCCGCGGTCAATATGATGCAGCTCCCCGATTTCTGTTTCTCCATGGGCTGCCAATCCAGCTAATGTCAGGGCTGCCCCTGCTCTAAGATCTGTTGCACGCACAAAAGCTCCCGTAAGGAAAGGAACACCCTGAACGATAGCGCAGCGGCCTTCCACCTGAATGGATGCTCCCATACGCTGGAGCTCACCGACATGCATGAAACGGTTTTCAAAGACAGTTTCAGTAATTTTGCTGATCCCGTTTCCAATTGTCATTAAAGCCATGAACTGAGCCTGCAGGTCAGTCGGGAAACCAGGATAAGGAAGTGTCTTTATGTCTGTAGATCTGATCTTTCCATCACTAACGACGCGGACACTGTCGATTTCCTTAGTCACTTTAACGCCTGCTTCATTCAGTTTGGCTAGAAGCGGCTTCAAATGTTCCGTCAGGACATTTTCTATGACAACATCGCCGCCTGCCATAGTAGCAGCGATCATGAATGTACCGGCCTCGATGCGGTCAGGAATCACTGTATGGGAAACGCCCTCCAGTTTCTTGACGCCTTCAATACGGATGATATTAGTCCCCGCACCTTTGATGTTGGCACCCATGGAATTGAGGAATGTAACAAGATCGACGATTTCCGGTTCTTCTGCTGCATTTTCAATGACAGTCCGCCCCTCAGCTGTTGCTGCGGCCATCAGGATATTTTCAGTAGCACCAACGCTTGGGAAATCCAGGTAAATCGTAGTCCCCTTCAGACCATGCGGTGCATAGCTTTCTACAAAGCCGTTTCCAATATTGATTTCAGCACCCATAGCTTCAAACGCTTTAAGATGCAGGTCAATCGGCCGGCTTCCATGTCCCATCTTTGCTAAAAGCGGTCCCATGATCAGGAAGGACGCTCTCATTTTGCTCATCAGTTCATAGGAAGCTTCTGTCTTATTTAATAAGGAGGAATCAAATGTCAGGACATTGTCTTCTTTTTTGACTTTTACTCCAAGCGATTCCAAAACGCTGCAAATGGTAAAAACATCATCCAAATTGGGCGCATCTACGATCGATGCAGGTGTTTCCGGCAGAAGCGTTGCAACAATAATAGGTAAAACTGCGTTTTTAGCACTCGAAACGCGTACATTCCCATGAAGGGTCTTTCCCCCATGAATCACTAATTTTTCCAAGCGGAATCACTCCTGTACTTTAAATACGAACTTATTAACCATAATTTCAATCAGTTTTAGACAAATCTGCCTTTTATACCACCCGCAAAACATTC